>Ga0116170_10005816_pt1 | contig 10924 bp, 6 predicted proteins | sample AD_JPNHW1_MetaG_FD_89797 | JGI IMG/M metagenome (GOLD analysis project Ga0116170, IMG submission 89797) | Active sludge microbial communities of municipal wastewater-treating anaerobic digesters from Japan - AD_JPNHW1_MetaG | ecosystem: Engineered > Bioreactor > Anaerobic > Digestate | place... | reverse complement strand
CCAGATCCTTCGTCTTGGGACTGTCCACTGACAGCACATCGGTCATGCGAAGGCCGTTGAGAGCGCTGGCCACCGCGTCCACCTCGGCTTTTTTTGCCTGCTGGTCGGGGGGGATGTTCTGAAGTTCCAGTTTGCCGTTCTGCCAGGCCAACTCCACGGTCGCCGTGGTGGGTTTGGCGATACTCACCTTGACGATCTTGTCCGCCGGAACGGAACTGATCGAGGTATCCACCCAGGCGCTCAACGCCGGATTCATTTTGAAGATATTGTCCTCGACCAGATAGACGTTCGGGTCGCTCGCCAGTTTGACATACCGCCCGCCGCCCTTGGGCGGCATGCCCGTTTCCATGTCCGGTTCCGAACCGGACTTGCGGTCTTTGCCCAGGTAGAGGGTGGCGACCTCCTTCTGTGCGGAATCGCTGAGGCGCACGCTGGCCTCGTATTCCGAATCGTCCTTCAGGTTGAACTTCGAGTAACGCTCGGGATTGGCTGTCAGGCGGTCGTTGACCTTCATCTCGGAAAGCCCGAACACCAGTTCATTGATTTTCTTGGGATCGGCGGGGTAGCCGTTGGCCGTTTCGACTTTCCACTCGTCGCCTTCGCCCTTGGCCAGGACAATGTTTTCCTGTTTCTTTTTGATTTCGACCCGGGCGATTTTCTCGATGTCGTTATCCAGGCTGGCCATCAGCCGTTCCCCCAGGGCCATCCCACTCTGGGGGGAACTCGATTTCTGGGGCGCGTTCTGATTCTGGTAGAGGTAGTAAGCGCCTGCACACAGCCCCAGGGCGATCACACACAGCATGAGAAGTTTGTTGGTTTGCATGACTCCGCTCATCCGTACTTCTTGAGGTTTCAGTCTCGGGCATCCAGGCCCGAGACGCAGGGTCCGGGGACCGCCGTCAGGAACGGTTCTGGTTCTGCATGGCCTTTGTGCGCCGGGAACTGCGGATATAGGCCAGCGAGAGACTGAAGATCACCACGACCAGCGGCATCAGCGCGATGTTGACGAACTCCAGACGGGTTCCCAGTTGCTCGACGTTCTCGCGCAGGTTACGGCGCACGTCGCGCAGTTTCTTGCGCGTTTCGGCCCGGCTCTGGCTGACGTTGTTCTTTTCTTTGGCCAGCTGGGCCGAGAGGAGTTTCTGGTCTTTGGTACCGCGTTGGAGTTCCTGCCAACGGCCATCGATCTCATCAAGTTGTTTCTTGAGGCTCTGTTCCTCGGCCATCCATTTTTCCTGGGCGGTCTTCTGGATCTCGGCGACCTTGGTGAAGGGGCGCTGGGACGTGCCACGCGAGCGCAGGGAGATGAGGTCCTGCGAACCGGAGAGCACTTCCGCCACGTTCAGCACGAAATTCAGGTTCTGGTTGATCGGGTTGAGCAATTCCATCCCCATGACGTTCTGAACCTGAACGGAGAACTCGTTGGCCAGCATGTCGGCGTCCGCCACCACGATGACGGTGGTTTCCTTCTCGCACTCCTTCAGGTTTTTCTTGTTGGGATCGGCCGGAGGAGTCGGTTTCGCCGGTTCTTCCCCTTCTTTGTTCTTGGCCGGTTCTTCGGCGGGTTTTCCGTCCGGGAACGCGCTCTTGAATTTGCCGGTGAGTTTGTAGGCCAGAACCTGTTTGGCCTTGGCCTGAGTCGAGGCCTGGTAGTCGCTCTGGACCTGTTCCGGGTCGCCCATGAACTTCATCATGGCCCCGTCCAAGGTCCGGCCCCCCTCCGAGGTTTCCAGAAGGGACTCCGCCTCGATTCCGTCGTTCTGCCCGGTTCTCTGCAGGGAACCGGCCGAGATGCAGTAGATGCTCGAAAGGCCGTCCGTCAGGATTTCGCTCTTGGCGATGTTGGGCTCCTTGAGCTCGAGCCAGGTGATCATGTTGCGGACATCGCCCGTGCGGGTGGGGACTTTCAGGGCCATGGCCGGGTCGGCGACCAGTTTCGGGGTGGGGCCGCTGGCGGCGCCCGGCATCCCCATCATCCCACCGGCGGGGGCTGCGTCTCCGCTGACCAGTCCCACGCCCCAGGATTTCAGCAGTTTGGGCATGTCGGAATGCAGTTGCATCTGCATCATGGCCTGCGGGTTCATCTGGCCCATCTGGCTCATGGCCCGTTTGTCGGATTCGCACAGCGGGTCCACGAAGGCGACGACCTTGCCGCCCGCCATGACGTACTGGTCAATCGCATACTGGAGGGTTTCCGAGAGGTTTTTCGGGTGGATGATCAGGAGGAGTTTCAGATCGCTGGGGATCTCTTTGGCGGTCTCTTCGATCTTCGTCACCTCGAAATTCATTTGCTTCAACTGGTTGACAAAGACCCAGGGGCGATCCTGCTGCTGGCGCTGCATCATCATGGGGTTCTGCGGGCTGCCGCCGCCCATCACCGGCAGGCTGCTGATCACGCCGACTTTTTTCTTCTCCGGGTGGGTCACCGTATAGAGCGCCTTGGTGATTTCATATTCGAGCGAGGATTCGCGACGAGGGTCGAAGAAAGGGATCGAAATGACTTCGCCGTTCTCGTCAGAAATCTGGAGTCCCAGGTAAACCGTTCCGGTCTCTTCGGAGATGGGAACCCCCTGAATTCCGGCTTTCTCGGCGATTTCTTCCTCGTCGGTATCGGGACGCGGGTCAATGATTTCCAGTTTCATTTTTCCGCCCGAATAGGCCAGGTATTCGCACAGGAGTTCTTCGACACGGTTGGCGTAGTCGCGCAGGAAGGGGACACTGGTCAGAGCCGTGCGCGAGTAGAAGAATTTCGCCGTGACCGTGGCGTCAATTCCCTTGAGCGTGTTGCGCGATCCTTCGGACAGCGTATAGAGTTTTTCTTGCGTGATGTCGAGTTTGACGCGGTTGAACAGGAGGGAACCGATCAGATTCACCGCCAGCACGATGACCGCGACGACAACGAGAGCCACAATGGCGTTCATTTTTCTCTGCATGGTTTGCTTCCTTTATCGTTCTATCCGGCACAGATTACGAAAGAATCCGTCCATCCCGGGCGCGTTCATCAGCGCGCGCGGTTCATTTCCAGAATCACGACACTGGCGCTCAGCCACCCCACGATCAGGGAGAGGAAAAAGATCAGGTCGTTGAGTTGAATCATGCCGCGTTGAATGGAAATAAAATGGGTGAGGAAACTGACCGACGCCACCGCATCGGCCACTTTCACGGACCATCCGTTGAAGAAATCCTGAACCACGTCGAGACCGGCCAGAATCAGGAGCAGGCTGACCACCACGGACAGAATGAAACTGATGACCTGGTTCTTGGTCAGGGCCGACATGCAGACCCCGATGGCCAGAAAGGCGCCTGCCATGAGGAACGAGCCCAGATAGCCCGTTAGAATCACGCCCGTGTCGGGGTGGCCCAGATAATAAACCGTGCAGACCATCGGGAAGGTCAACGCCAGGGCGATGCCGATAAAGACCCACGCGGCCAGAAACTTGGCCATGACGGCCTGGGTGAGCTGGGTGGGGAGGGTCAGAAGCAGTTCGATGGTGCCGCTCTTGCGCTCTTCGGCCCACAGGCGCATCGAGATGGCCGAGACCAGGAAGAGGTAGAGCCACGGGTGCCAGGTGAAGAAGGGGGCCAGTGTGGCCTGTCCCTCCCCATCGTTGAAGAACCGACCGACCTTGAAGGTGAAAAGGCCGGTCAGGAACAGGAAAATGACGATGAAAACATAGGCGACCGGGGTGGCGAAATAGCCTTTCAGTTCGCGTTTGAAAATCGGGACCAGGCAACTCATGTGCGCGCGACCTCCTTGGTGGTGATTTCACGGAACACTTCGGTGAGATTCCCGCTCTCGACCGTGAGTTCCTCGATTTGCCAGCCGCGTTCGGCGGCCAGCACGGCCAGACCGTGCGCGATGTTACGGCCCGGCTGGGGAAAGACGGTGAAGTGAACCTGGCCGTTGGGGGACTCGATCCGCTCGACCTCGCGCACGCCGGCTACTTTCTGAAGCGTGGCCGTGTCCACCGGGGCGCCGGACGTGCTCAGACTCACGCGCACCGCCCCGTGGTACCGCGACTGGCGCATCAGGTCGGCCGGGGTTCCGTCGGCCACGATCCGTCCGCCGGCGATGATGATGGCCCGGGTACAGACGGCTTCGACTTCTTCCAGAATATGGGTCGAAAGAATGATCGCCTTTTCGGAAGCCATCTGGCGGATCAGGGTGTGGACTTCATGTTTCTGGTTGGGGTCGAGCCCGTCGGTGGGTTCATCGAGAATCAGGACGGGAGGATTGTGCAGGAGCGCCTGGGCCAGTCCCACGCGCCGCTGGTACCCCTTCGAGAGGGTCTCGATCGGTTGCTCGCGCACGTTTCGCAGCCAGCACATCTCCAGGGCGCGCTCGACGGCCTTGTTCAACTCGGCCCCGCTGAAACCCCGCATTTCCCCAATGAAACGCAGAAACGAGGTGGGGGTCATGTCCACATAGAGGGGGTTGCTCTCGGGCAGGTACCCGATCAGTTTGCGCGCCTCCATCGAGTGGGTCAGGATGTCGTGCTGTCCGATGGACGCCGTGCCCGATGTCGGGGGCAGGAAGCAGGTCAACATCCGCATCACCGTTGACTTGCCGGCGCCGTTCGGCCCGAGGAAACCGAGCACTTCGCCCTTTTCCACCCGGAACGACACGCCTTTGACCGCCTCGATCGGGCCGAAAACCTTCCGTAACATGTTGGTTTCGATCATGATCATTGCTTCGACCTTCCGATAGACACAATTTCGAAATCGGGAACGGGGCCAAGACCCTTCCACAAGGGAAGATTCGAAGCAAAATCATTGCCAGAAGAAAAGGGGGAAAACCGGGGAAAAGTGAGCGTTTGCCTTCTGAAAGTGCGCCAGTGCGGCACATACGCCTCCCTGTCCGGATGGCCCTGTGTCATCTTGTCGCAGGGTGCGCAGGGTGCAAAAGATCCCAGGGGGGGTGTTGGGGAACCGCCGATTTGAGGCAAATTGGGCTGGACATTCTCAAGGGAATACCCGGCCCGATTCAGAACCCTGATTTGAAAATCTCACGAACAACACATTTCCAGGATGGCGCGCGCGATGCGTTCGAGGTGCTCGACCCGGTCCACACAGCCCCGGGCGATGGCTTCCTTGGGCATGCCGAACACGACGCAACTGGCTTCGTCCTGGGCGATTGTGGCGGCGCCGGCCTGTTTGAGCATCACCATGCCGTTGGCGCCGTCGGCCCCCATCCCGGTCAGGATCGCCGCCACCGTGTTGGGGCCCGTGACCTTGGCCGCCGACTGGAACAGCACTTCCACCGAGGGGCGGTGGCGGCAGACGAGAGGCCCCTCGCGCACCTGTGCCTCAAGGCCCACACCCACGCGCCGCAGGGTCAGGTGCGAGTTGCCCGGCGCCACCAGCGCCAGCCCCGGACGCAACTTGTCCCCATTCTCGGCCTCCTTGACGTCGAGGTCCGACAGGGAGTTGAGGCGGTTGGCAAACGCCAGTGTGAAGTACTCCGGCATATGCTGGACAATCAGGATGGGCGGCGTTTCCCGTGGGAGCTGTTCCAGAACGACGCGCAAGGCCTCGGTTCCGCCGGTCGAGGCGCCGATGACGATGACCTTGTGCTGGTTGCGGCGCAGTTCCGGCGGTGGCGTCAGCACTTTGGCCCGGGCGTACCCGGTTCCCCGGATATGGGCCAGGCTGGTTGCGGTGACCCCCAGGGGGCGTCCCTTGGCGTCTGTCATTGGGGTTGTTTTGGGGACAAACCGCCGGATTCGGGCGCGTGAGGCGGCTTTGATTTTGTCAATGAGGGCGATGGAGACTTCATGCAGGCCGTCGGTCTGGGTACTCGATGGTTTGCCCACCACATCCACCGCGCCCAGTTCTATGGCGCGCATGGTCAGGTCGGCGCGCTCGCGCGTCAGGCTGCTGCACATGACGACGGGCAGGGGCATATGGGTCATGATCTTTTCCAGGAAGGTCAGACCGTCCATGCGGGGCATTTCGATGTCGAGGATGACTACATCGGGTTTCAGTTGTACGATCTTTTCCCGCGCATCGTACGGGTCGGCTGCCGAGGCGATCACATTGATTTCGGGGTCTTGTGACAGAAGTTTTGTCAGGACGCTGCGCACAACGACCGAGTCATCTACCAGGAGGACGCGAATGGGATTGGATATCATATCAGATGCCTTCTCCGGGCGGAGGAGTGGTGCTTTCTCCCAGGATCAAGGATGAATGTAGATTGTCGGTTTGACAAATCGAAACGGGGTGTTGATGGAATTCAAACTTTCACTGTGTCCGATGAGGAGGTAACCGCCGGGATGCAGGTATTTGTAGAACTTGTTGACGAGTTCTTCCTGGGTTTTCCGGTCGAAGTAAATCATCACATTGCGGCAGAAGATCACGTCGAACTTGCCGGAAAAGGGGAACTTCGGGTCCATCAGATTCAGCCGGCGAAAGGTGACCATCTGCCGGATGGCCGGTTTGACCCGGTAATAGATGCCCTTGGGGGTGGTTTCCTTGGCAAACCCTTCGTGGCGCAATTTCGCCGGGACGGGGTGAACGCGCGCTTCCTCGTAGAGCCCTTCGGCCGCATGTTGCAGGACGCCGGTGGAAATGTCGGAGGCCAGGATCTTGGCGTCCCAGTTGTTGGGGCTGCCCGCCAGCGCCTCACGCAATACCAGAGCCAGCGTGTACGGTTCTTCGCCCGAGGAACAACCCGCGCTCCAGATGCGCAGGCGGTAGGAACCGGTGCGTTTGGCCTGGTCGATCAGGGCGGGGAAAACCGTCTCGGACAGGAACTGAAAGTGTTGATTTTCCCGGAAGAAGTCCGTCTTGTTGGTCGAGATCGCGTCGAGCATCAACGTGAGTTCCTGACCTTGCGGATCGGCTTCCGAAATGACCTGATAGTACTCCTCAAAACTGTTCAAATGCAGGGTACGGATGCGTTTCAGGAGGCGGGAACGCACCAGTTCCCGCTTGGAATCGCCCAGAGAGATTCCCGCGTTCTCATACACCAATTGGCAGAACCGGTAATAGAGACGGTCTGACAATTCGATATTGGTCAGCAGGTGACTCACTCGAATTCTCCTCCCGTATTGACCAGGGGATCCAGAAGGGCCGCACTATTCAACAACAGGATGACCCGTCCCTTGGTCTTGCCCATTCCCAGCAGATACGAAGTCAGTTGGGGGTCCGCAAAACGGGGCGGGGGCTCGATCGCCTGCTCGTCGAGGTCGGTGACCTCATCCACCTGATCCACAATGACTCCCGTGACCGTGGCGCCCGTGTCAATGATGATGATGCAGGTCTCTTCCTGATAGGCTTTCTCGACCATCCCGAGTTTCAGGCGCAAATCTATGACGGCAATGACCTGGCCGCGCAGGTTGATGGCGCCCTTGAGACAGCGATCTGTATCGGGCACATGAGTGATGCTCTGCATTCCGATGATTTCCCGAACCTTGAGGATTTCAACACCGTAGCATTCCTCATTCAGGATAAAGGTCAGGTACCGGCCCGCCAGTTTATTCCGTTCGGTCTGCCCTGCCGGGGTGTGGTTCTGCGTTTCCATGCGCATTGTCCTCTCTTGCCTGTCTGCATCTGCCGGTGCGGGAAATCGCGGGCTCTTTTACGACTCCAGTGCCCGTTTGATGACGCCATCCACGTCGAGGATCAGGCCCACGCGCCCGTTGCCCAGAATGGTGGCGCCCGTTATACCCCGCACGTCGCGGAACTGATCGCCCAGGTTTTTGATCACAATCTGCTGCTGGCCGACCAATTCATCTACCATCACGCAGGCACGCCGTCCCACATTTTCCACGATGACGACCAGCGCTTTGGTCGGGTCGGTCGTTTTCGGCTCAATGTGCCAGAGCTGGTAAAGCCGCAAAAGGGGGATCAGACTGCCGCGCACATTGACCAGTTCTCCCTGTTCCGTCACCGTCGAGAAATCTTCCGGACGGGGGCGGAACGATTCCTGAATCGAAATCGTGGGGATGATGTACTGTTCTTCCCCCACCTGGACCACCATGCCGTCAATGATGGCGAGAGTCAAAGGCAGGCTGATGGTGATGGTGGTTCCCTGGCCTTCCTCGGAACTGACCTCGATGCTTCCCCGTAACTTTTCAATGTTGCGCCGTACCACATCCATGCCCACGCCGCGTCCGGAAATGTCGGTCACCACCGCGGCGGTCGAGAAGCCCGGCGCAAAGATCAACTGGAAAATCTCCTGATCCGAGGGGGTGGCGTCGGGTCGCAGCAGGCCGTTCTCGATGGCCTTGGCCAGAATACGCTTGCGGTTCAACCCTTCTCCGTCGTCCTTCACGCGAATCTTGATCCGATCGCCCTGATAGAAAGCGTCCAGGTTGATGGTTCCGGTTTCCGGCTTGCCTTTGGCCAGGCGCTCCGCGGGACTCGATATTCCGTGGTCCACGGCGTTTCGCAACATGTGGACCAGCGGGTCGCCGATCTGCTCGACCACGGTTTTATCCAGTTCGACATCTTCGCCCGTCATGACCAGGTTGACTTTTTTGTTCATCTTCGAACTGGCGTCGCGAACCAGGCGGGTCATTTTCTGGAAGGTCTGGCGGATGGGCATCATCCGCAAAGCCATCGAACGGTCCTGCAACTCCTTGGTGATCTTGCTGAGCTGCGAGAGGTTGCGCTCGAGCATCTGGTCGATACCGACCTGTTTCAAGGCCATCTGAACCACTTGCGATTCGATGATGACCAGTTCGCCGACCAAGTTGACCAGATGATCAATCTTCTCCGTATCCACTTTGATGGCTTTGGCGACTCCACCGATTGATGCCGGCGCGGTACTGCCAGTCGTCGCACGCTGTTGTTCCAGAGCCTTGTCCACTGTGGCTGTTGTGGTTATGCCCGTCTTGGACAAAACTTCTCCCAGAGGCGCTCCCTGCAGTTCCAGAGCCGACTCCAGCTGCTCCTGAGTAATGTCCCCATTCTTGACCAGAATTTCTCCCAACCGGCGTGGAACTTCGGGGGCGGACTCCTGATTCGGGTTTTCCAGGAAACTTTTTATCCGGCGGCGAATAGGACCAAACACGACCAGAGGCAGGTTCTCTGAGACCTGTTGCCGACTTTCATTTTTAGCTTCCAGGACCAGATTGAGGTTTCCAATCATCTGTTTGAGCGCGTCAACAGACGCCAGGCAGAGTTCAATGGCTCGATTCGATACCGGAATCTGTTTGTTGCGCAAACGGTCGAGCAGTGTTTCCGTGTCGTGGGCCAGTCCGCTGATGCCTGTCAGATAGAGAAAACCGGCATCTCCCTTGATGGAGTGGATGGCGCGGAAGATACCGTTGATCAGTTCCGCATTGTCCGGGGTTTGTTCCAGACTGAGAATCTGTTCTTCGATCGTCTCGGTATGTTCGTTGCATTGCAGCACAAAACGTTTGAGCAACTCGATGTCGTCCGGATCTCCCAGGGAGTTTGGGATTCCCCGCGACGCATAGTTTTCATCCGACAGATCCCCCTCTTCCTCAACCGGCTTGGGGGGGGAGGCGGGGGGGGGCGTCGTCGCCGCTGTGGGACGAGCAGGCGGGGACGCAGCCGCGCGTCCTTCGATAACGCGGTGCAGTTCTTCGCGGATAGCGGCAAAAACCACCGGTTTGACCTGGACCGCGGTTGGGTCGGGGGCGTCGCAGACCTGCACCAGGTTGGCCACCATGTGCTTGAGGGCGTCCACCGACCGCAGGCAGACTTCTACAACCTGATTGGTAATATCAATTTCTTCCTTCCGGCATTTGTCCAGGAGAGTTTCCGTGTCGTGCGCCAACACGTTGATCCCCTTTAGCGACAGGAACCCCGCGCCCCCCTTCATCGAGTGAATGGGACGGAAAATCGCGTTGATGAGATCAATGTCGTGGGGATCGCGCTCGATCGTCAGGATGTTCTCTTCAATGTTTTCGAGGTGTTCATTGCATTCAAAGGCGAATTCTTTGTAAAGATCCAGGTCATCCAGATTTTCCGGCAACCCGGTCGAGGCTTTGGTTTCGTCCAGGACTTCGCCCGTGAAACTTTCCATTTCCGCTTCGTCCACCGGTTCGGCTGGGGGAGGGGCAGAGGGTTCCTCCTCGGCTACGAGAATGGCCGGGGACTCGAGTTCAACTGGAACAGCCCGGGAAGTTTCCATTTCAATTGTCGAAACACCTGTGGAGCCCGGAACCGACTCGGGAGATTCCACAAACACGGAAGCGGTTCGGGCGTTTGTGTCCGGCATTTCCACAACGGGAACCTCCAGAATTGCAAACAGTTTCTCGATGATGGCCTGGGTCTGGGGAGTCGCCGGTTGATGGGCCCCGTGGGCCTGTTCAATCTGGCATCGAAGCACGGAGATGGAGTCCCGGATGACCTTGAAGATGGCCGCCGGATCGTTGTAGCGCTCACACAGCACTCCCGAGAGCAGTTCTGTCAGGGCAAAGGTGATCTGGAAAGCCGCTTTTTCACGGCAGTGAAGCGCGGCGGTCTGGATACTTTCGAAGCGCTCCATGAGGGCAACCAGCCCGGGCAAGTCGCGGTTGTCCTCATCCAGTGTCATTAAATCGGCGCCGATCTGGTCCAGCAGGGGATCGGTCTGGGAGCGGAACTCCGCGAAGGAGAGAGGCGCAGGAGAGGCGGCAGAAGGGCTTGCCGGCGCCGGGACGCTTGCTGTGGGCAATTCCGGGACAGTTTTTCCCAGATACCCGTACAAAACTTCCAGTGTTGCGCGGACCTCGCCGGCATGGGGTTCGTGGGGGAGGGGCTGAAGGCAGGTGGCAAAGGCCGGAAGCGCCGATTGGATGGAAAGGATGACCGGCGTCGGTTCCTTGAATCGGTCACAAAGAATTTCCGAGAGAAGATCCGACATGACCTGGGCGAAGTAGAAGACCAGCAGGGCGTCGTGTGTCTGGGCCTGCTCCTTGAGGGTATCCAGAGGATCAATCAAAGCCACCAGTTCTGTCAGATCGGCGGT
>Ga0116170_10005814_pt1 | contig 10926 bp, 6 predicted proteins | sample AD_JPNHW1_MetaG_FD_89797 | JGI IMG/M metagenome (GOLD analysis project Ga0116170, IMG submission 89797) | Active sludge microbial communities of municipal wastewater-treating anaerobic digesters from Japan - AD_JPNHW1_MetaG | ecosystem: Engineered > Bioreactor > Anaerobic > Digestate | place... | reverse complement strand
GTGATCAATGAACGACTGCCGTTGTGAACTGACCGTGCCTAACACCGCCGTTCCACCACGACCGCGGTCACCTTGTTTTGCCGTTTCACCGCGGCGCGGTGAACAGGCACCGTTAGGCACACAGCTCCGCTGGTGGGTGCAAAAGCAACAAAATATCGCAAGACTTTTGGGGCATAAAACAAATCCCGGCCGTCCTTGGCCGGGATAAGAAAAACAAAAAAATGAACATCCCAGGATTAGAAGACTTAAAAACAGAATACGAACACGCGGAATACTTGCAAAACCTCCTAATAAGTCAAGCAACAGGGGGAACAAGTAATAATCTCCACTACGTGAAATTACGCGAAAAATTCACATCAAATCCCGGCACTGCGGATTTGCTGCCGAAATTTGTAAAAACAAATCGTGATTTAAGTCAATTTTGGCAATTCATAAAATTTGAACATTCAACATATCAAGCTCGACGAGATTATCTTTGGGGCGAATTTGCCAAACTCTTAGAATACCTGGAATTAAAAAATTCCCTGCCATCAGAAAAAGTAATAAGCGAGACCTTGGAACGATTTGATGCTTCAGGGATTCGCGCAGCATGGACAAAAGCTCTTGAAAGGCAAAATCAAGATCCAGAAGGCGCAATCACACTATCGAAATCTATTCTTGAAAGTGTATGCAAACACATCATTGAATCAAAAGGAATTGAATACAACAAGACATCATCTGACTTGACGGATTTGTATAAACTCGTTGCAAAGGAGCTAAACCTAGCCCCTGAACAGCATCAAGAGCAGATTTTTAAACAAATACTTGGCGGATGTTCTTCAATCATTGGTGGATTGAGTGCCGTAAGAAATAAATTGGGTGACGCGCATGGAAAAGGAAAGAATGCCCAAAAGCCCAAAGCGCGCCATGCTGAATTTTCAATAAATCTCTCTGGGGCAATGGCAATTTTCCTCATTCAAACATTTGAAGAATCCCAAACCAAGTAATGCGCTTTGCAAACATCACTCGATGCCTGACACCTACGCTCCCCACCACGCATCCACCCCATCGAAGACAGAAACTGTCTTCGATGGGGTGCGGGGCTTCGCCCCGCTGACCTACTTTGTGCATAGCACAAACAGCTTGAACTCCGCATGGCGACTGGCCTGCGAGCACATCCAGAACGAGAGCCCATGTCCAACGACGAGACCCTGAAGAACACCAAGTCCGATACCCTGGGTTTCGAGGCTGAACTCTTCAAGACTGCCGACAAGCTGCGCGGCAACATGGAGCCATCCGACTACAAGCATGTCGTGCTGGGGCTGATCTTCCTCAAGTACATCTCGGACAGCTTCGAAGCCAAGCACCGTACGCTCCTGGAAGAGGATGCTTCGCTTGCCGAGGACCGCGATGAATACCTCGCCGAGAACGTCTTCTGGGTGCCTGTTGAGGCACGCTGGTCCACTCTCAAGGCCAAGGCAACGCTCCCCGGCATCGGCCTCATCATCGACGACGCCATGCGGGCGCTGGAGAAGGACAACGACTCGCTCAAGGGCGTGCTGCCCAAGGACTATGCGCGCCCGTCCCTGAACAAGGTGATGCTGGGCGAGCTGATCGGCCTGATTTCCAACATTGCCATGAACGAGGAAGGCGACCGCTCCAAGGACATCTTGGGCCGCGTCTACGAGTACTTCCTGGGCCAGTTCGCCGGAGCCGAAGGAAAGCGCGGCGGCGAGTTCTACACGCCGCGCTCTGTGGTGCGCGTTTTGGTCGAGATGCTTGAACCCTTGCCTGACCGCACCCGTGGCATCGAAGGCCGCGTGTACGACCCGTGCTGCGGATCGGGCGGCATGTTCGTGCAGTCCGAGAAGTTCGTGACCGGCCATGGCGGACGCATCGGCGACATCGCCATCTACGGGCAGGAGTCGAATTACACGACCTGGCGCTTGGCCAAGATGAACCTCGCGGTGCGCGGCATCGACTCCGACATCCGCTGGAACAACGAAGGCTCGTTCCACAAGGACGAGCTGAGCCACATGAAGTTCGACTTCATCCTGGCCAATCCTCCGTTCAACATCTCGGATTGGGGCGGCGAGCGCCTGCGCGAGGATGTCCGCTGGACCTTCGGCGTGCCCCCGGTGGGCAACGCGAACTACGGCTGGCTCCAACACATCCACCACCACCTTGCGCCCAACGGCACGGCAGGCGTGGTTCTGGCCAACGGCTCCATGAGTTCCAGCCAGTCGGGCGAAGGCGAGATCCGCAAGGCCATGGTCGAGGCGGACGCGATCGACTGCATGGTGGCCTTGCCAGGCCAGCTCTTCTACTCGACGCAGATTCCCGCGTGCCTGTGGTTCCTAGCTCGCAACAAGAATCCCGGTGGTGCGTTCCGCGACCGGCGCGGACAGATTCTGTTCATCGATGCCCGCAAGCAAGGCGTGCTGGTGGACCGCACCCGCCGCGAACTCACCGACGACGAGATTGCGCGCATCGCACAAACCTACCATGCCTGGCGCGGCGAGCCCGACGCCGGAGCCTACGAGGATGTGCCCGGCTTCTGCAAGTCCGCAGACCTCGAGTTGGTGCGCTCGCACGGCCATGTGCTCACACCGGGCCGCTACGTGGGTGCCGAGGCCGTGGAGGACGACGGCATCGACTTCGTGGAGAAGATGAACGCCCTGACGGCCAAGCTCAAGGAGCAGATCGTGGAGTCGCGCCGTCTCGATGGACAGATTCTGTCAAATCTCGAGAAGCTCGGATTCGGGGGGTAGCATGGTAACTTCCCTTGATGCTTCCGTGATCATCCTGCCCGCACCCGTCGAGCCTTCGGCTTCGCCCTTCGGTGTGCGCTTCGCGGCCCAAACCGTCACGCTGACCCCAGAGCACCTTGTAGCCCTGCATGCAGGCCAGACGCTGGCCCTGGATATCCAGCACGAGTATGTGGTGCACCTGCGTCTGGAGCCCCGCGCATGAGCCCGCGCAAGATTCAAGGTGGGGAAGCCTCCCCCCTCGCTTCAGCTCCTGCCCATCGTCCCCTGAGTGCCGCCGAAGGCGGTGTATCGAAGGGCAGCGGTCAGGGATCTTCCGCTACCCCCCTCAGCGAGGATGCCCCCCGCAACGCCCCGGTGTGGCCGCGTGTCGAGGTGCAAGATGTATGTGAGCTCATCGTAGATTGCGTCAACAAAACGGCACCTCTTTCCGAGACTAAAACCCCATTCAAGATGATTCGCACAACGAATATTCGTGATGGGAAAATCGATCTTGGAGAATGCCGTTATGTCTCAGAAGATGTTTTTGAAAAATGGACGCGGCGAGCCAAAGTTATAGATGGAGATGTCCTTCTGACTCGCGAAGCACCGATTGGAGAGGTTGGCTATGTTCAAGGGCTAGGTTCAGTTTTTCTTGGCCAGCGCGTTATGCAATATCGTGCCAATGCCACTCATCTCGATCCAAGATTTCTCTTCTTTTCTTTTCGCTCCAAGGAGTTGCAGCATCAATTCGGCTCGCATGAAGGCTCTGGTTCGGTTGTAAGCCACATTCGAGTTGGTGATTGTTCGAAATTCAAAATCCCACTTCCTCCCCTCCCCATCCAAAAGGCCATTGCCCACATTTTGGGCACCTTGGACGACCGGATCGAGCTGTGCCGCCGCATGAACGAGACGCTGGAGGCCATGGCCCGCGCCCTGTTCAAGGACTGGTTCATCGACTTCGGCCCCGTCCGCGCCAAGATGGAAGGCCGCGAGCCTCCCGGCCTCTCGCCTGAGATCGCCGCCCTCTTCCCCTCCAAACTCGTGGACTCACAACTCGGCGAAATCCCGGAGGGGTGGGCCGCAGCATCCCTCAAAGAAATCATCGAGTTCAACCCAACTGAAGGTCTCAAGAAAGGTGCAGTTGCCCCTTATCTTGATATGGCGGCACTTCCCACTTCAGGTTGCTGTCCTGATATCGCTGTGCCTCGTGAATTTGGTAGTGGTATGAAATTTCGGAATGACGACACCTTGGTTGCTAGAATCACGCCTTGTCTTGAAAATGGGAAAACAGCTTTCATTCAGCATTTGCCTGAGGGCGCAATTGCATGGGGCTCAACTGAATTCATTGTGATGCGCCCAAGAAATCCTATTCCTGCGCCATTTGTTTATCTCTTGGCTCGTGATGAAGCATTCAGAGAATGTGCGATCCGCAGCATGACGGGTACCTCGGGCCGACAGCGCGCTCAAGCATCCTTGATTTCCGATTACAAATTCGTGAATCCAAGTGATGCCGTTTGGGGTGCTTTCGGTGAAGCGATTTCCACTTCATTCGGCGTCATCAAGTCGAATTTCAGCCGCCTTGCTGTGCTGGAACAGACTCGCGATACCCTCCTCCCCAAGCTTCTGTCCGGCGAGCTGAGCATCCCCGAGGCCATGCTCCAGGTGGAGGCGGCATGATCTGCACGGCGCAACCTTCTCCGCCAACCCACAAGGAATCCTTGTGGGTTCCAACACTTCAGGATTTCTTAATCGTTCGTGGAGCAATGCTGCACGGCTCGAATCTTCACATAAGGATCTCCCAATGAGCGAAGCCCCGACCTACACCAAGGCTTCCTTCTGGAAGTGCGCCCTCCAAGTCAATCCGTCCTCGTACCTGAAGTACCGGGGCGAGACTCAGGAACTCTCCGAGGCCGACTACAACCGGCAGCTTGCAGAGATCTGTCGCAGTGAAGGCATCCAAGTGGTCGGCATCGCCGATCACGGAAATGTCGAGGGCGTCGATGCGCTTCGATCGGTCTTGAACGAAGTGAAAGTGGTCGTCTTTCCTGGCTTCGAGATCGCAAGCTCCGAAAAGGTCCATTTCGTCTGCTTGTTCCCGGAGGACACCACCACTGCCCAACTCAACCGCTATCTGGGCAGCTTGGACTTGCTTGATCCGGAAGACGGTGTCCAGCCCTCACGGCTCGGTGGTGAGGCCTTGCTTGCCAAGATCGAGGAAATGGGCGGCTTCGCATACGCTGCGCATTGCATCGATGCCAGCGGTCTCCTGCGCGGCAATTACAACCACATATGGAAGTCCCCGAACCTCAAGGCCGTTCAGATCAAAGGCACCCTCGAAGATCTGCGGGATGTGGAGAGTGGCAAGTACTACCAGATTCTGACAAACCGTAACGCGGACTACAGGCGCGAAACGCCTGTCGCGCTACTCAACGCCAAGGATGTCGACAAGCCGGAGACTTTGCGCGAGCCAACTGCCTCCTGCCTTGTCCGCATGACCAAGCCTTGCTTCGAGTCGTTCCGGCAAGCGTTCCTCGAGCCTGAATCCAGGATTCGCTTGTTGGGTGAGCGGACCGAGCGCTACTTCTCTGCCATCGAGAGGATCAGATTCACGGGAGGCTATCTCGATGGGCTGGACGCGGACCTTTCCGAAAACCTGAATGCGGTGATCGGAGGAAGGGGTACCGGCAAATCGACCCTAATCGAATGCCTGCGCTACGCCTTCGACTTGAAGCCCCTCTCGAAGAATGCCCAGAAATCGCATGACGACATCGTGAAGGTCAATCTCGGTCGCGGCGGCATGATCGAGGTCATTCTCCACTCGGCGACCATGAACGGGCGGCGCTTCCGCATTCGCAGAAAGTATGGCGAGGCTCCCGTTGTCCACGAATCGAATGGCGCAGGGGCAACCCTCTCCAGCTTCACTCCATCCGACCTCCTTCCCCGGCTGGAGATCTACGGGCAGAACGAGATCTACGAGATAGCCCAGGATAGTTCCGAACAGGCACGGCTTTTGGCACGCTTCCTGGGGAGCGGTACAGGTGCGGCCTCCACGAGGTTCGACGAACTCAAGTCACAGCTTCTCAAGAACCGCCAGGACATCCAAGTCGCGCTGACGGCGCTGCAAGAGATCGAAGGCGATGTGGCACGACTGCCCAAGCTTCAGGAGCAAGCGTCCCAGTTTGCAAGCCTCGGGTTGGATGAGAAGCTCAAGGCCGTACCCCTTTGGGAACGGGAGAAGCAATTGGCGGCACGGTTCCGAAGGGAAGTTCAAGGCTTCTCCGAGGCGGTGCGCAACCTCCGGGAAGCGATACCCGATCCCCTTTTCCTGAGCGAAACAGCAACGATGGGGCTGCCACACCAAGCGGAACTGTCCATGCTCCGAGAGCATTTGTCCGCCTTTGCGCAAAGCGTGTCAGGATCTATCGGTTCCTTGGAGACCTTGGCAAGCGAGGCAGTCGCTGCCGGCAACATCAAGGCCGGCACATTGGATCAAGGCATATCCAAGGATGAAGCGACGCTCAGTAAATCCTTCAGCGAGATCCCCAGTGTCCAAGGCCGGAGCGGTCGGGAGATTGGGGAACAGTACCGCGCCCTGCAGGAAGAAATCGCGCGCATTCAACCCAAGCTTCGCGAAGCGGAACTCCGCAAGAAAGGCCTTGAGGAGCTGCAAGCGCGCCGCAAGGAGCTGCTCGCAGAACGAAGTTCTCTCGCCGCCGAGAGATCCGCCGAACGGCAGCGTGCGGCAAAGAGCTTGAATCGCAAGTTGGACGGTAACCTCAAGGTGTCGCTCAACCCGGAGGCGGATCGGAGCGCTTTGGAGTCGCTGCTCGAATCGTTCAAGATGGAAGGTGTCGGAGCAAAGAGATTGGAGTGGATTCAGGAGGCCGGAGATCTGAGCACCACTGCCTTGGCCTCCTCGATCCGCGAGGGTGCCGATGTCCTTCGTGGCAAGGCATGGGGAATGACAGAAACCGTCATCACCGCACTTTGCCGCCTCTCCGAGCATCAGATCATGCAGATCGAGGAGAGCATCTTCGCGGACTCTCCCAAGATCGAACTGAATGTGGGCCATGGAGGCATGCCATCCTATCGGTCGATCGACAGCCTCTCGAAGGGCCAGCAGTGCACGGCGATCCTGCACCTGTTGCTTTTGCGCAACCAGGATCCGTTGGTGCTCGACCAGCCGGAAGACAACCTCGACAACGCCTTCATCGCTGATCGCATCGTTCAGGAGCTCCGCAGGGCCAAGTTCGATCGCCAGTTCTTCTTCGCCACCCACAACGCGAACATCCCGGTGTTTGGCGACGCCGAATGGATCGGCGTCTTCCAGTCGCAAGACGGATCGGGTAGTATCCCGAAGGAGCTGCAAGGCGCCATCGATCTGCCTGTGATCCAGCAGTGGGCCTCCGACATCCTTGAAGGCGGCAAAGCCGCCTTCATGCAGCGCAAGAACAAGTACCACTTCTAGCAGCTAAGATTGAACCATGCTTCGTTCTGAACTTTTCGAAATCCTGGCCAACGGCGAAAATTCCGGTGTGGAATTCAAGCGCGACGACATCCGACCTGAGCAGCTGGCCAAGGAGATCGTTGCCCTGGCAAACCTGCAGGGAGGGCGCATCCTCCTTGGCGTAGAGGACGATGGCACCATCAGCGGCATACAGCGCGAAGGGCTTCAGGAGTGGGTGCTAAATGTCTTCAGGGACAAGGTTCACCCCCAGATCCTGCCCTTTTACGAGGAGATCCAAGTCGACGAAAAGCGCGTCGCTGTCGTGAGCCTCACCCAAGGAATCTCCAAGCCCTATGTCGTGCGTCACAATGGCCGCGAGGACATCTACGTGCGGATGGGCGACCGCTCCGACCTTGCAACCCGCGAGCAGCAAGCGCGGCTCTTTGCTTTGGGTGGTCTCTTGCACGCAGAAGTTCTCCCGGTCAACGGAACCGAGATGGACTCGCTCGACCGCGTCCGTCTCACCGACTACCTGCAGAACGTCCTGCATGATCCTGAACTACCCGATACGGAAGAGGGTTGGCTCGTTCGTCTCAAGGGTATGGGTTTCCTGACAGATGGTCCTGAAGGCCGCTCTGTGTGCACCGTCGCTGGACTGCTTCTCTTTGGCTCGTCACCTCGCAGGGCTTTGCGCCAATCTGGCATAAGGATTCTGGCGTTCGATGGCCAAGACAAAGGCTATGGCGCACTCCTCGACACGGTACTCGACGGCCCAATGGTTGGCAGATGGGATATGGAAGCGGGTGAGCGGGTCCTGATCGACGCAGGTCTCATCGAGAGGTTTGTGGAAGTGGCCAAGTCGTTCCTGAGGACCGAAGGGAACAGCATCGATGAGGATTTACGAAGGGATGCAGGGTGGTCCTATCCTCGGGAAGCTGTCCGCGAAGCCCTTGTCAATGCGCTCATCCACCGCGACTGGACTCGTTCTGTCGACATCGAAGTTGGCTTCTACTCAAATCGCATGGAAATCGTCAGCCCTGGAGCCATGCAGAACTCCATGACCATCGAGAAGATGAAGGCCGGGCAACGCTCTCCTCGCAATCCGATCCTGGTCGAGGTGATGCGGGACTATGGATACATGGAAGCCCGTGGCATGGGTGTACGAACCAAGATCATACCGCTCATGCGCCGTCAGAATGGGCTGGATCCAGTATTCGAATTGACTGAAGACTCCTTGAAGACAGCCTTGCCCCGAAAATTGGACTGATCTTGTCTGCCTTCCTCCCCGAATCCCATCTCGAAGACTCGCTCCTCACCCAGTTCCGTGCCTTGGGCTACGCGACCGTCCTGGGTGACGCCATCGGCCCCGACAGCAAGACCCCGGAGCGTGAGAGCCACGAGGATGTGGTGCTTCTGGGTAGATTAACAGATTCTGTCAAGAGACTGAATCCCGGCGTACCCGTCTCGGCCTTCGAAGAAGCCATCCGCAAGCTCCTGCAGCAGGAACGCCCTGTGCTTCTGGAAGAGAACCGCCGCCTGCACCGCTACTTCACGGACGGTGTGGAAGTCGAGTTCTACGGGCAAGACGGACTCCTGACCGCTGGTGTGGTAAGGCTTTTCGACTACGACCATCCCGACCACAACGATTGGCAGGTGGTCAACCAACTGACAGTGATCACGGGGAACGTGAACCGTCGCCCCGATTGCGTCGTGTACGTGAACGGCCTTCCGCTTGCCGTGATCGAACTCAAGGCACCCGGCGCCGAGTCGGCTAGCCTCACCGGGGCCTACAACCAGCTCCAGACCTACAAGAACCAGATCCCGGCACTATTCCGCACCAATGCGCTCTTGGTGACTTCCGATGGGCTCAATGCCCGCGTGGGTTCGCTCTCGTCCGACGAAGAACGCTTCATGCCCTGGCGCACCACCGACGGATTGGAGATCCAAGCCAAGGGACTTCCCGAGCAGTCCACGCTCATTGAAGGCATCTTCGAGAAGTCGCGTTTTCTTGAACTGTTGCGCTCGTTTATCCTGTTTGCCGACATGCCTTCGGGCACAGTCAAGATCATCGCGGGCTACCACCAGTTCCATGCGGTGCGCAAGGCCGTGGATTCCACATTGCGGGCCATCGCCCCGATAGATCCTGTCGCGTTGCCTGCGGGCGAGGATCCTGCCGAATACGGGCTTCCGACCGTCAAGACCCAGCGCCCCGGCGACCATCGTGCCGGCGTGATTTGGCATACCCAAGGCTCGGGCAAGTCGCTCCTGATGGCCTTCTACGCGGGCAAGCTCGTCCAGCATCCCGGTATGGGCAATCCCACGCTTGTGATCCTCACCGACCGCAACGACCTGGACGACCAGCTCTTCGGCACCTTCTGCGCATCAAAGGATCTGCTCCGCCAAACTCCCGTGCAAGCCGAAGACCGCGACGACCTCCGCAAGAAGCTGGCTCGCGATGTGGGCGGCGTGGTGTTCACCACCATCCAGAAGTTCGCCCCGCCTGCCGGAGTCACGAACCAGCCCCCGCTCACCGCTCGCGCCAACGTGGTCGTGATCGCCGACGAAGCGCACCGCAGCCAGTACGGATTCCGCGCCAAGGTGGAAGCCGAGACGGGTGAGATCTCGTACGGTTTTGCCAAGTACCTCCGCGACGCGCTTCCCAACGCCTCCTTCATCGGGTTCACAGGCACACCCATCGAGGCCGGAGACGTGAACACGCCTGCGGTCTTCGGCAATTACATCGACGTGTACGACATCAGCCGCGCCGTGGAAGACGGCGCGACGGTGCCCATCTACTACGAAAGCCGCCTGGCGCGCATCGAACTGGACGAGGACGAACGTCCCCGCATAGACGACGAGATCGCCGCGCTCACCGAAGGCGAAGAGCCGACCGAGCAGGAGAAGCTCAAGCAGAAGTGGGCCACGGTCGAAGCTCTAGTGGGAAGCGACACCCGCATGGAGCTGGTCGCCAAGGACATCGTGGACCACTTCGAGAGCCGCGTGGCAAGCCTCGACGGCAAGGCCATGATCGTCTGCATGAGCCGTCGCATCTGCGTGAAGCTCTATCAGGAACTCGTGAAGTTGCGCCCGCAGTGGCACAGCGACGACGATGCCGAAGGTGCACTCAAGATCGTCATGACCGGATCGGCCTCCGACCCGGAAGCTTGGCAGCCTCACATCGGGACCAAGGCACGTCGCGACCTGTTGGCAAAGCGTGCCCGCGATCCCAAGGACACGCTCAAGATCGTGATCGTACGCGACATGTGGCTGACAGGATTTGACGCTCCCTGCATGCACACCATGTACGTGGACAAGCCCATGCGCGGCCACGGCCTCATGCAGGCCATCGCACGGGTGAACCGCGTCTTCCGCGACAAGCCTGCGGGCTTGATTGTTGATTACATCGGCATCGCCCAAAGCCTCAAGAACGCCCTCACGCAGTACTCGAAGCCCGACCAAGCGACGACCGGCGTCGATGAAGCCAAGGCCGTTGCGGTGCTCCAGGAAAAACTCGAGATCGTGCGCGACATGTTCCACGGTTACGACTACCGCGAAGGCTTGACTGGCACACCCCACGATCGGCTTGTGCTGCTGGCTGGGGCCATCGAATGGATCTTGGAAGTGGTCCGAGACAAGGCCGCACAGGAGCAGTCCGAAGAGGGCAAGAAGAAGGCGCTGCGCTCGTTTGCAGATGCGGTCCTGAACCTCTCCAAAGCCTTTGCCTTGGCCGGAGCCAGCGACCTCGCCAAG
>Ga0116170_10005813_pt1 | contig 10926 bp, 7 predicted proteins | sample AD_JPNHW1_MetaG_FD_89797 | JGI IMG/M metagenome (GOLD analysis project Ga0116170, IMG submission 89797) | Active sludge microbial communities of municipal wastewater-treating anaerobic digesters from Japan - AD_JPNHW1_MetaG | ecosystem: Engineered > Bioreactor > Anaerobic > Digestate | place... | reverse complement strand
TTGAGGAGAAATCGGGTATGGCATTGCATGGAGATCTTGAAAAGACCTCGCCGGGGGAACACCGGTGGAAAAAGGCGTGGGGACGGCCGGTCGGACTGGTGGCGACGCTGTTGACGGTGGTTCTGTTGTCGGCCGGGTGCGCGACCATGAAGGAAGTCCCGCCTCTGGCGCGCCGGGTGGTGGTGTTGAATTTTACCATCCCCGAGGACATGCGACAGAATCCCAAGCAGATCCGGGGGTGGTGGCTGCATTCGCGGACGATTCTCCAGAGCCCGAACGCGGGGAGCGAGTTTGCCGATGCGCTGGCGCGCCACCTCACGTCGCTCCGGTACCTCGAGCAGAACTCGCGGGCCGACCTGGACATCTACCTGTCGAGCAAGCGGAAAAGCCTCATGGACAACTTCAAGGGCTTTCCCGATACGGAATACTCCAAGATGCTCGAAAAGGTGTCGCCGGTGGATTATGGCGAAGAACTGGGGGTCGAGCAGGTGATTACCGGCCACATCCTCGAATCGTACACCAGCGAGAACCGGCTTTTCCTGTTCTGGAGCAGTCACATGAAGGTGCGGGTGGATGTCTGGGACATGACGACGGGCAAGGTGACCTGGACCCGGACGTTTTCCGGGTCCAAGTGGTTTTACTCGCGTTTGGAAGTGATGAACCGCCTGGCGCCCGAGATTGTCAAGGCGCTCGACCGGGACTATTACCAGCGGCTTGGACAATCGGAGAAGTGATGCCCGGCCGGGCACAAGTGAAAAGAAGGATTGCATTCCGACATGGAAACCAGACAGCCAAAAGTGGAAGGGTTGACCCCGAAGGAAATCGTGGCCGAACTCGACAAGTATATCATCGGCCAGCAGAACGCCAAGCGGATGGTGGCGATCGCGCTGCGCAACCGGGCGCGGCGCAAGTTGCTGCCGGATGCGTTGCGCGATGAGGTCAGTCCGAAGAACATCCTCATGATCGGGCCGACCGGCGTGGGGAAGACCGAAATCTCGCGGCGCCTCTCGCGACTGGCGGGAGCGCCTTTCTTGAAGGTCGAGGCGTCGAAGTACACCGAGGTGGGGTACGTCGGGCGCGATGTCGAGAGCATGGTGCGCGACCTGATGGAGATCGGCATCAAGATGGTGCGTGAGGAGCGCACGGCCGAGGTGATCGAGCGGGCCACCGACCGGGCCAACGAGCGCCTGCTCGACCTGCTGTTGCCGCAGTCGCGGGGAGCGGTGCGTCCGCCCGAACCGCCCCGGCAGCCTTTCGGGTTCCCCGGTATTCAGATTCAACCGTCCGCTTCGTCCGACGACGAAGCGGAGGAGTCTCGCGAGAAATTGAGCGAGGACCGCTGGGTGCGCACGCGTGAGAAACTGCGCCAGGGATTGCTCAACGGGGCCTATGAGGATCGCGAGGTGGAGTTCAAGGTTTCGTCGCGCTCGGGCGGGATGCCGGGAAATGTCTTTGGCATCGGGTTGGGTAACGAGCGCGAGATGATGGGTCAGGTGCAGGACATGATCGAGCGGATGATGCCGCAGCAGCCCAAAGAGAAGCGGTTGCCGATTCGTCTGGCGCGGCAGATTCTCGTGGACGAAGAGGTGGACCGGCTGCTCGACATGGACAAGATCGTCGTCGAGGCGCTCGACCGCGTTCAGCAGTCGGGGATCATCTTCATTGATGAGATTGACAAGATTGCGGGGCGCGGTTCGGGGGGACAGGGGCCCGATGTCTCGCGCGAAGGAGTGCAGCGCGACATTCTCCCGATCGTCGAGGGCTGTACGGTCAACACAAAGTATGGCATGGTGTCCACCGAGCACATCCTTTTCGTCGGGTCGGGGGCGTTCCATGTCGCCAAACCGTCGGATCTGATTCCGGAATTGCAGGGACGGTTCCCGCTCCGGGTCGAACTCGACTCGCTGGGGAAAGAGGAATTCCGCCGGATTCTGACCGAGCCGGACAATGCGCTGACCAAGCAATACGCCGCGTTGCTCGAGACGGAAGAGGTGGGGGTGACGTTTTCGGACGACGGGATCGAACAGTTGGCCGAGTGCGCGCACCGGGTGAACCAGCAGACCGAGAACATTGGAGCGCGACGCCTGCACACCGTCATGGAGAAGGTGTTCGAGGAGATTTCGTTCGAGGCTTCCGACACGCCGGGGCGCCAGATCTGCATAGACCGCGACTACGTGAACCAGCGGCTCAAGGATATCATCGAGGACGAGGATCTGAGCAAGTTTATTCTGTAGGGTGTTCCGTTGTGTCGCGTAAGAGGTTTTGAAAGATTGATCGCCGATTCAGGTGATTGAATGAACGAAGAACCTCTGATTCCGAAACATGGGGGATACCGCCATCTGAAGAGTTTTCAGGTGGCGCAACTGGTTTACGATCTGACGACTCGATTTTGCGACCGTTATGTCGAGCGCCGCAGCCGGACGCATGACCAGATGGTCCAGGCGGCCCGGTCCGGTGTGCAGAACATTGCGGAAGGTTCCCAGGCCTCGGGTACCTCGAAAAAGACCGAACTGAAACTGACCAATGTGGCTCGAGCCAGTCTGGAAGAATTGCGTCTGGACTATGAGGATTTTCTCCGTCAACGGGGATTGCCGGTCTGGGAACGCGAAGACCCGCGTCGAGCGCAGCTGATCGTACGGCGCTGTACAAGCGCCGACGAAGTGGCACGCTGGGTGAAGGAGGTAAGCGCGGGCTGCCAGGAGGCGGGGCCACAGAACGGGGCGAGTGGACCGGGTGGACTGGGTGGACAACATGGACGGAGTGGACTTGAGGGACAGCATGGACCGGGTGGACAGAGTGGTTTTGATGGCGAGGGTGGACAGAGTGGTTTTGCTGGACCGGGTGTTACCGGGACTACTCTGTCCCTGTCGTCCACAGGGTCCACCTTGTCCACAAAGTCACCTCGTCCCCAAAGCCTTCCCCGGCCCACTACCCCGAAATCGCCGCCAACGCGGCCCTGGTTCTGATTGCGGTGGCGTGCAGCCTGCTCGACCGGCAGATCGCCGCGCAGGCCCAGGCTTTCGAAAACGAAGGCGGATTCACGGAACGCCTTTACCGCGTACGCTCCAGTCGCAGGAAGAACTTCTGAACCGCTTCACTTTTTCTCCGGATCGCCGTTTTTTCTTTCTTACCGAGTCGCCGTTTTCCCGCATACAGATGAAGAATCAGTTTCCCGAAGGTTTTGCTGTGGCTGACTCCAGAAGCGCGGCCCGCGCATCGTGGTATTCTTCGCGCCTCACGACCTTCCACGGGGCGGGTGGATTCTTCAGGAGCGGATCGAGCAGGTCCTCCTTGTTGTTGTAAACCACCAGCCAGAGCGCGTCGTACGGCTCCTGAAGAGCAACCAGATCCTGAGTCGCTTTCTCGAGCGATTCCTCGCTCAGTTCAACAAAGACGGCGTCGGGGTTGACAACGTCGTGTCGCAGCGGCAACGTGGCGCCCACAAAAACCGGGGGACCGTCCAGTTTGGACGCGAGGACTTTGGGGCCGTCTCCCCGCTGGATCAGCCAGCCGACCGAACAGGCCGCCATCAGGAAAACACTCACCACGAGAGGCGCCGGACGCCATCGAGGGTGTCCCTCCAGCCGTTGCGTGTAGTATTCCACTCCCAGCGTCAGAAGCGCGACCAGCGGCGCCAGGCAGACGGTGTAGTAGCGCTCGTGGGAGAGCGTCTTGTCTCCCCCGATCCCGGCCACCAGAATCAACCCCAGCCAGGGGACGAACGCCCAATTGAACAGGAAGACTCGGAGGGGGAAGTTTCCATCCGGTTGTTCGGAGCGTCGCGGGCGCAACCCGCGCCACGCCCCGACCAGCGAGACGACCATCAGGACCGTAAACAGTTCCTTGAAGAATCCCCGGTCCCAGACGAACGCGTAATCGCCGTAGAAAACATGGGCCAGGCCGTTGAGCCCTTTTTTCAAGGGAAAACTCAGCGCGGTTCCCACCGCGTAATTGTGCTGCTTCTCTCCCAGCAGGCTCACCGGCAGGGCGAGCGCCAGCGCCGTGAGCGCAAGGGCGCCGATGGTGGTCCAGGCGCGGCGGGGATTGCTCCGCCGGGCGAAAAGTAACGTCGTGACAAACGCCAGCGCTGTCAGCGCCGTCAACGCCTGAAACGTGGTCCCCACCAGCAGGAGTGCAATCAGGCCCACCAGCCAGCGTCTGCGTCCCTCGCGCCACCAGAAAACCAGGCAGAGCGCGGCCAGAAGACTGAAACACATCATGGGCGCATAGGGACGGGCCGTCTGCGCGGTCCAGATGGTGAGTTGGTGGAGGCCGAAGAGGAAGGCGGCCAGACTGGCGGTGGGTTGGGGGAGCAGTTCGCGGGTCAACCGGCGGAAGGCCAGGACGGCGCCCAGGCAGAACAGAACCGACGGAAGACGCATTGCCACCTCGGACGAACCCAGCAGGGGATGCAACCCCCACATCATCAGAAAGTATGAGGGCAGATGGCCGGCCAGGAGACGTTCCTGAACCAGATGACTCAGCGTCTCGCCGGTGGTACGCCAGGTCAGGTATTCATCAATGTAGAACCCCCGCCCGAGATTCAGGGAGTAGAGAAACAGGAGGAAGAGGAGGAACCCGAAGGGATGGGAAACCAGAGACTCGACCCGGGTAGCAAAGGAACGGTTGGGCATGTCAGACCTTTCATGTGGGCGCCTGGATAACGGAAAATTTCCGGTGGCGCCGTGTCTGTGTTCTAGGTGCCGTCAGTGCCGGGTGGGTGTCAAGGAGTTTTCGCGGGTGGGGGAGAGAATCGGATGGTTTCCCCAGAACGCAAGACCGCCCATCCGGGGTGGATGGGCGGTCTGGGGACTCCGTTAAACCTGTTCAGCGCGCGGGGACGTTATTTCGTCCGAACGCTCGACCGAACGATGTCTCCTTTTCCGGCAGCGCCCTGAGCGGGATCGTAGGGCACCTTGGCCTCATCGTCCGTTCCGTCGGGCCCGACACTCCACAGCGTCCACTGGGCTCCGTTTTCCGTGACGGTGTAGTGGTAGGGTTCCCCTTTGGACGAGAACGGATCGTTGGGAACGCTCTTGAAGTAGGTCACCTTCTGGCTCAACTGAGCGAGCGACTCCGGGTAGCGTTTGTTGTCAATCCGGTAGGACTCAAGCGCGACGGAAATGTTGCGCAGGTCCTTTTCCGACTGGACCATGGGGTCCACTTTTTCCGCCGGTTGGGCCGGAGTGGCGGGAGTCGCCGGGGCGGTCTGAGTGGCCGGGGCCGCCGGGGCTGCAGGAGCCGCCGGTTGAGCCGCCGGAGCGGTCCCGGTGGTGGGGGTGGCCGCCGCGGCGCCAGCCGCCGCCTGCTGCTGGGCCATCATGATCTGCTGGAACACCATCGTGCCCGCCTGGGCGATACCGGTGATGACCGTTCCGGGGATTCTGGTCTGCAGGGAGAACTGGGTGCCTTGAGCACGCCCCGCGATGGTGACGGGTTCGGCGCCGGCGAACATGGTTTCCACCTGAGCGCCCATCTGGGGGGTGGCTGCGTTGGCGGGCGCCATCTTCTGGACCATTCCCGAGATGCTCTTCACCAGCACGGCGACATCAAGGTCGGCGTACATCTGCTGGTCGTTTCCAAAGACCTGTTGGGCCTTGAAGGGCTTGACGGTGGCTTGCTTGCCTGCCTGCAACGCGTCAACCATTTCCTCGATCTTTTCCCCACCCATGGCATAGGCGATGTTCTTGTCCACCACGGCCAGGTCGTAGCCGAACTGATTGCCCATCATCGCTTCCAGCATTTTCTGGGCTTCCACGGGAGCGCCGGTCGCCTGCATGTTCATGTCGAAACGGTGGATGGGGAGGTTTTTGTACTGGCGGACGTTTTTCTGGAAGCTCATCTTCATGGGCATGCCCATCTGCTCATACATCTTGAAGAATCCCTGCATTTTTTCCGGGGCGGTCTGGAGCATGGTGAGAACCTTCTCGGGATCTTCCACGCCGGAGTAGATCATCGTGCCGCTCATCAGCGGGCCGCCGGGCACACACATATCCACGGCGAATCCGTCGCCATAGGTCCCCGAGCTCATTTCGATCATGTCCTGAACCGACTTCTTGGCTTCTTCACTCAGTTGCATCTGAGCGAAGACCGCAGTGGCTTCGGCCTGAATGACCTTGCGCATTTCCGGCCCATTGGTGGCCGCCACCATGCGGAAGGCGCCCTTGGCCGGGGTCAGCTGCAGGAGGGCATTGACGGGTTTGGTGGGCGCCGCGAACAGTTTGGCCAAGTTCGTATTCGGCAGCGCATCGAGGTTGAGCGCGAGACCCAGATCGCCATTGGCGGGACTGACCTCGAGGTCGAGGGTCTTGAGTTGCTTCAGGAGCGAAATAAAGACCCGGAGTTCGGCTTCGAGGATCTGCTGCTGGGCTTTCATTCCCTCGGGGGTGGTGGCGATGCCCGCCGGAGCCGTCTGCTGCTGCTGTTGTTGCGCCGTGGCGATGGTTTGCAGCATGCCTTGCATCATCGGCTCAAACATCGTGGCGGCTGTGTTGGCGTTGAGCGAAACTTTCAGAACCGGTTTTCCCGCTTCCGCAAAGAAACGGCTCTTGACGGTCGGCGCCAGCTGCGTGGCGAGATTCGCCATCGTCGGATCGGACGAGGTGGCCAGCAGGTCGCCGGCGACAACCGTTCCGGGCGCTTTCATCTTGGCGGCCTGCAGATAGGCATCGCGTTGAGCCGGAGCGACCTGAGCAAACACCAGCATCGTGTTGGGGGGCAGGACCACCATCGCGACACCCGTTCCCGGGGCGAATCCCTGCAACTGCGGATCGCCAAACATGTTGCCGACCAGGGCCTTCAACGCTTCCGCGGTCAGGGTGGGCTGGATTTTGGACGAGACGGTTGCGAGATTGTTAATAAACCCGGGCAGATCGCTCACACTGATTGTGACAATGGCGTTTTCGAGACCGGGGGCCCCCCCTGCGGCCGGAGCGGCGGCAGGGGCTTGTGCCCGCGCGGAAACCACACCCAAAACTTGCAGAGTTGCCAGGATACAGAATAATGAGAACCACCTTTTGCGCATCATCTGATGCATTCCTCCCTTCGAATAATCACAACTTGGGTTTTTCTCACGTAAAGCGAGAGCATTTTATCAAGGATCGGGAGGTCATTGCACGGAAAAACACGCGATACCCTCTCGATTCACCTTCCCGAATATGACAGAAGCAGTTTTCGAGCCAACCGGCGGTTATTTTTCAACTCATTTAATCTCAGTCTTTTGCAGAGACTCTTGCTTTTCCAGGGGAAAGGGATCTGGCGAAACCCACCACTTGCTGGTTGCCCAAACCACAATCCTCTCTCTATGGACTCCCTGTTTCTCCCGATGTTCCCGGAAAAGGCGGCTGGACGTGTTTCCGCTGCACGGTGTTTCGATTCGGACAGGTTTCGGGGACAGGATATGGGAGGCAGAAGATGTCCCCGATTCCCTGAGCCGGCCAATCTCCCCGGCCTGCAAGAAGATTAAACTGTCCCTTTTATTGCCCCGTCCCTCTTATTCTTCCTCGAACAGGTCGTCGGTCGCGCCGTTGTAAATCGCGGGGCCTCCGGGGTACCGCAGACCCAGGTGTTCCCACGCCCGGCGGGTCGCGACGCGGCCCTGCGGCGTGCGGTTGAGGTAGCCGATCTGGATCAGGAACGGCTCGAAGACCTCTTCCAGCGTTTCGGGGTCCTCGCTCATGGCCACGGCGAGCGACTTGACGCCGACCGGCCCGCCGTCGAATTTCTCGATCAGCGTGCGCAGGAACAGATAATCGGTGTCGTCGAGGCCCAGTTTGTCCACCTGAAGGAGTTGCATGGCGGCGCGGGCCACATCGCCCGAAATGACGCCGTCGGCCCGGACCTGCGCGTAGTCGCGGGCGCGCGACAGGAGGCGGTTGGCGATGCGGGGCGTCTGACGGGCGCGGGTGGCCAGTTCACGGGCGCCTTCCTCGGTCAGATCCACCTGGAGCACACGCGCCGAACGCAGCAGGATGCTGACCATTTCGTCCACACTGTAGAATTGCAGGCGGTGCGTGATGGGGAACCGGTCGCGCAGGGGCGAGGTGAGCATGCCGGTGCGCGTGGTGGCGCCCACGAGGGTGAAGGGTTGCAGGGGGATCTGGATCGAACGGCCATGCGGCCCCTGGTCCACGATGATGTCTATGACATAGTCTTCCATCGCCGGGTAGAGGCATTCCTCGACGACGCGGCCCATGCGGTGGATTTCGTCAATGAAGAGCACGTCGCCTTCTTCGAGGTTCGTCAGGATACCCGCCAGGTCGGCGCGTTTTTCGAGTACCGGACCCGCCGTGCAGTGGATGCGTGTCCCCATTTCGTGGGCGATGATGTGCGCCAGGGTGGTCTTGCCGAGTCCGGGCGGGCCGTAGAGCAGGGCGTGGTCGAGCGATTCGCCGCGCTTGCGCGCGGCCTCGATGGCCAGCGCCATCTGCTCGACCAGGCGTTCCTGACCGGTGAATTCCGTGAGTTTCTGGGGCCGCAGGGTTCGTTCGAGTTTTTCGTCGGCAGTTTCGACGCCCGGCGCCACGAGGCGGCTGCCCTGCTCGGATTCCGGTGTTTTCTTGCCTTGTGCCTTACCCATGTCTGCTTCCTTCATTCTGACAACCGCTCTTGCGCTTGATTTCCCGAACTCGGATTCACCCGCCCGGCAGGGCCGCGAACATGACTTTAAGGTCCGGTTCCACGCCCGTCCAGAGGCGAAAGGACGCGGCGCCCTGGCGCACGAGCATGCCCAGGCCGTCGAGCGTCCGGCATCCCCGCTGCGCCACCCCGCGCAACCACGCGGTCGAGCGTTGCGCCGTGTAGGCCGCGTCGAAGACCAAGCCCCCGGTGGGTAAACACTCCGGGTCGCAGGGCATCGGGTCCGTGTTGCGCAGACCCAGCGAGGTGGCGTTGGTGACCAGGTCGGCCGATCCGAGGTCTTCCCGCAACGCGTCCGCCGATTCCGCTTCCTGCCCGAGGACCCGGATGCGGGCCTCGGGAAAGAGACGTCGCAGGTCGGCGGCCAGCGACTCGGCCTTTTCGCGTGTGCGGTTTACCAGCGCCAGTTCCCGCGCGCCGGATCGAATCGCGCCCAGCGCCATACCACGTCCCGCCCCGCCGGCGCCCAATTGTACCACTTTCTTCCCGGAAAAGTCGAATCCGGCGTCGTGACGCAGGGTTTCCACGTAACCTTCCACGTCGGTGTTGGTTCCGTGGATCGAGCCGCCCGCGCGGAAGGTGAGGGTGTTGACGGCGCCGACCAGGCGCGCCTCCTCGCTCACCTCATCGCACAGGGCCAGCGCGGCGTGTTTGTGGGGGACGGTACAGTTCAATCCCACCATACCGGCTGCGGCCAGGCCCCGCACGGCTTTCTCGAACGACTCGGGCTGAATCGGGAACGCCAGGTACACGTAGTCCAGTCCGGCGGCGCGCAGGGCTGCGTTCTGCATCCGGGGCGAGAGGGAATGCTGCACCGGCCACCCGGCGACGCCGAGCAGCCGGGTCGTGGCTGAAATCGAACGCGGTGGGTGTTCGAGACTCATTTGCCGCCCGCCTGAGCGCGCAGGACCTGACCGGTCCAGTATTTGTGAACCATGACGAGCGCCGCCGCCGAGAACGGCGAAGCGAGCGGATCGAGCGACGAGGTCTGTTCCGTCACCACGAGGTTCTCTTTCTGCGTGACCCGCTTGATGGTCGGAAAGGCCTGCCGGGCGAAGGGGGTCAGGGGCGGAACCGAGGAAACCACCCACGAGGGCAGTTCCGGAATTCCCGAGGCCGAGAGTTGGGCGTTGACCATGGGGACCAGCAGGGGCAGCATGCTGTTGAGCTGGCTCAGGAGCGGGGCCGGATTGCTGTAGAGCCGCTCGACGACCCGCATGTTCCGCGGAACCTTTCCGAAGGGCTTGTCCAGCTCGGGAAGCAGGGGTTTGGCCAGTTTCTCGAGGGCCTTGTCGTCTCCCGCCTTGATCGCGTCCGCGCGGTCCTGGCGCCATTTCAGGAAGTCTTTGAGCCAGTTGTCACTGGTCGAGACCATCAGGAAACCGTTGATCTTCGCGGTGTAGATCTTGATGTTGATCTTCTCGAATTCCTGGATGTCGTATCCATAGGACATGAACGACGCATGCTGCACCTTGAGATGGAGGGTGTTGCGGACCTGTTCAAGCACCAGGTCCAGCAGTTTTTCGTCCTTGATCTCCCACAGGAAGGCCATGTCCGGTGTTGAACCGACCTGGTTGGTGAAGACGGCGACCTCGTTCCCCAGCGCCGAGAGCACCTGGTTCGGTTCCACGCCGAGGTTTTCCACAAACCCTTCATGGATTTTCTCGAACAGGTCGTCCATTTCGGGGAAGGCCTTGGTCAGGCCGGCCTGGCAGAGGTCCTTGATCTCACGCGGCGAGCGGATGCGCGTGACCGAATATTCGGCGATTCCCTCGCGCGCCCACTCGGGCGTGCGCAGGGGAGCGGCAGTGTCCCCGAGGGGAAGCAGCCCCATTGTCTTGCCTCGGAACGTGGCCGTTTCGCGCGTCTCGAACGCCTTGCCCCGCATGGTGTACACCGACAGGATCTGGTCGAGATTCTGCAGGCCGACGGTCTCGATCAGAACGCGCAGGCGGTTCCAGGCGTCTCCCTTCCCGGCCTTCTGAAAGCCGCGTTCGGCGACAGCGGTCAACACATCGTAGCTGTGCGCCGCATTACAATAACACCACGCGTCCGCGCCACTGCGTGTCTGTCTGGCCACCTGTTTCCATTGCGCACTTTTGGCCAGTGCCGGGGTCTCCGGTGCCTTCAGGTTGAGGCGGCGCGACAGCAGATCTTTCATGGCCTCGGGTGATGAGGCCAGCACACAGGTTTCGTCCAGCCAGGCGGAACACAACTGGATGGGCGATTTCTGGGAATCGGTGTGGAGGGTGACTTCGGGCAGTTTCGGCGACGTTCCCTCCGGGGGAG
>Ga0116170_10005810_pt1 | contig 10927 bp, 8 predicted proteins | sample AD_JPNHW1_MetaG_FD_89797 | JGI IMG/M metagenome (GOLD analysis project Ga0116170, IMG submission 89797) | Active sludge microbial communities of municipal wastewater-treating anaerobic digesters from Japan - AD_JPNHW1_MetaG | ecosystem: Engineered > Bioreactor > Anaerobic > Digestate | place... | reverse complement strand
TAATATCCCCAAAGCCCGTCGAAGGTATCGTTGCGAACGGAGGCATAGATGACGTACGTATCGCCGGAGGGCGTGTGGTTCGTGACGCCGAATATCCTGTCTACGCAGTAAAGCGCGAGGGAAGAGGTGTATTGGGCGTTCGCGTTCGTCGATATGGACGAGGTCGCGGAAATGCCGGGCACTTGAGACGAAGCCGCCCAGGTACCGCCCACGGTTCCCGTTATCTCGCAATAACCCGTTAGCCCGGAAACGAGGATAAAATCCGTCGCGGTCGCGGAGGTCTGATCCAGTACGGATATGCTCTGCACCGGTGACGAAACGCTGTATCCATGGGACGTCCAAGTCGTTCCGGCGTCATTGGAAACGTAGACCCCACTGGTAGAAAGCACGTAGGGGTTCCCCGAGACGTCGGTAGTGACCGATATGTAGGTCCCGGTATTCCCCGTGCCGGTAAGGGTTGTAAGTCCCGAGCCGTCCCAGTGAAAGACGGTATCGCTCGAAACGACGTAATCACCGGAGGAGGCGGGCAGATCGACGTTGCCCGACGGTTGTAGCGTCGCGAGCGACGCCGCGTCATAAACCGTACCTGTAACGGTACTTACGCTGTAAATAAGTTTCGATCCCGACGATCCTGTTTTCACGAACGCGTAGATGCGTCCGTTCCCGCTGCCGATCTTACCAATCGAGGTGCCTTCGGGAATGCCCGTTACGGGCGTCCATGCGGACCCGTCGAATCTCTGGATCGAGTTAAAGACAGTCCAATCGGATTCGTTGACGAAAAGCGCGTATAGCGATCCGTTTCCGTCCAAGGTATCGGTCGCGATGCTCGTGACTCGAAGCGCGGTGGTCGAGGCGGGAAGGGGAACGTCGGCCCAGGAGTTGGACGTTGCCGTCTTGCGTTTCAGCTTTCCGTTGGTAAGGTAAAGCTCGCGCGCCGACGCGGAAGGGTTCGCCCAAAAGAGCTCGGAAATCTTGCCCAGCACCGTCGGTGTCGCGAGGGGAATCTCGGTCTCTATCGTCGCGAATATCGGCGTTACCGAGCATCCCCCGAACAGCGCAAGCGCCGCGACGGAAGTCGAGAGCGCGGCGATGAGGGTAAATATGTATCTGTTGTTTTTACGTCCGTTTATTCTCGAAATGCGCATGGTATCGCTCCTTGGTTGATCGATCAGAAATGGTAGCGGAATCCGGCCGTGAGGCTGAGGAAATTACCGACGCGATTCTTCGATTCGTCGGCGTACCACTGCGGGAGCAGGGTCCATCCGGCATCGATGCCGAACGACCAATCGGAATTATACTGATAGAACACCCCGATCTCCGGCTTGACGGCGGGACTGAAGTAATTGAACGAATTGTAGGTTTGGAAAGCCCCGCCCGCGCAAAGCGAGACGGGAATGTGAATGCGGCTGATCGAGAATTCGTACGTGGCTTGGAGATACACGGGAAGGAAGAAGAAGATATTTTGTCCTGTGGTCGAGTTGAACGAGAAATTGACCATTCCGCCAAGCGCGAATTCTTTCGTCAGGAACGTCGAATAGCCGATGTTCAGGGTCCCCCCGATATTCATTCTCGTGTCGGTGTTAAGCCCGTTCGGGGTCATCGTAAACATGGGGAAGAGCGGCCCTCCCATGATGTTTATAAACTGGTCTCCCTTGCGGATGGCCTCGTATTCCTTGGTCGCGACGTGGGGCTTTGACCCCTTTCCCGTTTTTGGCTGTGCGAATGACGCCGAAACACAGATGAGCGCCATGCAAATAAAGATGATCGAACGTTTCATTGTCACACTATACCTCATTCCCTTTGCTATTGTCTATCAAAGGCCGTACATGGTACAACAAAGAACGCCGTTCGCTAGTTACGGACGCGGGCACAACAATCAATCGGGAGATACACATGAGCGCAGTTGTCATTGACGGATTCGCCGTCGCGGCCTCGGTTCGCGCGCGGGTCGCCGAGTCGGTCGCGGGCTTAAAGAGCCGCGGAATCAAGCCCTGCCTCGCGGTGGTTTTAGTCGGCGAGGATCCCGCTTCCGTTTCCTACGTCACCGGCAAGGAAAAAGCCCTCGCCGAGGTCGGCATGGACGACCGAAGCATCAGGCTTCCCGCCTCGACGACGGAATCCGACCTTCTTACCGTCATCGCCGGGCTTAACGCGGACCCGACCGTTCACGGCATTCTCGTTCAACTCCCGCTTCCCAAGCATATCGACGAAGCACGCGTGATCATGGCGATCGATCCCGCCAAGGACGTCGACGGATTCCATCCGGTAAACGTCGGCAACATGGTGATCGACCGACCGTGCTTCCTTCCCTGCACGCCGCATGGGGTGCTCGTGCTCCTGCGCGAGGCCGGCATCCAGACGAAAGGCGCCCACGCGGTCGTCGTCGGCCGCTCGAATATCGTCGGAAAGCCCCTGTCGATCCTGCTCGCGCGCAAGGATTGCAACGCGACCGTCACCGTTTGCCATACGGGGACGAAAGACCTGCCGTCGTATACCCGCCAGGCGGACATACTGATCGCGGCGGTCGGCAAGCCCCGAGTGATCACCGCCGACATGATAAAGCCCGGCGCCGCCGTCATCGACGTCGGCGTGAATCGCGTCGAGGATAGTTCGGCCAAAAAAGGCTTCCGGCTCGTCGGCGACGTGGATTTCGTCCCCGCCTGCGAGGTCGCCTCGTTCATCACGCCCGTGCCGCGCGGCGTTGGCCCGATGACGATCGCCATGCTGATGGAAAACACCCTTCTGGCCGCCTCTCGGACCGAGCGTCGGGCATAGCAAATTGATAGACATCCAAAACGAGCGGGATAATCGCGAAGTCCCGCTGCAGAAGGTCGGCATCAAGGGACTGAAGTACCCCATCCACCTTCTGGACCGCGACCATAAAATCCAGTATAGCAACGCGACCGTAAACCTGTACGTGAACCTGCCCAAGCATTTCAAGGGCACTCACATGAGCCGCTTTATCGAGGTGTTCCATCAGCATCGCGAGCGGCTCTCCATGCCTCATTTTCTCTCCATGCTCGACGAAATCCGCGTCTCCCTCGATGCGGCCCGGGCCTACGGGGAGATGAGCTTCACCTTTTTCATGGAGAAGAAAGCGCCCGTTTCCGGGCAAGCCTCGATGATGAGCTACGAGTGTTCCTTCGAGGGTTCCGTGTCGGGAGACGGTGCCTCGGTAACGAACGTCGCGGGACGGTCGTTTTTTGTCTCGGTGGAGGTGCCCGTTCAGACGGTGTGCCCCTGCTCAAAGGCGATCAGCAAGTATGGCGCGCATAATCAACGCGGTATGGTTCGGGTAAAGCTCGAGCTTGGTCCTTTCTTCTGGATCGAGGACCTCGTTACCCTCATCGAGGGCTGCGCCTCGAGCTCCGTTTATTCGCTCCTCAAGCGCGAGGACGAGAAGTACGTCACCGAGGTCTCCTACGACAACCCAAAATTCGTCGAGGACCTCGTTCGCGACGTCATTCTCGCCATTCCTCGACTCGGGGAGTTCCCCTGGTATTCCGTCGAGGCGGAGAACTTCGAGAGTATTCATAACCACAGCGCCTTCGCCTACGCGGAATCCGGCGCGATGTCGCCCGGCGCGATGTCGCGCGGCTCGCGTTCGAGCGGGGCTTAAGCCGTTTCCGGAGAATGAAATTGACCTACTTTATCGAAACCTTCGGCTGCCAGATGAACCAGGCGGAATCCGCTTCCGTCGAGCAGCTTCTGTTGTCTCGCGGTTGGGTTGCCGCCGCCGAGCCCGAGTCGGCCGAGCTTCTGATCCTCAATACCTGTTCGGTGCGTATCACCGCCGAGACCCGCGCGATGAGCCGCCTCAGCCTTTTCTGCTCGTGGAAGCGAAAGCGCCCGATGACGATCATGGTGATGGGCTGCATGGCCGAGCGCCTCAAGGCGCAGCTCTACAAGAAATACAAGAATCTCGACTATGCCGTCGGAATGTTCGAGCGCGATTCCTTCGCGAATATCTTTGCCGCCGTCGAGTCCGGCGCTTCCTGGCGCCGCGATGTCGAGACGCCGGTTAATTCCGGTTACTATTTCTCGCCGTCGTCGTACGAAAAGGGAGCCTTTCAGTCATTCGTCCCGATCATGAACGGCTGCGATAATTTCTGTACCTACTGCATCGTCCCATACGTTCGCGGACGCGAAACCTCGCGCCCAATGCCCGAGATCCTAGCCGAGTTCGATACCCTAGCGGATAAGGGCGTTCGAGAGGTGACCCTTTTGGGGCAGAACGTCAATTCCTACCGCTGGACCGATCCCGCAACCGGTGCCGTCGTCGATTTTCCGTCCTTGCTGGAGGCCATAGCCCGCCGCGTCGAGGTGAAGAACCGCGTCCGGTGGATTCGCTTTATGTCCAGTCACCCCAAGGATCTTTCCGACCGTTTGATCGAGGTGATCGCGCGCGAACGAGTCTTTTGCCGGTTCCTGCACCTTCCCGTGCAGCATGGCTCGAACGCCATCCTTTCCGCGATGAACCGCAAGTACACTCGCGAGTCTTACCTCGCGCTCGTCGATCGCGTCCGCGCCGGGATTCCCGGGGTAACCCTGTCCACCGATATACTGGTCGGCTTTCCCGGCGAGACTGAGGAGGACCTCGATGAGGTGTTAAGCCTCATCAAGGCCGTTCGCTACGAGGTCGCCTTTATGTATCACTATAACCCCAGGGAGGGGACGAAGGCGTATGACCTGCCGAATAGGGTGCCGGACGCGATAAAGAAGGAACGTCTAGGCCGCGTCATAAAGCTCCAGCACGCGGTCAGCGCGGAGCTCATGCGGGAACGGGTCGGGCAGACGGTGCCGGTCCTCGTCGAGTCCACGTCGCGTAACGATCCGGATGAGCTTTTCGGCCATACCGCGCTGGGCGAGATGGTCGTTTTCGCCAAGGGACTCGATAAAGGCATGATTGGCCATTTCGTGCAGGCTACGCTGACTGGCTTGCGCGGCCGCACCTTCCGCGCGCGAATCGTCGCCGACGCGCCCATCGACTGAACCTTCGGCCGTTATCTGCCGATCTTCATATTGGAGGCTATATGCCCTGGAAATTGGTTTCGTTCCTTTCGGTACTCGTCGTAATCACGCTGTTCATTGGGTTTAATCTCGAGAATCGCTGCGATGTTTCGCTTATCGTATATACGTACAAGAACGTCCCGATATTCGTCAGTTTACTCTTTGCGTACGTCGTCGGCGCTTTGACGACGATTCCCTTTTTCCTCGCCTCGGGCACTAAACGGCGCAATTCAAAGAAACCCGCCGCTAAAAAGGGTCGTACGTCGATCCCTTCCCCCGACGAAAACCCTGACTACGATATTGACTGAGGTTACCATGCGGAAAGGACCGGATCTTCGCGACCTTCGTCGCCAGCTTGCCATGCTCGCGCTTTCCGCGTTTTTTTCCGGGTCGCTCATCGCGGCCCCCGTCGATGCTCCCTTGGTAAGCCAGTCCGTCCGTACCGCGATATCCTCCGCCTTCTCCTTAAGCGAGCCCGACGAGATCATTTCAACCCTCTCGCTCGCGGCCTCGCGGCAAAAAAACCCCGCTGACCGCAAAGCCCTGTATGCCGCGCTCGCGGGTTTCGAGGAACGAAACGGGATGCTTCGGCAAGCGTCCGCCCATTACGGAGACGCGTCGTTTGCCGATCCCGCGGCCCGCGATTATGGTCTGGTGCTCGACGCGGCCCGTGCCGCCCTTGCCGCCAACGAAACCGACGAGGCAAACGGCTTGGTTCGCGCGGTTCTCGTGTCGTCCTTTGACGATGCCGTGTTGCTTCGCGCCAGGGTGTATTATGCCTGGATTCAGCTTGCCTCGGGGGATACGGCGGCCTCGATCGCGCAGATACGCGAATATGCGGCAAACCCCGCCTTTGGGGCGTATATCCCGGCTTTACTATTCACCCTCTGGTGGTCCGACTCGGACGATTCCGCAAAAAAGAACCTGCTTGAATGTTACCCCGCAAGTCCCGAGGCCGCCGTTGCGCGAGGCGAAAGCGGTCTTTCCCCGGAGCCCTTCTGGTTTTTCATGCCGAGAAAGGAATCCTCCGTCGCGGCCTTCGCCAAATCAGGCTCGGCTGGCCTGACCGCACGAGCTCCAGAAGCTGTAACGTCACACGCTGCGAACAAAGCCCCCGCCGCGAACAAAGCCCCTGCCGCGAACAAGACTCCCACTGCGAGCAAAACTCCCGCGAGCAAATCACCGTCGGAAGAATCTGCCGCGAGCTCGTCCGTCACGGCTGGGCAAGTATGGCAGCAGGTCGGTTTTTTTAAGAATCGCGAATATGCTGACGAACTGGTCGGAAAGTTGAAAAAAGCCGGTTTTTCCCCTGTCCTCCGAACTGAACGCAGGGCAAGCGGAACCGTATATTACTCCGTCGTAGTTTCGGAAGACGCGGACCGAACCTCCGGCGCCCGTTTGAAGGACGCCGGTTTCGAGAGCTGCCTGGTTTTTGACTAAGCTTCTTATTTTCTGGTAAAAAGAACCGGGGGAGGACCCGCCAGGTTCGTACTGTCGATCGTGACGGTGACCTCGGTCAGCGTCAGGTTGTCCGGGGCGCTTGAGCTCGCGACGAAGAACCTTGTTTTCTTCCCGCCGTTCGGCTTTGTTTGGATGACCGTTTGGCCCTTAACCGAAAGCAGCGCGAATTGACCTTCCTCATCCCCGGAGGCGAGGCTAAACCGATAATGGTCAGCCGATATCGAAAAGCTAGAGCCATCCGTCGATGTCCAAAGCCCCGAGCCGGAAACGAGGTGTTTCTTCATCGCGTCGAGCGCGTTTTCCGCTTCCGAGCGCGACATCGCCGTATTGACGCCCATCTTTCGGTATGACCCGTCCCAGTTGGACGCGACTCCGATCTTCAGTTTGACGTCTTCCTGAATCTTGATCTTGATCTCGTCTATCCCCGTCAGCTCGATATCGATGAATCGCCTGATGCTCGGAATCGATCGGTTTCTCGTCGCTAGGTACGCGCCGTATCTTCGGGGCGAGCCTGATTCGCGAATAAAGGCTTCCTCGGTCGCGCCGCTATGGAAAACGATTTCCTTTTCCGCGGGGTTAAAAAACAGGAACTTCGTGTCGTCTTTTCCGGAGCTTCCGGTCATATACCACAGCCCGGAAAGAAAATCCTCGAATGAGTCGACGTTTCCCCCCTGAAGCTGGCGTACCAGCCGGGACTCGATTTTCTTTCCCTCGATGCGCGACTCGGAAACCTGTTCGTATCGCTTTAGGTTCCTGTCCCAGTGAAATACCCGCTCGATCTGATTAAGCGTCTGAGGCGCGTCCGGATCGGAGTTATAGCTGATGATGGGATAGCTGTCCCCGCTGGTCAGGCCCAGGTTGTATGCGTCGGATCTTTGAATCTCCTGAATGGCGATCGGGCCATCCGCGCGGAGGTCGCACGCCGCGGTGAAGATCGTTTTTCCGTCTTTATCGGTCGACGGGAGATAGACCGCCAGGGATTGCATATTGTCCGCGGTCATCCCGGAATAGACCAAGGCTTCCGTATGGTCGCCGATGATGTCGATCGTGTAAAAAAGGAGGGTTCTTGCCTGGGTTATTCCCGTGCGGATCTCGGGCAATCGGGTGTATTCCCCCGTTGACGGATTCTGGATTCCGGGCACGAGGCAGATGGTTTGCTCCGATATCTTCTTGATGGCGCAAATCTGGTCGGAAATCCCGTCTTTATTGACGTCGACGTTGATGGCCTGTAAAAAGCTTTCATCGTCGTTCATGACGATAAGGGGTTGCGTCTTCGACTCGTCGTAGGATGCCGCTTCTTCCTGTCCCATCTCTTCGCCCAGCGCGCCGGGTTCCTGGGACGGAACTATGGTTCGCGCCGTTTGCCGGGCGGAATGCACAAGCGACAGTTCGGAACCGTTTACCAAAAGCCATACGAAAAGACCGACCAGTCCCGCAGCGAATATGATGATAATTGCCCGTTTCATGATTTCCCCGTCAGGCGGTTTTTTCCTGCTCTTCTTTCTTTCTGCGGTTTGAAACCGCAACCGCCGCCGTCGCTATGCCAGCGCCGACGAGTACGCATGATATCACAATAATCGCGGGTAGGGGTAGCCCGCCTTTCCCTGCGCCCTTATTGGCGTTTACGCCGTTCGCGTCACTCACGGTATTCGCGCCGTTCTCTTGTGCCCCGGCCGTTTCCGCATTCCCCGCGTCTATCGCGAGCCCGGAATCCTCGATCTCGCTGATAATTCGATCCCGATCCTTACCGCTCTCGCCGCTATTAATAGAAGAATATAGTTCCTTAGTCGTCTGAACGACCTTATTCTGAATGTCCATATCGAGGGTGATCTCGTACCAGTTGTCATGCTGGATGATTCGTGCCTCGGCTAGGTAGGGACTGTCGTAGGTGTCGGAAACCCCGGCGTACCGCGAAGTCCAGGGGGCTTCCTGCTTAAGGTCCGTTAGGAGGAGCAAAACCTTATGCCGTCCATTATCGCCCCGCTTGGTCATCGCGCCGCGAATAGTGTCGAGCGCGAGCCCGATATCCGTATATTGCCCGTCGGGCTTGATACCGTCGATGGTACTGATGATTTTCTGTCGGTCGGCGTCGTCCTGAACGTCCATGGTCAATACGTTGTCCGCGCGGCCATAAAACTGATACAGGCTTACCCAGTCGCCGTCGATTACCATCTGGGAGACAAGCTGATCGCGAACCCAGGAGTGAAGGCTTTCGTATTTTCCCGCCTCTTCCATGGAAAGGGACTTGTCGATCATGATAATCATGTCGACGGGGACCGTTCGCTCCCCCGCAAACGACGAAAGGCTGAGGAAAAGGCTAAAAAACGCTATACAGGGCAATAAGTTTTTTTTCATCAGTGCTTCTCCGAAAATTATTTTATACCATTATATGCGATTTTGAACCTTAAAAAAAAAAAAAAATGCTTTACATAATTCTTTGTATGATTATAATGAGAATATCAAGTCGTAACGTATCATAAGACTATAGATATAAGGAGATTTTACCATGGGAAGCATAGATCTGCCCCGCAGCCCCAACGTATTCCATCCCGAAAAGCCTAGTGCCGTCGGTTCGAGGAACTCTCTTGCGCAAGATTACCGCGATCAGCAGAAGGAAGTTAACCAGCTTCTTGAAGAAGAAACCAATAAGGTTCTTCATCACCTGAACGCCAGACTTCCCAAGGAAGTCCTTGAGCGCCTTGAGGTCATGGGCGGCGTTAAAGAAAAGCTGTACAACTACTTTAACCAGAACTATCAGAATATGTTCAACCGCTACATGGTAACGGCTGAAGACGAAATGGTCAAAAAGGTCCGCGGATTCGTGGATCGCGAGGAAATGAAGGTTCTCAATCGGTATACCCCGAAAGAGATCGCCAACCTCCTCGACGAAGTCGGCGGCGCCGACAAGTTTAACACCGGCGAAATCGAGAAATCGATGGTTAACATGTATGGCCACTTGCAGGGTCATATCCAGCGCGGCGTTAACGACCTTGAAACCCTCACGAACTCCCTCCTTCGCCAGAAAACCGACGTTGGCGCGTTCGTTCGCGGTGAAAACGCATACTCTATCGTAAAGTGCGCGTTCAAGGATAACATCTACAAGCCGAAGACCGTCACCGACGTAAAGCTTTCCGTCAATATCCTTGACTCCGAGCTCATCAGCCCGATTTTCCAGTACCAGGCTACCGTCGAGTACCTGATCAAGGACCTTCTCGCCAAGCATTACATGGACGAGATCGACAAGGCCATCGAGAAAATCAAGGATGACTGCATTGACCAGGGCCTCGAGGAAATGTCCGACGGCGAGATCATCTTCGCGAAGATGAAGAAAGTCAAAGACATGACCGACGACGACGTCGACAATCCCAAGAGCCGCCGCTACGAAGTCATCGCCAAGGAGATGATGGACAGGATTAACAACCTCCGCGCGGAGATCGATCCCGCCACCTTCGACCAGCTCAATGTCCGCGAAAACCTCAAGAACGCGCGCGAGCTCATCCTCCGCGAGTACGACGATACCAATACCGCCGTTCTCCCCGACGAGCGCTACGCGATTCGCCTCCGCTACTATGACAATGCGCAGCTGAACGCCGAGCGCGAAGCATACAAGGTCATGGTCGCGTCTTTCGAGACCGAGGTTGAACACCTCTGGGACGTTCTGAACACCCGCTACGAGGATTCCAAGTTCCTTACCCGCGTCACGGATTTCAAGGATCTCGCGAACCTTTACAAGAGGAAGATCAGAAAGCAGAAGGACGAGAAGGGTCAGCCCGTCTACGAGTCGATCGCCAAGGTTTGGGACGAAATCTCGTTCATCAAGCCCGCCGAGACCGACGTCGAGAAGATGAACCGCACGTACCTCTTCGAGAAGGATAAGCTCCGCAAGAAACTCATCATCATGCGCGACAAGCTCAAGCACATGTACGATTATCAGTACCCGATCGAGCGCCGCGTCATGGAAGAGCGCCTTGCCTTCCTTGAAACCGAGTTTATCAAGTTCGACTATATCATCAATCCCTTCCACCTCCAGCCGGGACTCCTCCTGGACGTGGATATCACCTCGATCAAGCGCAAGAAGGCGACTCTCGACGGAATGGCAAACGTTCTTAACGAGTTCCTCCATGGCGTATCGAAGGGATTCCAGGACGCTGCGTTCGCTTCCTTCAGCCGCCGCCGCTCGACCGTTCGCGCCGATATCGCGCAGACGTTCGCGACGAACCCCGAGGAAGACCCCAAGTCCGGTGAACCCGCCGGTCGTTCGCAGTATCTCGATATGATCAACGAAGAGCCCGCGGCTCCCGCGATCGCAGCGCCCGTCGCGGCCCCTAGGGCAGCGCCCGTCGCGGCTCGCAAGCCCGTTAAGGCTCCCGCCAAGACCGCAAAGGCCGGCGTCGTTGATTCGGGACGTGGACGCCGAGGTAAGGCTCCCGCCGCGAAGGGAAAGAGAATTAGAGAG
>Ga0116170_10005808_pt1 | contig 10928 bp, 8 predicted proteins | sample AD_JPNHW1_MetaG_FD_89797 | JGI IMG/M metagenome (GOLD analysis project Ga0116170, IMG submission 89797) | Active sludge microbial communities of municipal wastewater-treating anaerobic digesters from Japan - AD_JPNHW1_MetaG | ecosystem: Engineered > Bioreactor > Anaerobic > Digestate | place... | reverse complement strand
TGGATATCACAATAAAAAAAGCTCGGGTCACTTTGATCAGTCATAAGTGCAACCTGAGTACCGATACCGGATCCTGAATTGCTATATATGATATTGTTTTTAAGGACAGGACTGGCATTGATGCAGGATATTCCTCCACCATGAGTTGCCTTGTTGGAAACAACGGTGTTGTTATTAAATGCCGGGTTGGCATTAAAACAGCCTAAGCCGCCGCCTAACAAGCCCATATTGTGTCGTATAAGGTTGCCATTAATAGTTGCTAAAGTTGTATCAGCGCAAAATATTCCACCGCCACCACTACTTGCAAAATTGGTTATAAATGTATTATTGAATACTTTGGGCGCTCCGGAACTTATATAAACACCTCCTCCACTGGCACATTTATTACTTATAAAAGTATTAAACTTCACTATTGCATTTGATTTTTTCAGGTAAATTCCACCACCGCTTGTTTTAGCTGCATTATGATCAAAAGTACAGTTTGCTATTACAAGAGCCGAAAAGTTCTTAACAAACACAGCCCCGCCATTGGCATCATCACCTGTACCGTTTGATTTGCCATAGCTGAAATGACAATAGATCAGTTTGGAAGTATCAGTGGATACATTATCGAAAAAACGTATACCGTACCATCCACCAGTATTTGATGTCATGGTTGAAAACCCTGTAGTGTCGTTTATAGAAAAGTGAATCATATCACTTTCCTGTCCGACTGCCAACAATGTTCCATTGACATTCATTTTAAAGTGGCCATAAAAAACAACCTGAGTCCCGGGATTTATTGTCAGCGTCACACCGCTGTTCACAGTTATATCTCCATTAACGACAACAGTATCGGCCCATGTAGTGTTAAAAGAAACCGCTCCGTTGGCATAAATGATTGTTGCGTAAGAGTTATAGCTCATGGTCAGGAAAATACTGATCACAGCAAGTTTTAAAAATGCTTTGCTAAATAGTTGTTTCATGATTATTAATTTATTTTATCTGATTATTGTTACCGTTCCTTCAATCGTTTTGTCTCCGATGCCTGCATCAAAGATGAAATAGTACACGCCATCAGGAATATTATCTGCATTCCATGTATTGCGATAATGATAGGAGTCGAAAACGATAACACCCCAACGGTCGTAAACAGTGAGTTTGTTATCCGGATATTTTTCAACGTTTCTGATCTCGAAAACATCATTATATCCATCACCATTAGGCGTGAAAATATTTTCAAATTGAAGAATATCGTCGATCACTTCAACTTTATGAACGGCGGTATCTTTACATCCGAAGTCTGTAGTGACAATTAAAGACACATAGCAAATATTTTCTGCTGTAAAAGAATGTGAAGGAGATTGATCGTTGGAAGTATTGGCTGAGCCAGCACCCGGGTCGTTGAAATCCCAATTCCATGAATAAGCAAAAGTAGATTCATCATCGAAAAATACGGTCCAGGTAGGATTTTCTGTTTTCTTTACCACGCTTGGATTTACTGTAAATGCTGCTATAGGTTTTGGGTGCACGGTGATATAGGCAGGTTTATACATAGTGCTGTCGCAGCCCCATATAGAAACTACAGTACACGAAACATCAAAGACGCCATAAGTCTGATAAACATGCGTTGTTGTTTTTGTAGTATCATGTAAGGTTCCATCATAATAGTTCCATTCATAAGTTTGGTTTTCATTCGGGCTCCATTCAGTGAAATTCACAACAAGAGGTTGGCAGCCTTCAGTAACATCTGCTGTAAAATTAACAGGTGGCAGGGGATGCAGTTCAATCAGCGTTATGGTATCAGATTTATCACAATTTACAGAGTCGACGATGTTGAGAATATATGTTCCATGGGGGAGGTTTGCAGCTGTATCGCTGTTTCCGCCAAACGGAACCCAGTCGTAAGTATAGCCGGGTGTTCCACCCCATACATCTGCGACGATCATTCCTGTACTGTCACCGGCACAGTTAATATCGGTTCCGGCCAGGCTAATAAAGATTTCAGGGTTGACATAGTAAATAATAAGTTGTTCGGTTGAAGAACAGCCGTTAACATCTGTAACGGTGACCATGTAGTTGCCAACACCTACAGTAATACTATCAGACGTTGCATTAGTTGTAATAGTCTGCCCGGTATTCCATACATAGGTATAGGGCGGTGTTCCATTTATTGCATAAACAGTAATAACGGCATCGGTGTCTCCGAAACAGATCACGTTAGGACCGTCAATTTCTGTAGTGAATGGGTCATTGGGGTACATAATAATTTGATCGGGCATCACAGTATCGAACAAGCCAATGCCACTATTGTCGGGCTGAAATTCAGCTAATTCCCATGTGTCGTCGAACCATGTTATCGGGATATAACCCAGTGGGATGCTTAGATTGATAAGTGGCCCAATGGTGAAGCTGAGGTCGGGTTGAGGTGTAGTCGAAGGAGTGCAGACCTCGGAAAAGCAAAGTTGTTGCCAGCATGTATCGTTGTCCAATGATTTTTCAGCACAGGGAACCGGCATATTGATACAATATTGCGGGATACAGAAATCGGGCATTATAGGAAACGAAGGCAGGTTAAGTGTAAAAGTGAAAGCGGTAAGTACAAAGGTGAATGTTATACTGTCCCAAGTGTGATTTCTGAAATCATTATCCATTGAAAACTTCACATAAGCAGGCATGGAAGTGGGCATGGTACAGGGGAGATCAAGGTTAAGATTGTGGTCAACCTGAAAAGTGATACTGTTTCCATTTCCTGAGTTCACAACATTTCCGGTTGACGGATCCGTTTCTGTATAAGCATAGTTGGTCGGGAATGTGAGATTTGCCCAAATTGTTGGACAAAAAGACAAATCCTGCACCATATAACTTGTAACCAATAAGTCCATGGTCAGCAAACTGTAATCGATCGTAATTCCGCCGCCGAGGTCGATAGTACCGTTGAGCATGTCAAATATTGAATCAAGGCTCGGATCAAAAGCTCCGAGAAAAGTAAGAATGTCAAGGTCGAACCACATAAACGCACTGTCGCCTTTGGCATACAGGCATTTATCGTTGGCCAGCATATAATCTTCGGTTTCAACATAAGGCAGGGTAATAACTCCGCTCAATCCGATTCCGCCAAGATCATTGAAGACCAATGGCAAGATAGTATCATGCGCCATATAAAATCCAATAGCAGGGTCGTACCATGGGTAAGTAATTGAGGCAACACCGTTACTGTCAGAAATATCAAAAAGTAATGTTGTGTCGAGCGGAACACCAACTTCAAATACGTTGAAAGAAGTACAGCTCCAAATACAAACTTCAGCATCGACATCAATATTAAAGCCAAAATAAAAGTCGAAAGATACATGGCCTGATGTTGGGAATTGGGAAGTGAGGTACCAGCCGGTGTCAACCTGATAATCCGAGGCAATGGTTATTGTTTGTCCCGGATTGAACATCATACTATCAGGATAAGTGAGATTAATAATTGCAGGATAATTAACATCAACCCAGCCTGTTGTAAAACCCTCTATATTAAAATTTGATCCCAGTTTTAGCCAGTAATCAATGGTTAGCATAACACCAAAATCGCCACCAAAGATATCTTCGATGCTCCCGGCAGTAACCACATCAGCTTCGTCCACATTAAACAGGTTAATCGATGTGTCCATAGTGAAAGCCGAGCCATCTGGTCCCCACATGTCCTGTTGTGATGTTGTCCAGGTAACATGATATGTCTGGGTTTCTGTTTGCGAAAACAGTTGCCAGGGGAGAAATAGTAAAAATAAAATAAGTAAAACGTATATTTTTTTCATCGGAAACACTTTTTAATTAATAATTACTGATAAAAGTGATGTTTTGAGAGGCTCCTGAATAAGTTTTCTTATCATCACCGGATAGTTTGCTACAATAACAACGGTTGTAGTTTCATTTCCTGTAATTAAAATCAGACGCTCAAAATCGACAGAAGAAGAATTATCTTTACTTTTAACAGCAAAACTCAATGTATAAAGCACGGCATCCTGCCCAGAGTTTGTTTTAATTTCTGTTTTTTCAGTCAGTTTTGCGCCGTCTTTTTCAAGGTTTTCTGAATTGAAATGTGACACAGTGAAGTTGAAAGGCGAATTTGAGATCTCGCTTACCATAAGCGTACTGGCACTCCCCTTGTGCAAAAAGCCATTTTGATTCGTAACTGCTTCAAAACCCTCAGGGACATCAATAGTGATTTTATTGAAAGTCGCTTTGAAGAATTTGTTTTTGGTTTCTAAAGATTGTGAAAAGCAACTAAAAGAAACAATGCAAAAAATAAAAGTCAGAATTTTTATTTTCATTTATTTAGGGTTGGTTTTGGTTCTGGATATTTAACAGCAAACAAATTTATGAAAATAAATTCAAATGATTTAATAAAAAATCTAAAAAAATCGCATAATTTTACATTAAATTTCATCAGAGGCCATTTATAACTAATAAAACTAATTTTATGAAAATAAAAATTCTTTTGTGTGTTTTTGCACTAACTTGTTTATCAGCAAAATACAATTTAACTTCGGCTCAGGAAAAGCCAGAAGATATTACCGCTCATTTTTTTCAGTTATTCCAGGAACAAAGTTCCGATGCCGCCGTTGATTATTTTTTCTCTACTAACAAGTGGCTGAATAATGATAAAACCTCACAGGATAATATAAAATTACAACTTAAAAAAGGTATAGCAATGCTTGGTCAGTATTATGGATACGAACTGATAGAAAAAATTGTATATACTGAAAATTATATGATGTTTAATTATATGCTCAGATACGACAGGCAGCCAATAAAGTTTACTTTTGTTCTTTACAAACCAAACCAGACCTGGCAAATACAAAACTTGAAACTTGATGAGAAACTGGAAGATGATATTGAATTGAAGCTGAAAAATTAAAAAGTAATCCGGTTCTCTATTTTCTGTAAAAAACGTATTGAATTACCAGTATGAACACCATGGTATAAACCATGTTCAATAAAGCATGGTACATGGTTTGGAAAAAATCTGAAAATCTGAAAACCTCAAGATAAAAAAGAACAATATGGTGTATGGTGGTTAATATTAACGAATACAAAAAGAACCACCTGAATCCCATATTTTTTATTCCCGGTTGTATTCCCGGCTCGTATTCCTGCTTTGATGAAATAGTATTTTGAGCCCAGGGTCTGATATACGCAATCAGAACCGTTGCCGACGTGTGTATTCCGCCTGTGTTTGAAAAAACATCCATGATAATTCCGAGAATAAAACCTAGTAAAAGCATCAGCCAGCGAGGTGTTTCAAAAGGCAGCAACAGGATGAATAGGATGTAAATAAAGGGTGTGATATAAGAAAAAACGTGGATATTATTAAAAACCAACACCTGAAGCAACATCAGAACAATGAACCGGAGAATATTTCTGAATATAAGGTTAGTCATTTTGTGATTTATTTTGGAGTGCCTCCAGTTCGTCTTTTAACAACGATTTGATGACATAAACATATGAAATCTTATTGAAATCGGTGCTTAGCTTAACTTTAATATCATAAAAGTTGTTCCCTTTATTGACATCATAATAATAAATCGTGCCAATAGAAATGCCGCCGGGAAAGATCAGGGAATATCCACTGGTAACGATTGTGTCTCCGAAAGAAATTTTTACATGTGAAGGAATATCCTTCAGCGTTGCTATACGATAATTACCACCCTCCCAAACTAACGTTCCGATGTAATTATTTTTCTTGATTTTGGCTGAAATTTTCGATTTTGAATGTAGTACTGAGGTGACGGTACAAAAATTAGCAGAAACATCTTTAACAATGCCAACCACACCCTGTGAGCTGATCACACCCATTTCTTTTCGTATTCCATGATTATAACCTTTGTTCAGCGTAATATAATTATTTACGCGGTTGAAAGTATTTGAGATAATATTGGCGCTGGTATATTCATATTGCTGCCGGTAAAGAGTGTCATCAACTGAAAAAACAGAGTTGTTGGTGCGGATAAAAGAGCTTTTCTGAAGGTTTCGCATTTTTGCATTTTCTTCGGCAAGCATCCCGTTTGTAATTTTCAGTGAAAAGTAATCAGTGATATTATCATAGGTTTTGTATATCCCGCCGCTAATACTGTTGGCAGAATTGATTATCACAGACTGTTGGTAATAATTACTTTTTACAATAAAAAAAAAGGCAAAGAATTCCAGTAACAAAAACAGGAAAAAATTATAATACTTGATCAGAAACTGGAGTAATGGGCGCATAAAATAATATACATCCCGGTCTTACCGGCTGAAATTTGAAAAGCGAAATAACAAAAATTCTATTTAATAAGGAAAGGATATTTATCAAAATTTTTCAGAGCGATAGCCGAGCCTCGCGCAACAGCCTTCAACGGGTCTTCAGCAACATGAACCGTCAGTTTTGTTTTCAGGTGGAGTCGTTTGTCGAGTCCGCGCAACAAAGCACCACCGCCTGCAAGATAAATACCGGTACGGAAAATATCGGCAGCCAGTTCGGGCGGTGTCATATCAAGAGCATTTAAGACTGCTGTTTCTATTTTTGTTATTGATTTGTCGAGAGCGTGCGCTATTTCCGCATAATTTACCATAATTTCTTTTGGGATTCCTGTAAGCATATCGCGCCCATGTACGGCAAAATCGGGCGGGGGATTGTCAATATCTGGCAAAGCAGCCCCGACTTCAATTTTTACTCTTTCAGCAGTACGTTCTCCAACGTTTAAGTTGTGCTGTTTGCGAAGGTATTCTTCAATATCAGCAGTAAAATCATCACCGGCAATACGTATGGATTTATTGTTTACGATACCTCCCAGAGCGATAACTGCGATCTCGCTGGTTCCACCACCGATGTCAATTATCATATTGCCGTTAGGTTCCAGAACATCGATCCCAATACCAATAGCGGCAGCCATGGGCTCGTGTATCATTCGTACTTCTTTTGCTCCGGCTTGTTCCGCAGAATCGCGGACTGCGCGTTCCTCCACCTCCGTAATACCTGATGGAATACTGATAACAGCTTTTAATGCAGGCGGAAACAACGAGCGTTTGTTACTAATCATTTTAATAAATTCCTTGATCATGATTTCGGCTGAGTGAAAGTCGGCGATGACACCGTCATGCATTGGCCTGATGGTTCGTATGTTCTGATGGCATTTCCCGTGCATCATCATTGCTTTTTTGCCAACAGCTTCAGTTTTTCCGGTTATCAGATTTATGGCGATGATGGAAGGTTCTTCTACAACGATTTTATCATTGTGAATAATAATCGTGTTGGCCGTTCCAAGGTCCATTGCTATTTCTTTTGTAAAGAGTGACAATAATCCCATTTTCAGTTTTTTTTATTTTATTAATGTTTAAAATGTCTTATTCCTGTAAATACCATCGATACCGAGTTTTTATTGCAATAGTCGATGGAATCGCTATCCCTTACGGATCCGCCAGGTTGAATGACGGCAGTAATTCCGGCTTGTGAAGCTATTTCCACACAATCGGCAAATGGGAAAAAAGCATCGGAAGCCATTACCGCTTTGTTCAAATCTTTTTCGAATTCCGTTGCCTTGCTGATTGCTTGCCGGAGTGCATCTACTCGCGAAGTTTGTCCTGTCCCGTTGCCAAGAAGCTGGCGGTTTTTTGCCAGAATGATGGTGTTGGATTTTGTATGTTTCACTATTTTGTTGGCAAACAAAAGGTCTTCAGTTTCCTGTGGTGTCGGAGTTGTGTTTGTTACGACTTTCATGTCGTTTGAAGTTTCGGTTTTAAGGTCTTTGTCCTGAACAATCACACCATTGAGCAGTGATTTATATTGCGTGTCGGGAAATTTAAATTTCTTTTGTTTTAAGACGATACGGTTCTTTTTCTGAAATAAAATTTCAAGTGTGCCTTGCTGGTATGCTGGTGCGATCAGTACTTCAAAAAATAAATTATTTATGGACAGCGCGGTTTCCGTATCAATTTCACGGTTGGTAACCAATACACCACCATACGCAGAAACCGGATCTCCAGCGAGTGCATCGTTCCAGGCATCGATAAGTTTATCGCGACTGGCAACGCCACATGCATTGGTATGTTTTAAAATAGCAAAAGTCGTTTCCTGAAAATCGGCAATCAGGTTCACGGCGGCCTCTATGTCCACAAGGTTGTTGTACGAAAGGCTTTTGCCATGCAGCTGTTCAAAAACATCCTGAATGTCGCCATAAAAAATGCCCTTTTGATGAGGATTTTCGCCGTAACGAAGTTCCTGTGCGCGGATAAAACTTTGTTTGAAAGCAGGAATTTTTTCTGTTGAATTAAAATGATTGAAGATTGCCGTGTCGTAATGGGATGAAACGTTAAAGGCTTGAGCGGCAAAATGCTTGCGGTCCTCTAGGGAAGTAAACCCCTGTTTTTCTTTAAGCAATACAGCAAGTTTGTCGTAATGTTCGGTTGAAGGCACGATCACCACATCGTTGTAATTCTTGGCTGCTGCACGTATCAACGAAATTCCGCCTATGTCTATTTTTTCGATAATCTCTTCCTCGTTTGCACCGGAAGCCAGGGTTTCTTCAAACGGATACAGGTCAACGATCACCAGGTCGATAGATGGAATATTAAATTCTTTTGCCTGCTGCTCATCTTTTTCATTTTCACGTTGGTAAAGTATGCCGCCCATAACTTTAGGATGCAGTGTCTTTACCCGTCCGCCAAAAAGTGATGGATATTCGGTCAGCGTTTCAACGGCAGTAACAGTGGGACAGAATTTTTTAATATAATCAAGGGTTCCTCCGGTAGAATATATCTGAACGTCCATACTTTTCAGTATTTCCAGGATCTCATCAAGTTTAGTTTTATGATAAACAGAAATCAATGCACTGCTGATCTTTTTCATAATAGTGTTAAAAATTCCCGCAAAGGTCGGGATTTTCTGTTAAAGAACAGAATTTTTTTATATTAAAAATTAAACAGTTTTTCATTATTCGGTGTTTATGAAAAAACAATTTGTATTTCTTTTTTAGCAAGTTTAATAATACAATTTTGTATTTTTATGCCTTCTTAATTATTGCTTTGCTTGTTAGAAACTAAACCTTAAACGATAGAACACCAACAATGTTACTATTTTAATAAAATTAAATGATACTTTTTATAAAACTTCTGCGTGAAAGTTTTTTGTCTGCATTTCAATCGATTATTGTTAATAAACTTCGCACGTTTCTTTCTCTTTTAGGCATTACCATCGGCATTTTTGCTGTGATTTCCGTTTTTACTATTGTTGATTCCATGGAGAACACTATCCGCAAAAATATCGAAACTCTCGGGGATAACGTATTGTTTATCCAGAAGTGGCCCTGGGCTTTTGGCAGCGATTATCCCTGGTGGAAATATTTTAATCGTCCGGAAACCAGTTATTCAGAGATGACTGAGCTGGTAAAACGCACCAATACAATAGATGCGGCAACATTCATGATATCAGCAAATAAAGCAATAAAGCATCTTGACCGGAGTCTTGATAATGTTTATGTGTCCTGTGTATCGCACGATTATGAAAAAGTATTTACTGTAAAATTAAGCGCCGGGAGGTATTTTACTCCTCAGGAATCTGCAGGAGGAAGAAATGTTGCCATTATCGGAAGCAATATAGCAGAAAATCTTTTCGATAATATTGATCCGATAGGCAAGGATATTAAAATTTTTGGCAGAAAGGTTGAAGTTATCGGCGTTTTTGAAAAAGAAGGAAAGGACATGTTCGGTAATACTGCCGATGATCAGGCACTTTTACCGGTGAATTTTGCCCGCAATGTAATTGACATCAGAAATGAATATTATGAGCCGACGCTTATTGTAAAAGGAAAACCAAATTATTCCAATGCAGAGGTAAAAGACGAACTAACCGGTGTAATGCGTTCTATACGCAAACTGAAACCCGGTAGCGAGGACAATTTTTCAATAAACGAAACGGATATACTTACCAAAGGATTTGAAAGTATTTTCAGTATACTTTCTATTGCCGGATGGATCATCGGTGGATTTTCGCTGCTGGTTGGCGGATTCGGAATTGCAAATATTATGTTTGTTTCGGTGAGGGAGCGTACACATATAATAGGAATACAGAAATCGCTGGGGGCAAAAAGATATTTTATACTCTTCGAATTTTTATTTGAAGCTATCATACTTTGCCTTGTTGGCGGGCTGTTTGGCTTGTTACTTGTTTACATTGGCACTCTGGTTGTTTCAGCTGGTTTCGATATGGATCTGGTATTGACTACAGGAAATGTTGTTTTGGGAATTACGGTATCAGCGGTCATCGGCCTTGTTTCTGGATATATCCCGGCACATATGGCTTCAAAACTTGATCCGGTGGAAGCGATAAGAACTGGAAATTAATTCAGAGTTGCAAATTAATACAACTTTAAAAGGGTTAATCTCATGGGCAAAATTTAACGTCTCCAAACTAGTATTGATTACTGGCCATTGATAATTGATACCTGAAATCACGCCAGTCTTTCTTCCAGATGCTTCTTTGAAATATATTTGACGGGATACCAAGCTGCAATAAAACCGATGAATCCGACAATAAGCAGCACATAAACAAAATCAGTAAAAATAATTTTTACCGGGTAGGCTTCCATAACAAAAGTAGAGCCCGAATTGATTTTGATAATACCGAATGTCTGCTGCAACCAGCAAACGATCCCGCCGATGAGCAAGCCAAGCAGCGCTCCGAATAAAGAAATCATCATTCCTTCAGTAAAGAAAATATTACGGACGGTATGATTACTTGCGCCCAGACTTTTCAGTACGGCAATATCTTTTCTTTTGTCGATAATAAGCATGCTCAGTGAGCCGATAACATTAAATGTTGCGATAAGCAGAATAAACGATAGGATCATAAACACAGCAAGCTTTTCCGACTTCATGATCTTGAATAGCAATTCTTCCTGCTGGTATTTGTTTTTAACTGTGTACTTATC
>Ga0116170_10005807_pt1 | contig 10928 bp, 11 predicted proteins | sample AD_JPNHW1_MetaG_FD_89797 | JGI IMG/M metagenome (GOLD analysis project Ga0116170, IMG submission 89797) | Active sludge microbial communities of municipal wastewater-treating anaerobic digesters from Japan - AD_JPNHW1_MetaG | ecosystem: Engineered > Bioreactor > Anaerobic > Digestate | place... | reverse complement strand
TCATTCAAGCCCTCCCGATCGGGGGTTAGAGCCCCTGCGTTCTCCGCTTTCGGCGCTTGAGCCCTCACGCAACACGCCCGAAAGCCGTTCGCGTTGCCGCTTGATCACGTCCGCCGCGCTGAAAGAAGGCTCTTCCGGCTCGGCGCCCTCGGCTGCAGCCTCCGCCGCGCTCGACTTGGCAGGTTGCGCCGCGTTTCCTTTCGAGCCGGGAAGGAATGACGACAGCACCGCCGCGAAGCTTTTCGGCGGCTCGGAGGATTTCCGCGCCGACTCGAGGTTCATCGCGTCGATAAGCTCGGCATCGTCAATCTCGTCGATGAGGTTGATATTCTGGTCCGTGACGCCGATGAGATACGCCTTCGAACCAATCGTCACGACCTGAACGGTCTTGTTCGGCGCGAGGGTTATCGACGAAACGGATTTGAGGTAGGGATCGTTCGCGGCGTTGACCACGGTCGTTTTCTTGAGAAGCCATACGACACCGTAAATCGCCGCGCACACGATCGCGAGCACGATGACGACGCGAAGGAGTATCCAGATGCTCGAAGGTGCCTTTACCGGCTTCGCGCCGGGAAGCCCCGCGTTGCCCGCGTCGAGATAAATCCCCGACTCGTCGGCGCCGGCCGAGACGGCAGCGCCGCCCGCCTTCGCGCTCGAGTCGTCGGCGAACGCAAATGCCGCCGAGCACAGCGAGATGACCGCGATAAATAGAAATACCGTTGATTTTCCAAACGAGAAAAGTTTCATTATCCCCCCACCCCTAAGAAAAAGGCGCGTTACATTTCAGTCACCCGCTCGACCGGCGACAGGATCTCGGTTACGCGGACGCCGAAGTTTTCGTCGATGACCACGACTTCTCCCTTTGCGATCGGCTTATGGTTTACGAGAATGTCGACGGGCTCACCGGCGAGCTTATCGAGCTCGATGATGGTTCCCTCGCCCATTCCGAGAATTTCCTTGATTACCTTCTTCGTGCGGCCGAGCTCGACGGTCATTTCCATGTACACGTCCATGATGAGCCCGATATTGCCCTGCTCGACCGCGAGCGAGTTCATCTGGAGATTGGGGAACTGCACGGATTGCACGTTGGGATTCATGCCCATGATCTGGCCCATGCCCTGCATTCCCTGCATGCCGCCCATCTGGCCCATGCCCTGCATTCCCTGCATACCGCCCATTTGTCCCATTCCCTGCATCCCCTGCATGCCGCCCATCTGGCCCATGCCCTGCATTCCCTGCATGCCGCCCATCTGGCCCATGCCCTGCATCCCCTGCGCGCCGCCCATCTGGCCCATGCCAAGGCCTGCTAAGGCGTCTGCGGGCGTTGCGGTCGGTATCGCCGCGTCGCCCGATGAGGCGCCGAACGCGCTCGCGATATCGACGGCCATCTGATAGGGAATGATCTCCCAAAGGGAAAACGCCGAACCGTCGAGATTGATAGGATAGGTAAAGACCGCGAAATCGCCCTGGGGAAAGCGAACCATCGCCTTCGGCACGTGAACGGACTCCGCGGGATTGTTCACTGCGCCCTTGATGCCCGCCTTATCGAGCGCGGTAATCTCGATGCCGACATGCTGCGAGATGGTCTCGCTGATGACCGAAAGGGACATCTCGTCGAGCTCCGCGTTCGGCTCGTTATTGACGAGGCTGACTATCTTCTGGGCAAGTTCCGGGGGAAGCACGAAAAGGTGGTCCCCGGGGATCCCAGCGTTGAAATCGATAACGCAGCCGACGACCATCTCGGGAAGCTTGCGGAGGAAGGTATCGCGCTTATGCGTCTCGACGATGGTTGCGCCGAACTCCGCGGTCTTCGAGGTCATGGACTCGAGATTGCTCTTGACGCTGTCTATGTTCGCGCCGAGGAATTTTTTGAGCGCGCCTACCTGGGAATCGGAAAGCCCTTGCGAAGGAGCGGCGGACGCGGCACCCATTCCCCCCATGTCGACACCGGCCAACAGGGCATCAATCTCGTCTTGAGATATGGAACCGTCACTCATATGCTTCCTCTCCTTCTACTGTTAATTCCTCGAATTCTTCCTGTTCCAGATCAGCGAGTTTCTTTATGACTTGCACGGCGACCTTTTTCCCGATGACGCCCGCCTGGCACAGGAATTTCTTCTTGCTTCCGACGCTGAGGGTAAAGGGATCGCCCACGCGGACGTTCGAGAGCCTCACGACGTCGCCCAGGCGAAGGTTAAGCACGTCGCGCACCGAGAGGTTGATCGTACCGATCTCGGCGACGACGTCCATCTCGACCGTCGAGAGCTTTTCCTTGAGGACGCCCATGTACTGGGTCGTGGAGCTTCTGCGAACCGACGAAAACCAAAATTGGCTCGATAGCTTCGATATGATAGGCTCGATGGTGATGTACGGGATGCAAAAGTTCATCATCCCCTCTTCCTCTCCGACCTTCGTCTCGAGGGTCACGAGGACGACCATTTCCGACGGGGGAACGATCTGCGCGAACTGCGGGTTCGTCTCGATCTGACCGAGACGGGGCCTGAGGTCGATAACCTGCGTCCACGCCTCGCGCATGTTCGCGAGGATGCGCACGATGATCCCTTCCATGACCGAGGACTCGATATCGGTAAGGTCGCGCTGGACCTTCGTGCCCTGGCCCGTGCCGCCGAAAAGGCGATCGATGATCGAGAAGGTGACCGACGGGTCGATCTCGAGGATCGCGTTTCCCTTCAGGGGGTCCATATTGATGACCGCGAGCGTCGTCGGGGTCGGTATCGATCGGATGAATTCCTCGTAGGTAAGCTGGTCGACCGAGGCGACGTGTACGTGCGCCATGCTCCTGAGCTGCGCGGAAAGCGCGGTGGTCGTCAGGCGCGCGAAGGTTTCGTGCATGATCGAAACCGTGCGGATCTGTTCTTTCGAGAACTTGTCGGGACGCTTGAAATCGTAGATCTTAATCTTGCGGGTATCGTTTACCGGACGAAAGTCCTCGGTATCCGTGTCACCCGCGCTGATCGCGGTGAGAAGCTGGTCTATTTCATCCTGCGAAAGAACTTCGGTCATGTGCTTCCTTACTGTTCGACTATTTCGTACTTGGTAAAGCGGACGTCCTTAATCTTCGACTTCGTCAGGATATTGTCGTTAATCTCGTTTCTTATCTCTATCTTAATCTTTTCCTCGTTCCGGAGATCCTCGGCGGTATTGCGCTGGAAATAGGAACGAAGGTAATCCTTGAGCTCGACGATGCGCGATGAAAGTTCGGTCGGCGCGATCTTGTCGTTTTCCTCGTAGCCGAGCGCGACGTCGACGACGACCGAAGCGGGGATTGGGTCGGCAGTTCGGGTCTGAATGGTGCCGATCGCCTGCGAAAACCAGGCGAGAACCTCTCGCTGGCCGGTATATTCCTCTGAAATGGGGATCGGCGACTGGCTTTTCCCGGCGCCTCCCATGATATTGACGGTCACGACGACGACAGTAACGATAAAAACGAGCGCCCCTAACACGATCGCGACCCACTTCAGGAGCTGCGGAAGCATTCCGCTGCCGCCCTTTTTCGAGCCGCCCTCGCTTGAACCGGTGTCCGCGCCTTCTAGATTGATGTCATCCTGCTCATCCATAGCCTGTATCCTTTTTTATACCCAGAATAGTATCATTAAAAATGACCTTCGTCCAGGATAATTATATCGATGCGTCTGTTGTAGGCACGGCCCTCAGCGGTGTCGTTCGAGTAGAACGGCCGCGTGTCGGCGTAGCCCGTGACCGCGAACCGTTTTTCGTCCGCGCCGAAATCGGTCAGATAATGGAGGACATTGATGGCGCGCATGCTCGAAAGTTCCCAGTTGCTCGGCCACTTCTTCGGGTCCGTGTCGCCCGAATCGGTATGTCCCTCGATCCTGAAGCGCCGCTTCGCGAGATCGGTCTGGGAGAGGAATTGCGCGACGCGAAGGAGCGAGTCCCGCGTCTGCTCGATCTTGATCTCCGCGCTACCGGTCTCGAAGAAGGAATCCGCCGCGAGGGTGATGACGAGTCCGCGCTCGTCGCTCGTGACGGTTATCTTATTTGATTTGATGTCGGGCGCGAAGGCGCTGACCGCCCGCTTGACCGCGGTCCCGAGCGACTTGCCCTTTTCCATGGAAGGAAGCTCGTTGATGTTGTTGCCGAGATCGGAAAGCGTGCCCGAGGCGAGGGACTTGCCGCCGCCCGTGGCGTCGTTCGTGATCGCCGCCTGCATCGCCTGCACTTGGACGACATCAGCTTCTGATGGCTCGTAGAGCATGACGAAAAAGCACAGACACAGCGTGATCATGTCCGCGTAGGTGTTGAGCCATCCCATTGTCGAAGGCTTGGCTTGCCTTTTCTGTGCCATAGTATGCGTCAGTCCTTCAGCACGTCTGACTCGATGGTCCTACGGTCCTTCGGGTTCAGGTAGGTGAGCATCTTCTGCGCCAGGATGCGCGGGTTGTCGCCCGCCTGTATCGAAAGGACGCCCTCGATGATCATCTCCCGGGAGCGCGCCTCGCAGTTATTCTGATAGCCAAGCTTTCCGGCCATCGGAACGAAAAGCCAGTTCTGCATCATCGAGCCATACAGGGTCGTGACGAGCGCGACGGCCATATTCGGCCCGAGCGAGCTCTTATCGGCGAGGTTCGAGAGCATTCCGATGAGTCCGATAACCGTTCCGAGCATTCCGAATCCCGGGGACAGGGTCGCCCACTGGTTGACGAGGGTAATCCAGGTGTTGTGTCTGGCCTCCATCTGGTTGAGCTCGTTCTCCATGAGCGAGCGGATGACCTCGCCGTCGGTGCCGTCGACGACCAGCCTCAGGCCGTTCCGCATGAACTCGTCGTCAAGGTCCTGGATCTCGTCCTCGAGCGCGAGGATCCCCTCGCGGCGCGCCTTCTCCGAGAAGGCCACGAGCTTTTGCACGATCGTTTTCTCGCCGAAATCCCACGTCCTAAAGCAGCGGCTTAAGACCCCGAAGATCCCGACGACGTACGAGAGCGGGTAGGTCATGTAGAGGCACATGTAGGAACCGCCGCCCGTGATGCAAAGGGACGGAAGGTCGACGAGCCCTCCGAGCGATCCGCCGAGGAACGCGCCGAATATAACGATGCCGAGTCCCCCAAAAAGCCCAATCCACGATGCTATGTCCATAGGCTCCCTACTCCTCGTTCTTAAACGCGCCGATCTGTCGGCGATACGCGATGATTCGATCGATTATGTCTTCGGGTTTTTCCTTGATGACGACGTGCTTGCCCGAAAGCATGACGAGCGTGACGTCGGGATTAACCTCGATTGATTCTATTTGATGGGGATTGATCCAATACTGTTTGCCGTTCAGCTGCGTAACCGCTATCATTGGTCTACCTTTTTAAAACGGGTTTCTCGAGGGCATGGCGCTCGCGGGCTGCGCGCGGCGGCTGCAATGACGCCGCGTGCCGCGAAATCCCGCGCGAAGCGCGATAAAGAAAGCGAGCAAGCCCGGCCATCACGCCGGGCTTACTGCATTATACCCTATTAGCGTTTCAAACTCAACACGGTTTCAAGCAAAGTGTCCGACGTCTGAATCGTCTTGGAGTTCGCCTGGAATCCGCGCTGGGTCACGATCATGTCGGTAAACTGCTCGGTGAGGTCGACGTTGCTCATCTCGAGCGCGCCGGCGATCAGCTTACCCTTTCCCGCGACGCCCGAAACGCTCACGTTCGCGATACCCGAGTTATTCGACTGCACGTAGGTGTTCTCGCCGGCCTTCTCGAGACCGCCCTGGTTGGCGAAGCTCGCCATCGCGATCTGCCCGAGGGTACGGTTCGCGCCGTTCGAGTAGACGCCGGTGATCACGCCCGACTGGTCGATCTTGAAGTTCTCAAGATATCCCATCGCGAAGCCGTCCTGCTCGTAGGCCTTCGTCGAGCTCTTCTCGGCAAACTGGGTGACGGTATTCTTCACGCTGCCGATCTCCCCGAGGTTCACGTTGAAGGTATGGCGGGTCGGTGCCCCGTTCGCGTCCGGGTTCGCGCCCAAGACGTTATAGGAAACCTGGACCTGCACCTTTCCCGCCGGGGCGGTCGTGTTGCCCGCGGTGTCGGTGACGCCCTGAAGCATGCCGTTGTTGTCGAAGGTCACGTTGAAGGTGTTCGCGGTCCCGTCGGTCGTTTTGAGCCCGACGCGGGTCGCCGTCTGGTCGGCCTTCGTGGGGTCGACATTTACCGTCGCCTTCCACTGGTTCTGGGTTCCCGGAACGCGTGTGAAGGACACGTTGAGGGTGTGCTCCTCGCCGAAGTTGTCGTATACCTTAAACTCCGTCGCCCAGGTAGCGCCCGCAACGTCCGCCGCCGACGCGCCCTCGGGAAGCTCGGGAAGGCGCTTGTCGAGGTTACACGCGTAGTCGACGTTGGTCGTCGCGCGCGCGGCGATCTTCGAGCCGACGGGGATCACGAGGTCCTCGGTCTGGCTCGAGGTGTTGAGCACGAGCCTTCCGCCGACGTCCTTCGCCTGCCAGCCCTGCACGCGCATGCCGTTTCCCGGGTTGACGAGCGTTCCCTGGTTGTCGAGCCCGAAGGTTCCCGCCCGGGTGTAAAAGCTTTTCTCGCCCGCCTTCATCACGAAGAAGCCGTTTCCGGATATCGCGACGTCGGTCTGGATGCCGGTCGTCTGGAGCGAGCCCTGGGTGTGGATCGTGTCGATGCTCGCGATGTTCATGCCGAGTCCGACCTCTTTCGGGTTCACGCCGCCGAGCTCGTCGGTGGGCTTCGCCGCGCCGGACATCTGCTGCGAGATGAGGTCCTGGAAGTTCACGCGCCCGCGCTTAAAGCCGGTCGTGTTGACGTTCGAGATATTGTTACCGATGACGTCCATGCGCGTCTGGTGATTCTGCATTCCGGCTACCGCGGAATAAAGCGATCGCATCATAGTGTTTGTCCCCCGTTGTCTGCGTATACGGTCTTTACCGACGACCAGTCGTACCAGGTGCCGTTCACCATTACCTGCGGATAGTCCCCGCGGGTCGTGGCGGTAATCTTACCGGACACCTTGCTTTCACCCATGTCGATATCGACCGTCTTGCCGACGGACGACGCCGCCTCGCTTCCGGTGAGCAGCGACGTGAGTCTCGTGAAGCCGGAGCTCATGTTGGTCATTTGCTCGAGGCTCGAGAACTGCGCCATCTGCGCGATAAACTGGGTGTCCTCGGTCGGCGCGGTTGGGTCCTGGTGGGATAGCTGCGCGATGAGGAGCTGGAGAAAATCATCCTTGCCGAGTTCTGTCTTGGGGGTCCTTCCATTGACCGCAAGCGTTTTGTTCAGTGCGTCGACCTGAAACTGAGTCTTCGTGCGCTCTTGCGCACTCATCCCAGTGTCAAGCGTCATTGCTGCATCCATTTTTACCCCGCTTACGCGAAAACGTTAATGGCGGACACGCCGGCTTCCCGGTATCCGTCACCAATACTATCGACAGGTTCGACGCCCGACATTACATCGGGAATCGCCGAAGCGTAGAAAGGCGAGCTTTTGTTGCCCATCGCCTCGCGCTGGCCTGAGCCCGCGCCGTTTTCTCCCGCGAAGGAGAGGTCGAAGCCCGCGCTCTCGAAGCCGCCGTCGACGAACGCGTCGGAAAGCCCGCCCATATTCTCGTTGAAGGCCTCATAGGCCTCCGCGGAGGAGACGACGATCTTTCCCGATATCTTCCGGTCGCCCGAAAGCTCGAGGCTGATCTTGACGTTTCCGAGCGATTCGGGATGAAGGGTGAGCTTGATGGTTCCCGCGTTGTTGTCGCGGAGGACGATGGCTCCCGTCTTCACGATGTCGGCCGCGTTCGACCGGAGTTCCTGCGAAAGCATCGAGGCGAAGCTTCTGCCCTCGCCGTCGCGCTTCTCCGCGATCCGGGACTCCTGGCCCGCGAGCGAACCCTTATTATCGTCGGCGCCCCTGATCGCGAGCGTCATGTCGGCGCTGCCGTCATTGTTGAGCTTGACGGTCTTCGCGAAGGGGCTATCGCCCTCGGCGAGGGGATTGTCCGCCGTCCGCTCGTCGCGGACCGTGATGACGGCCTTCTTCTCGCCTCTGCCCGCCTTCGCGCCCTTTACGCCCTGCGTTTGCTCGGTGCCCGCTTCAAGCGGGCCCTGCGTCTTTTGCGCGCCGGATGCGGCTAGCGTTCCGCCGCGCGCAAGGAGCATTCCCGCGGGGATCGCGCCTTCCATGCCATCGGTGGCTTGGCGGACGTTCCCGCCCTTTTTACCCGGGCGGGGCGAGGCGCTTGAGGCCTCGCGCGCTTCAAGGGCATCGGCGCCCCGTTCGGCGCTCTTGTCCTCGAGGTTTGCCGCGAGCGTTTCGCGCGCGTTGGTTTGGACGGGGTTTTCCCCCTCGGGGGATTCCGCGTCATGCCCGAGGGCATGGCCACCGGACGCCTTCGCGCCCTTCGCCGCGCGCGGGCGGTCGTTTTGCGCCTTGTCGGCTATCGACGGGGGCTTTTTCCCGTCCTTTCCGGCATCCTTGTTGATGAGGGTGTGTCTTTCACCCGGGACCGCTTTCGCGTCCCCTGCTCCCCTTCCGGCGATTCCGTGGCCCAACGGGGATACCCCGTCGGCCATACCGTCCATGGCGCCGGCAATCATCTTGTCGATCATTGCGAGGAATGAAGATCCGTTTCGTGCAGTTTCAGCGCCCGTTTTTCCGCCCATGACCCCATGAAATGCCGGCAGCGGGCCCTTCGCGCCTTTCGGTCGCGGGGGTTCTGCGGATTTTGGCGTCAGAACGTCAAGCGTTTGCATCACTTACGTACCTCCTTAACGGTCGGCGCGTTCCCGCACCGGGGACACGCCTACCCTTCAATTGTCGAGAGGTACGGATGAAGGATTGATTCTTTTTTTCGGTAAAGTAAAAAAAAACGCGAACCGGGCCATTCGCCGATTCGCGTTTTCGTCAGAACGATTTCGTGTTTATGGAAGGGATGCGGGCTTATTCGCCATCTTCCGCTGTATCTCGGCGGCGCGATCCGGGGGCATGAGCGAAAACCAGTAGGCGACCGACGAGGCGTTTCCGGCTTTTTTCGCCTTCGCCTCGACGTTCCTAAGGATATCGATGATGTCCTGATCGTCCATCGCAAGCAGGTTATCGACGGCTTTCTTCGGGGGCATACCATTCATGTAATCGGCGATCTGGCTGATGTTCGCGTCGCGGTCGTCGGTCTGCTTGAGCATCTCGTTGAAGGTCCGCTCTCGCTCCTCGACCGACGCGAGCCGGTCGTCGAGTTCCTGCGACATCTGCATGATCTCGCCTTCCTTTCGGTCGAGATCCTTTTCCTTGCTGTCGAGTTCCTCGGAGCGGAGATTAACCGCCTCCAGGCGCTTGGCGATGCGATCCGCGTCAAGGTCGCCGTCCTCGGCCGGCAAGGTCGAGATCCCGACGCGCGGGGTCATGCCGAAAAGCCTGTACACCGGCGCGAAAACGGCGCGCGACTGAATGACGCCGAGATAGTCGAACCAGAGAATGCCGCCGCCGGCGAGCAGGAGAATGAGAATGAGCAGCACGAAAACCCTACCGATTGTACCCCGACCAGCCACGTTTCCTCCAAATGCGGACCATGAGCGCTCAAAAACGAGCCCAACGCATCAATAGCCCATTATAAACGCAGTTTTTACGCCTATACAAGAGCATTTTCGGCAAGAAGGGGTACCGGCTTGAAGGGCTTTACCCGATCTGCTCGAGAAAGGTATACGCCTGCCCCGCCTTTCCCGCGCGGCCCGTCCTTCCGATGCGGTGAACGTAGTCCTCGTAGGTGGTCGGCTGGGAGAAGTTGATGACGTGGGTGATGTCCGACACGTCAAGCCCGCGGGCCGCGACGTCGGTCGCGACGAGGATATCGATCTCCCCGGACTTGAGCTTCGCGATCGCGCGCGTGCGCTGCGCTTGGCTCTTGTTCCCGTGGATGCGGTCGGCGCTGAAGCCGCGCGCGACGAGTTCCTTGCAGAGCTTTTCGACCTGGTGCTTGGTGTCGTCGAAGATGATCGTCTTGCCGCGCCCCTCGGAGATGAGGAGGTCATGGAGCTTGCCGATCTTGTCTTCCTTCCCGCGGTACCAGATGACGTCTTGGTTGACGCCGTCGGCGGTGACGCCCGTCTTGGTGGAAACCGTCACGGCGTCGCGCGCGAAGCGGCAGATGAGCTTTTCGGTCTCGCCTTCCATCGTCGCGCTGAAGAAGAGCGATTGGCGGTCGGGATTGACCTTCGAGAGGATCGCGGTGATGTCGCGGATAAAGCCCATGTCAAGCATTCGGTCGACCTCGTCGAGCACGACGCGGTTGAAGCGGGAAAGGTTGAGCGTACCCTGCCCGATGTGGTCCTTGATGCGGCCGGGCGTGCCGACGACGATCCGGGGTCCCTGGGCGAGCGCGCGGGTCTGGAGGTGCATCGAGGCGCCGCCGATGACGAGCGCGATCTTAAGCCCGCAGCCCTTCGAGAAGGAAAGGAGCTCGTCGACGATCTGCTGCGCGAGCTCGCGGGTCGGCGCCATGACGATGAGCCGGTTTTCCATGTGGGTGACGAGATCGTGGATGAAGGGCACGGCGAACGCGGCGGTCTTGCCGGTTCCCGTATTCGCGATGCCGACGACGTCATGGCCGTCGAGCACGAGCTGGATCGTCTGGTCCTGGATCGGGGTCGGTTCCTTATAGCCCTTCGCGAGGATGTTCTCGATAATCTTCGGATGCACCTTGAAATCGGTGAACTCGTACTTCGGGACGTATTCCTCTTCCTGGACGATGACGGCCTTGCGGACGAACTTCGCCGGATCGATGTACTGCTTTACCCTGCCGCCGCGCTGCCGGGCTTCCCCGCCTGAGGCCCGTCCGCCCCGCTGGGGATTTCCCCGCAAATGAGGCTGAACGTAGGCAGCCTCGGGTTTTTTCCGGGAATCCGGGCGAGCCGCTTCGCGGGAATCGTTCCGTCGGGCGCCCCGCTGGGCGGGAGCGTCGGC
>Ga0116170_10005804_pt1 | contig 10932 bp, 9 predicted proteins | sample AD_JPNHW1_MetaG_FD_89797 | JGI IMG/M metagenome (GOLD analysis project Ga0116170, IMG submission 89797) | Active sludge microbial communities of municipal wastewater-treating anaerobic digesters from Japan - AD_JPNHW1_MetaG | ecosystem: Engineered > Bioreactor > Anaerobic > Digestate | place... | reverse complement strand
TTTTTCGGGGTATAGCACAGTCCGGTAGTGTACCTGGTTTGGGACCAGGGGGTCCTAGGTTCGAATCCTAGTGCCCCGACAATTTGGCAATCAACCAAAATCAAAAGCCTGCAAATCGTATGATTTGCAGGCTTTTTCATTTTTTATAAATCAGTTCGATTTAAACAATTTCAACGAAAATGAGAACTAAACGGTGAACCAAATTAATTCCTAATTTTAGTTCACCAGAATGATTCAAACAAATTGAAAAACAATTGATTGTATCATTTAGTTTGGTCTCATTTGGTGGCGTTTGAGTGGCATTTTTAACACAATTCCAGTGAACTGGAAAGCATTTAATCACAAACACTCAAAAATTGAATTGTTATGAGAACAACAAACACCTTCGGAATTCAGTTTATTATCCGGAAAAACAAGGCAAAAGAGGAACTTGCTCCTATTTATGTGCGAATCACTGTAGATGCTCGCCGTGTGGAAATTTCACTGAAGCGTTGGATCAATCCCAATGATTGGGATAGCATCAAAGGAAAAGCAAAGGGATCTAAGGAAGACGCCAAATCCCTTAATCATTATCTCGAAGAAGTAAGAACCCGACTGGTTGAGAACTACCAGGAATTACAGGTGCAAAAACAGTTGATTACTGCCGATACAATTAAAGACTTGTTTCTGGGGCTTGATCAGAAGGAGTATACACTCTGTAAACTTGTTGAGTATCACAATCAGGTAATGATGTCAACCCTTACCTGGGGAACCATGAAAAATTACTTTACCACACAGAAGTACATTCAGAAATTTCTGAAAGAAAGATTTAGAACAACCGATATTTTTCTTTCCGGATTGTCCTACAAATTCATCACCGACTTTGAGTTTTTTCTTCGTAACCACAAGCCCATTGATCATCAGAGGCCCATGGAAAATAATGGTGTCATGAAACACCTTGAACGGTTCCGGAAAATGGTGACTATGGCCGTAAAAATGGAATGGCTGGATAAAGATCCATTTGAAAAATATCAACTTAAATTCAATCGGGTTGAACGTGATTTTCTCACAGAATACGAGTTGGCAAAGATTGAGAAAAAGGAATTTCGCATTGTACGGCTTAAGTATATCCGCGATCTTTTTGTTTTCAGTTGTTATACTGGGCTTGCCTATATCGATGCAATGAATCTTAGCCCGGGCAATATCACGATCGGTATCGATGGTGAAAACTGGATTTCCACCAGCCGTCAAAAGACCGATGAACCGGTAAGGGTTCCCATTTTACCCAAAGCCTGGGAAATGATTGAAAGATATAAAACACATCCGCGATCCCTGCAGAAAGGAACCATTTTTCCACATGTTTCCAACCAAAAATTGAATAGCTATTTAAAGGAAATTGCCGATCTGTGTGGCATTGAAAAGAACATGACTTTTCATTTAGCCAGGCACACATTTGCCACAACTGTTACACTGACCAACGGTGTCCCCATCGAGACGGTCAGCAAAATGCTCGGTCATTCAAAAATCACTACAACACAGGTCTATGCCAAGGTGATCGAACGAAAGGTAAGTGAGGATATGAAAAGCCTGAGAACGAAAATGGAATCAAAAGACAGGTTAAAAATGGCAAATTAAAACATTGTACGGTTCATCTATAAAATAAAATTGGGATATAACCGTTTGAATAATTGTTCTTTTAGTGGAAGGGGGATTATTTCAGATTTATCCCATTTGTTCTTTGATATCAGGGGAATAAATGAGGCGATTATTGCTAACTAAGTACATATTTAAACCTTATGAATTTGTATTTTAGTGATATATCAAATATTCTTGATAATGATCTTGAGCAAATTAGGAGAATGTTTCCTGACTTTATCAAAAAGACAGAACTATCGGTCTTATGTGTAAAAACATGTCTGCAGACGTTGAAGGAATACATTTGCAATAATCCCTTTCAAACCCCGGATGAAGAAATAATTTTCTTCAAAGAAACCAAACCCTCTATTTATTCTAAGCTGATCTATTTTGTGGAGGTTTTTAAAATTGAGTCAAAGCGTCCGATTGGCAATTTCTGTCATCAGAAAAAGTATTTACTCAGAGAACAGAAAAAACTGTGTTCATTTTTTAATGAAAATGTTGATTTCTATACGTATTGCAGAAATAAATCCACACATCTTGATGAAAAATATTTCCTCCGGAACAAACTGGATATACACTTGTGCCTCGATGATTATTTTTTTAATTCCGATCCTTGTTTTTCTACAAGTCACGATTACAAAGTGGCCAGAATCTTAGCCAATGATATGCTGAATACTTATTTGAATGATGAATTGCAATCACTGGATCAGAAAAACGACCAACCACACTCCGAAATAAGCAAGTGCAAATCTGAATGGACTGACCCCAAAATTGGTTTGATCGAACTGGGCTATGCTTTAGTTGCTAAGGGTTGCATCAACAATGGGTCGTGCGACATCAAAGAAATAATACACTTATTTGAAACCATTTTCAATATTGACCTGGGCGATTTTTACCGTACATTCCTGGAAATTAAAACACGACAGAACCCAACTAAATTTCTGGACTCTTTACGATCTGCCCTCATTCACAAAATTGAAGAGCAGGATGAATAAAATACCATGTTGATACCAAGTTGGTATTTCCCATATTTTAACACAATTTCCAACAAAAACAGGCCTCACTTTCAGCCACCAATCAACAGAGTAATAGATATCTATTTATTTACTAATGACTTAATGTTATTATGACTTTTTCCTTCCCCAAGTTGGTATTATACTGTGAATAAATTCTTCCTCATTTGATGAAATTTGATCTCAAACAATTTAAATCGTATAGTATGCCAGCACAAATTGTAACAACCGATGATTTATTAGAGTTCAAAGTAGAATTACTCGAAAGTTTCAAAAAACTTCTCAAAGAGAATTCCGGCCAGCCGGTAAAGAAATGGCTCAAATCCTACGAAGTCCGAAAAATTCTTTCCATCTCTCCGGGAACGCTCCAGAACCTTCGTATTAATGGTACTCTGCCTTATACCAAAATTGGTGGGGTCATCTATTACGACTATGCCGATATCCAGAACATGCTCCAGGCAAATAAGCTTCAGCGCCGGTTTGCTTAAATCGAATCGTTGATTCGATTCCTCGTGTTCTCTGTCCCGACGTACGCCGGGATTGTGGTAAACTGAATCATAAATACGAACTTGAATTACATCAGGCAAATTTCGGCAGCGCTCGAAAAAATGGATACAGATTCCCGGATTACACCGTTCCACATTAGCCTGTACATGGCTTTGTTCCGTCGTTGGAACCTCAACTTTTTCAAAAATCCGGTCTCCGTATCCCGCGATGAGTTGATGAAACTTTCAAAAATAGGTTCTGTCAACACCTACATCAAATGCCTGAAAGAACTCGATGCGTTTGGCTTTATCAGGTATCAGCCGTCCTACAATCCGCACAGGGGAAGCTTGGTTTACCTGTTCACTTTTGATAATGGTAGTGTACAGGCTGTGATACCTTTTAAAAACAATATAAACAATACAAACTTGGATAAGCAAGCAAAAATTGATTTTGATAAAAATGAAAATTCAGAAAAAATGAAAGAAAATGAAATGCTGGGGTTCGGCCCGGGTGTACCACCCTCCGAAATCCATGTGAAAATTTATTTCGATGAAAAGGGATACCCGCCCGTTGAGGCTGAAAAGTTCTTCAACTATTTTCAAAGCAATGGCTGGCTGGTGGGTGGCCGGTCAAAAATGAAAGACTGGAAAGCCGCCGCCCGGAATTGGATATTAAACGCTCAAAAATTCAGTAACCATGGAAAACAGCAACGCAACACCGGACAAAATCCAAAGCCCGGAAACTTGCAAGTCCGAACCAACAAGGACTATTCCGAGCCACTTTAGCCAGTTTACCACAAACCAAAACGATGAAATCATTTTCGATTTCGATCGTTGCCTGGCTTTCATGGAAGAGAGAGGATGCGAACAATTTGGCAACCATTTCCTGATCTTTCCTGAAGATCACGGTTTAATCTTTAAACTCATGGTTTATGCCATCCGCGATCAGGAAAATGCCGAAAAGCTCAACCTAAACCTACAAAAAGGAATCATGCTCACCGGCCCGGTTGGGTGCGGCAAAACCTCCTTAATGAAACTGCTGCGCTTTTTCATGGTACAACCAGAAACCTATGTGATAAAATCCTGTCGTGATATCAGTTTCGAGTTTATCGCCAAAGGTTTTGAGGTAATTCACAAATATAGCACCGGAGAAAGCCGGAAAGCTTACTGTTTCGATGACCTGGGAACCGAACAAAACCTGAAATACTATGGCAACGAATGCAACGTCATGGCTGAAATCCTGCTTAATCGTTACGACCAGTTCATTGCTCATGGAACGATTACGCACTTCACCACCAACCTTTCAGCCAGCGAAATTGAAGCATACTATGGAAACCGGGTTCGTTCAAGAATGAGGGAGATGTTCAATCTGATTAGTTTCAACGCCAATTCAAAAGACAAACGTAAGTGAGTGATATATTCTGTTCATTCAGTCTTTCAATTTTAGAATTGACCTCTTTGTCAATTCTAAAGAAAGATTACATTTGTAATTAAGGTTCAACAAAAAAATATTTTTTTGCAATTTGGATTCTATCAAAAATATGGAACAACTTCCTAATATTCTAATTGTCGATGACGCAGAGGAAAATATTTTGCTTCTCGTTGCAATTATAAAAAAAATAAAAGTTAATGTAATAAAAGCTCTCTCCGGTGAAGAGGCATTGAAAAAAACAGCAGGGATTGATCTTGCTTTGGCTATTGTCGATGTGATGATGCCCAGAATGAGTGGCTTTGAATTTGCTGTGAAATTAAATAAAGAAAGGCAGGGGGATAAAGTACCTGTAATTTTCTTAACAGCGAATTATTACAATGAAACAGATGTGTTTGAAGGGTATGATTCTGGTGCAGTTGATTATATCTATAAACCACTTCTGAGTAAGATTTTACTTGGCAAAATAAGTGTATTTATTGACCTTTTTAAGCAGAAACAGACAGTAAAAAAGGATATTGAGGTTTTAACAGAATATGCTGATGAATTAATCAAGGTAAATCTTGCACTCAAAATAAGTGAAGAAAAGTATCGGAGTTATATTGATAATGCGCCCGACGGTGTTTTTATTCTTGATAAAACTGGGAAATGCATTGAAATTAATGAATCTATATGCAGAATGACTGGATATTCAAAGGAAGATTTATTTGGAATGTTGATAACTGATCTTTTTCCGGCGGAATTTCTTAAAGAGAATTGGGATGAAATTGAGAAAGCATTTAAATTAAAAGAACTTAAAACAGATCTGCCTGTAAAACATAAAAATGGAACAATATGCTGGTGGGCAGTGGTGACTGTGAAACTGGAAAAAACGAGATTTCTTTTTTTTGCTAAGGAGATCACTGACAGGAAGAAAACAGAGGAAAAATTGAAAAACTCACTTAGTCAACTACAGCAATTATCGCAACATACCGAGAAGGCAATAGAAAATGAGAGGAAATTAATTTCACGGGAACTTCACGATGATTTGGGCCAGGCATTAACCGCTGTAAAAATTGATTTGGGCATAATTAAACAACAAGTTACAGGCGATGAGATTATTAATAAAATAAGTAAAGTTTCAAATTTGGTGGGTGATACCATAAGGTCTGTTCAACGAATTACTGCTCAGTTAAGACCCGAAATCATTGATGATCTTGGGCTGGAAGCAGCCATTGGATGGTATACCAATGAATTTGCACAACGGAATAACATAGAGATTGTGCTTAACATTGATCAGGGTTTGACTATTACACCTGACACCTCATTGCTCCTTTTTAGGATTTTACAGGAATCGCTTACCAATGTTGCAAGGCATGCTCAAGCCAATCGGGTTGATATAAAGCTTGAAAAAATCGGTACTAATATACATTTTTCGATTTCAGACAATGGGGTTGGTATAAAGGAAAGCGATTTAAGGTCAAAGAAATCGTTTGGAATAATTGGCATGAATGAAAGATCGACTTTATTGGGTGGTACTTTTAAAATCTATAGGGGTAATAATCATGGAACCATAATAAACCTTATCTTTCCATTGAATAACTGATTTAACTATGAAAATTCTGATTTGTGATGACCACAAAATTGTTCGTGAGGGTCTTAGGCAAATACTTCAGCAATTGGCAGAGGTTACAAAAATTGAGGAGGCAGGAAATGGAAACGAGGCAATTTGCCTTTTAAAGTTGGAGGTATTTGATATTGTAGTATTAGATATTTCACTTCCTGGTATGAGTGGTTTGGAGATTCTTAAATCGGTTAAGGAAAAATGGCCTTCAATAAATGTGTTAATGTTGAGTATGCTACCCCAGGAGCAATATGCCATTCGTGCACTAAAGCTTGGCGCATCGGGTTACCTTACGAAAGATACCGCATCGGAAGAATTGTTGTTGGCGGTAAAAAAAATTTACACAGGAGGAAAATACATATCACTATCACTTGCCGAAAACCTCGCATTCAACCTCGATAAAGATCGTAGGCAACAGATACACGACACACTATCCAGTCGTGAATTCGAGATTATGATCAAACTTGCCAACGGAAAATCACTTCAGGAAATCGGGAATGAACTATGTATTTCTGATAAAACTGTTAGCACATATAAAAGTCGTGTAATGGTAAAGATGGAATTTAATAAAAATGCTGATCTTATAAGATTCTGTCTTGAGAATAAATTAGTGTGAAATCATAGTTTCATTTTTATTTTTGCATTCCTCACCTCCCTTCTATGTAGTATTTCTATTACAAAATAAAGAGTATTTATCTTACATTTTTTTTATCCTTCCCCTTACAGGCCTGTTAGCATCTTGTTGATAACTTATATTGCAATGAATAGTGCTAATCACATGAGGGTTTTATTAGCTGATGATTCCGAATTAATTCTTGAAAGGTTGCAGCAGATGCTGGCAATCTTTCCGCAAGTAGATGTTGTTGGTTCGTTAAAAAATGGAATCGAAGCTCTTGCTGCGATGAGAAAACTCAAACCAGATCTGGCAATTTTAGATATTAAAATGCCCGGGTTAAGCGGTCTTGAGGTTTTAACCGAGACTAGAAAAGTAGATAAAACCGTCAAATTTATCATCCTCACTTTTTATTCATCAGAATATTACCAGCAAATGGCAATTCAATCGGGTGCCGATTACTTTTTCTCAAAAGTTGATGACTTTGAAAAAGTTTCTCAGGTTGTATCAGATATAGTATTGAAATATGAGTTGCTGAATAACTATTAAACGATAATACAATCAGTCTATTGATATAAAACTTTACATAATGGCTAGAAACGGGGAATGGTCTCTTTTTTTGGGTAGAAAAAGTGCCAAATTGGGTTTAACACACTTCGTGTTTACATTGGTTTTAGTTCTTTTCGTTTTGAACAGTTTTTCAATTGAGAATTTCTCTGGAATTGGGAAATCTGGCCAAAGTGGAGGCAGTGACCCGGTTGAAATCTACGCGACCGGGGCTACCACTATTTGTAGTGGATCATCAACTACCATTGCTTTCAAAATTGAAGCGGGTGTTGAACCTTTTACCGTAGTTTATAATAATGGGCTTACAGATGTGACCCTGAATAATTACTATCCTGATGTTAATGAGACGGTCTCACCAACAGTGTCCAGAACATTTACATTAAAGACCGTGAATGATGCCAATAATACAGAAGTTTTTAATGGTTCATCTACTGTTTCAATTTCGGTTAACCCCACACCTTCAGCTATTATTGTTACTACTAATCCGGTTGCTCCTTTTTGCCCGTCGGTAAATTTCGATTTATCGGCAAGTGCAACCAACGGTAATACTTATGAGCTTTGGAATGCAGCTAATTCAATAAAAATTGCCGATTTACCCTATACAACTTCAATAACTTCAAATACCAACTATACTGTCAGAGCTATAAGTGACCAAGGTTGTACAGCAACCAGATCATATACTGCGCAACTTGAAACTACTGTACCATCCATTACTTGTCCCGGAAACCAAACAATAAATCCGGGTGCAGGCACCTGTATCGCTACAATTCCTGATTACCGCAGCTTAGTTACAAAAAGCGATAATTGTACTGCGGAAGGTAGCATAACATTGGTTCAAAGCCCTGTTTCAGGCACAACACTGAGTGGTCATGGGACATCACAGTTGGTAACCATAACTGCAACCGATGCTGCTGGAAACAGCAATTCATGCAATTTTACAGTAACTGTTGCCGATAATATTAATCCTCAAATATCTTGTGTAGGTAACCAGACAGTACCTGCAAGTGCAAGTTGTACTTATACCCATTCAGGTACAGGTTGGAATCCATCAGGAGCCAATGCAACCGATAATTGCTCTGTTGCATCGGTGATTTACCGTTTGACAGGTGCTACGAATGTAGCGTACAACCCAGCTAATACCAGTTTAAACGGTGTGGTTTTTCAGCCTGGTACAACTACTGTTACCTGGCGAATAACCGATGGTGCAGGTAATACGGCTGAGTGTAGTTTTGATGTATCTATCCAGGATTCTGAAAACCCAACGGTTACTAGTCCCGGAGACAAGTCGGCCAATATGGCTGCAGGTGTTTGTACGTATACGCATAGTGGAACGAGCTGGAATGTCACAGCAAACGATAATTGTACTGTAGCATCAATTTCGTATGTTTTAACCGGTGCTACAGAGGGTACAATTTTGTCGACTTTGGATGGAGCTGTCTTTAATAAAGGCCTGACAAATATTGCAGTGACGGTTTCCGATGGAGCTTCGCCAGCGAATACTGCTATATGTAATTATTCTGTTACTATATCCGATAACCAGAATCCAACAATTACTTGTCCGTCGGATATATCAGTGAACTCCGATGCCGGAGATTGCACTGCTGAAGTTGCAATTCCTAACATTACTTTTGGTGATAATTGTACTGGTTCATCCATTGCATGGAGTACATCAGGAAAAACCATACTTAATGGGAATGGTCAAATTGGAACCCAAACGTTTAATATTGGGGAAACAACAATTACGGTAGTTGTTACCGATGCTGCAAGCCGAACATCTCAATGCGAATTTACAGTAACGGTTACCGATAATGAAGATCCAACCATAACCTGCCCGGCTGATATAACAGACATTAACGACGCAGGCAATTGTACTGCAAGTGTTGATATACCGGCTGTAACATTCGATGATAATTGTCCGGGATCAACCCTGGCGTGGAGTATGAGCGGCGTTACAGGTTTTTCAGGAATTGGACAAATGGGTATACAGCTATTTAATGTTGGGGAAACTGTTGTAACTTATGTTGTTACAGATGGGGCTACTCCTGCTAATACAACCCAGTGTAATTTTAAAGTCACAATAACCGATACTGAAAAACCGACTATTACTTGTCCGGACAATATTATTGTTGGTAACGACATAAATACATGTGTTGCCACAGTAGCAATACCTTCTATCACCTTTGGTGATAATTGTTCAGGTTCAACTATTACCTGGACAATGACAGGAGTAACTTCCGGAAGTGGAAGTGGACAAATGGGTACAAAGGTTTTCAATAAGGGAGTAACAACAATTAATGTTACAGTATCTGATGCCGCAAGTCCTGCGAATACTGAAAGTTGTAGTTTTACGGTTACTGTAAACGATACACAGAAGCCGCAAATAGTGGGTTGTCCGGCAAATCTTACCCGGTCACCCGATGCAGGGTTGTGTACAGCAACTGTTTCGTGGACAGAACCTACTGCTACTGATAACTGTACTGCTTCGGGCAGCTTGATTTGGACAAAATCACATACACCAGGGTCAAGTTTTAATGCAGGAACAACAACAGTTACTTATTATGTTACCGATGCTGCCGGAAATGAAAGCTTGCATTGCAGTTTCGATGTAACGGTTACCGATAATCAGAAACCAATAATTAGTGGGTGTCCAACTAATATTACAAAAACTGTTGATGCAGGGCAGTGCGGTGCAGTAGTTACCTGGACAGAACCAACGGCAACCGACAACTGTACGGCTCAGGGAAGTTTGATTTGGACGAAATCGCATACACCCGGATAACTTTCCCGGTAGGGATAACCACTGTTACTTATTCGGTTAAAGATGCTAACAACAACAGCAGCAATCCTTGCAGCTTTACTGTTACTGTAACCGACAATGAACCACCAACAGCAACCTGCAAAGCAGCAACTATAAATTTGAATGCATCAGGTGCAGCTACTCTAACCGTAGCTGATGTTAATGATGGTTCATGGGACAATTGTACTGCACAGGGTAGCTTGGTTACTTCTATAAGTAAATCGAGTTTCAACTGTACTAACCGAGGTGCAAATACTGTTGTACTTACCGTACGCGATGCTGCTGGGAACAGTTCAACATGCAATGCAACTGTAACTGTTGCTGATCTGATTTTGCCTGTTATAACACCCAAACCAACTACAGCAACTTCGAGTATTAATTCCGATGCTGGGGTTTGTTATTATTTGGTGAAAGGTAGTGAATTCGATCCTACTGTTACCGACAACTGTATAGGAAGTGTTTTGAGCTATACTGTTTCTGGGGCAACAACAATAGACCTTACAACTGGTTCTATGGCAGGTGTACATCTGAATCAGGGAGCTAACGTGATTACCTGGACTGCAAAGGATGGAAGCAATAATTCGGCGGTTGCACCCCTAATTTTTACAAAAACCGTCGCAGACAATCAGGCTCCGACCATTTCTAGTATTGCCAATCAAGACAGGGGCACCAATCAAGGGTGTACCTATAAAATTATAGGAACTGAATTCGACCCCACTATTACCGACAATTGTGGAAGTGGTGGAATTACTATTAGTTACAGCCTTGATGAAGGATCAACATGGGTTCCATCTTCTACACTTGCGGA
>Ga0116170_10005803_pt1 | contig 10933 bp, 10 predicted proteins | sample AD_JPNHW1_MetaG_FD_89797 | JGI IMG/M metagenome (GOLD analysis project Ga0116170, IMG submission 89797) | Active sludge microbial communities of municipal wastewater-treating anaerobic digesters from Japan - AD_JPNHW1_MetaG | ecosystem: Engineered > Bioreactor > Anaerobic > Digestate | place... | reverse complement strand
TACCACGATCTCAAGACCCGCCGGGTCGGCTATAACGTCTACGCGGAAATGCATGTCTGCGTTCCGGCGCAGACCACCATGGCCGAGGCTCACGATCTGACCGAAAGCCTGGAAAAAGCCCTCTTACAGAAGATACCTGGGATAGTGGTCAGCATTCACATGGAGACGGAGAAGGAATGCCTCCTACCATCTCAGCCTTGATAGTCGGTCGGTAGCGGTCCTCAGGACATCGTCGGTCTTGGCGAAGCAGAACCTGACCAGGTCCTCGCCGCCCTGCTGGTAGAACGCTGAACCGGGAACGCTGGCGACCCCGCACTCCTTCAGGATGTGCATGGCCTTCTGCTTGGAATCATCTCCGGGAACCGAACTGACGTCGGCCAGTATGTAATAGGAGCCCTGCGGTACGTACGGATAGAGCCCGCCTTCCTGGAGGCCGCGCACCATCCGTTCCCTCTTTCCCTGGTATTGCTGACACAGGCGACGATAGAACTCACCCGAAAGCTCCTCGATGCCCTTGGCCACGCCTACCTGCAGCGGGGCCGGAGCGCACACGTACACCAGGTCGTTCATGTAGCCGATCATGCGCGCCCATCTCTTGTCGCAGACGGCGTAACCGATGCGCCAACCGGTGATGCTGAACGTTTTAGAATAACCGGAGATCACCACCACCCGGTCCCTCGCCTCCTGGAACGAAAGAGGGGAAACGTGCTGCCGATCATCGTAGACGAAGTACTCGTAGATCTCGTCAGAGAAGATGAATAGGTCGTGGTCGACCGCCAGGTCCACCAAACCTTTCAGCTCCGACCGGTCGAAGACCTTACCGGAGGGGTTAGAGGGAGTGTTGACCACGATGGCCTTGGTCTTCGGTCCGATTACATCTTTGACCTTCTCCAGGTCCAGCTCCCACTCGGGCGGGTGCATGCTCACGAACTTCGGAACTGCGCCCATGGCCAGCAATGTGTTCACATGATAGCCGTAGTACGGCTCGAGGACGATGACCTCGTCGCCTTCGTTCAGCAGCGCCATGCAGGCGCAGTAGAACGCCCCGGTGGCGCCGGCGGAGCAAACGACCTCCCCTTCCGGATCGATGTCCAGGCGATTGAAGTCCTTGAACTTCTTGGCTATGGCGTTTCGGAGCACCGGGAGCCCGTCGTAGCGGGTGTAGGCGTTCACTCCATCAAGAGCGGCTCGATGCGCTCCTTCAATGACCTCGGAAGGGGTGTCCGTGTCGCAGACCCCCTGGGCCAGATTGATCCCTCCCAGCCTGGTGCATTCCAAGGTCATGTTCCTTATCTCGGATTGGACGATGGAGCTGGACCTCTGGCTGAAATCTCGGGCCATGTTATCGCCCCATGAACGTTGAAGGAATTAATATCCTATCTGGTGGGCGTCACCGGGAAAAGCATATGATGTCGAACACAGTTGGCTGGTCCGCTTAACGTTATGTTGACGTGCACTGGTGAGAACATGAAAAAAGAGAAGGTAGAGACCCCGGTCACAGAAGAGCAGGCGAGCAAGATCGCGGCCCTCAAGGTATTGCAGGAGATGTACTCCAACCAGCTGAACGCCTTCGAAAGGCAGATCGATGAGGTTTCATCGCTCGGTCGGGTGAACCGGAACACGCTCTATAACCCGGCGGTCCTGCATGAGATCGAGGCCATGGCCCACCACAAGAAGTTCGAGGAGCTACTATCCACCGTATGGGTGGCCCAGTCCATGCTCGATGACATCATCGCCCTGCAGCGCACCGTGTGCGTGCTGAAGCGCTCCATGGCCGACGAGGACATCGAGGCGGCGGAGAAGAAGGAGAGGGACATCGACCACGGAGCGCTTCCCTACGAGGCGATGTAAGCCGAAAACACTTTCACCATCCTCTTACCAAATCCTTTATCTCCCTTCGTTCTAGTTTTTTTCTTGATAGGCATGACATCCATCAAGGTGGTCAACACCAAGGAGACCCTTGCCATCGCGGTGAGGGAGAAGGTCAAGGTGAGCGAGATTCCTGCGGCAATAGGGAGGATGTTCGGGGAGCTCTACCCTCATCTGGGCAAGGGCGTCCATTGCGTGGGTCCTCCCTTCACGCTCTATCATAGCTGGGAGGGCGAGGTAACGGACATGGAGGTCGGTTTCCCCATTGTCGGCAAGGGAGTGGAGTCCGGGAATGTAAAGACCATCACGCTTCCGGCGGTCCGCGCCGCCGTGGCCATGCACATCGGTCCCTACGATAAGCTCACGGATACCTACCACGAGGTGGAGGAATGGATGAAGGTCAACGGGCATATGCCAGCATCGTTCTGTTGGGAGGAGTACCTTAACGACCCGCAGGAGGTTCCGCCCGACAAGCTAAAGACACGACTGTATTGGCCCATCATCTGAACCATCGCCCGACATAAAAAAGATTTTAAGCGATGTCCAGTTTACGAGACCCATATGAGACCTTGCGGGCGGAGGTCCGTCCCTGCGCAAGAACTCTACAGGATGATGTGACATGACCGGCAACAGTTCCAAGGACGTGATCAGGGGATTGAAGGACGTGGCCGCCGCAGAGACCCGCATCAGTTACATCGATCCCTCCGGCTCCCTATACTATCTGGGCTACGACATCGACGACCTGGTCGGTCACGTGGTCTACGCCGAGGTGGCGTATCTTATGATCCACAAGAGGTTCCCGAACAAGGAGGAACTGGACGCCTTCAATTCCGAGCTCATATCGAACATGCGGTTGCCCGAGGATGTCGTGGAATCGATCAGGCTATCTCCGAAGGGCGCACATCCCATGGACGTCCTGCGCACCGAGGTCTCCAATCTGGGGGAGTTCGACCCTAACGTGCTGGACATCTCTCCGGAGGAGAACCTGCGGAAGGCGGTGAAGCTCATCGCCCAGGTGCCGACCATCGTGGCCTCCATCCACCGGACCAGGCAGGGCGAAGAGGTCCCAGAACCTCGTCCCGACCTCAGCTTCGCGGAGAACTTCCTGTATCTGTTCAACGGACGCGTTCCGGATCAGGCGGAGGCGGACGTCATGCACCGGATCATGATCCTGCACGCCGACCATGGCTTCAACGCCTCCACGTTCGCCGCGCGAGTTACGGCAAGCACCAACGCCGACATGTATTCGGCGGTGACCACCGCCATCGGGACCCTGAGGGGACCGATTCACGGCGGGGCCAGCCAGAAGGTCATGGAGATGCTGGACGACATCGGCCTGGAGGCGGAGGTCGAGGAGTACATCTACGGTCTTCTCGGAGATGGTAAGAAGATCATGGGCTTCGGACACCGGGTGTACCGGGCGGAAGATCCTCGGACCAAGCACCTGCGGCACATCGTGCAGAACCTATGCAATCAGAAGAGGACCATGGAGCTGTACAACAAGTGCTCCAGGATCGAGGGCATCGTCCATCAGAGGAAGAACATCTACCCTAACGTGGACTTCTATGCGGCGGTGGCCATGGACGCCTTGGGCATTCCCAAGGACTATTACACCCCGTTCTTCGCCGCCAGCAGGATCGTCGGTTGGGTGGCGCACATCATCGAGCAGTACGAGGATGCCGTTCTCCTGCGTCCGTTATCGAACTACGTCGGGGAGTTCGGGAGGCCGTTCGTTCCGATAGACAAGCGCTGAGAACTACCGTCCCGTGTTCCAGCGGTCAGAGCAGGTCGGCCAATCTCTTTAACCGATCTCCATCCACCCGGTATACGGTCCAATCCGACATAGGTTCGGCTCCCATGCTCTTGTAGAAGCCGATGCTAGACTCGTTCCAATCCAGGCACCACCAGTCGAGCCGGTCGCATCCTCTATCGACAGCAATCTTCGCCAGGCAGGAGAACATGATCTTCCCCAATCCAAGCCCACGGCAGCTCTCGTCGACGAAGAGGTCCTCTAGGTAGAGGTTCGCCTTTCCTAGGAACGTGGAGAAGTTGTGGAAGAAAAGCGCGAAGGCCACCGGCCTTCCGTTCAGCTCACCTATGATGACATCCGCCTGATGTTTCACGAAAATGGAATCACGCAGCACGTCAACCGTGGCGACAACTTCATCGGCCAGTTGCTCGTACTCGGCAAGCCTTTTAATGAAATCCAGGATCAGTCCGACATCGTCCACCTCGGCGAATCGAATGACGAATCCCGGAATGTTAGTGGCATAGTCTGGGCGAGGCACCTGCTTCAGGGAGCGTTCCGTCCCCATCTTCGGCCCACCTTTCTCATTCATCATCTTCCGAATGTCGCCAAGTGAATTAATCATCTCGGTCCCTAAACCTCATGTTTACAATGACGGGGCCATTCCTTTCGGTCGATCCCTTGAGCGCATACCCAAGGAGAAGAGCAGGGCACCGGTGGCCAATAGGCCCCCGGCCAGGCCGAATCCTGCAGTGTAGGAGAACGCCCCGACCACCATCCCGGTGACGAACGGCCCGGTGGAGTGGCCGACATCCATTATAGACCTCAGGACTCCAATGGAGCTACCATGTGCCGACTTTCCGGCGATATCAGTGACCAGGGCGGAAGTCGATGCAGTCACCGTGGCCACGGTAAGCCCGAAGACGATGGACAATAACGACAACGAAACGATGTCGCTTACCCAAGGCATGAGGGTTATGGTGACCGCCCCTAGTAATAGCCCGACGACGATGAAAGGTATCCTTCCCCGTTTATCGGAGACCCTTCCCATGATCGGCTTGGCCAATAGCATGGCCACTACCTGTATTCCCATGACGAAACCGATCTCCAGGGCGGTCGATCCCATCGAATGGTGCATATAGACCGGGATGAAGGTCTCGAAGGCGCCCATCGCAAAGTACTGCACCGCCTCTATGGACGAGGTGAGCACGATCCCGCGTTCCTTGACTACTTCCTTCAGGGCGGAGACCGTGGTCCCTTCGAACTTCTTGACACGCGCGGTCACATCATTCTCTTTCCATGGCGCGATGATGGAGAAAAGCAGGGCAATAGCGGCGGATATGCCGATAATTACGTACAGGGAAGTGAAATCGGTATAATATATCAGGGCGCCGCCAAGGAAAGGCGCCGAGAACCGTCCGACCAAGGAGAAGGAGGAGAAAGTGGCGAGCGCCTCGCCCCTATTAGCTGATTCGAACCGGTCGGCCACCGCGGCCATGGCCACCGGCATGAACATAGCGGTGGCGAAACCGTGATAGAAACGGACCAAGGCAAGTTGCCAGACCTCCGTTATGAACAGATAGAGGAATGGGGCCGAGGCGAATATCAGAAGTGACAGGGTGATCAACCTGGTCCGTCCATGACGGTCGGAATAGGCGCCGGCGATGCTACTTACCAGGATCCCAGGGATGGGGCTGATGGCGGCGATCAGCCCGATCTGGGCATCGTCCGCGCCTATGTGAAGGGCGAGAAGCGGTAGGGCCGGGTTCTTCGACATCGTGGACGAGGCTATGGCCAAAGCGGCGACAAGGCCGAGCACCAGAAGAAAGCGCCTGGACGTCGAAATGCCCCGGACCATGAACTAGAATGGTTAAATCCCATATTAGTGAATTGTCAAATCACCAGATACCTAGGGCAGCGGTTTGGAAAATAGGATTCAATCTGAAAACTGGACCACGAGAAGAAATGAAATGGATGGGCCCAGGTGATTAAGGCTCATTCGGATTGCTGGCTCGGCTCAAATTTTTCCGAAATCGGAAATCTGCCTTAGGAGGAAGAAAGGAACCGTTTCGCGGTTCCGACTAACCTTTTTATCATTTTCTTTTCTCATAAAAAAAGATAGTTACCGTTTTACTGTTTTCTTCAATATGCTGGCTCTGGAAAACGGAAAAAAATAGTTACTGTTTTTACTGTTTTCTTCAAACGGTATAGCACTAACATTTTAATATTGAGGTGTAATAATTATTATCTCTAGGCATCTGCACCTCCTCACTCATCGTATGCCGTAGTGAGAAAAAGTCTTCCCGTGATTCAAATTATCTATTCGCGCTACAATTTTGGGTGGCAAGAATAATAAATTTATATTTATTTTGTGCGAATTCATCAGTAAGTCTTAATTTAAATCAACCACTTAATGTGCCGTGATGCAGCTCGTTGATGTAATAGACAAATATGCTTCCAAGGAGGATATTTCGATAATGATGAGGTCCTCCGGAATGCCCTCTAATGGTTCAAAACGCGAAATGTTGGCATTGATAAAGAGACAATTTAATAAGGGAAATGCTGCACCGATCCTTACCAGATTACCACAAACGGTGCTAGTCAATATTGTTAGGAATGAAAGAACAAGTGCAGGGCTGCTATCAAAAATGGGTTTCGCATCAAAAACCGAACTTGTCAATATCATCCTAAGGGAAATTGTTCAGGAAGATTCCCCGGTAATTTCCAAACCCGCTTATCCGACACCATCTCAACAACCTTATCCCCAGCCCATGGCTCAGCAAATCAACGTTGCTCCTGCTCAATTGCTCAATCCTTTCTTGGACGTTCCACGGCAGAAACTGTTTGATATGTTGATGAACCTAGACAAGGATTCGATCCAATCAATACTATTCAAATTGGGGTTGGCGGTTTCTGGTAACAAATACGAGATCGTAGTTAGGTTAATCAACTCCCAGGAGGGAAATCCTCAAGCAATCATCCCTCTCATCGACCTAGCTAATCTTCAATATCTGGCATCCCAAATTGGGATGCAAAGAAAACGATTGAAGGACGAGCAAATTAATGAACTGTTAACAAATTATTTCGGACTTCCTCCAATCGTTCAACAGATTCCGGCCACTCAACAGCAACCCGTTGATGTGGATCCGACGAAAACGCTTACAGATGATATCTCTAGAAAATTGTTCGAAGTCCTGAACAAGGTGGACAAAGATTCGCTTAAAACTGTATTGCTGAGGCAGGATCTTCCAGTTTCAGGAAGGAAGGAAGATGTTGTTCTGAGGATCATGGACGCAAATGAAAGATCGCCCAAGATGATCCTGAACAGATTGGATGGTTACGCGCTTCAAAACATCGCTAGCGCTTATGATATCCCTAAGCGTAGAAGTAAAGATGATCAGATTAACGATTTGTTGCACATATTGTTCGGTTTTGAAAACTTTGAGGAAAAGGTGCATCCTAAAGAAGAGGTTAAACCAGCTCCAGTAATTCCTCTGTTCACAGGAAAGAAAGAACCAGTAAAAACGATGACCAATGCAGATTTCGAGTCGATCATTAGCGAAATTGAACTATGGATACCATCTAAATCATACTCAACCGAAGATGGTTATAGAGCCGAATTGAATATGTTTCTGGCTGGAAAAGGGCATCATACCAGGATGGATACTGGCGAAACGTTAGTCGACATCTTAGTGGATCACAAATATCCAATCGAGGTCAAGAAGTCTCCGAGGGGTCCAGATTACGATCGGGCATTTGGACAAATATTCCGTCATCTAGATGCGTTTCATTGTGTCATCGTTGTGGTTTGCAGTCCAAAAAACATGAATGAGCTAGATGATTTCAGGGACAGAATTAGAAGAACTGCTGAAGGCCTCAATCATCCTTATAAGCTGATTATTAAAGCATAAATGAAATTATGGCGGACCAAGAGATAATATTATTGAGGAGATTATTTAGAGCATTTGCTCTAGAAATTGTTAAAACACAAAACGAGCCTTTTATTGTTTGTCTGACTGAAGGATAATTGAAACTCACTTCTTCTCGTGTTAAAAAATTAAAATAAATGGTTTTAGATTATAACTAAACTAGCTATTTGATCATAATCTCATCCCGAGTTCCATCGGCTATCAAAACATTGATCACTATATCCATCGCCGCCTTCAGTTCCGGCTTGTTTTCTGGAATGAGGATCCCGAAGGACTCAAGGGCATGAATCTCGAACGGCACCTTGAGATCGAAGTTAGTATCGTTAGCGTAGTTGTTGGCCACATACACGTCTGAAATATTAGGCCACGAAACTCCCGGGATGACCTACAGATATCTTGGGCTCAATGCCAACGATCAAGCAGCCGTCCTCAGTGAATATGACTCCTTCATCCAGTCAATAGATGAAGGGGCTGTCCAAACATTTTCCAAAAACGGAAAATTTTCGGACGAGCCAGTGAAATGGATGGGCCCAAGGTGATTCGAACACCTGACCTCCCGGTTATCAGCCGGGCGCTCCAACCAGGCTAAGCTATGGGCCCAAGTGGATTGGCGAATGCGGCATTCAATTTTAAACCTTTCCATGGTCCTGGCCTGGAAATGGCCCGGAACAAAGGAAAAATCGTGGTCCCCGATGATCATGCCAGCGATAATAAGAGGGAAGAAGTTGATACCAGACTGCGGTGGGGGCCGCAGCTGGGGCGTTAAATCATTTGGGTCCTGTGATTCAGGCGGGCGTTTTAGTTCCGGAAGGAAACGGAGTATTCCATCTCCTTGGCGCCGAAGTACTTCTTGCAGAACTCGGCGGTCTTCTTAGGAGGATACTCGCGGCAGCTGAACACGTCTAGGAACGCGCGCTCGGTGTCCTCGGCGAAATGGCCGGAGATCATGGAGGTCTCGATCAGCTGGCACAGGGAATATCCCTCCACCTTGGGGATGGGGCCGAAGCGGACCACGATAGGGTCTCCGAACCTGTTCATCTTGATGTAATCGCAAAGGTCGATGGCGAACTGGGTGATGACCTCCTTGCTGCGGATCTTCTGAGGATCGCAGTGTCTGAGATCGATCGCGGTAGCCAGTCCCCACTGGTTATCCTTCACGTACTTCACCATCGCTTCCTCGTCGCTAAGAAGCTTGCCCGACATAGGACTCATAGTGTACATTTCTGGTAACGCCCTCTAGGTGCACCGCACCATATTTCGCCGCATTAACGCTTCTGATATTAAATCTTAACCCGTAACTATAAGTAGAATTCAAAACTAATTTGAGCGGGTAAACCAAATTTAAGGCATTGCCTTTAATTAATTATCCTCGGGTTTACTTAAATTTATATTGAACCGTCTTTTCATCATTCGGGAAGGACGTGAAGGTTATCTAATACGACCTTGATTCCATGCCGATGAGCTCCCACGACGGTCTCAGGAACAAGGGCAAGACCCGAACGGACATGGAAGATCGCCGAAAGGCCGTCGAATCGTTCACCGGCGCTAGGTTGGAGCACGCCGGGCATTGCTCCTACGATCCCGTTCTCGCCGAAAAGAACGTGGAGAACATGATCGGCACCATACAGGTGCCTTTGGGCTTCGTCGGTCCCCTCAAGGTGAAAGGGGACCATGCCGACGGAGAGTTCCTGGTGCCTTTGGCTACCACCGAAGGCGCTCTGGTCGCATCGGTCAACCGTGGCGCTTCGATCATCAGCGCCAGTGGAGGCGCCGAGGTCATCATAATCAAGGACGAGATGACCCGTGCGCCGGTGTTCCGCACCAAGGGCGTCCGGGACTGCCGGCGGGTGGTCGAGTGGGTGAACGAGAACTTCGAGGAGCTCAAGGCGGTGGCCGAAGCGACCACCAAGCACGGAAAGCTGGCCAAGGTTCGCGCCTTCGCTTCCGGACGCTCTCTGTTCCTACGATTCTCATACGATACCGGTGATGCCATGGGCATGAACATGTGCACCATCGCCACCGAGGCCGCTTGCCGTGTTATCGAGGAGAGGACCAGCGTCAAACTGATATCCGTCTCCGGCAACATGTGCGTGGACAAGAAGCCGTCGGCGATGAACTTCATAGACGGCCGCGGAAAAACTGTTCTGGCCGACGTGCGCATCCCTGCCGATCTGGTGAAAGATAAGTTGCACACCACCCCGGAGGCGATGGTCGAGACCTGCTATCGCAAGAACCTGGTGGGAAGCTCCATGTCCCTATCGTACGGTTTCAACGCCCACGCCGCCAACATGCTTGCGGCTCTCTACATCGCCACCGGACAGGACGCCGCACAGGTCGTCGAAGGCAGCATGGCCAGCACTACGTGCGAACTGTGCGAGGAAGGAGTTTACCTTTCCGTACGTTTGCCATGCATAGAGGTGGGCACGGTCGGGGGAGGCACCAAATTGCCTTGCCAGAGCGAAGCGCTCAAGATGATGGACTGCCTCGGAACTGGCAAAGCCAAAAAACTGGGGGAGATCGCCGCCGCGCTGGTCCTAGCAGGTGAGCTTTCAACCTTAGCCGCCCAATCGGCCGGCGAGCTGGGCAAGGCCCACAAGGCTCTGGGAAGGTAAGTTCCCTCATCCCGCCTCAATTAAAAACCCTCTTATACCTTCTACCCCATGGTGCGAACGCAATGCCAGTCATCAACTTCAACCTGGAGGACTTGAAGTCCCTCATAGGTACCAAGATGGAGGACCGCGAGGTACTGGACCGCATCCCGATGATCGGAGCGGACTTCCATGACTTCGACCCGGTGACCAAGGAAGCCTCCATCGAGTTCTTCCCCAACCGGCCGGACCTGTACTCGGTCGAAGGACTGGCAAGGGCGTTGCGCTCCTTCTTCGACATCGAGCTTGGGATGCGAACGTACGACATGTCCGCCTCCGACATCGTGATGAGGGTGGAGCCGTCCGTCAAGAACGTTCGTCCCTACGTGGTCGGAGCGGTCATCCGAGGCGTGGTCCTGGACGACAAGAGCATCCGCTCCCTCATGGAACTGCAGGAAAAATTGCATCTCACGGTCGGGCGAAAGAGGGCCAAGGTGGCCATCGGCGTCCACGATCTGGACAAGGTGCATCCTCCCTTCGTTTACAAGGCCGTTTCGCCGACATCCATTTCATTCGTCCCCTTGGCCAAGGAAGAGATGATGACACTGGCCGAGGTGCTGGAGAAGCACGAGAAGGGCAAGGATTACAAGCAGCTCCTGGACGGTAAGGAGCTATATCCGGTGATACTGGACGCTAGAAACGACGTCCTGTCGTTCCCGCCCATAATCAACGGCCGATTGACCACGGTGACCACGGAGACGAAGAACCTGTTCATCGACGTCACCGGCACCGATCAGAAC
>Ga0116170_10005802_pt1 | contig 10933 bp, 11 predicted proteins | sample AD_JPNHW1_MetaG_FD_89797 | JGI IMG/M metagenome (GOLD analysis project Ga0116170, IMG submission 89797) | Active sludge microbial communities of municipal wastewater-treating anaerobic digesters from Japan - AD_JPNHW1_MetaG | ecosystem: Engineered > Bioreactor > Anaerobic > Digestate | place... | reverse complement strand
TCTCTCATAACCCGGAGGTCAGTGGTTCGAATCCACTCCCCGCTACTAACGAGAACCGTAGTCCCTGGGGCTACGGTTTTTTGATCCCAAACTTTTTAGTAAGCCTTGTCTCTCACACGTAGTTAAACTTGCTAAAATCTATCAATCAATACTCTCCATCAACCCGCTTCCCAGAGGTGCCTCCCGTATATCCATGCCCACTTTTCGGATATCCATGCCGTTTACCAGCCCGGAGACCTTCCCCAACCAAAAGGGATGGCTCCCGGGTATACGGAAAATAATAAGTCAAAGGGAAATTTCAATTCTCCAATAACAAATGATTCTCAAATGTATGCCAGTCTTCTCCGTTCAGGATGACTGCATCAAGGCGAGGAACCAATTCCTTCGGGTTCGCTTCGGTGCCATGAAGATCATAATGAATAGGGAGAATATAAGGCGCGGCTATTTTCCTGGCCATCTCAATGACTACTGATTTGTATTTTTCAGCCCCTAACTGCGAAGCGCGCCATGGAAGACATAAAATATCCGGATGAACCTCCAGCGGAAATTGATGAGCATCACCAACATGGAGTAGGTCTGCATCATCCTGAATAAAAAACGAGAGCGGGGTTCCTCCTGGATCGGGGATCGAAAAACGAAAAAGTAGACGAAAGATGAAATAAACCGGGTCCTTAACCACACTAAAACCAGGCAATATTTCGATGTTGTCGATATGCTCTCCGACGCTTACGGGTTGAAGACGAGAAGAAGGCACACCCATTTTCAACGCGATCTCGCACACATCTTGAGATGCCAATACGAAACCGGTAGGAATCTGAGCCACCTTACCGAGATGGTCCTTATGGGCATGCGAAACACAAATATACTCAACGTCTGGCAGGGGTTCCCGCGTAAAATCGGGATCGATAAGGATATGATGCCTGCCGACAATTTCTACACATGAATGCCCAAGGTAACGAATTTTCACCGTAGCTCCTTAGCAAAAGAAAAATGCATTGGTCTGCTTAGACCGCATTTTTCCTTTTTATGATTTGCAGGACTGAAACGATTGCCAGAACCAGTCCGATTAAATAGACTGGCCAATTAAATTGGGACGGTCTTAAACTGTTTAGCACAGCAGCGGATGCCGGTAAAACCCGAATCGCGTCTGCCATGAAAGCATAAAGCATTAACAAAACACCCGGGATGAGCAGAATCCAAAAAGAAAGCGGAAAATGGATGGGGGCTTTGGTCTCGTTTTCTTTCAGCACTGCCACCCCTCCTGTAATCATCAATATCGAGATTAAAACGGGAGAGAGCACCGGACCCCACCAGGGAAGGGGGATTAAAAATAGTAAATCGGGGTCCAAGAAACTTTTTGGCCAACCGATGAAAACGTTTAACCAAAGGTAATAGAAAATATCCCAAACACCAAAAGCGATGAGTGTGTAGCTCAAACGCGCTTGAATATTGTGCCCCGCAATCCATCCTATTGCCAGGAGCATCATAAGGGTTGCCAGCTCTCTTCCTAATTCGATTGCAGCGATTTGCTGGTCAAACGGTGGAACCTGAAGGATCATGTCGCCAATGCCGAATAAACGTCGTAAATATACGACGATAGCGGCTTCCAGGTACGCCATAGCGATTGAAAAAACAGCAACCCAGATGATCTTCGAAACCAGCCTCTTCATTCTTTTGGCTCCAACAATTGGCCTGCGATCTTATCGAAAAAAAGTTTTGCCTCTGCGTACATTCCCGTGGCAGAAACCGCAACAGAACCATCCGGTAATAAAATCTCACCCCTGGCAAGGATTCGTCTTTCGGTTTTACCGCTCATTTCAGCCTGGATTGTAACGCGCTGCCCCAAGGGTATCGGTTTGCGATAGTCAACCGACATGTTCGCAGTGACCGCTCTGTAGCCGGAATAGAATACAGCCAGTCCCATGGCTTCATCCATAACAGCCGCCGAGGCTCCACCATGAACATATCCTGGCGGCCCTTGTTGAGAATCACTGAACACAAAGGACGCTAAAATATGATTTCCCGCTAATAATTGCCAGGCAATCCCAATACTCTTAGGATTTGACTTACCACAAACAAAACAGGAACCATGTTCAGGTAAAAAATCCATAGACGCTTTCTGGGCTACTCTTTTGGCTCCCTGCGAATCCAGGCCTGGTGATCCTGGATATCACGGTCCAAAAATATGCGTCGGAGGATTACTTCGCGTCGTTCGGTTGGGTTGGCTGGCAGCGGCCGTTGATTGGCTTCTACCCTTTTTATCAAAGTAATCAACACCATCATCATGGAACACCAAAGTATGATAGATGGACCGCCCATCCAGGTGGTGAAGATTGGCAGGAGAATAACGGCAAACAATGGAACAGCTGCGGAATGAAAAAAATTGCCCAACACCAAACCAGCCAGAATGATGATTACCCCCCAGGGGAAAAGAACCAGCAATTCACCCAAAAATGGGCTAAAACCACGCCCGCCCTGAAAATTCAGGTAAACAGGCCAATTGTGACCCACCATGGCGAAGCCTCCTGCCAGCATGGCTGGCACTTCCCCCAGCCCCAGGCGCAAACCAAGCCAGGTGGGTAAAGCGCCCTTAAAGATATCAAAAAGCCCTACCGGGATTACAACCCATTTTGCCACATGCTCCCAGACCATGGAACCGCTCACTGTTCCGCTGCCGTATTCCCGCAAATCGATTCCTTTCAGCCATTTTCCTGCCAGATAGCCGCTGGGTATCGAACCGAGAAGATACGCAAACACCAGGAGGGAAAATATGGTCACTGCTGGCATGCTTTGTGATATTTTTTCGAGCATGGGCTTCCTCTTTCCTTTTCAAACTTTTATTCAAAAAAATACCCTAACCCAAGCAAACCCGGCCCGGTATACGCTCCCATGACGGGTGTGAACTCGCTGATCGGAATTTCCAATGTCGGGTACTGTTCCCTTAACACGTGCCGCAGTGTTTCGACCTGGTCAACAGAATCCGCATGCATCACCGATAAACTCAAGCGCTTATATCCGGCCGTTTTCCTGGCCAGGGTAGAGAGAAAGGTAGGAAAGATGTTTCTTTTTTTTCGGATAACCGTGGAAGGCGCGACAATTCCTTCATTGTTGATGGTGAGAATTGGGATGATTTGCAGCGCGCTGCCAACCAGGTATGCCGCCTTCCCAATTCGACCACCTTTGGCAAGATATTCCAATGTATCCAAAGCTGCGATTAGTCCGGACTTGTACCTGGCATTCTGCAGATATTGGACGGTGTCTTCAAGCGTTTCCCCTGCATGCAAGCGTTTGGTCGCTTCAACTGCCAGCAGCCCTTGCGGAGCCGCAGCCCTCAAGCTGTCAAAGACCGTTACACGGTTTTCCTGGTTTTCTTCGGATAACATCTTTGCCGCCTCTACTGCCGCATTGTAATCAGAGCTCAGTTGGCTGGACAGAGTAAGACAAAGAATATCAGAACCTTGTTGGTTTATGATTCTCTTAAAACATTCATAGTATTGACCGACGTTGGGCGCGGCAGTCTTTACTTCTATATTTTGAGTGCGCATTTTCTGGTAAAGCTCACCCGGAAAAATATCAACACCGTCCAGATGTTCTTTCCCGTCAACGACGACAATCAAGGGAAGAATCACGATTCCCAATTGAGCAGCAATTTCCGGCTGCACCTGAGCGGCGCTGCCAGTTACGACAACGGTAGAATTTTGAGTTTTCATATTAGTTAAAGGTCCCATCTGCAGGCATGCCAGGTTTCAGTTCGAGATTCGAATTGGGTACAGTAATTTTCACTGCATAAACGGTCGTTTTACGGCCATCAATCGTTTGAACATTTCGCGGCGTAAATTCAGCCTGATCCGAAATATAGGAAACAATCCCACTAAACTTTTCTCCTGGGAAGGAATCAACTGCAATCGAGACACTATCACCCAACTTTATTTTCCCATATTCCGTTTCAGGAATGTAGACTGTAAGGCTCACTTCCTGAAGTTGGCCGATGATTATCGCTACACTTCCGGGAGAGAGCATTTCGCCTTCTTCCAAATTTCGGGTCAAGACAATCCCATCCGCAGGGGATTTGATTATTGATTTTTCCAGTTGGATATCGATTAATGCCTGGGCCGCCTGAGCCTGCGTCAATACTGCTTCCGCTTGCTGTACGCCCGCAAGTGCCACCCGGACCATTAACGATTGGTCGCCGCTTTCAAGAGAGTTTCGATAATCCACAGCCCTGTCCAATCTTTCTTGCGCCACCCGGACGCGCGCTCGCGCTTCCAGAACTTCAGCCGCTGCTTGAGTGGTTACAAGACGCTTGTATTCGGTTTGAGCGGAACTCAACTCTGATTTTGCCATATCATAAAGGTCATTCGCATAGTTGGAAATATCCTCCTTGTCCTGGGCAGCATCAGCCTGAGTTAGGACCTGGTCTGCAATTATAAACGCAGTTTGGGCTTCCGCCAACCGCTTCTCGGCGGATAAAAACTCCTGGGAAGTATTATCCGCAAGAACTTTTTCAAGATTTTCTTTTTCTATTTTCAAATCTGCAGCAGCCGCGTCTACCTCAGCTTTGGCAGCGTTGATTTTCTCCCCTTTGTCAAAATACCAGGTTGGAAGCTGGAATTCCTTGGGTTGCGGGATTTTCCAGCTGTTGACACGGTTCTGCTGTTCTTGCAGCCGGGCACTGTTCACCGCGATATCATATTGAATCCTGGCCGAATTTACAGCCTTTTCCGCTGCGTTTACCGCTGCTGAAGCCTGGTTGCGCTGCGCCTGAAGTAAGGCATCATCCAAACGGAAAAGCACATCCCCTTTTTTAACCTGCGAGCCTTCCCTCACCTCGATGGAAACCACCGTGCCGCCAAGCTGCGAGGCAATATTTATCTCCGTAGCTGAAATAATCCCTGACGCCTTAAGTTCATTGGCAGCATTCCCATTGATCGCCTGGCAGCCAGTCAGTAAAATTGCTACGCTAAGAAACAAAGAGGGAAATAGATAAGCTTGTCTTTTCATCTTACAACTCCTTTATGAGTTTTTTGGTCACAACGTATGACTTAGAGTCGCTTTCGGAACATCAGAACGCTGGCAAAAAAGACGATGATGCTAAAAACTGCCATTGGCCAAATCCACATCCATAAAGTGGAGAATCCAGCCCCTTTGAGGATAATCCCGCGAACGATTTCCAGAAAATAGGTCACAGGTAAGAGGTAACCCGCATAATATGCCAGCCAGGGCATGTTTTCCCGTGGAAATAATAAACCTGCCAGTATAAACGAAGGCATCATGATAAAGGACGCCATATACATGGCCTGCATTTGCGTTTTCGAAATATTCGAAATGAAAACGCCCAAACCCAACGAACCGAGCAAGAAGATGAGGCTTAATATCCCCAGGAGTATGATACTGCCGGCAACTCTCACGCCGAACCAGATTGCCCCAACCGAAACAGTCATGATGACATTTACAAAGGCTACCACAACAAAGGGTAGAATCTTGCCGAGCATCAATTCCCATGAGCGGACAGGGGTCACGATAAGCTGTTCCAGAGTGCCCTGTTCACGTTCCCGCACGATGGCAAAAGCGGTCAGCAGCAGGGTTTGAATTTGCAGGATAATCGCAACCAGACCTGGGATCATGAAGTTCATGCGCTTCATATCCGGGTTATATAAGTAGCGCATACGGGCATCAACCGGGAGGTTTAATTGCATACCGGAACCACTTCGCTCAAGACGTTTAATCAATATTTCTTGAGACATCGATTGACTGATGGTTTCAGCCGCCAACTGCGCGGTTTGGGCAACCGTCGGATTTGATCCATCGATATAAAACTGGATTGTTCCTGTTTCCCCTGTGCTGACATTTCGCCCAAAATTTTCCGGGATGTATAAACCAACCTTCACGGCGCTTTCATCCAGCAGTTGGAGAATTTCGTTCTCGCTTTGGGCTGAATAGGTGTATTTGAAGAATCCGCTTACAGTCAACTTATCAACCAGGGTGCGGCTGCTCTCCGTTTGAGATAAATCAGCAACAACCATGGGTATATCCGTTACATCGTTTGCTACAGCATAACCCAACAAAAAGAGCATAGTAACGGGCATGATGATCACAAGCCCAAGGGTTCGAGGATCGCGGATAATATGAAGCCATTCTTTTCGGACTATCGTGAACATTCTCCGGAAACTCTGTCTCACCTGAACCTCCTTATTCTATTTCCGCCCGTACCTGCTGGCGATTCTCTTGATTCACTAAAGAAACAAACACGTCTTCCAAAGAGGGCTGGACTTTTTCCATTCGGGTGACCTGGATTTGATTTTCAGATAACTTCCTGAGGATCAGATTCTTATCGGAATCTTTTGATAACAGCACATGCAAGAGCACGCCATAAGCCGCGACATCCTCCACCTCTACCAGGGAATTCAAAATCTGTTCAGCCCTTCCAGGTGCATCACAATCCACCTCATATAAATATCCTTGCATATTAATTTTAAGCGTGTCAGGATCATTTAAGGCAATCAGCCGCGAGTGATACATCATGCCAATCACGTTACAGAACTCGGCCTCATCCATATAATGCGTGGTAGCCAATACACTGACGCCCTTTCCAGCCATGGTGTAAATCATCTCCCAAAATTCCCGTCGGGAAACAGGATCAACGCCGGCCGTAGGCTCATCTAAAAACAACATGGGAGGTTCGTGGATGATGGCGCAGGCTAAGGCCAGGCGCTGCCGCCAGGCGCCTGAAAGGTTATGCGTCAATTGTTTTTCATGCCCGCGCAACCCGGCCATTTCAATCAATTCGGTAATGCGCATTTTGACGCGCTCAGACGGAATGCCATAAAGATTCGCGTAGAACCAAAGGTTTTCATACACCGTCAGGTCGTTGTATAAGGAAAATTTCTGCGACATATAGCCAATTCTGCGTTTTACCTGTTCCGACTGGTCGGCAACATCAAAGCCAAGCACTCTGGCTTCTCCTTCAGTCGGTTTTAACAACCCGCAGAGCATTCGTATGGTCGTTGTCTTTCCTGCCCCGTTCGGACCCAGCAGGCCAAAAATTTCACCTTTTGGAATATCAAAACTGATGTGATCTACTGCAGTAAATTCGCCAAAGTTGCGTGTCAGCTGATGTACTTCAACAGAATTTTCACGGTTCATACCGGGGTCTCCTGTTTTTCGACCAAATAGATAAATACATCTTCCATGGTGATTCGTGCTTCACGTAAAATTGTGATTTCAGCTCCTGCCTTGGTTAATGCGGCTTTTAAATTTTCCTGGACGGCTGTTGAATTGGCCACAGAAAGACGTAAACGATCACCAACCGCGCACCATTGAATCACTCCATCGAGATTGCCCGCCACCTGCCGCAGAGTACCTCTCGGCCTTGCTTTGACTTCAACTATCTTGAAAGGCATGTGCTGAGCCATCTCCATTGGCGACCCCGAGATTAGACTTTTTCCCTGATAGATAACGCTGACAACATCACACCGCTCTGCTTCATCCATGTAGGGCGTGCTGACAACGATAGTAACTCCCCTTTCGATGACTTTTGCTAAAAGCTGCCATAATTCCCGACGGGAAACCGGATCTACTCCCGTTGTGGGTTCATCCAGAAGTAAAATTTCGGGTTCATGGATCATTGCGCAAGCCAGAGCCAGTTTTTTGCGCATACCGCCGGAAAGATTTTCACTTCGCCGGGATGTAAATTCTGTCAGTCGGGCAAATTCCAATAATTCCGGGATGCGCTGTTTTTGTTTTTCGCTGGGAACGCCATTCATGTCCGCAAAAAAACGAAGGTTTTCTAAAACACTTAAATCCGGATATAGGCTAAATGCCTGGGGCATATATCCAATTCGTGAGCGAACTTGCGCGGATTGTTTGACAATATCAAAACCTTCGATATGAGCAGAACCTGAAGTTGGGGAGAGCACGGTGGATAAAATCCGAAGCAGGGTTGTTTTGCCGGCTCCATCTGGTCCTACCAGGCCATAGAGTTGGCCAGCTTTTACTTGCAGGTCGTAATTGTCCAAAGCTGGACGGCTCTGTTTTGGCTGGGAAGGATATCGCTTGGTTAGATGAATCGCTTCGATTGTGTTAGTCATCAGATATTTTCTACCAGACCAGGTTCTTATGCTTTCAGCACCGAAGAAAACATGTCATAAATGGTGCTGGCCAAATGGTTCGCCAATCGAGGTTCCATTTCCGAGACCAGAGATTGGTATCTTTGGACATACTCAAAAATTGGCTGATCGGCTTCCAAAATTAACGGATTATCCGTCGCCAACAGGCCTAAAATAAAACCTCCCAAAATGATGAGCCCTGATTTTGAGAAAGACTCTTTCCACGCAAGGATTTGGGGCATTCTCTCAATAAGAACCTTCCGTCCCGAATTTTTGCCGAGACGTAAAAACAGCAAAGCAATCACTTCAAAGCAATACCGGACCGTCTCAGGCTCATCAGTTGGAATCCTTGCAATTAATTCATCAGCCAGTTCGCGGTCATGGATGCCGCCAGCGAGAATTCTCTTCAAAATTTGGGATTTTGCGATTTCCCAATCGTCCGGATCCGTGCCATTCGCCAATTCCGCAAACCGGTTATAGGTTAATTGTGTTGGAAGGAATACAATTTCTGACCTACCCACCGTACTTTTCCCAGGCTCAATGCGATACTCGGAAGTCACAAAGCCCTTTTCTTCAAGGAGGCGAAGCATGTCATAAGCAGTAAAAGGACTTACTCCAACCCTCTCGGCCAGGGTTGAATAATGAATTGGACGCTTATACTCCCGAAACAAGTCCAGTAGACAGAGAATAAAAGTTTCCTGACGACGCGTAAGCTTCATAAACTTCCAAAATAACCAAAGAATTGATTAATGGTATTGTTGAAATTGGGAATTGTCAAGACGACAACCATCGTTGACAAGACCTGATATTCCATAACGATGAAACCATGACCTGACGAAGCCGGGATAAACAGATACTCATCGAACAGCGCTGAACTGCCGCGGCGCAGGCGTTATCGGGAATGAATGCCGTGCTTGTGCCAGCTTCCACTGCAGGCGCCTGAACAGTGCCCGGCGGGGAAGCGAGCTGACATCCCGCGAGGAAGGTCAAAAAGGGCAGGAAAGAGCGAAACGCTTTACGCCGCATGCTTTATTCTGTGATTATTTGGACCGGGGGGGGGATCTTATATGTGCTGCAATTCCTGTCCACCGGGCTGCACGGCAAAGCCATAGGAATTATTGCGCGGCAGCTTAGGGCTCAACCACACAATGCCGGCTGGGATTTGCCTCTGAAGTACGCTCCCCAGGAATGGAGGTAGGTTGCCTTGGATGCGCAGGCTGACCGGCTTTCGTTTTCCCTGATCCGCCCGCATCGATGCGGCGCGGCCTCAGAGAGTTACCCCAAGCCCCGCAGCCTCCTGGCCTCTTCCGCGCTCACTCCCAGCACCAGCGGCGTGGAGCGGTAGCCGATGCCCATGCGGTCGATGCCCATGTCAATCAGCTCGAAGAAGTGCCGCTGGTCGCGGATGCCGCCGGAGCCCTTAATCTTACAGCGCCCGCGCGCCGTCTCCATCATCAGCGCGATCACCTCACTGGTCGCTCCATCGCTTTTCCCGCCGGTGAAAAATCCAGTAGAGGTCTTCAGGAAGTCCGCGCCAGCGGCGATGCCCGCCTCGCAAGCCTGCCGGACCTCGTCCAACGTCAGCGCGTCGGTCTCAAAGATGACCTTCACCGCGGTGCCGCAGCGGTGACAGGCGTCCACCACCGCGCGGATATCGGCTTCCACCTCGGCGAACAACCCGCTGCGGATCCAGCCGTAGTTCGCGACAACGTCCAGCTCGGCCACGTCCCCTCTGCGGCAGTACTCCTCAGCCTGCATCACTTTCGAGTGGGTGGTGGAGAGCCCGAACGGAAAGTCGCACACCACGCAGATCTTCGTGTCCGTGCCGCGGGTCAATTCGGCGGCAATGTCCAGCGACGCGGGGTTGATGCACACAGTCGCGCAGCCAAAGTCAACGCCTTCCTGGATGTACCTGTGGATTTCGGCCTGGGTGAATTCAGGTTTCAGCACGGATTGGTCGATATAGGCCGCCAGCTCCCGGACGGACATTTCGCTTGCCTTTTTGGTGGGGTTCATGGTGTTTTGCTCCTGTTTATTCGTTTGTATTCACTGCTCCCCCTACTTAATCAGCGGCACAATCAGCAGCGAGGCCATGCCAATCAGCTTCATGAAGATCAGCGTGGACGGGCCGGCCACATCTTTGAGCGAATCCCCGACGGTATCGCCAATCACCGCGGCAATGTGCTCCGGCGTCCCGCGCGAGTGCTCCAGGTTCTCAATCATCTTCTTGGCGTTGTCAAATGCGGTGCCGGTGTTATTGAAAAAAGGCCCCAACAGCGCCGAGCACGCCACCGAACCAACCAAAACCGCCCCGAGCGCGTTCATTCCAAACGCGAACCCAATCCCAATCGGCACCAGGATGCTGATAGCGCTGGGCAAAATCATCTCGTGCAGCGCGTTGCTGGTGGCAATATCGATGCATTGGGAGTAATTCGGCTTCGCCAGCCCCTTCAGAATGTCCGGGTTCTGCTGGAATTGATCGCGCACCGCGTCCACCATGGATTCCGCGGTTTTGGCAGTGGAACCAATGACCAGCGAGGAAATCAGGAAGGGCAGGCATACCCCGATGAAAAGGAAACTCAGGTTGAAGGGCGTGGTCACGTCAATCGCGTCGATGCCCGCCAGTTTGTAAAAGGTCAGGAAAATGACAAACGCGGTGATTGTGCCGGAGATCATCGCGTAGGCTTTGGTGACGGCTTTCATCGTGTTTCCGACCGAGTCGAGATGGGAAAGTTTGTCGATGACATGCTGCGGAGCACGTGACATGCCGGCAATGCCAGCAGCGTTATCCACTATCGGACCAAAAGCGTCGGCTGCCATGATAAAGG
>Ga0116170_10005801_pt1 | contig 10933 bp, 8 predicted proteins | sample AD_JPNHW1_MetaG_FD_89797 | JGI IMG/M metagenome (GOLD analysis project Ga0116170, IMG submission 89797) | Active sludge microbial communities of municipal wastewater-treating anaerobic digesters from Japan - AD_JPNHW1_MetaG | ecosystem: Engineered > Bioreactor > Anaerobic > Digestate | place... | reverse complement strand
CGTGGGCGGCAACCGTTCTGGGGGTGAGGATCCCGCAGTCGTCGAGGTGGACTGCCGGGCGTTTCCCGTACCGGGCAATGCAGTCGTTTACCTCCGTCTCGGTCTCCGAGAGGTGGACATGGATACCGATCTTCTGCTCCGCGGCAAATTCGGCACACCAGCGGAGGCCTTCAGGTGAGACCGTGTAGATCGCATGCGGGCCTGCCGCTGCTTTGATCCGGGGATTGTTCAGGGAGCGGATGTGGCGCACAAGGTTCTCCGTGGCTTTGCATTCGGCCTCCCGTTTCTCCGGGCTGAAGAGGTCGATGAAGCCGTAGGAGAGCGTGGCGCGGATACCGGCCTCGCCGACAGCCCTTGCTGCCTCCTCCATCATGAAGTACATGTCATTGAAGGCAACCGTCCCGCTCTTTATCATCTCGAGGCAGGCGAGTTTTGTCCCCCAGTACACATCGGACGGAGTCAGGTGGGCCTCGAGCGGCCAGATCTTCTGGTTCAGCCAGTCCTGCAGGATCATATCGTCGGCGTATCCCCGCAGGAGGCTCATCGCGGCATGGGAATGGGTATTGACGAGCCCGGGAAGCGCGATCGCCCTGTTCCCGTCGATTATGAGGTCTGCTTCTCCCTTGTATTCCCTCCGTATCCCTTCTCCTGCCGCCCCGATGGTACCATCGTCCTGCACAAAAATATCCGTAATCCCGCCGCCCGCCTGTCGTACATCCGCTATCAGGATCGACTGCTGCCTGGTAAAAATATCGTCCATTGCTCTCCTCCTTCAGGCCATCTGCCTGATGATGGTGTTCAGAATCTGACCGGTCCGGTCCCGGTACTGCCGGGAGATCTCCAGCACCTCGTCCCACGTAAGGACCCCGTCAGCCAGCCCGTTCGCATAATTATCTACCGTACAGATTGCGGCAAACGGGATACCGAGCTCGCGGGCGAGCGTTGCCTCGGACGCAAGGGTCATGCCCACGAGATCGGCTGACCGGGAAAGGGCCGCTATCTCGGCAACCGTCTCGAACCGCGGGCCCCTGGTCTGCACGTACGTGCCCCCCAGCCGGGCGCCCGGGACGAGCCGGTGCAGCTCCTGCGACAGTTCCGGCGACAGTTCCGGCATGACATGCGCTACGGTATGGTCATGGATGGAAGGAATATCGGCGGCACTCAGGTAATCGGTGGGTATGACAAGCATTCCGGGTGCAATGTCGCGGTTCAGGGACCCGGATGAGCCGAATGCGACTATGCGGTCCGCGCCGGCAAGGGCAAGCGCCGCCATATTCGCGCGGAAATTGATCCGGTGGGGTGGCAGGTCCCGCTGGTGACGCATCAGGAGTACAACATCGCCGGTAAGCAGGTCTGCGTTCCCGAAGGGGGTGTCGATTTGTTTTTTTTCCAGGGAAGGAAGCGTGGAAAAAAGGAGGCTCGTTCCCCCGATAATCCCGAGCATCACGGCCACCTGCCCGGTGAACGGTACCCGCTCCGGTCCACTCCGCTGAGAAGCTGCTGCATGTGATCCCTTTTCTGACCAAAGGGTTGGCGGGAACAGCACTAATAATTAGCGTCTGTTACCCGGGGACCCCATTCTTCAGCAAGAGTAAATGGAGGGAAAACCCATAGTTCCTGTTATGGGGACCTTTCTCACCGTCAGCGACGAGACGATAAGGAACGGCGGATGCACGGATATCTATTTTATCCGGACGGAAGAGGCATTGAAAAACGATAACCTCAACCCGCACGTGGTCATGGAAGTGACTGCAACGTCCCTGCCTGACCCGTGGGCTGTCTTCTGCGGGCTTGCGGATGTGCTTGCCCTCCTTGACGGGATCCCGGTGACGGTCGATGCGATGCCGGAAGGCACCGTGTTTTATCCCAACGAACCGGTGCTGCGGATCACCGGGAAGTACCGGGACTTCTGCCGGTATGAGACCGCGATCCTCGGGTTCCTCTGCCACGCGTCAGGCATTGCCACCGCTACGGCCCACATCAGGATTGCTGCCGGTGACCGCCCGGTCTATTCCTTCGGGTCCCGGCGCCAGCACCCCGCGATCGCCGCCATGATCGAACGGGCGGCATGGATCGGGGGAGCCGACGGGGTTTCCAATACCTGCGCACCGGAAGGTATGCCGGTGGTCGGGACTATGCCCCACGCGTTTGTCATGTGCTACAAAAAACCGGAGGATGCATGGCGTGCGTTTGACCGGAGCGCCCCGGCATCCGTCCCGCGAATCATGCTCTGCGATACGTGGTGCGACGAGAAGTCCGAGTCCCTGCGGGCTGCAGAATGCGGTGCAACGGCAGTCCGGCTCGATACTCCCCGTTCACGGCGCGGGAACATGCGGGCGATCATTGAGGAAGTCCGCTGGGAACTCGACTCCCACGGTCACCGGGATGTGAAGATATTCCTCTCCGGGGGGGTGACCCGGGAGGACGTGATCCTCTACCGGGACTGCGTGGACGCGTTCGGTATAGGTGGTGCCATCGCCAATGCCCCGGTGATCGACTTTTCCCTGGACATCGTGGAGATCGGGGGAGAACCGAAGGCCAAGCGCGGAAAACGGAGCGGGGCAAAGCAGGTATATGCCAGGAAAACCGGGGAACACGTCATGCTGCCGGCATCGCAGAAGAGGCCCCGGGGAGTGACGCCCCTGATCGAGACCTTCATCACCAATGGGAAGGTAGTGCAGGACTCGTGGATGCAGGAAGCACGGAAGCGGATGGCAGGTGCCCGCGTGCAGCCGGGACTCCTGTCAGGCTCCTCTCACCTTGTTACCGACAGGCGCGTTTAACGGTCCATTGGTTCCCGCGGTGTTGGCGGGCTTCTAATAAGAATCCCCTGGTAAGGCAGGATCACGGGATCGTGAAGCACAATCTTCATAATCCGGCATACTGAACATTTCGCTAACCTGAGGAGTAACCATGTTCTGCGGTGAATGCGGTACACAAAACCCTGACACAAACCAGTTCTGTAAAAACTGCGGCAAGCCCCTGCGGAGGCCCCAGCAGGCACCGTTCCCCCAGCCTGCGGCCGCCCCCGTGCAGCCGGCAGCTGCACAGGTCCCGGCACAGCCCGTTTATTACCCGCCCCCGCCAACCGGTGTGCAGCAGCCGGTAGGTGCGACGGGTGCACCAGCCCCGGCAACCCCCCCTTCGAACAAAATGATGCTGGTGCTTGGTATCGGGGGAGTAATCCTCGGCATCGTCTCATGGTTCCGGTATCCCTATATCCTCGGGATCCTTGCCATCGTCATAGGAGGCATCGTGATCGCAAAGCCCCAGAACCGGAAAGGTGCTGTCCTGATCATTGCCGTTCTTGCAATCCTGATAGGCCTTGCCTCCATCGTCTTCGACATGTTTTATCTGGTCTTTATGCCGCCGGTACCGCCGGAATTACCGTAATACTCATTTTTAAAAAAAGCGTTAAAAATCACTCTGGATAACTAATATTTTCCCGTGATGATTGCCCCCTCCTGGCGGCCAGTCCCGCCCCCCCGAAGGCGCGGGTGCATTGCTCTGCCTCAGTAGTACCTGAAGGGGAAATATCTCCACAATGGCGTAGAGGTGATGCGGCACCATTGCAATCGGGGGATTCCGGAGCGGGGGGCAGAGCCCCTGATGGTATCCTTGTCCCTGTCAGATGATCTCTCCCGGAAAAAACAAAACCGTTATTCCTGCACTGCCGCGCCGGCTTTTTTCCGACATACCGCGAGAGACCCAGCGTGAGCGAACCGACAACAAGGACGATGGTTGCAACGACAACCAGTCCGGACGCAATGGTCGTGAGGAGGTCGAGGGAGAATACCGTACCGGCAACCATCAGCAGGAGAAGGACGATCCATGCAACGGCCGCCGGCCACATGCTCCGGATACCCCCGCCGTTCCATCCGCGCCGGCGGGCAACCCATGCAGCTGCCATTGCCGGGGGGAAGATATAGACCAGGCCATACAGGGCGCTCCCGACAAGGATGGCTGCAATCGTTGCGATCTCCTTATTGAAGCTCAAAAACGAGTAACAGGCCTGCGCAAGGAGGACGATCTGGAGCGTCGGCGTGACAAAGGCCTGCATGAAGGGTTTGATCTGCGGATGCCCGTTGATATATGCCGACACCCGCGGGCTGAACGAGTAATACCATGCATTGAACCCCGGCATGAAGCGGGATCCCGTGTAGCTCTGTACAAGAGAACCGTCGCGGAAGTCCCTGACGAGCTGGACCTCGCCTGCCATCGGAGAGCCGAAGGTCGCCGTCACGATCAGGCAGGCCAATCCTTTATCTCGTGCTTTTTCTTTCTCTGTCTCCTTCCGTACCTGTTCCAAATAAGAATTTGACAGCAAAATCTCTGCATTCTCTTCTTGCCTGTGACCCCCCCATATTCGATAGACCGTGGCTTTTTTATTCGCCAGTTGCATCAGCGTACGGAAGCCCTCAGATTTCCTGTCCTGGTCAAAAACAACTTTCTCTGCAGCCTTATCGTAATACTTGACAGCATCGTCATAATTGCCCCTTTCACTGGCCTTATCTCCTTCTTTCTCGAAATCCTCCGAGGTATAGGTCAGCTTGGATTTCTCCTGAAGGATATCGGGAATGCCCACCCCGATAAGGGGTACAGCAGGGAGGGAATCTGCGGAAGCAGCAAAACATGCCGGGATAATCAGCAGGAGCATGCAGGCCAGTACGGCTATGGCCCGGGTTTTCGGGAGTATCATGCATCGTATATTTTTCAGGAGGACATTAAACCTTTTGAATCCTTCACGTGCAGTGCCTGAGGATGCCGGGTCCTCCTCACGAGTGACTCCGGTAGTGCCGGCGGAATATTTTTTCCGCGGGAGAACTCCGCTTTTCACGGCATGATCGCCTCCCGCGTGTCTGCCCTTCTCCCTGTGTGGCGGGGACCCCTGGCGGTGTCCCGGTGATACCTGAACGGAAAAGTCCCCTGCAATGAAAGAGAGGTACCACAGCACAACCGCAAACGGAGGATGGCGGAGCGGGGCGGATCTCTTGGGAGTATCCGCGGTGCTGCCAGTTGATTTCTCCCGGGCAAAAAAAAGGAACCGTTATTCCTGCACTGGTGTGCCGGCCTTCGGGCCGACATGCCGCGAGAGTCCCAGCGTGAGCGAGCCGGCAACAAGGACGATGGTTGCAACGACAAAAAGTCCCGAAGCAAGGGTCGTGAGGAGGTCGAGGGAGAATACCGTACCGGCAACCATCAGCAGGACCAGGGCGATCCATGCCACTGCTGCCGGCCACATGCTCCGGATATCCCCGCCGTTCCACCCGCGCCGGCGGGCAACCCATGCAGCCGCCATCGCTGTCGGGAAAATATAGACCAGGCCATACAGGGCGCTCCCCACAAGGATGGCAGCGATCGTTGCGATCTCCTTATTGAAGTTCAGGAAGGAGTAACAGGCCTGTGCAAGGAGGACGATCTGGAGCGTTGGTGCGACAAAAGCCTGCATGAAGGGTTTGATCTGCGGGTGCTCGTTGATATACACCGACACCCGTGGGCTGAATGAATAATACCATGCATTGAACCCCGGCATGAAGCGGGATCCCGTGTAGCTCTGTACGATAGAACCGTCGCGGAATTCCCTGACCAGCTGGACCTCGCCTGCCATCGGAGAGCCGAAGGTCGCCGTCACGATCAGGCAGCCTTTGCCCGATGCCTCGGATTTGTCCAGGGCGGACTCATGCAGGTCGGTAGCTTTCTTGCTTGCCGCTGCCGATTCGGCGTCATGCCCGTCCCAGCCCGCGTAGGTGTATGCTTTCTTCCCTTCCAGACGCGAGAGCTCGAGATCGGTTCCGGCTGCCCGACCGGGATCGGCTGCCACCAGCATTGCTTCAGCTTTATCGTAATACTTGATTGCATCCTCATAATTGCCACGGTCCGTTGCCTTATCCCCGGCAATCCTGAAATCCTCCCAGGTATACGTAAGCTTGGATTTATCCTGGAGGATATCGGGGATGGCTACCCCGATAAGGGGCACAGCAGGAGAGGAGTCCGCGGCGGCAGCCGCAAATGCGGGTATGATCAGCAGGAGTATACAGGCCGTTACGGCCGTTGCCCGGGCTTGCGGGAGTCTCATGTATCATACATTTTTCAGGGATGCATTAAACCTTTTGACTTCTGCACGGGCAGTGCATGCATCTGCCCGCCCGTTCTGACAAAGAAAACCGGGAGAGAGCGAAGGTTTGCGGATGGGATGGCAGACGGTTTTTCTCTTTCTGCTCCCGCGGTTTCACCTCTGCGATGAAAGGAAGGGATTATTAATTTTCGATCATAACATACCACGGATGACCCCCGGCAGTTCCCAAAACCGCTCTTCCGTTCCCGTAAAAAAAAGGGGACTGTCAGGAAGTATCCTCATCACCTCTGATGAACCGAAAACGTTGCCGGGCGAACATACCCATCCCGGCAGTTATATCGAGTGGTGGTTTGTGCACGGGACATTTACAGGGGCCGGATGCGGGAGCCGCCACCTCATGGCCAGCCTGTTCCGTTATGATCCCAAAAAAAACAATGATCCCGATCTGGTCGGGTATTACCTCATCATCTCTCTTCTTGACCCGTCAACCGGGAAGACAGCGGTCGTCAGCCGCGGCGAGCGGACCATTATCGACCATATGTTCTCCCCCATAAAGAACAGGAGATCGACCAATATCGACCCCCGTGTTCTCGAGGTGTATATCGATGAGCTCCGGTCCTGCGGCCCTGCAGTCCCGATAACCCTCGAAGCGGAACGGGCACGGGTGACCGAGGAGCCGTTCTCGGCTGAGTGGAAAGACTTCTCCTTTTCCGAAGTGGGCGGGCAGTTTTGGCTTTCTTTCACAATCCCCGGCACTACGAAACGGTGCGCTCTCACTCTTGACCCGGTGTCACCGCGGTACGAGATGCACGGGATCGGCGCAACCCCCGCCCAGCCGATGGCATATGCCACTATCCCGCGCCTCGCCATCGAGGGAACATACGGGAACGATACGGTATCAGGCACGGCATGGTTCGACCACCAGTGGGGGAGTGCCTGCTGGTTCCTGACCCGGCCGTCGGGTGGCAGGCTGAACGGCTGGGACTGGATCTCCATCAACGGCGATGACGGATCGGACTGGATATTCATCATGTTCCATGACATGAAATCCAAAAAATCCCTGGGCAGGTGCGCTCTGCTGTACGAGCAGGGCAGGGATCCTCAAATCTTCCAGAATTTCGAGGCAGAACCGGTGCGATTCTGGGAGAGCGACAGGACCCACATCACCTACCCGGTCAGCTGGATCCTGAAAATTCCGGAGATCTCTTTGGAGATAACAGTAGATGCGGTCTCCGACGACCAGGAGATCCCGGTACTGGGGTTCATGCGTGCAGTGTGGGAAGGTGCCGCCACGGCGTCCGGCACGGTGGATGCCCGGCCGTTTTCCGGCAGTGCCCGTCTTGAACTGCAGGGCTATGGGTATATCTTCGATTTCAGGGAATACCTCGGGCCATATATCCGGAGGATCCATGAAAGCATCGGGGAGTTTTTCCCCGAGGTTATCGACAGCACAAAGTACCAGGAGCTGGCTGGCGTCCCTCCGGGGTATCACGAGCCGGCGGCCTGCAATGAAACGATTGCCCGGCCGTTCTGGGACCTTATGTCGCGGAAAAAGAAATACTGGCGCCCGGTCTTTGGCATGCTGCTTCTCGAGTCGCTGGGAGTCTCCATGGACCGGTACCGCATGCTGATCTCCGTTGTACCGGAACTGACCCATACCGGCACCCTGATCATCGATGATATCGAGGATGGCGCGACATTACGGCGCGGCGATGCCTGTATCCACGAGCGGTACGGGCTCGGTGTCGCGATCAATGCAGCAAACACCCTGTACTTCCTTCCCGCAGCACTGTATTCCACCCACCCGGACCTTACCGACAGGCAGCGTCTCGGATTCTACAAAATCACCCTTGATGCATATGTACGGGGGCATTTCGGCCAGGCGCTCGACATCTACTGGACAAAGAACCTCACAAAAGAGAACCTTGCTGCCTGGCGAAACGATCACCTTCCAAAGAAGATGCTGCAGATGTACGAGTTCAAGACCGCATCCCCTGCCGTGGTGATTGCAGAGGCCTGCACGATTCTGGCAAAGTCCGATGAGAAGACGAAGGCTGCCTGCCTGGCCCTTGCGCGGAACTTCGGCGTATCGTTCCAGATCCTCAATGATATCAAGGATTTTGACGAGGACCGGAACGGACGGCAGTGCGGCGAAGACCTTGCATCAGGCAAACTGACCTATGTCATTGTACAGGCACTGGAACGGTTACCGGAAAAGGATCAGGATCGTCTGGCAAAGATTCTCTGCTCGAAACGTCTCCGTAAGAACCCGGTATTCCTTTCTGAAGGTATCGGGCTGGTGAGGAAATCCGGGGCACTTGCTGCATGCAGAAAAGAGGCCCGGACCCTGGTTGAAGAGGCATGGTGTGTCTTTTCTCCCCTGATCCCGCCTTCGGAACATAAACTGATGCTGAGGCTCTTTTCCCGGACCCTCATTGCAGGCAGAAGGAAGACCCGTATACCCGTGAAGCCGGCGGACCCCCGTTGTAACGACATCCGGTTGACGCCAGAAGAGTAACAATTCCCGCAGCTATGTTTTCCCCCATCTGTTTTCCCTTTCTGTGCAGAGATGATCCAAAGTCCTGCATGACCGGCCGGCGTTCTGATGCGGGATACGCCGATCTGATGGATACCATTAACCGGGACAATTTGAAAAGGTCCGTCCGGGTCATCTTTTCTGACGGGAAAAGAACCGGCCGGATCCTTGCGGCCCGGCCGTCCCTGCTCCTGAGCGGCGTGACGATCCACCTTCACCAGAAGAAGGCTGCGAAGATCCGCAGGAAAGCCATGATACGGGGCCGGGATATCCCGGTCATGATGTTTATCAGCATCACCTCCCGGTGCAACCTTACCTGTTCGGGTTGTTATATGAAAGAGCGGCCTGCGCCTGCGGGGCCGGAACTGACTCTTGACGAACTGAACTCCGTTATTTCCCAGGCTGAGCACCTCGGCATATCCGTTATCGCGTTCGTTGGCGGGGAGCCGCTGCTGCGTTCACAGGATATCATCGCCCTTGCAGGATCCTTTCCCCGTATTCTGTTCACGCTCAATACCAACGGTACGCTCATCGACGATGAGATGGCCGCAGCCCTTGCTGCCTGTGGAAACCTTGTCCCGTTCATCAGTCTTGAAGGATTTAAGGGAGAGACCGACAACCGGCGGGGTGCCGGGGCATACGACCGGATCCTGGCCGCATGTTCCCTGATGAATGACCGTATCCTGTTCTTTGGCTGTGCGGTTACGGTGTCCCGGAATAATTTTTCTGAGGTTCTTGACGAATCCTTCATCCGCATGATGATCGGAGCGGGAACCCGTGCCTTCATCTACATCCAGTACGTACCCGCAGAGCCCGGTACAGAAGACCTTGTGCCGACACGGGAACAGCGGGACCAGCTCAACAGGAAAATATCTCTGTTCAACCGGGATTATCCTGCGTTTTTCATCGGGATCCCGGGGGATATGGAGGTGTTCGGGGGCTGTCTTGCGGCCGGCAGGGGTTTTATTCACGTCAATCCCTCCGGGGACCTCGAACCCTGCCCCCTTGTCCCGGTCTCCGATGCAAACCTCAGAACCCGGTCTCTTGAGGATGCGCTGCAGTCGCCGTTCCTCACCGCTGTCCGCAGAAACCACCGCGCCCTTCATGCAAACGGCAGGTGCGTCCTGAGAACCAATCCGCAGTGGCTGGAAGAACAGCGCTCCGGTGAATAAACAATTCTTTTAACCTATGCCGTCCTAGTAAGTAGGAGCGGGCTGGTAGATCAGTGGTAGATCGCTTCCTTGGCATGGAAGAGGCCGCGGGTTCAATTCCCGCCCAGTCCATCCGTTTCTTTCAGGCGTGAGCCCTGCCCAAAAAAAATTTCTGTATCCTTTTTATTGCATCAGCACTAATGAGGGATCATCCGATGATGCGCCACCTGTTCTTCTCTGTCGATGACGTGCGGTGTGCGATCCCCCTGGCCCGGGTCTGCATAGTTCTGCAGATGGTGCAGCTGGGCCCCGTTCCGGTATCACCGCCCGGCCTTGCCGGGACGGTCAATCTCCACGGGCAGATCATCCCGGTCTGGTCCGTGCGTTCGTTTTTCGGGATACCGGATCGGGCCCCCCGTCTTACTGACAAGCTGATCATCACCGGGGCAGGTCCTGACTGCGTGGCACTCTGGGTGGATGAGACCCATATCCTCCAGCAGAGCCCCATGCATACGGTTCCTGCAGACCTCGTGGAGAAACGGCAACCGCTGGTTCCCGGCGTTGACCTGACCTCAGACGACACGTTCATTTTCTCTGATCTCTTCCGGTATCTTGAACCGGGCACCATGACCGTGCTTGATGCAGCACACGGCAGGCCCGGCCGCCATGCGGGAGGCTCATCGTGACGGAGATGCGGGATATCGGGAGCCGGACAGACGAATCGGTCCGGAAGATCCTGTCGGAACGGGCACAAAGGATTGCAGTACCGGACTCGGGGACAACCGAGACCGGGATCGTGGAAGTGCTCCGCTTCCAGCTCGCATACCAGGAATTTGCGCTCGGGATGCGCTATGTCCGGGAAGTGATCCTCACCGGCGAGATTACCCCGGTCCCCGGGGCGCCGCCGTTTATCTCCGGCATCTGTGCCGCACGGGGACAGATCATCTCACTGGTCGATCTCCGTGTCCTGTTATCCCTCCCGGAAAAAGGACTGACCGATCTGAACCGGGTCATTGTCATGACGGACGGTCATACCACGTTCGGGATCCTTGCCGACAATATCACCGGTATCGGTACTATCCCGTCCTCCCTCATCCTTATGCCGGATCCCGGCAGTGCACCTTCCTGGATACAATACCTCAAAGGATATGTCGGCGGCACCCTGATCGT
>Ga0116170_10005800_pt1 | contig 10934 bp, 4 predicted proteins | sample AD_JPNHW1_MetaG_FD_89797 | JGI IMG/M metagenome (GOLD analysis project Ga0116170, IMG submission 89797) | Active sludge microbial communities of municipal wastewater-treating anaerobic digesters from Japan - AD_JPNHW1_MetaG | ecosystem: Engineered > Bioreactor > Anaerobic > Digestate | place... | reverse complement strand
CTGGGTAGTTGAAGCCGCATACCGCGATCTCAAAACTGCCGGTGACGCATGGCTGCCGCCCGTCAGATGGGTTTTTAACGTGCGGGCTGTCAAAGAAGTCAACGGTCAGAACTGTTATGTTCTGCATATATACACCCGCCACAACGAAATGAAGAATCAGGCAGTTCTCTGGCTCTCTACTGCTGATCTTAGGCCGGTCAAGGTTCTCGATATTTTCCCGACCGCCCAGGGCATGAAGTATTCAGAACGCGAGGTCGATCCGAATTCTTCTGAACCACTGGTAGCCGAAGATACTGTGGTTCCCTATGATTTGCCCGCCTTCCCAATCCAGAATGCCGGCAATGCCGTGCAGGGCGCCGATGGCTTCTCAGCCTATCGCGGCAATTTCCTTGCCAAAAAATTCGCCAAAATCCGCAAAGTCGGCGGTCTTATGTTCAAACGTGTCTTCTCACAGAAAAACAAGACCCCCGATAAACAGCACGCCGATACCTTCGCTGCCTACCGCTCGACCGGGGCAACCTACCAGGTCGAAATAGATGAATCCCGCTCAAGCACTAACCTCACTCAGCTCTGGCAGAAGGGTTCACCCTGGGCAGTGTCTTCTGAATCGCGTGAACGCAAGGTTCGCCTGCTGCCACCTTCATCTCCGACACCGCTCCCCGGCTCCGAAGACAACCACGGAGGTGACAATTAATGAAAAAGCTTATTCTCGCTCTCGCCATATTTGTAGTTTCTGCCCCGTTCATGGCACTCGCCAACGATGGTTCAGCCAAAGGCGAAATCAAGCCTGCCCCCTGGTCTGGTGACTGGTGGTCACGCAAGAAAGGCTTCATGGTGAACGGTTGGCCGGGTCACAGCCCGTCGCCCTTCGCAAGATACGATGCCTACGCCCAGTCACGCACCGGCAAAAATCCCGGCACCCACGCCTGGGAATCCGACGTCCGTAACCATCACTTCAACCCCAAAGCCGAAAGTTGGGAAGGCCACTGCAACGGCTGGTCAGCCGCTGCTATTCTCGCCCCCGAACCGACCGTCAACCGATTGCGCAATGGCATTGAATTCACCACTGCCGACCAGAAGGCTCTTCTTTCTGAAGTCTACATGAACACCTACTGCAACTTCTACGGCAACCGCTTCTGGGGCAACGCCGGCGATGACCGCGACGATATCTACCCCGATGAATTTCACCGCCTGCTCATCAACTACCTCGGCAACAAAAAAGGCGCCATGGTTTGCGATATCGAAGCCGAACGCATGGTCTGGAACTTCCCCATCTATAAATTTGAATCAAACTGGACTACCGGCTGGTTCGATGACCGCAAACTCAAAGTCACCACCACCTGCTGGTTTGTGAATGATGACGTACACCCCGATTACGTCGGCTGCAAATGGTTCACAATGCGCTATACCTACAATCTTTTCCTTGATGAAAATAACAACATCGTTTCTGGTGAATGGACCGGCGAATCAAGCAAGAATCACCCCGACTTCGTCTGGGTTCCCACTTCTGATGCTCCGAACCAGCAGGGTACTACCCTCGAAAACCCGAGATTCGACCCGAAACTGGTCAAAGAAGTCTGCGAAGGCCCAGCCCGCCAGGATGCAAGAACGGCAACCGAAGTCAGAAACCCTGACATGGTGATCATGGAAGCCGGACTCAACCCCGCCGACCTGTTCTGATCGCACTTTAAAAAAGGGCTGTTGCCAGCATGGCAGCAGCCCTTTTTTTGGGTGTGCCCGGCCACCCCATAATTAAAGCTCCCTGTAATAAATCATAAACAGACCCGGAGAGAAGACAGGCCGTCGAACAGACTCTATTTTGTTTTTGCAGGGTTCAATAATGCGATTATAAGGATTAGCCGGGGGTAATTTTGCTAAAATGCCGGGATGATGAAAACTTGATGAGCATGCGGCAGGTATATGGTAAAATAGCTGAAAACCATGCATTCCCGCAAAGATAATATTCTGAGAGCAGCGAGCGGCAGGGCGGCGATGACTTTTGTAGAAGTCATGATTGCCGGCCTGCTGATGACGGTCGTTTTCACCATCGGCTGGACCATCTCGAACAGTTTCACCGGAGTCGCCAGGGTACGCAGCTACGAAAATGCCATTTTCCTTGCCAACCAGGCCATCGAAGCCATTCGGGCCGCCCGTTCCTCAGAACTCGGCACCGACGGCGATAAGGGCCACAATACCCTGCTTGCCGATTTTAATGCCGCCGACAACCCCTACGACAAGAATCCCGACGGCTTTGTGCCAGCCGTAGAAATCGCCGGGGTTGAATACCGGCGCACTATCAGCATTAAAGATGTCCCCTCAACCAGCAAAGCTTTCGCTTCGGGGCTTAAACTCATCAGAGTCAACGTTTCCTGGAAATCAACCGAAGACGGCAAGCCCCTCGAATTTGAAGTCGTCACGACCCACAGCGATCAATGGTGAAACGATGAAACTCTCTAACAGCACGCGCCGCGCCGTTACCCTGATGGAAATCATCATGGTGGCTGGCCTGTTCGTCTTGCTGATGCTGGTTGTCTACCGGTTGTTCTTCGCTGAAGTGCGTACCATCAAAACGGCGCTCGAGCACATCGGGGTTAACGAGAGCGCCCGCCGCTTTTTCGCTTACTTCGGTAACGATATCCGCAACGCCAGCTGGGTTGAATACCCGGTGCAGACCAATCGTCAGACCGTAGATAAGCTCATGTATGTGAATGAGGGCAAGATTCTCGTGCTGCGCCGCCAGGTCTTCGATTTTGCCATCAAGCCGCCTGCCGCAGATTTCCTGCGCGAAGAACTGATCGAATACCAGCTGCGCAAGTCTGAAGATGGCACCAGCGATCTTTACCGCATCACCACCGGCGATATTGCCGGTTCGACAAAGCCCCACGAAAAGAAGGTCTGCGACGGGGTGCGCGAGATGCTGGTTTTTACCACCAACCGCAAACCCGTTAATCTGAAGTCGTTCGCGCCTGGTCTGCCTTTTAAAAGCCTTATCGTGGCTGAACCCTACGAACTCGACGGTTCAGGGCCGTACCTCGTTCATATCAGCGCCGCATTTGTCAGGAAAGGCGACCCGCGTGACACTGCCGAGCGTATTGCCCACCGGGTTCGCACCTGTTTCAATCTCAGGGGCAAACTGAATGGGGTGCGACCATGAAAAATGGCTCTAACAACCGCCGTGGTCAGGCAATCATTGTCGTTCTCATGGTCTGCCTGGTGCTTGGCATTCTCGCCGGCGCCATGCTCAACTTTCAGCGCGGCCAGATTCACCTGCTGTCAAAATCAGCCCGCGATTACCTGGCCCTCAGCGTTGCCGAAGCAGGGTTGCACTGCGTTCTCGCCGAAATGCGGGCCGATTACCAGTTCGTAACCCACGGCAATGCCTATATTCCTGAAGATGGCTGGCCATCGGCCAGCGAGAAGCGTTACAACCATCTTGAAGGTTTTGAGCTGCTGCGACTCGACAAGAACGACCGCGGCACCTACAGCGGTTCAATCGAACTGCCAGCCATGAAGCTCTCCGGGAAGTTCAAAGTCAGGGTCAAGCTCATCAAATCACAGAATGACCCCGATACCAAATCAGTAGATGAGGCGCACCGCTATTTTCTACTCGAGGCCGTTGGCCGGGTCGAAGATTCATGCAGGCGCATCACCACCGTTCTCGAAAAATTCGTGCCCGGTAATTTTCTGTTCTATGACGGGCAGGTGCTCGATGTCGGCGGTTACGGGCCTTTTCGCGTCACGCCCGGCGAAATGAAAACCGGCCGCCTCTACGGCCATGAAATGATCAACTTTACCCGGCGCGGCAGCTTCGATCGCGGCGCCGACCTGCTCGAAATGGAAAAAATTTCGACCCCCGGCTTTATCAGAGCCGAATCGCCGGTTCAGGTCGATTTTATCAATGGAAAACGCGCCACCATCAAGGCCGGCAACGATTCTACCGACCCTGATAAATTCGAAACCCATGCCGAAATTAAAGACGGCAAAATGATCAGCTGCTTTGTTCAAGACGGCTACCACGGCGCCCGCCCCCAAAAAATGCCGCCGCTCAACCCCCTCTATTACCGCAACGCCCGCAAACCGGCCCCCGAAATACTGCGGGCCGGCAGCAGCTTCAAAGGGTTCTCTGAATCAAAATGGCGCAACCCGGCCAAACCCGGCGAGGTCGTCTATGACCTGTTCTTCGGCTGGGATTACCAGAACCGTGAAGACAAAGTGCTGCTATTTTCTGAAGTGCCGCTGCGTGTCTGGGGCAACCCCCCCTGGAAATCTCTGAGCATCTTCTGCGAAAAAGACGTTTATATAGCCGGTGACTTTAATGCCAACCCCGATAACCCCCAGAATTACACCCTCGGGTTCAAAGAATACACAAAAGAACCGCGCAACGGCACCGACAAGAACGGCGTGCAGATAATGTCGATGGGCCGTATCTGGTTCGATTATTCAAACCCGATGCTGTTTCTGCGCAACGAAATGACCACCGTCATCGACTACGACATTGCCATGGCACTCGCCGACGAAGACATCAGTGAACTCGTGCTGGCCGGCGTGGTGTTCCCGCCGCGTCTGAGCACCGGGCCATATAACAAACGCCTGCCAATGACGGCTCTCAATTTCTCAGCCATCAATTCACTCTTCTCGCTGCCTAAACAGCCACCCGAAATCATTCCGGTGACCACGGCCGGCCTGCCGATGCACCCCGCACTTCAGAAACTGCGCGATTACCTCAAACCCGCCGAAAATGCCGAAGAAGGCACCGGTGAAAAAAAATACCATTTCGGCATCAAAAGCGCCCTGAAGCGCACTGCCGCAATTGAGGGTATCGCCGCCAGGGCCTACCTGACCGGTACAGTTCTCGCCGGCGCCCGCGATAAGATCATCGAATCAATTCTCGACCAGGCCGAAAAAGAAATGGCCGAAGGCGAACCCGACCCCTCGCTCGGCCCCTGGAACATTGCCGACCGCATGTTCAAGCTGACCATGCAGCACCCGCGCTCCGGTTTCCGGATTCCAGAGATGACCGTGAATGCGCTGCTGATTGATTCGGGTGAGCTGAACGCCCGCTGGAGCAACGCCAACGGCACTGACAAGGTCGGTAACGAACTCGGCAATATTCAAAGCCCCGAAATGCGCTCATTACCCTGGATCGGCAAAGACAGCCGCTTTATTCTGCGCCACATGGGTTCGATGATTCATCTGCGTAACCAGCCGGCCAAGCCATACCTGGGCGGCGGCCTGCGCAATGACCAGGCAGTGGTGCGCCGAAATGCCTTCGATTCGACGTTCGTGCGCGGCGGCGGCGAGTATCATCCGCCATACCCAATTGCCGGTTTCACCCTGATCAACTGGAAAGACGAAGTTCTTTCTTCTGAAGAATACGATAAAATCAACTGATGATTGATTTTGCCGGTCAGGGCATGCTAAACTTAAAAAATATGCGAAATTTGGCAGTAATAGCCCTGGTTACGATCGTCTGCGTTCTCATCGGCTGTCTCGGCGGCGGCGGTGGTGGGGGCGGGGGCGGCGATCCAACATCCCCGGTCGGGCCAGTTGTTCCCGGTGCTTCTTTGCTTTCGGGGCGGGTCTATTTCGCCGCAAGCTCTCTTTACGGCGGCATTCCGGTATTGGCCAAGAATGCGGCGGGTGAGGTGATCGGCAGTACCCGAACCGATTCGCAGGGTAACTACGCTTTCACAGATATTAAGCCTGGCGTTTACAGCCTTTACGCCAGCACCGGCGAATCCGAAATACTTTTTTTCAGCGGCGCCCAGGTAATTGCCGCCAGCCCGGTCAGTATACCGGCCAAATCGCTGATTGAACTCGACAGCGTCGAGCTTGACCGCATTACCTCTTCGTCAGTGCGCCTGCGCTTTGGCGCCAATGTTCAGACCATTGCCCAGGTCGAGTATGCCATTTCGGGCGGCAGTCCTTCGACTGTTTCTGCCGGCAATTCTTATGAGAGTACTCACCAGGTCGGTATTGCCGGGCTGGTGCCCGGCACCCGTTATGGGTTTACGGTTAAACTTCAGACCCAGGACGGCCAGGCGCTGGTTTACCCTGTTGTTTACACGACCACCTCAACCTCAGTCGGGCCATCGAACCTCTCAGCCAGCATTAATAGCGGCGACATAAAAACCCGCAATCTCAGCAACCGCATTTATCTCAACGCCGATGGCGCTGCACAGATGCGCGTCGGCACCAGCGAAGACCTGACCTCTCAACCCTGGGAAACCTATTCCACAACAAAAGACGTGACGTTTACCTCTGGAGACGGCACCCGGCGAGTTTATGTGCAGTTTCGCGACCTGCTCGGCAATCTCAGCGGCGTGATCAATGATTCGATTCTTCTGCAATCAGACAACACCGGTTACCTGGGTATCTGGGTCAACAACGGCGAAGCCCTCACCAATAAGCTCGATGTGGTGCTGACTATTCTCTACCCTGGCGCGACCCAGATGCAGATTTCTGATCGCCCCGATTTTCTCAATTCATTCGACGAAAAGTATGTTACCACCCGCAAACATAAAATTTCTTCTGGCGATGGGCCAAAAACCGTTTATGTCAGGTTCAAGGGTGGCAATGCCGACGAGAACAAATCGTTCTCTGCCACGATTCGGCTCGATACCGCCGGCCCGGTCGTTGAAGTCAAGGTTAACAACGGTGCTCTTAAAACGAATGCCAGCACCGTGCAGCTCAGCTTCAGCTATTCAAAACAGCCGACCGAGATGCAGATTCAGCCGACCAATTCTTTTGTTGATTCGGCTGCGTGGCTGAAGTTCGCCAACCCCTACAAATATATTCTCACCAGCGGCGACGGCGAAAAGATCTTTTTTACGCGCTTTAAAGACTCGCTCGGCAATATTTCGGCGCCGGTCGAAAGCCATATCACCCTCGACACCGCCGCACCAAAAGACCCGAAAATGCTCATCAACAACGGCGATGAGATTACCAAGGTGCTGAACGTCAAGCTCACCCTCGATGTAACCGCAGACGATGGCGAATCGGTTTACATGATCCTCTCGAATAACGAAAGCTTTACCGGTGCCAATCTTGAACGCTTCAGCAAGACCCGTGCCTGGACCCTCGGCGGCTACGGGCTGCAGACTGTTTACGCGATGTTTGTCGATGATGCCAGCAACTCAACCACCGTGCTGGTCGAAAGCATAGAGGTTGAGGGCAACCCCCCGAGCAGCAGCACAGTCAAGATTAACGAAGGTGACCCGAGCACCGAATCAAGCGTCGTGTCGCTCAGCGTCACTTCTGAGGCGGCAAAAAAAATCAGGGTTGCCGAGCACGAAAATTTCAGCAGCGTTGCCGATATTCCTTTCGTTGCCAACGTCGGCACTGTGACCATGCGCATTCCGAATTATCAACTCTCGCCGGTTGCCGGCGAAAAGCGCCTGTTTGTTCGCATGGAAGACGCCTCTGGCACTTTCTCGATCAGCAGTGATTCAATTATTCTGGTCGGCCCTTCAAGTTATTCGATCTCAACACCCGACAGCCAGCCGCTTGGCAGTTTCAGCGTCAATCTGCGCCCCTTCGCGGTTAATGCCGCCCAGATGCTGATCACCGAGTCTTATGCCGATATCAGCAGTTCTTCTTTGTGGCGGCCGTTTGCTTATTCGGTGGTTTTTGACCTCGAAAAATTTCTTGGCAAACATACTGTTTATGCTAAATATCGCACTGCCGGCAATGTCGAAACCCCGGTGCTCAGCCTTGATGTTCTGATAACCGAGGTTACCCCTGCCACCCCGGCCATTATTCTCAACCTCGGCGATGCCGTCACCCCCAGTTCGCGGGTGCAGGTCAAGGTGCTGACTTCAGGGGTTTACACCCAGATGCAGCTTTCAAATGACGGAACCTTCTTCAACGCCGCCGTTCTTCCGGTGGCCGACACCCTCTGGGATATCACCGGTTTCGATGGCCAGAAGACTGTTTATGCCCGCTTCTTTAACCCGCAAAGTTCGAATTACGAAATCGTCACCGACCAGATCACGGCCCGTGGGCCGGCCAGCACTTCAATCTCGACCCGCGAAACCCAGCCGCTCAACAAGAACTGGGTGCAGCTCGATCTCTTTGCCGATGGTGCCACTGATATGATCGTCACCGACGACCCGGCAGTCAGGTCGATGACCACTGGCTGGCTGCCTTACCAGAACTCGCTTGTTTTTCCGCTCGGCGATCAGACCGGGCCGCGCACCGTTTTTGCCAAATTCCGCAACGCCGCCACCAACTGGATAGAAAGCCTGCCGGTGCAGTTGAACGTAACTATCAACGCCTCGTCGCCCAGTGGTAATGCTGTGGCGTTCAGGGCCAGCCCGGCCGTAGATTCAGTCAGGGTCACCGAAGTGGCACCCGCTTCGATGCCGATTTATCTGCATTTCACCATTCTCGATGACCGCACCGCCTCCATCTCCTGGAAAATTGTACCGGGCGGCGCTGCAATTCCTGCTGCCATCGACATGAAAAACGAACTGGTGCCGGTGGCGCCGATTCCGCTGACCCAGGCCTCGTTCGGCGGTTATGGCATATATAACCTCTACTATCAGTTCAGCGACGGGGTTGGCAATAAGAGCGCCCTCGGCGTCACCTCGATCAGAATTATCGACCCGAGTCAGATTGTTACCCCGACCACCGGCCGTATCACCATCAATAATGGCGATGAAGTCAGTGAAAGCAGCCGCATCAATCTGAATCTGTATTCTGAAAATGCCGTCAGGGTTCGTGTTGCTGCCGTCGAAAGCTTCAGCACCCAGCCTGATATTCCTTTCACCCCCAGCGCAGGTGGCATGAATATCCCCTATGATATTTCGCCGCCCACCGCAGGCAGCAAAAGAATCTACGCCCGCTTTGAAAACGCTTCGGGCGCTTTCGGCTTTGCCAGCGACTCGATAACCCTTTCTGGCCCGACTGGTGCCGCGATGACCGTCGTCGATAAACTGCCGCTCAACAAAATGTGGGTTGAGCTTAGTCTGTATGCCGAAAACGCCGGCTACATGCTGATCAGCGAAAGTCTGGCCAGTTTTTCGAACCCCGCCGCCTCCTGGAAACCCTACGCTTACCGCCAGGTTTTTCCGCTCGAAAACCGTGTTGGCAGCCATACGATCTATTGCAAGTTCTACAATTCAAGCACCACCTGGGTCGAAACCGCAATGCTTCAGGTCGGGGTCAGCGTCAATGCGACGGTGCCTTCGGGTAATACCGCATTTTTCAGAACGACCGTTGCCTCGGCTTCGGCGCTGGTCAGCGAGATTTCACCGGCTTCAATGCCGTTCTACCTGCACTTTCAGATTGCCGATTCGATGACCGCGACGGTTTCATACCGCCTGGTGCCCGCTAATGCTGCGCCCCCGGCCCTTCTTGATTATGCCCTGCCCATTCTGCCGGTGCCGCTCAACCCGCCAGATTTTTCGGGTTATGGCACCTTCAATCTCTATTACAGCTTTGTTGACGGCGTTGGTAACCGCTCCGCGGTGCAGATTATTCCGGTCAAAATTCTCGAACCGGGCACCGAATATAGCCCGGTTAACGGCACGGTCAAGATCAACGACGGCGATGCCTTTACTGACAGCCGCGATGTCAGTCTGAACCTGTTTTCAACCACCGCAAAAAAAATCAAGATTTCACAGACAGAAACCTTCAACAGCGTTGCCGTAGAAGATTACATTGCCAATACCCCATCAGGGGCCATGATCAAAAACAATTACCCGCTCTCGACTCTGGCTGGCAACAAAAACGTTTACGTGCGCTTTGAAGACGCTTCTGGTTCGTTTATTGTCGCCAACGACTCGATCAACCTGGTTGGCCCGTCGAGCTACAGTATTTCGACCCCTGATGCCCAGCCGCTTCAGGCTTTTTCAGTGCACCTGCGACCCCTTGCCGAAGACGCGAACCAGATGCTGATCACCGAAAACTACGCTGATCTGATAGCCGGCACCGGCTGGGTTCCATTCTCTTTCACTTTTGATTTTACGCTGCAGAATTTTGAAGGCCCTCACAAGATCTACGCCCGCTACCGCAATGCCGGCCTGGTCGAAACGCCCGTCATGACGCTTGACGTCAATGTTCTCAGCACCCCAGAAGCCTCGCCGACGCTGCTCATCAATGATGGTGATGTCGCGGTCAGCCGGCGGCCTGTTATCTTGCGCCTCTTCTCAGAGTCGGCAGCCAGTTTTACCGTCTCTGAATCGTTGAGTTTCACCGGTGCCACCCCGCAGACCTATGCGGCGGCCAACCCTGATGGTTCGATGTTTTACCCGTTCACCCTGTCGGCGGCGGCGGGCAACAAGACTGTTTATGTGCGTTACGCCAATGCTTCAGGTGTTTACACTGTGGTTAACGACAGCATCACCATGAACGGCCCGACCGGTTATGACCTGAGCACCGCTGATACCCAGCCGCTGGCAACCTTTACCCTTAATCTGCTGCCCTTCGCTGAGGGTGCCAATGAAATGCTGATCTCGGAAAATTACGCCAACCTGACGGCCGGTCTTGGCTGGGCCAGTTTTGCCTACTCGCTTCCCCTGACGCTGGCTTCTTTTGAAGGCAATCACACCGTTTATGCCCGCTACCGCAACCTTGGCAATGTCGGAACCCCGGTCATGACTCTGGTGGTTGCCGTCGATATTCCGGCGCCGGCCACCTCTGGCGTGCTGATCAATTATGGTGATTTGAGCACCGGTAACCCCGCTGTTGAACTGCGGCTGTTCTCGGCTGATGCCGCCAGTTTCACGGTTTCCGAAAGCCAGAGTTTTTCAGGGGCCCCGGTCATCTATTCGCCCACCAATCCTGACGGTTCAATGCTTTACCCGTTCAACCTTTCGGCCAATTCAGGCGATAAGACGGTTTATGTGAGGTTCGCCAACTCTTCAGGGGTGCTGACGACCGTGAATGACGGCATAACTCTGAGCGGCCCGACCGGTTCGTCGCTGACCACG
>Ga0116170_10005796_pt1 | contig 10937 bp, 12 predicted proteins | sample AD_JPNHW1_MetaG_FD_89797 | JGI IMG/M metagenome (GOLD analysis project Ga0116170, IMG submission 89797) | Active sludge microbial communities of municipal wastewater-treating anaerobic digesters from Japan - AD_JPNHW1_MetaG | ecosystem: Engineered > Bioreactor > Anaerobic > Digestate | place... | reverse complement strand
TAGGTAGAGGTTCGGGTGAATCAATGTTGTACATAGGGCAAGAAGGAGCCGATTTAAGAGAATTTTTTAATAAAAAAGGGTTTAAAATTAATTGTTTTCTTTTAAAGCAAGATTTTATTAAATATCTTGAAGATTGTAAAGAAGAATATATTCATCCTGAACAAAATTACAATAAAAAAAAGCAAATGCATATTTTATTTAAACAAAGACTGACTAAAGTCCAAGATTTACCTGATCTTATGTCTTTGGTTATTTATGAATTAGATTATAGAGACCCTCCAAGGGTTTATGTACATGCTGAGCCTAGAAATAAAAATACATTTTATAATTTAATACGAGAAATATCTTTACCAAATATAACTTATTTGGCAATTATGAAGTTAAAATCTAAAAATAATGAAATATTATATTATTTAAAACTTTTTGTTGATTATTTTGGAGAAACAGAAAATAAAACAACAATTAAAAAAGAAATAAAAAAAATTGAAAAATCTAACTTACCGCAAGAGGATAAGTTTCAATTAACAAAAGCAAGAATTGGGCAAGGAAAGTATAGAGAAAAGTTATTAGAGCAATGTCCATTTTGCCCAATCACTTTAGTATCCGATGATAGATTACTTATTGCCAGTCATATTAAACCTTGGGCAAAATCAAACAATAATGAAAGGATAGACCCTAAAAATGGGTTTATGTTTACCCCAACTTTTGATTTTTTATTTGATAGGGGTTTTATAACTTTTTCAGATGATAAAAAGATGTTCATTTCTCCTTGGTTATCAAAGATGACCTGCTCCAAGTTAAATATAGTTCCTGACAAAAAATATGACAAGCTTCCAATAGAAGGTCGAGAAAGTTATCTTCAATATCATAGAAAGAATATATACAAGGGTTAGGGTAACATGGGACTTACGATAGCAGAAAAAATAATTTCAAGGCATGCAAATAAGGAAGTTGAAGCAGGCGAACTTGTCATTGCAAATGTCGATGTTTGTGCGGTTCAAGACGGAACAGGACCTTTGACGGTACAGGAATTTAAAAAAATAGGTGCTAAAAAATTAAACAACCCTCAAAGGACAATTTTATTTATAGACCATGCTTCGCCAAGCCCGAGAAAAGAACTTTCAAACTCTCATAACGTATTAAGAGAATTTGCTAAAGAATACGGTGCCGTTTTATCAGATGTAGGAGCCGGCGTTTGTCATCAAAGATTGATTGAAGATTACGTTAATCCGGGTGAAATTTTAATAGGTGCTGATTCCCACACCTGCACGTCAGGCGCATTGGGTGCTTTTGCAACAGGCATGGGCTCAACTGATGTAGCAGTCGGAATGGCTTTGGGTAAAACCTGGCTTAAAGTGCCGCAAACTTTCAAAATTCAAGTTGATGGAGAATTCAGGCAAGGAGTTTGTTCAAAAGATTTGATGCTTTATTTGATAGGCTTAATCGGTGCCGATGGCGCAACTTATAAGGCTTTGGAATTTTGCGGAAGCACGATTGACAATATGTATATGGCTGAAAGATTTACGCTTGCAAATATGGCAGTAGAGGCTGGGGCAAAAGCGGGACTTTTTGCGACAGATGAAAAAAAAAAGAATATTTGCAATCAAGAGGCAGAGGAGATAAATTTGTTGAGATTAAGCCCGATGTTGATGCTCATTATGAAAGAGTTATAAAAATCGATGCTTCAATAGTAGGTCATATGGTTTCCTGTCCTCACACAGTAGATAACGTTAAGCCAGCTTCTGAATTAAGGGATGTAAAGGTTAATCAGGTTTTTGTAGGAACTTGCACCAATGGAAGAATTGAAGATTTAAGAATTGCTGCCAATATCTTAAAAGGTAAAAAAATTCATCCGGAGGTGAGAATGTTGGTTTCGCCTGCATCAAAAGAAGTATTTAAAAAGGCACTTAGAGAAGGACTTATTGATATTTTTGTAGATGCAAATGCAACGATTTTAGCCCCCGGTTGCGGTCCTTGCGTAGGAGTTCATGCAGGAATTTTAGCAGATAATGAAGTTTGTCTTGCAACTCAAAACAGAAATTTTCAAGGCAGAATGGGCAACACAAAAAGCTTTATTTATTTGTCGTCGCCATATGTTGCCACTTGTAGTGCAATAAAAGGGTTTATTACTTCTTCTTCTTTTTAGTCAATTCCTGTACAATATGGCTTGCCATAAAAATCCCCGCAGCAGACGCTACAAAAGGTGTTGAGGCAGGAGTAATTTTTGTATATTCAATTTTTTCGCCGCGTTGAGTTTCAACAGTTTCAGTGTTTAATATTTTATTCTGACACATTGGCTTTTCATCACTTGTTACAACCATTATGCCCTCGTTAATGTTTCTTAGTTTAAGTTGGTGAATGATATTTGAAATAAAAGGCGTTTTTTTATTTTTAATTTTTGATATGTCGCAAATATAAAGTCCTTCGGGATTAACCCTGTTTCCTGCGCCGAATGAACTTATCACAGGGAATTTTTCAGTATAGGCAAACTCCAATAAAGAAACTTTTGAGCGGATTGTGTCAATCGCATCTGCAATAAAATCAATATTTTTGCCTATTAATATGCTGTTTAAGCTTTCGGTATAAAAGTCATTTATCAAATGAACATTGATTTCAGGATTAATGTCTTTGAGCCTTTTTTCAAAAAGTGTCGTTTTTTCCTGACCCAAAGTAGAATTCAGAGCAACAATTTGTCGATTAATATTTGAAACAGAAACTTTGTCAAAGTCAACGAGAGTTAATTCCCCAATGCCCGCTCTTGCCAACATTTCAACACAATATCCGCCTACTCCGCCGAGTCCAAAAACGATTATGTGGCTTTCGGACAATTTTTTTTGTCCTTCCTTGCCCCAATAAAGTTCATTTCTGGAAAAAATATCATTCATTATTTAATAATGCCGAAGCCTAACAGAAACGTGCACAAAAGAAATACCGCAGCGACATAACCGGTTAATTTGTTAAGCCCCGCTTCCGCGCTTTTTTGCGAAGAAAAAAGTTGGCTGGCTCCGCCGATTCCAGCAATTCCGTCACCTTTTGGTGAATGGAGCAATATAAGAACAATCAGCAAAATTGCCGAAAATATTTGTACTATCCAAGTAAATGTAAGCATTTTTTCTCCTTAAAGTTAATCTTTTTTTGTTTTTGGTTTTGAAATAAAGTGGGCTCTTTTTGAGTTTAAGCTTATTTTCTCAAAAGTGTAAAGTCTTGCCGGACGTTTTGATTTTGATTTTGAGAATTCGTTTAATTCTGTTAATCCGTCTGTGCTTAAAACTTTTTTTCTGAAATTTCTTTTGTCCAGTTTTTTGTTCATTATGAGTTCGTAAGCTTTTTGCATTTCGGTGAGTGTGAATTTTTCATTTAAAAGCTGATAAGCTACAGGGCACATTTCAAGCCTTTCGCGAGTTCTTTTGAGCGAGTATTCGATAATTTCTTTGTGGTCGAAAGCCAACGGCGGAAGTTCATAAACCCTGTGCCAGGATACATCGGGCGAACTTATGATATGAACATCTTCTTCTCTTATAAGTGCAAAATATGCACAAGTTATAACCCTTGCGTCTGTACGTCTCAGCGGGTCGCCGAAAGTATAAAGCTGTTCGATATAAATGTTTTCAACATTAGTTTTTTCTTTTAAAATTCTCAATGCCGCTTCATCAAGGTTTTCAGACAAACGAATAAATCCTCCGGGTATAGCCCATTTGCCTTTAAACGGCTCATTAGTACGTTTTACAAGCAATACCATAAGTTTGTTGTCTTTGATTGTTAAAATAACAACGTCAACTGTAATTTCGTGGGTTTTGGTTTCGTTAAACATATCACCTCATTGGTCGGACTACTTTAATTCTAGTATAAAAATAAAAATAGTGCAAAAATGAGGAAACGTTAAGTAAAAATACTTAACGTTTCCTCATTTTTATTTTTCAATTTTTTAGACTACGCCTTGAGATGGCAGAGGCTCTTGAGTTTGAACATTTGTGGTTTCAATCTCTTTGACTTCAACTGCCTTGACTTCGGGTTTTTTCTCTTCAAGCTGTTTTAGTTCGACCTGCTTAATATCTTGTTTCATATTTTTGACTTTTAGTATTGCAGGGTCAGGATTAATTTTTTGCCTGTTATATTCTTTCATAATCTTTGATACAAAGCTTCTTGTTTCGCCTATCGGAGGGACTTTTTTGTATCTTTTTACCGCGCCGGGACCTGCGTTGTAAGCTGCAAGTGCAAGTTCGGTTGAGCCAAACATGTTATAAAGGCGTTTGTAATACATTAAACCGCCTTTAATGTTATCGCTTAAGTAGTAAGGATTGACCCCTAACCTTTTTGCTGTTGACGGCATAAGCTGAAAAACTCCGACCGCACCGTATCTGCTTCTTGCTTCGTGCCTGAAGCCTGATTCTGATTTTGCTATGCTGAGTGCCAACGCAGGATCAATCCCCAGCTCAAGAGAGTGCTTTACGATTGTCTCTTTAACTGTTGATACGCTATGTTGACTTGCATTGACTTTAGGGCATAGTAATAGCACTATTGTAATAGTGTATAATACTAATTTTCTAATCATGTAAATCCTCTAATATTGTAAATTGCATTCCTCCGGACATAAAAAAGTTGTAGTCATTTTCTATGTTTTTCCCCTTTGGAAAAAAGTTTGTAATGATATCTTAATACATAAAGAAAAAAAATCAAGTCCAAGAAGTTTTTTCATGCTATAATGTCTTGTGTAAAAGCTTTTTTTAATTGGCTTTTGCAGAAATGTAAACTTTTTTAAAAAAGGGATGGTTTTATGAAAAACAAGTTTGGATTTACGTTGGCAGAAGTTATGGTTGTGTTGGTAACTTTAGGTGTTTTGGCAGCTATTGCTATTCCTGCGGTAGTTCATGTCCGGCCGAATAATAAAAAAGTTATGCTTAAAAAGGCATATTCCACGTTGGAAAAAGCTGTACAAGAATTGATTAACAATGATACATATTATCCTTATGAGGCAGATGACGGAAATACGGGAGCTCAATATCTTTGGGGGCTCTCAACAGACATTACGCCGATTCGTGTATGGAAAGGATTTAATTACGTTTACAATAAAGAAGCTCTAGGTATTCCGATAGGGGATAATAAATTTTGTTATCTTTTAGCAAACAGTATGAATACAGTAGGCGCGATTGATTGTGCTATATTTGGAACGCATACGAGTATGAGTGATGCGAATTTTAAAACTGCAGACGGGATTACATGGACTATGCTCACAAACCAAGCAGCTGATGCTCAATTCCCTTTGAATCAGAATGATTATTTTAATATATCGGTGGATGTTAACGGGACCAAAGATCCCAACTGCGGATCTGGTGTATTTACAACGCAGTCGTGTGCAAGTTCAGGACCGGACCAATTTGACTTTTCAGTCAGGTACGATGGTAAAATCAAGGTTAGTAACGCTGCGGGTATAATTATAACTGACCCGGCAACTAATCACTAGAATTTGAAAAAATACATTGCATGGGAGAGGAAAATGTCAGAAAAAAAACAATTAGCAAAAATAGGAGTATTCGGGGGGTCAGGGTTTTATAAATTCCTGGATAATATTGAAGAAATAAGGGTTGAAACCCCTTATGGAATGCCAAGCGATAATATATTTGTAGGTAAACTCGGCAACAAAAAAGTTGCATTTATGCCGCGTCATGGCAGAAATCACAGCATTATGCCGCATTTAATCAATTACAGGGCAAATGTTTGGGCTATGAAGTCAATCGGGGTAGAACGGGTGATTTCTCCTTGTGCTGCAGGAAGTCTGCAAAAACATGTTGTGCCCGGTGATTTTGTAATTTGTGACCAATTTGTTGACTGGACAGACGGAAGAAAATCTACCACGATTGAAGGGCCGATTGTTTCACATCCTTCGCCTGCTGACCTGTATTGTCCTGAAATGAGAAATCTTGTTATTGATACAGCCAAAAAACTTGGTGTTAATGTCCATTCTACAGGTACTGTTGTCGTAATAAACGGACCGAGATTTTCTACAAAATCAGAATCAAAATTCTTTACCAATCAGGGCTGGGAAGTTATTAATATGACGGCTTTTCCTGAAAATTATCTCGTAAGGGAAATGGATATGTGTCCGCTTAATATATCACTTATAACTGACTATGATGCAGGGCTTGTCGGTGATGTACCGCCTGTTTCTCATCATGCGGTTATGGAAGTTTTTAACTCCAATTTAGATAGACTTAAAAAGGTTCTTTTTACAATGATTGAGCAAATTCCTGATGAAAGAGAAAATTGTGAATGTTCAAAAACCAGTGTAAATTCAAGACTTTAGAAAACTTAGGAGAGAACAATGTACACCGTTAAAATTGTTGATAATATTTTTTATTTCTTTTATTTGATAATTATTTTGAGGATTTTCTTAACATGGATTCCTAATATCGATTGGGAGCAGCAGCCTATAAAAGCTATAAGAGAAGTTACGGATATGTATTTGGATATTTTCAGAAGATTTATTCCGCCAATAAGCGGTTTGGATTTTTCTCCTATAATTGCTTTGATTTTTCTGCAAATTATTCAGATAGTTGTAGTTAATATAGTTTCTTCAATCTTAGGATAAAAATTCGCAAAGAACGGAATTGCTTACAAGAATACCCTTTCTTGTAAGTGCAAAACCTATTTTCGTCTTTTTCAAGTGCCCTGAAATTAAGTATTTGTCAAGTATAGTCTTATATTTATCCCCAAAATTTATATTAAAATTTTTGTTTATTTTTTTTGTGTTGATTCCGGGGATTTTTCTGAATCCCAGAAAAATCGCCTCTTCAAGAATTTCTTTTTCAGTGAGTTTGTCTTTTGTTATTTTTAAAAGGGGATTTTTTATGTATTTTTTTAAATCCGTTTGATTTGTGTATCTGGTTTTGTTTTCATATCCACTTGCCGATAATCCGAAACCATAGTAATTGTTGTTATTCCAATAATTAAGATTGTGTTTTGATTTAAATCCTTTTTTTGAAAAATTGCTTATTTCATAGTGTTTAAAGTTGTTTTTTTGGAGAATTTTTATCGCTGCCAAATACATGTCGGCTTGGGTATCTGAATTAGGCAGTGAGGCGGGCTGTTTTTTTGCAAAAAAACAGCCCGCCTCAATTTTAAGCCCGTAGAGCGAAATGTGTTGAATATTTAATTCAACAGCTTTTTGTAAATCTTTTTCAAAGTCACAGACAGTTTGTGTAGGGAGTCCGTAAATTAAATCGACGCTGATATTTTCAAAACCTGCTTTTTGAGCGGTTTTAACTGCTATTTTAATTTGTTTTGAATTATGCTTTCTTCCGATTAGCTTTAAAATTTTGTCGTTAAATGTTTGAGCACCGATGCTTATTCTGTTTATTCCAAGTTGTTTTAATTCTTTTAAATATTTTTCTGTTGTATCATTAGGATTTATTTCAAAAGTTATTTCTGTTTTTTGAGATGTTTTAAAAAGTGAAATTATTTTTTTGATTTCTGTCATAGTTAGGACAGAGGGCGTTCCGCCTCCAAAATAAAGGGTTTTAAGAAATTCACCCTTATATATAGTTTTAATTTCATACATTAAAGCTTCAAGATAAGCTTTTTTCAAATCAATTTTGTCAAAAGAAACAAAGGAACAGTAATTGCATTTACTCCTGCAAAAAGGTATGTGAATATAAGCATTTTTAGTCATAAAATCATTTTATTCTAAAAAACACTTTGGTCAAACTACTGTTTAGAATAATTAAAAAGGTTTTGATTTAAATCAATTTTAGGAAGATTATCTTGGGCTATGTTTTTAATTGTCAGCGTTTTATCTTCATATCTTTTTCTTGCGTTATCCGCAATTGTTCCTATTTTATTTATCACCAATCCTGATACAAGACCGAATACAATGGCAGGACCGCCGGCAACGAGACTGACCGTACAGTAAAGTGCTGTTGCTATTGCTCCAAGTGCAGGAATACCGTATTTTAAAGCTACTGATAGCCTTTGGTCATTATTGTCTGCTTTGCCTAATCCCCATCCGATAAGCCCCAAAGATGCCAAAATACTTAAAGAATCGTTAGGCGCAGAGCCTATTTTTAAATCTCTTATTTTGTCAAATAATTTGTCTGTTTCTAAATTTGTTGATTTATTAAGGTTTTTAATTGATTTATGCGCGATTTTTTTTAATTTTAAAAAGTCTTTTTCAGGCAGCAGTTCCTTATAAATGTCCAAAATTTCTTGTATTTCTCCTTTTTCTCCAACAAGTGAATCTTTTAAATGGTTTACTTGTTGCGAATGCGATATTTTTATCGGAGCTGCAAGTTCTTCTTGAATAAATGTTGTGTAACTTTTTCTGTCTTTTAAAAATTCTTTCAAATTCCCGAAAGTTTTTTCCCAGACTTTTTCGTTCATATTTCCTAGGTTTTTGCCCATCAATTCTAATCTTTCGTTTACTGTTTTTCTGTCAAAACCTTCGTCGTAAAGGGTTTTTACTTTTTGTATTTTTTCATCAAGTATTTTTATCAGTTCATTTTTTCTTTCAAAGCTCATCCCTTGCTTAAGCGGGCTTTTTTCAATAATTTCATTTGTTTTTTTAAATTTCCACCTCATTTCTCCAAAAATACCGGATGTTTTTGTGTAGGCGTTTTTAACTGTTTTGGTGGATATTTTTTCAAACAGATTGGTAATCCAAGGATGAAATTTATTTAAAAGAGGAACTTTGTTTAATGTTTTATTTTTTTTCATTTTAATAAAAGCTCTGCCTACAATAACGTCTTTTAAAGAAGCAAAAGTGAAGCCTCCTTTGGCAAATTCAACCATGTATCTGGCTCCTTTAAGGGCATCTAAATATAAATTTCCCAATTTAGGAAGTTTTTGATTTTTGGATTTTAGCATTTTCATTCTTGCTGCCAGTGTTGTTGTTTTTTCGTCAAAGTATTTGTATAACTTATCGGTTTTTTGGTAAAAACTTTTTGGAAGTCCTTTCATTAATGCTAAAAGGCCAAAGCCTACGACTAAGGTTGTTAATGCAATACTGTAACCCAATGCATGACTTTTTTTCTCTTGTGTGATATTGTCCGTGTTGTAAAGGTTTTGCGTCGAAGGTACGTAATAATTTCTCGCATTGACGGGCGAGTTTTTACTCGTTGTAAACTGCGAAAATACATTTTTATTATTTAATTCAGAATTTATAAGACTAGTCATCTACACAAAACCTTCTTGTTTTTATTAAAACAAAAAAGCCATATAAATTGCTTTTTTATTGGGTTTAAATAAACATTTGTTACATTAATGCGGATTTGATTTCTAAAGCTGCTTCATAAGGTGAATTTTTATCCGAAAGAAGCAATTTAACTTCTTTTAAATGTTCAATCTGTTCTTCTCTTGATTTTTTATCGTATAAAAGTTTTTCTATATTGTAGCAAATATTTTCCGCACTAAGTTTTTCCTGCAAAATTTCAGGGACAACAAGTTTATTTGAAATTATGTTTGGAAGCGAAACCTTATCAAGGCACCTTACAAGCAGATAAATCAGGTATAAAAGCCATGGCCCTTTGTATGCTATTATCATAGGTGTTTCATAAAGAGCAGCTTCTAATGCTACCGTGCCTGATGCAAGAACTAGAGCATCAGAAACACTCAGCATTGCATGATTTTCACCTTTTATTACTTTAAAATCGGTATTTTTTAAATGTTTTTTGAAAACTTCATCCGATAAATTAGGTGCTTGTGAAATTAAAATTTGAAGTTCGGGATGTTTATTTTGGAGAATTTTTGCAGATTTTACGAATGTTTTCATAAGATTTTCAAGCTCAAAAATTCTTGAGCCGGGAAAAATAGAAACAAGTTTTTTATTTTTATCCAATTCGTGTTTTTCAAAAAATTCTTCTCGGTCGGCTTTAGGCGGAAGTTCCATTGTAAGCGGATGTCCGCAATAATGATTTTCGATTTTGTACTCATCGTACATAGGTTTTTCAAATGGGAAAATACACAGAACTTTATCAACATTCTTTTTAATCACGTTAATTCGCCATTTTCTGCTCGCCCAAATTTGAGGCGGGACATAATAGAAAATTTTGCAGTTAAGTTTTGTTTTCTTCAAAACTTTTGCGATATTAAGGTTAAATGCCCCGTAATCAACCAGCAATACCAAATCCGGCTTAAATTCGTTTTTTAAATAATTTATGATATTTTTGCCAAGATTAAGGTGATTTATGAGAATTTTTAAAGAAATTCCCATTACAGACATTTTCTCGTGTGTAGAAAAAAGTTTTACGCCGGCATTTTTAAGATTTTCTCCGCCGACACCTTCAATAATCACGTCAGGATAAATTTTCTTAAGTTCATCCACTACCTTGCTTGCATGGATATCACCTGAGTGTTCACCTGTTATAATGAAGATTTTCTTAGTCATTTTAAACCGCCATAATTACGATTTTATTTTTGTCCGCAAATTTTATTGTTTTTTCTTGATCCACGATAATTGTTTCGTTTGCTTCTACGCTCAAAAGAGTTGCACCATATTTTTTCATTGTTTTAAGTGTTTTTAGTCCGACTGTGGGAATGTCAAATCTCTTGTCCTGAGATGGCTTTGCTACTTTCACAACGCAGGCTCCGCCTTTGGCAAGTTTTGCCCCCCTGCGTATGCACTTGTCTGTTCCTTCAATGGCTTCAACTGCCATAACCATTTTATTTTTAATTACAACGGACTGTCCTATGTCAAGTTTTCCCATTTCTTTTGCCATTGCATAGCCATAATTAACATCATCCATTTGTGATTGGGTGGGATTGTATTTGCCGAGAACGCCTGCCGGAATCATTAAATTTTTAATAAAAATTGTTTGATCTAAAACAGTTACTCCGACCTTTTCAAGTTCTCCTATAAGCGTAAGCATAACTTCATCATCATTAAGTTTTGAGGCATTTCTGACTAATTCTATTGCTTTTGTGTCAAATTTAGGACGTTTTAAGAGCAG
>Ga0116170_10005795_pt1 | contig 10938 bp, 10 predicted proteins | sample AD_JPNHW1_MetaG_FD_89797 | JGI IMG/M metagenome (GOLD analysis project Ga0116170, IMG submission 89797) | Active sludge microbial communities of municipal wastewater-treating anaerobic digesters from Japan - AD_JPNHW1_MetaG | ecosystem: Engineered > Bioreactor > Anaerobic > Digestate | place... | reverse complement strand
TCCCTGCCTCGCGGCGTTGTGCGGCGTCGGCATCTCAGCTCGCTCCCTTCTCGTACGGCTTGCCGGCGGCAAGCGGCGCGTAGTTCTTTCCGCTGAATATGACCAACGTCAGCAGCGTGATCGCGTACGGCATGATATTGAACATCTCCGTCGGGAATTGCCTGAGTATGGTTACGTCGCTCGCGATAATCGAGAACGCGAGCGCCGTGCCGAAGAGTAACGACGCGCCCGCGATGCCAAGCGGCTTCCAACGCCCAAACGAGACTACGGCGAGCGCGATGAACCCATGGCCGTTCACGGTCGTCGAGTTGAATTGCGTATTCGTCGTAAGCACGAGGCAGCTTCCCGCGAGGCCCGCGAGAAAACCGGAGGCGAGGACAGCGACGTAGCGAATGCTCGTCACGTTGATGCCGACGGACGCCGCCGCCTGCGGGTTTTCGCCGCAAGAACGCAGTCTAAGGCCATAAGGCCGCTTGTAAAGGACGAACCAGACGACGGCGATCACCGCGAGCGCGATATAGGCCGTGGGGTAAATGCCTCCCGGCCCGGGCATCATTCCAAGCATGAACTGCTTGGTTCGGTCCTGCTTAAAAAGAATTTGCGCGAGGAATATCGTAACACCGTTCGCCAAAAGGTTGATGCCGGTTCCGGATACCGTTTGGTCGGCGTTTAGCGAGATAGCGGCGAACGCGTGAATCAGAGAGAACAGCATGCCAAAGCACGCCCCGACAAGGAGCGCTATCCAAACCGAGTTAGGCCCAATGACGGGCTCAAGAAAGAAATGCGCGGTCGCGGCGGCGAACGCGCCGAAAATCATCAGACCCTCGAGCGCGATGTTCACGACGCCCGACCTTTCGCAGATCATCCCGCCGGTGGCGGTGATCAGGATCGGGGAAACGAGCATCAGTATGGTCGGGACCTTTCCCAGGATATTAATCATTTCGCGCGACCTCCCCGCCATTCTTTGCTTTCATGGTGTATTTAAAGAACATACGGAACCCGGTCCGTATCGCGATGAAAATAACGACGAGTCCCTGAATGATAAAAGTGATTTCCTTCGGTATTCCGTTCGACTGCATCAACCCTTGGGCTGACGAGAGCATGCCGAAAAGAAGGCCCGCCAACAAAGTACCGACGGCTGTATTATTACCGACGAGCGCGACGGCGATTCCCGTAAAGCCGTATCCGTCGTTCGACGCGAGCACGCGCCCATACTTGAACGAGCCCAGCGACACGATGCCGCCGGCAAGGCCCGCGAATGCGCCGGCGATCGCCATCGAAAGTACAACGCTCCGCATTACGGGTATTCCGCTGCACCGCGCGGCTTCTTTGTTGAAGCCGGTCGCGCGCAGCCCGAAACCCATCCTCGTTTTCTCGATGATGAACCAATAGGCGACCACCGAGATAATCACGAATATCATGCCGAGATTTAAAAGCGATCCGTTCGTCAGTTGCGACAAGAAGTCGGAGCCAAGCAGGGCCGTCTTCGGGAAGTCGGGCGTCTTGTAAGTGTTAGTGCCGGGTATGCGCATAATCAAGATGCGCGACCCATACAGCGCGATGTAATTGAGCATGATCGTCGCGACGACTTCCGATACCTCGAATCTCGCCTTTAACCAACCGACGATTCCGCCCCAAACCGCGCCCGCGAGAATCGCGAGCGTAAGGGCGAGTACCCAATGAAGGACCGGAACCTGGGGTCCAAGAATGGCGAAAACCTGTGCCACCGTAATGCCCACGACGTATTGTCCCTCGCCTCCGATGTTGAAAAGGCCCGTTCGCGCCGCGAAGGCCATCGAAAGGCCGCACAAGATGAACGGCATCGACTGCGCAAGCCATTCTCCCACGTATCGGATATCCCAACGGCCGAGCTTGATGCTCCAGCCCGTCAGAACCTGAATGACCGCCTTATAGAGGCCAAGGGGGTTCCTTCCCACGCATAGAATGAGGATCGTCCCGCACAGGAAACCAAGCAATACGACCATTACCGACAGGGCGCCGTCGGATGAAAGGAGCAGTTCCCTGATGCCGCGTTTATGTCCCTTTCCCGTCATCTTTCAGTCTCCTTCGGCGCGTCCAACCGCATGCCGGCCATCATCAATCCGATTTGATGCTCGTCGACCTCGCCTGCGTCGAACGTTCCAACGATCTCGCCCTTCGATATGATCGCGATTCGGTCGCAAAGGTTCATGATCTCGTCCAGCTCGAACGAAACGAGAAGGACTGCCCTTCCCTTGTCGCGTTCCTCCACGATGCGCTTGCGAATATACTCGATAGCGCCGACGTCAAGCCCGCGCGTCGGCTGGGCGACGACCAGCACGTCGGGAGAAAGCCCGATTTCGCGCGCGATGATAACTTTCTGCTGATTTCCGCCGGACATATTACGGGCCTTCATGACGGGGCCCTCGCCCGCGCGAATGTCGTACTGATCTATAAGATCTCGCGCGCGGTCGTTGATTTTCTGGAAATCAAGCACGCCAAGGCGCGAGGAATAAGGTTCTTTGTCGTAGTCCTTAAGCACCGCGTTTTCCGCGATGGAAAAATCGAGGATAAGGCCGTGCTTGTGACGGTCCTCGGGAATATGCCCAATGCCGGCCTCGATTCGCTGCTTGACCGTCATCTTGCAGATATCCGCGCCGTTAACGAGGATGCTTCCCGACTGAGCGGGCGCGAGCCCAGTAATCGCGTAAATCAGTTCCGTCTGCCCGTTGCCGTCGATGCCCGCGATTCCGACGATCTCGCCCGAGCGGACGTCGAGCGAAAGGTTCTTTACGCCGGCGGTACCGCGCGAATTGAGCACGGAAAGATCGCGGATCGATAGCCGCACGTCGCCGGGCTTCGCCGGTGCCTTGTCTATCTCGAACTTGACAGCCCTGCCGACCATGAGCTCGGCCATTTGTTCCTCGGTCGCGCTCGCGACGTCGACCGTGTCGATATACTTGCCGCGCCTGAGTACCGTGCATCTCTCGGCGACTGCCTTGATCTCGCGAAGCTTATGGGTGATAAGGATGATCGTCTTGCCCTCTTGCTTCAGGCGCCGGATGATATCCATCAGCTCGTCGATCTCCTGCGGCGTCAATACCGCGCTGGGCTCGTCGAGGATCAGGATATCCGCGTTTCGGTACAGCGTTTTGAGAATCTCGACGCGCTGCTGCATGCCGACGCTGATATCCTCGATTCTGTCGCGAGGGTTTACCATCAATCCATATTTCGCCGAAAGCTCGGCCACCCGCCGTTCGGCGGACTTAAGATCAAGCATCCCGAGCCGCGTTCGGCTCTCGATCCCGAGGACGATATTCTCGGTAACGGTGTAGTTATGCACGAGTTTGAAGTGTTGATGAACCATACCTATGCCGAGCGCGGTCGCGTCGTTGGGGTTCTTGATCCTAACCTCTTTTCCCCTGATCTTAATGATGCCTGAATCGGCGTCATAGGACCCGAAAAGAATGGACATGAGCGTTGATTTTCCCGCGCCGTTCTCGCCTAAAAGGGCGTGAACCTCGTTGTCGCGGACCGATAGATTGACGTTGTCGTTGGCGACCACGCCGGGAAACGTTTTTGTAATGCCGATCATCTCGATTGCGTTTTCTTGCATCGCTCTCTCCGTTCGTCAGATGGCAGCATAAAAACGGGCTGCCCGGCAAAAAACCGGACAGCCCGCTATCGGCGATGGGTAAGCTTAGTTATCCTTCGCGCCAAGTCCCGCGGGGACTGCCTTGGCGTCAAGGGCTTCCTTATAGGTAGCGTGAACCTTGATCTTGCCGTCGATGATTCCCTGCTTGGCGGCATTCACCTTCGCGACGATATCGGCGCCGAGTTCGGCGTTCCGGTCGGAGAAGTTGATTCCGTTGGACTTCATGTCAAGAACGACGACGCCGGAGGCGAACGTCTTTCCCTCAATGGCTTTGAGTCCGTTGAAGGTCGCGGTCTCGACGCTCTTGAGCATCGAGGTCAGAACCGCGGACTTACCGTCGGTGTAGACGCCTTCCTCGTACTGGTCGGAATCGACGCCGATCGCCCAGACGTTCTTGCCCTGGCTCCGGTATTCCTTCGCCTGGGCGATGGTTCCGTTACCGGTACCGCCGGCCGCGGAGTAGATCGCGTATACGCCGGAATCGTACCAGTTCTTCGCCTGTGCCTTAGCGAGCTCGGGCTTACCCCAATCGTTCGCGTAGTAATCGACGACGACCGCGTTCGGGATAACCGACTTCAGGCCCTCGATGTATCCGATCTCGAACTTGGTGATGGTCGCGCCGGGCACTCCGCCGATGAAACCGAATTTCGGGTTCTTGATATTGTCGGCCTGCGCCTTGAGCGCGGCGGCAACGCCGACGAGATACGAACCCTCATGCTCGGAGAACATGAACTGCATGACGTTGGGGGCGTTAACCCAGTCAACGTCGACGATCATGTATTTCTGGTTGGGATAAAGTTTGGATACCTCGGTGAGCGCGTCCGCGAACGTGAAGCCGGTTACGCAGATAAGGGAATATCCCTCGTCGGACGCGAGCTTAAGGTTCGGGATGTACTGATCCTGAGTCTGGCAGGTCACGACGTCGTAAAGCTTGCCCCTGCTTGCCTGGTTCTCCCAGGTATCGCCGTAGTAAGCAAGGATTCCGCGCCATGCGGCCGCGTTAAACGACTTGTCATCGATGCCGGTGGCGTCGGTAATGAGTCGTATGGTCGGTCGCGCGTCAGCTTTGTCGCTCGCCTTTTTGGCGCAGCCGGTAAAGGCCCCCAACGTGACGAGCAGCACCATGAGCGCCGCAATGATTTTCTTCATAATTCCTCCTCCTATAGTATGTGCCGCGGCTTGCGGTTAACTATAGGTGAAGTATAATCGTTTTTGATTTATAACTCAAGCAAGTCAAAAAAGTCACTGGTTTCGGCTCAGATCGCCATAGCGAAGAAGGTCCGCCTCCAGCATACGCCAAAAACGGGGCTCATCGACGCTTTGCGCGACGGATACGTTCGGTTTGAGGAGCGTCGCGCCGTGAAAATCGACCACGGTCCGTCCGACGGAATACTCGCCTGAAAGCTCGATGTCCACGCGGTAGTCGCGCAGAGTGAATAGGGATGGATCCGAAACGTACGCGACGCAGCAGGGATCGTGCATCGCGGGACGCTCGCCGATGTATTTCTCGCAGGCAGCGGCGTAGCTCCGCATGCTCGCGGCGAAAATGCCCGCAGCGCGCCCAGGAAACGCCGCAAACCGCTCAAGAAGATCCGGGGTGAGCGTCACGTTCCGCGTGACGTCCAGGCCCATCATCGTGAGCCGCGCCCCAGAGCCGAACACGATCGACGCGGCCTCGGGATCGGCGTGTATGTTGAATTCGGCCGAAGGGGTTACGTTACCCGCGCCCATGGATCCGCCCATAAGCACGATCTCGCGCACGCGCGAGCATATCGCGGGCTCGAGGCGAATCGCCATCGCGACGTTCGAGAGAGGGCCGACGGCGACGAGGGTAATCTCGCCGGGTTCGCATTCCATTATTTTACGCGCGATAAAAGCCGCGGCGTGCCCATTTTCGGCCACGCGATCGCAGGAATCGAACCGGGGCCCGTCAAGGCCGGACTCGCCATGAATCCTCGATGCGGGCACGAGCTCGCGAACGAGGGGACGCGTCATTCCGGCGTATACCGGCGCGTCGATGCCCAGCGCGGAGCACATATTCAGGGTATTTCGCAGGGTTTTGGGAAGGGTCTGGTTGCCGGCGGTTACCGTTATCGCCTCGAGGCGCAACGCGGGATCGCGGCCCGCCATCATGATGGCGACGGCGTCGTCGTGTCCCGTGTCGACGTCGAGTATGATCCGGCGCGGGGTCATTTTTTTTGCCCTTCGTTTTTCTTATGGTCTTTTTCCATCTTGTCTTTCCAGACGTCCGCCTTCTTCTTAACGTCCTCGGCCTCGTTCCGCTCGTTCAGGATGAGGTGAATGCGCCTGAGCGCGAGGAGATAATTGATGCCAAGGCGGAAATCGTCGATGCGTCCGGTGGACAGCTCGTATTTTTCCCGATAGCGGTCTGCCGCCTGCTGGAGAAGCCGTTTGACGAGCCTGAGATGGAACACCGTGTCGTCATATTCCGCCGAATGCGGGTCAAGGCCGTCCTTCGACGCGGTCTTAAGGTCGATGATGTTCTTGGCGACCGTGGCGAAGCGGGCTTCGAGCTCGACGAAGGTCCACCGCCACTTGGTATTGTCGCCGTAGGCGTCAACGACCATTCGGATTGCAAGCCCCAGCTTGCGTACCAAATAGTATCGTTTCGACTCGGGAAGGTTCTTGATCTCGTCGGTTTTATTTTCGTAATCCGCGTAGGGAACGTCGATAAAGTTGGAAACGGTCTCTTCGAGGTAAATGACCGCCTTATAAAGGGTTTTCCGCGCGTCGTTGAGCGCGTCCTCGTTCTTGACGCCGAGGATCGAGACGGATAGATAGTGCTTTGAAAGATAGAGCGTCGTCAGATAGAGCATCTCGTCGGTCAGCATCAACCGCTTATACGACGCGCCGGTCGGGTCCTGCTCGATCATCATGAGCATGTTTTTCTCGCGGATAAGGAGCGCGTCGATCTGCTGCTGATACGTCGCTACCCGTTCCCCGTATGTCTGTCTCGCCTCATCCGTAACTTTCGCCATTCGTTAGCTCCTCGAATCCCGCCGGAAACCGCGTTGGCAGGCAAATAGACCTAGTTGGAATACCGCGTCAACAGCTCCTCGGCGTGCTGCAACGACGCGGCGCTCACGCCGTCGCCGGCGAGCATCCGCGCGATCTCCTCCGTGCGGGTCTTTCCGGAAACCGCGAAGGCGCGCGTGATCGTCTTTCCCGAATCGCTGTTCTTCTCGATCTTTATCTGATTATCGGCACGAACCGCTATGCTCGCGAGATGGGTTATGCACAAAATCTGCTTTCGCCCCGAAAGTTGCTTAAGATGACCGCCGACGGCAAGCGCTACCTCGCCGCCTATGCCCGTATCGATCTCGTCGAATATCAGGGTTCCCGTCTCGTCGGCGTCGGCGAGCACGGTCTTTAGGGCGAGCATCACGCGTGAAAGCTCGCCGCCCGACGCTATGCGCGCGAGGGGTTTTTCGCTCTCGCCCGGGTTCGCGCTGATCATGAATTCGACGTTGTCGAATCCATACGGACCCGACCGCTGCGTGGTGTCGCTGCCCTCGCGCAGTTCCAGACGCACGGAAAAGGTGGTGCCTTTCATCCCAAGCGAATGGAGAATTCCCTCCACGCCCGTCTTCAGTAAGCCCGACGCGGCCTTGCGTTTCTGGGAAATCGAAAGTCCCGCGGAGTAGAGCTCGCGCTCAAGGGACGCGATTTCCTCGTCTATATGGGTTTTATTGGTTTCCCAACCGGCGAGCTGCTCAAGCTGGGCCTCCGCGTCGTCGGCGTACGCGATCACTTCTTGGACTGTTGCGCCGTATTTCTTCTTGAGTTTGTATATCTGAGAAAGCCGTTCCTCGACCGTCTCTAGCCTTGCGGGATCGAAAGAGAGACTGTCCCGATATTGACGGAGCGTCGCCGCGATGTCATCCAACTCGTAGTAGCTCGTTTCAAAGCGCGTAAGCGGCGATGAAAGCCCTTGATCGATGGATGCGCTGCCCTCTAGGGAAGCGCGTACCCTTTTAAGAGTCGGAACCGCGCCGTCCGGGCCCGAAAGCCCGTCGCAAGCCTGATCGATAAGCGCGAAGAGTTTCTCGTGCTGCGAAAGACGCTGTTCTTCCGCCTGGAGGCTTTCCTCTTCGGAAGGAGAAAGGGCCGCCTTGCGGATCTCGTCCACGGCAAAACCCAAAAGCTCGATCTTAAGCGAGCGTTCCTTTTCCGAGGTATTCATGTCGTCGCGCATTTTCCGTTTCTGCGCGAGCGCGGCGTACTTCACGGTAAACGCCGCGACCTCATCCTCGATCCCCGCATAAGCGTCCAAGAATCTGCGATGTTCCTCGACCTTGAGCAGGGACTGATGGTCATGCTGTCCATGGATATCAACGAGAAATGAGGTAAACTCGGCGAGTTCCTGGCGCGTGACCGGTGTATCCTGAATCCACGTCCCGCTCCTTCCGTTCGCGCGAAGCGTCCGCCTTAGGAGCACGCGTTCACCGTCAGGCGAGATATCCTTGGCCGTTAGCCACTCCCTCGCGCTTTTCGCGCCAGGCTCCAGATACACCGTGCCCGAGACCCGCGCTTCCTCGGATCCCGTCCGTATCGAATCAACGGCGGCCTTACCGCCGAGAAGGAACGTTAATGCACCGATTAATATCGATTTTCCCGCGCCGGTCTCGCCTGAAAGGATATTCAGGCCGCGCTCGAATTCTATCGAGGCCGAGTCGATAAGCGCGAAATCCTTAACGGACAGATCCTCAAGCATGAGTTCCCCCATTAAAGGGTGTACCCGACCAATTCAGCTTAGAGCGCAACGCGCCGTAGAAAACGCCCGAGTCGCAGCCAATCAGGCGTACGCGATCATGGGATTCCGTCAGGGACACGGAATCGCCTTCCTGAAGGGGAAAGGCTTCCTGCCCGTCTATCGTTAGGATAACGTCCTTGTGCCGTAATTCCTGCACGATAACCTTCATGATCCCCGTGGACGGCAAGACGATCGGTCTATTGGAAAGCGAAAATGCGCATATGGGCGAAAGAACGAGCGCGGAAAGCTCGGGCCCGACGATGGGGCCGCCAGCCGCCGCGGAATACGCCGTCGAACCCGTCGGTGTCGCGACGATCACGCCGTCGGCTTTGTAAGTCCCAAACGATATTCCGTTAAACAGCACCTCAAGCATCACTATTTTCGCGAGACCGTGCCCGGACACGACCGCGTCGTTCAGCGCATCGGACTCAAAAACGATAGTTTCCTTCCGCTCAACCCGCGCGTTCAAGAGCATACGTTCGGAACTATGGATTCGACCCACCAAAAAATCATCGATAGCGGACTTCCAGTCACTCGGCTGAATACCGGCGATAAAGCCAAACTCCCCAAGATTTACCGGCAAGACGGGAATCCCGCGACGAGCGCAATGGCGGGCAGCGAAAAGCACGGTACCGTCGCCGCCCAAGGTAATGGCAAAATCGTATGCGTCGAACGGATCGCGGGGAGAAAGCCCCTCATACTCGTAGATATCGCAGTTCACGTCTTTGGCAAGCAGGAAATCCCGAATCTCGGCGGCAATAACGGAGGCTTCCGGCTTCCACGTATTTACGATCGCGATCGCTTTTTTTACGGTATGCATCCTATTCTCCGGTTATCGCCTTCGATGGCAGGTCAGGGTAAGGTCGCGAGAACCTTCGCGATCTTCGCGGCATTCGCGCTTCCAAGGCGCGGATATAGAGGGAATAGAACGCATCGCATTAAAAGGGACTTTGCGTTCTTGTATCCCTCAATGCCTTCTCCGAGCGATTCGGCGACCGATCCGGAAAAAGCGCTCTCGATCTCGATTTCCTTCCTGGAAACGTATTGTTTAACGTCTTTTAAGCCGCTTGAGAGGATCACCGGGAACGAATAGACCGAAGTTGCGCCTTCGCCCACTTGATTGATCGTTTTATGGCGGCCTTGCATGAGCGAACGCACGAAAATTGAGTGCATTTCCTTTCGCAAAGCCATATTACGGTTCATTTCCTTAAGCTGAACGTACGCAAGGGCGGAATTGATATCGGGCAGAACATCCATCGATGGAGCCTCATCGGCCAGTTTTTTTAGAACGATGGATTCACGCTTCGCGGGCGCGATAAGCACGGCCCCGCCTCCGCCCGTCAATAGATCGCGTTCCTCAAGGCCCAGAATCGCGAACACGCCAAACTGACCGGCTTGCTTCTCGCCGAAGGTTGAACCAGCGCTTTGGGAGATATCCTCGATTACGGGGATATTCAACGCGAGAATCTGCGCCATGTCGGGTAGATACCCTAATGTCTCGTGCAGTAACAGCAAACGACCGCCGTTCTTAACCGCCTCCTCGAGCGCGGTTTGCGAGATTAGCGCCGTTTCGGGATCCACGTCCGCGACGATCGGGGTCAATCCAAGTTGGGCTACGACTTGCTGGTGCCAAAGCGGGGCCAATGCCGAAATGATCACTCCCGATCCCGCGGGCAGATCGAGCGCGCGCACGGCATAACTAAACGCTATTGCGGAGCTTCGCAGCGCGAGCGCGCCTTCAACGAGCAAATTTTCCCTGATGAGGGAAACGAGTTTCTGATTCACTTCGCCGGGACCGATTTTTTCCGAAACCATGCAGGTTAGAACCGCATCCATTTCCTTCCGGCGTATTGTTGAGCTATAAACTGGTAATTTCATGTACACCAAGCACTTCTATATAGATTTTTTTGTCAGAGACTGGCTAGTTTCTGCAATTCTTTCGCGCTGAAAAGCCTACGAATATCAAGAACGATGAGATAGCCGGCATCTTGCCGGACGACGCCGTTGATATATTCGGCCCCAATACCGCTGATCATTTGAGGCGGCGGCTGTATATCGCTTTGCTGGATCATGACGACACGCGCAATTCGGTCGATGATAATTCCAAGTTTACTACCGTCGATATTGATTATGATAAACCCGCCAAGATACTCATCACCTTCCTCAAGCTGGGCTTTTTTCAGGTGAAAACGCTTATGGAGATTGATTATCGGTATAATTTCGCTTCTAAGATTGAAGATTCCCTCAACGTAATAAGGAGCGTTGGGTATTGTGCGAACGTCTTGAACGCGAACGATCTCCTTCACGTCCATAATATCCACGCCGTACAATTCTTCGCCAAGCTGAAAGGACACAAGTTGTAATTGAGAATCGCCTGCAGCCATACAAACCTCCAACGATACTATATTAGAAGATACTATGCTTTGGGTTTTTCATCAAGGAAGAGTTTGAAAAACTACTATCGCGATTTCCCCGCTTTTAAAATAAAAAAAGCCTGGCAGCTACCTACTTTCCCACTTTGCAGCAGTAT
>Ga0116170_10005794_pt1 | contig 10939 bp, 9 predicted proteins | sample AD_JPNHW1_MetaG_FD_89797 | JGI IMG/M metagenome (GOLD analysis project Ga0116170, IMG submission 89797) | Active sludge microbial communities of municipal wastewater-treating anaerobic digesters from Japan - AD_JPNHW1_MetaG | ecosystem: Engineered > Bioreactor > Anaerobic > Digestate | place... | reverse complement strand
GTAAATCAAATTCCCTTCAAGAATGTTTCAAAGTTGCGATGGGCGATATTCTCCCGTTCCGTCTCCGTCAGGGGCAGCGCGTCGAAACGGGCGCGTTCCTCCACGGGGTCCCACATGGGGTAATCGGTACCGAAAAACACGTGCGTGCCATCGTACCGGCGGATAATCGCCGCCGCGTCCTCCGGCGTAAGCGCATAAAGGCTGGAGGAGGTATCCACCCACGCGTTGGGCAGGTCAGCCAGCTCCTTCCACGCCTCGCTCCAGACCGACCAGCCGCCCAGATGGGCGCAGATTGCTTTTAATTCCGGCACGGCCCTCAGCACCCGGGCCATGCGCGCCGGTTCGCTGTAAGGGTAGCGTTTGTCGCCGGTATGCACCAGCACCGGCAGGTTCATTTCCGCCAGAATGCGGAACATCTCTATCGCCCGGTCTCCGTCCAGATAGAAATGCTGAAAATCCGGGTGCAGTTTTACGCCGCGCAGCCCACCCGCGCGAATCCGCTCCGCCTCCGCCCGCACATCGTCCATCTCCGGGTGCAGGGTGCCAAAACCAATCAGCCGGTCGGGGTACGTGGCGGCGGTGCTCATCAGATAATCATTGATGCGGGCCACCCGATCCGGCGTAACCCCCACGCTGTGCACCAGATGCTTTACAATCCCCGCCTGCTGCCCGCGCTGCAGCAGCGTATCCAGCCGCCCGCTGGCTTCGATGTCCAGTTGATAGAACTCCCCGATGGATCTGGCGGCCCGGGCCGCGATCGCGTCCGGGTAGATATGCGCGTGCGTGTCGATAAAGTCCAAAGCCTGACGCTCCTTATGCCTGCATGTGCCGTGGAAAACGGCTCTCCCTTATATAGCACCCCTTTTGAGGCCTTGTCAAGCTTTCTGCTGTTTTATAATGATGAAATGCGGGTAACCCGGAACAAACGGAACCGTTCGCTCGTCAAATGGATAGAGCGACGAAATGCGGGAGGAGGGATGGGCGTGAGCGAGGAACTGATCCGCCGGGCCAGGCACGGCGACGCGGACGCGTTTACCGCGCTTTGCGCCCCGCTGGAAGGCATGGTGTACCGCCATTGCCTGCAGCTGCTTAAAAACCCCACCGACGCGCAGGATGCCGCTCAGGACGCGATGCTGAAAGCTTACCGGGGGTTCGCCGCCTTCCGCGGAGGCAGCGGAATCGCCACGTGGCTGTACCGTATCGCCCACAACGTTTGTCTGGACCGGCTGAAGCGCCCGCGGACACGCGCGGAAGCCGCCTCGCTGGATGCCCTGCGGGAAACCGGCTTCGACCCGCCGGACACGGCCCCCACCCCGGAGGGCGATTATGTAGCCCAAAGCGAACGCGAAGCCCTGCAAAACGCCGTCGCCCGCCTGCCGGAAGACATGCGCGTGCTGCTGTCCCTCCGCTACGGCGACAACATGAGTTACGAAGCCCTCGCCGACGCGCTCCGCCTCAACCCCGGCACCGTGAAAAGCCGGCTGAACCGCGCCAAAGAAAAGCTGCGCACCCTGCTGCCCGGATTTACTCCCGGCGGCGAATAATCCCCCGGAACCTTATGCTCTCTCTCTCGTCTAAGTTGGTGAAAGGAGGTCAGCCTATGGAAAAGCAATCGAAACCCGACACACTGGACCGCGCGCTGACCGACCTTTACCGTACCGACGTCCCCGATGGCTACCGCGCCGCCTGGCGCGCCGCCGTACAAAGAGAGGAGCAAACCGCCATGAAACCCACCCCGAAACGCAACCCGTTCCTGCGCGCGGCGCTGCCCGTCGCGGCAACGCTGGTGCTGGTGATCGGCGCGCTTTCCGCAGGCAGGCTGATTCCCGCCACAACGCCCGCTTCCGCGCCCGTCCCCGCGCCCAAAACCGCCGTTGTATACGACACAGCCGAGTATGGCTCCGTATCCAACCGGGCCGTAAGCTTTTCCGCCCCGGCGCCAGACGGCGCGGCAAGCAACGAAAGCTTCGCCGCAGACGCCGGAACCGGGTCCGCTTCCACGGCCGATACGGCGGATACGGCAAGCACGACAAAAATCGTACGCACCGCCGACCTCACCATCGCTACCACCACATTCGACGCGGACCGGCAGGCGCTGACCGATCTCACAGCCCGGCTCGGCGGCTACATCGCCAGCGTTTCCGTTGACGGCGAAGCGTCCGAGCGGATGGACCGCACGGCCTATTACAGCCTGCGTATCCCCAGCGACCATCTCGACGATTTTCTGACCGGGGTATCCGCCATCGGCCGGATCACCCAACGCAACGAAACCGCCACCGACATGACTACCCAGTATAACGACACCCAGATGCGCCTGACCACCCAGCAGGAGAAGATGAATCGCCTTCAGGCGCTGTTGAAACAGGCCAGCGACGTAAGCGACCTGCTGGAGATCGAAAACGAGATCGCCAACACCCAGTACACCATCGACCAGTTGGAAACCTCCATGCGCACCATCGACCGCGACGTGGACAACAGCGCCGTAAGCGTGACCCTTGTGGAGCAAAGCGCAGGCGACACCGCGCAGGCGACCGAGCTTACGCTGTGGCAACGGCTGCAAAGCGGCTTCGAGGCTTCGGTGAAGTGGCTGGGCACATTCCTGCAAAACCTGCTGGTGTTCCTGTCCCTGATCCTGCCGGTGCTGGTGCCGCTGGCCGTGGTCGGCGTGCCCATCGGGCTGGCGGTTCGCGCCCGCCGTCGCAAACGCGACGCGGCAATCCACACGCCCGATTCGTCACACGACAAACCCGGTTTCCCCGATGAACCCCAAAAACCCTGACAAATGAAGGAGTGATTTCGATGAAAAAATTATTCGCCGTTCTGCTCGCTCTGTCCCTGTGCCTGTTTACCGCCGCCGCGCTTGCTGAGGGCGACGACAATACCGTGAGCGCCATCGGCGCCGCCAGCGTGAACATTCAGCCGGATACCGCCACCTTTACCGCGGGCGTGAATACGCAGGCGGACAAGGTCGCCGATGCGCAGGCCGCTAACGCCAAAGCCATGCAGGCCGTGCTGGAGGCGCTGAAAAAGCAGGGCGTTGCCGACGCGGATATGCAAACCCAAAGCTTCAGCGTAAGCCCCTCATACGACTACTCCACCAGCAACCCCACCCCGACGGGATACACCGTGAATAACACAGTCATTATCACCGTGCGCGATTTAAGCCAGCTTTCCAAGCTGCTGGACACGGCTATTGCCGCAGGCGCGAACGACACCTACGGCGTCACCTTCACCAGCAGCCAGTATGACGCCGCTTACGACCAGGCGTTGCAGGCCGCCGTGCAAAGCGCACTGCATAAAGCGGATGTCATGGCCAAAGCCCTGAACCGGGAAGTGGGCGCGGTGCAGACCGTTACGGAAACAGGCGATACCTACCTGATGGCTGCCAGCAGCAAATCCGCCGATATGAGCGCGGGAGACGCCACCCCCATCCAGAACGGCGTGCTCGGCGTGACTGCCAACGTGACCGTGGTAGCCGAATTGAAGTAAGCCAGACATTCTGGCGCACAAAAGCCGGGAGAAGCGAATCGCTTCTCCCGGCTTCTCATTTTCTGCTTGCGCTACACCAGCCGGATGCCCTGCGCGGCCTGCTGATCCTGATAACAGCCCACCAGCCTGCGGATACGGTCGTAGGGGTTAAGCAGTTTGCTCAGGCTGCGGTCATGGTTCAGGGTGGCGATGATGAAGCTGACGTACTTGCTCATGTCCGCTTCCACAAACCACGGCGCGGCTTTCAGCTCCGGGGTGCGGTAGGTCAGGTTGGTGCCGATCACTCGGGTGATGATGCCGTCCTCGTACGCCTTGTTGAACTCCTCCAGCCCGTTGGTGAAAAGCGAGAAGGTCGCGGCGGCATAAATACGGTTGGCGTTGCGCATTTTCAGTTCCCGCGCCAGGTCGAGGATGCTGTCGCCGGAAGAGATGATGTCGTCGCTTACGAACACATCCTTGCCGTCCACGGAATCGCCCAGGTACTCATGCGCGATGATGGGGTTACGGCCGTCCACGATGGTGGTGTAATCGCGGCGCTTGTAAAACAGGCCCATATCCAGCCCCAGTACCGAGGAATAGAAAATGTTGCGGTCGATCGCGCCTTCGTCGGGGCTTACGATCATCATATGGCTGCGGGACAGGTGCAAATCCTGCTGGTTGCGAAGAAGCGCCTTCAAAATCTGGTAGGTCGGCTTTACGCTGTCAAAGCCCGCCAGCGGAACCGCGTTCTGCACGCGGGGGTCGTGCGCGTCAAAGGTGATGATGTTGGATACGCCCATGTTCACCAATTCCTGCAGCGCCAGTGCGCAATCCAGGCTCTCGCGCCCGTTGCGCCGGTGCTGCCGGCCTTCGTAAAGCATGGGCATAATCAGGTTGATTCTTCTGGCGCGGCCGCCGATTGCCGCGATAATGCGCTTGATATCCTGGTAATGGTCGTCGGGCGACATGGGTACGGTTTTCCCATACATCTTATAAGTTACGTTGTACGCGCCGATATCCGAAAGGATATAAATATCGTAGCCGCGTACGGAACTGCGGATCATGCCCTTTCCCTCGCCGGTACCGAAGCGGGGGCACTGCACGTCGATCAGGAAATTCTCCCGGTTTGCGCCTAAAACGCCGAAAAGAGGAGTCTGTGTGTCCTCCATGGCGTCCTGATGCTCACGCCATTTCATCAGCCATCGGTTCACGCTCGCACCCAGCTCCTCGCAACCGGGCATGGCGATGAGTCCGAGCGGGGCGTAGGGTGCGGTTAAAATTTCCTCGTCGTTCCAACCGTTCGTAAAATCCGTCATGATTTCGCTCCTTTGGCACAAGTCCCAGGCTCAAAATTGGCATGAACAGTATACCCCAATTTGTCCGTATTGGAAAGGTCGAGTTTGAAAAAGCCGGATATTTCTTTCCTCTTTGTGAAAATCCTACACTTTTCGGCTGTTCTCGTTTACGGTTTTTAAACGTTCGGCCTGTCCGCAGGCGCAGGAGCGAACTTTCCCGTATCCATCCGTTCGGCGCGTACATCGGGGTAAAACCGGGCTGGACGACCTCCTCTCTATGGAATCGCACGATATGGTCTATACATTTCCAACGGTTTATCCGCGGCGTTCGGCATTCCCGGTTTCCGCCGGGCCGTCCACGTGTTGGGCCTGCTGTGTTTTTCCCTTGAAAATCCAAAACTTGCTGGCCACATAATTAAACACCATCACGATCACCAGCACAATCAGCCGGTTCCAGAAATTACTGATTCCCATCCACTTCAACAGTTCTGCCAGCCCAAGTTCAAAAAGCAGCAGGCTGGCAACACGCGCGCCCACAAACTCCACGAATTCCTTACGTTTGCTGCCCGCAGTACCTCCCTGTACCCGAAACACCATTTTACGGTTGATCCAGAAAGCGAAAACCACGGCCACGCACCAGGATACGATGTTGCCCACCAGCAGTTGGGCGGCGTTGGCGTCGTTAATGGTATGCTTTTCGGAAAGCAGAATGTAGCATCCATAGGCGATCACCAGGCTCAGAAGTGTGGTAAGCACCCCGGCGATTAAGTAGCGGATCAGTTCCATCATTTCGTCCCGGTTGGTCAGGAGACGTTTAATCTTTTGCATTTCTGTTATTCCTCTCCATGGTCGCCGCGAGCGTAATCGCAGCCTAAAATATCGGTCAGCGCGACCGGCACCGGGGTTTTCTTCGCGCCGATCCGCAGCGTGGCGGTCTGCGTGTCCAGCGCGAGCACCGTTACAGTCTTTTGTTCCATCTGCCCGTTCAGCAGCAGCACCGCGCGAATCGCGCGCCCTTTTTCCAGCGAGTAACGTAAAAAACGTTCCATCGCCGGTCATCCCTCACTGTTCGGGTCTTGCGACGGGTCCCGTGTGGGCTCGGGCGAAACGGTCGTGCCCGGCACGCCCGGGTCAGCCTGCTCACGGAGCTTCTCCGGCACGGAGTAGATCAGGTAACTGCCGTCGTCGGACTGGTACACCGGGGTGAGTAGCGTGTTCAGCGCGGTTACATCCACCTCATAATTATAAAACTCCGAGGGGCTTACGTATACGTATTCCACCCCATATTTCTGTAACAGTTCCAGGTTCGAGGCAGGGTCGGCGTAAAAGGCGCTCACTTCCTGTTTGCGCTCCCCGGTGCTGAAGCCGTGATAATACAGGTACAGGTCGCTTCCGCACACGATGGTGCGCCCGGCCAGCGAAGCCACGGGATTCAGGTGCTGATTGCCGGTTAAAAATACGCTGTGTTCCGGCGTATTCTGTTTCACAAAATCCGCCACAGCCACATCCTGCGCGCTGTAGGCCTGATAATCGCTCACCGCTTCCCGGGCTACCGTCAGCCCGGCGGACAGGAAGAACACCGTAAGCGTAAGCGCCGCCAGCACCCGGCGGCCGCCCAGTCCCTTCAGCCGCGCATAAATCTCCAGCGCGTAATCCGCCGCCATGGGCAGGCACAGCAGGAACCAGACATAAATCAGCTTGTTGTTGTCGTACTCGTTGGGCTGGAACAGGATCAGCTCCGCAATCAGCAGGATCAGGAACGCGCCCGCCGCCAGCAGGCGGTTGCGGCGCACCCAGTCCCTCGCGGGCGGGTTGTCGGCAAAGCACGTTTCCGGCTCGCCCGGCGTGGTGGCACGCGCGCGCGCTTCCGCGTCGCCCGCTTCGTCGCGGTGCCACGTCGAGTGGAAAATTTCCTCGATCAGCGGCCTGTGGCTGGGTTCCGGCCCGGCTTCGCCCGTGACCGCGCGCATCACGCCCACGCGATCCGCGTCCTCCGGAGAGAAGGCGGCGGCGTGCAGTTTTTCCGGCGGCAGGGGGCGGATATAGGGTCGTGCAGCGATCATCGGTCGAGCCTCATCCACCGCCGCAAGGTGATGAACCTGCCCGTAAGTGGGCATTTCATGCGCAAGCACGCTGGCCGGTTCGTCATCCTCGGACTCCTCCGCCACGGAGGGTTGCTGTGCCGACGCAACGGTCATGGATTCCTCCAACCCGGTCTGCGCTTCTGTCTGCGCCACGCTCTCCGCGGGAATGCTCTCCGCTTCCGGAGTAACCGCCGTCGTCGCGGCCGGTTTACGCCGGTACAACCCGTCCGTCAGCGCGTCGGCGCGGTCGGCTTCCTCCCGCAGACCACCTTTGCGGCGCTCCAGAAGGGCCAGCAGAATCAGCAGGTACGGCAATCCGACGTTCTTAATATAAAACCAGAAATACGGATCGACCAGCCCGTTCCCCCCACGGTTGTTGCACCAGTTAAACCGGAAGCGCAGGAAATGGTCGCTGGAGGTCGCCTGGACAAAGGTGAAGCCGAAAAGTTGCGGCAGTGACAGCAGCGCGGCGATCGCGCCGTACAGCAGGAAAGGGCGAAACGCTTCCGCACGGCGGCTCTTCGGGGCGGTGCACACGGTATAAAGGCAGAACCCAAGGCTGGCAATCGCCAGCGCCAGAAAAGTGTGCGTATAAATCAACGGCATGCCGCCCGCCATGATCCCCGCCAGAATCAACGCACGCGGCACGGGGCGATCGCGTCGAAAGAGGGGCGGTACAATCAGCAACAGCACCGGCATCAGGATCGTCCACCCGCCCAGCAATCCACGCTGCGGCACCAGCATATCGCACAGGATGTTCACCCACCGCAGGTTGTTGGGGTCCGGCTGGTTAGTGGGGGTCTGGTAATACCCGGTCATCACGGTACGCAGATTGTCCCACGCGGTGGAAACGATCGCGCCGTTTTCCGTGGTGCCGCTTAATGTGTAGAAAAAGCCCAGCCCGCCGTTTAAAAACAACAGAAGCACCGCCAGCGTCACCGCGCCGCGCCTGCGGCACAGGTTGGCGCAGAGCAGCGCAAAACCCGTAAACACACTGGCGCACATCACCGTACCGGTAAACGCCATCGCAGCGGACAGGTTCATCCCCAGCAGGTAAAACGAACTGGCAAAGGTATCGGAAAGGTAAGGGTACGCCATCGTGGCGCCGACCATCAGACTGTTTTTAAGCGGAAACGCCGCGTTGACCGCGGAGGACGCAACCGCCAGATGCAGCGACAGGTCTCCGTAGGTGCTCTGCCCCACATGGCAGGTGCCGTCCGGCGCGATGCGGATGGAGTGCGAATACTCCAGCCACCCGGCGATCAGCGTAAGCGGCACAACCACCAGCAGCACCGCGCGCAGCATCCGCCGATCCTCCTCGCCATAGCGCACACGGGGCCTCGGGTCGCGCGTCAGGTAGGCGACCATCATCAGCAAACACAGGGTAAGCACCGCCAGCAGGTGCGCCGTTACGGTAAACGCGACCACGCAGGCCCAAAGCGCGGGCAGCCACAGCATGGAAAACAAACCGAAGGACGCCCCGGCATACCAGCGCGTCAGGGGCCTTAGCCCCGGCAGCCAGTACCGGGCGATCGTCAGCCCACCAGCCAGAAAGAACAGGAAAAAGGCAATTCCAGCCAAAGGCACATCTCCTTTATGCGGGTTCCCCCGTTACACGGACAGCATCTGCCGGAAAAACTGTACCGCCGTTTGCAGCGCGTCGTCATCCACGGTACATTCGCCGCGCAGCGCCTCCCGGCCGTTGACCAGAAAGGGCGAAAAACGGTACACCCTCCCCTTAAGGCCGCTGTAGAACCGCCCGTCGGTCACATAGGGGGACAGGCAGGGGGCGATCACCGCGCGTTCGAACAGGATTTCGATGGCGGTTTCCAGCGCGTCCCATGCCGCGCCGTTTGCCGCGCTGCGGTGGCTGTGCTCGTTCTGCACCGTGATGTCCAGCTTCGCGCCGTCGCGGCACCCCTTGCGGATCAGCCGCGCTTTCCACCAGCTCAGCGGTTTCCCCGGCACCGTGTGCAGCGAAAACGTAAGCTCCGCTGCGGTGGGGCTGCGCGAAGGTTCGCCCTGCGTGCTTACGCCGGTCACCGTGCACTCGCTGATAAAGAACTGCGACAGCACCGCCCGTTTCTGCCACATCAGCCGGAGCAGCGGAAAAGTCAGCCGGGGGTTGGCCAGCAGCAGCCTGCGAAAGAACGGCGCATGCCGGGACAGCTCCGTAAGCATCTGCGCGCTCGCCTTGCACAGCGACGCGTACCGAGGTCTGGCGATCAGGCGGGAACCAATGCGAAGCAGGATGTTCAGGGGCCGCGCGGCCCCGCGCTCGTCCGAAACGCTCACCGTGGGCGCTTTTACGCGCCCTTCCAGCTGCCCCTTCTCGGAGATGCCGATCAGCGCCAGCGGCGCGCCTTCCGGCAGGTACCGCCGGAAAGCCGATTGTGTCACGTAACCCCCATGATCCAGGACAAAACAGGGCGAGATTTTTCGCTTGTCCAGGTATTCCGCAATCGCTTTCGCCCCCGCCCCGCCGCTTAACCCGTCCATCGACAGAGCCAGAAACAGCTGCCCGCTGGGTTGGTACCCGCTTTGCAGCAACGCGTCCAGCGCTTCTAAAAGCGCCACCACATGCGCGCGCTGCAGGGGCACCGTCATCGGGCGGTCGATCAGCACAGGGGGTTCCTCACAATGCAACGCATCCATATGAGACACAAAAACCAGCGGATCGGCAATGTTCGCGCCAGGCATTTCCAGCACAAGGGCGCCGTTAACGAAGGTTTTCTGCTCCATGCGCGTGAAAACCGCCGGATACCGCTCGATAAGCAGCGCCGTCACAAAGGCCGCCCCTTCGGGCGTGTAGGCGGTGTATGCGTCCAGTGCGCGAAGGGTGTCCTTCGCGCGGCGATAATCCAGCGGCGCCAGAAATTCGCTCATGTCCGGCCTCCTGCAATGTGTTGATGCAGCATTATTTCGCCCTGCGAACCGATAAATCCTGCCCGGCGGCACAGGGAAAGACCAGGTAACCGCTGATTCAATCGCTTTGTGGCTGCCAATGCAGAGCGCTGGCGATTGGGGTGAGAAAAGACGAAGGAATAGCGGCGCTATTTCAAGGCTTTTCGAACGCAAAGCGGCGATGCTCTGCGAAGGCAGGCGCAAAGGGTTTTTAAACAGCGGTTGCCTGGTTTGACACCAGGACCCCCAGAGGCATAGAATGCAGGGGGAATGGGAGGCCACGACATTTTCGGAGCCGCCCGGAAAGAAGGCGGAAACATTGCGCGCGCAGACGTACCCGGCGCAGGCGTTCGACGCCATGCAGTATTTTTACGGTGACGTACAACCGCCGCGTATTCGCTGCCGTATCCGTTTTACGGGACGGGTGAACATTACGGCGCTGCGCGGTGCGATTGAAGCGTGCCAGACTGCCCATCCGCTGTTGGGTTGCGTGTTTCACCCCGGGCGGCATCGCTGGGAAGCGCCCCAACCGGCGGCGTCCGTTCCCCTGTACGAATCGGAGCAAGCCGACGAAGCCAGTGTACAGCAATGTCTGCTCAGCCCGCTTAACGAAACGTGCGAACCGCAATGGAAGCTATTTTTGCTCCGCATGCCCGGCGGCGACGAACTGTGCGTGATCATCAACCATATGGTCTGCGACGGCGCGGGCTTTAAGCAACTTTTATACGAACTGGCGGAGAACTACAGCCGTATCGCGGCGGGTGAAAGCGTGGTACCCGTCCCGGAAGCGCCGGACAGCCGCCGTTTTCGCCTGCTTCTCCATTCGCTGGGCCTGCGGGGCAGGCTGCGGGTAATACTGTCTCCCACTCGCCCCTTTGAGCATATTGCCTCGCCGCTGCTGCCTTACCGGGGCGGTTCCGGCTGCCCGGTACTGATTGAAAAGCATCTGCCGCCGGAACAGTTTTCCGCCGTTCGCCGCTATGCCCATGCCGCGGACGCCAGCGTGAACGACGTACTGCTGACCGCCTATCTGCGCGCGCTACACACCATAACCGGCAAGGACGAGGTGGCCGTGCCCTGCCCGGTTGATCTGCGCCGGTTTGCCGCGCCGGGGCAGACCTTTGGTTTGTGTAACCTCACGGGCAACTACTGGTGCCGTCTCACCCTGAGTGTATCCGAACCGTTTAC
>Ga0116170_10005793_pt1 | contig 10940 bp, 7 predicted proteins | sample AD_JPNHW1_MetaG_FD_89797 | JGI IMG/M metagenome (GOLD analysis project Ga0116170, IMG submission 89797) | Active sludge microbial communities of municipal wastewater-treating anaerobic digesters from Japan - AD_JPNHW1_MetaG | ecosystem: Engineered > Bioreactor > Anaerobic > Digestate | place... | reverse complement strand
GATCTTCACGCCAAGCTCCGTCCTGAGGCGCTCGACGGCCACGTCGAGGTGGAGCTCGCCCATGCCCGAGAGGATGATGCGGCCGGTATCGCCGTCCTCCCTGGCCCGCAGCGATGGATCCTCTTCGAGGAGGAGGGAGAGGGCCCTGGAGAGGGACTCGCCATCGGCCCGGCTGAAGGGCTCGAGGGCGAGGGAGACGACGGGCTCGGAGAAATCGAGGGCCTCGTAGAGTATGGCCGCCCCGGGGGCGCAGAGGCTCGAGCCGGTGGAGCCGGGAAGGGAGCGCTGGCCTCCCCTGCCCTCCCGGCCGGCCGCGGCCGACTTGCCCGTGGCGCTGAAGGCCGCCGCGACGATGTCGCCCGCCCGGGCCGAGGACCTGTCCTCGAGGGCGTCGGCCTGGATGGCGAAGATGCGCTGGACCCGGAGGACGGCCCCCGTGCCCGCCTCGACGAGGCGGTCGCCTGGCGCGAGGCTCCCCGACCAGACGCGGAGCCAGGAGAGCCGGCCGAAATGCCCGTCGGCCTGGGTCTTGAACACGAAGGCGGAAAAAGGAGCGGCGGGGTCGCAGTCCCGCCTGAGGGGCTGGCCGGTCGCAGGATCGCTGCCCTCGGGACAGCCCGCCTCCTCGGGACAGGGGAGAAGGTCCTGTACCGCATCGAGGAGGAAAGCGACACTTGTGTCAACAAAGGCCGAACCGCAGAGGACTGGAGTGACCCGTCCCTCGATGCAGGCCTTCCGCAGGGCGGCGCGAAGCTCCTCGGCTCCGGGTTCCCGGCCTGAGGCAAAGGCCTCCATCATGGCCTCATCGCCCTCGGCCAGGACCTCGACGAGGCGGGCCCGGGCCGCAAGGCCCTCCGCGAGGAAGGCAGGGTCGGACCCCATCCCGCCAGGGGTCGGCGAAGCCCCGGGGTCAGACCCTCCCGGGCCGCCCGCGACAGGGCCTTCAGGGCCTTCAGGGCCTTCAGGGCCTTCGGGACCGGAGCCCGGGAAGGCCGTATAGGTCAGCGAAACGAGGTCGAGGATGCCGGCGAAATCAGGGCCCTCGCCATGGGGGAGCTGGACCGGGACAGCCCCGCGGTCGAGCCCCGAAAGCTCCGAAACCGCGCGCTCGAAGGAGGCGCCCTTGCGGTCCATCTTGTTGACGAAGGCGACGCGCGGCAGCCTGCGGCGGGCCGCGGCCTTGAGGATACCCTCGGTCCTGGCCTGGACGCCCGCCACGGCGCAGAGCACGAGGACGGCGCCGTCGAGGACGCGGAGGCTGCGCTCCACCTCGGCCCCGAAGTCCACATGGCCGGGCGTATCGATGAGGTTGATCGAGGAGGCCTTCCAGTCGATCTGGACGCAGGCGGCCTTGACGGTTATCCCGCGCTCGCGCTCCACCCTGAGGAAGTCGGTGGCCGTGGTGCCCTCGTCCACAGTGCCGGCCACGCGCCTGCGGCCGGAGAGGAAGAGGATGCGTTCGGTGAGGCTGGTCTTGCCCGCGTCGATGTGGGCGAAGATGCCCATGTTCCGGATCTGCGGTGAAGCTGCGGGATCCATGGTGCGCATATAATAGAACAAATGCGGGAAATGCGCGAGGAGTGCATTGAAAGCGCGCGGACGCATGCCTATATTGAATGGACCAGAAGACAGGACAATCTTCATTCCTTTTCCGGAGCCGCCCGTGAGCCTCATCTATATCATCGTCCCCTGCCTCCTCCTCGTGGTCGTCCTCGCGGCCGTCTGGCTGGACCGCTGGTCGGTGCCCATCATCCTCGTGGCCCTCGGAGCGGGCATAGCCTTCGGCAGCGACGTCCTCGGCCTCGTCGACTTCGGGGACATGAAGCTCTCGAACGAGATAGCCAACCTGGCCCTCGTCTTCATCCTCTTCAACGGCGGCTTCGGCACGAAGAAGGACGACCTCAGGATGGTGGCCCTGCCGGCCGGAGGACTCGCCACCTGGGGCGTCGTCCTCACCGCGGCGGCAAGCTTCGGGATCCTGCGCTTCGCCCTCGGCTGGGAGCTCCAGAAGGCCCTCCTCATCTCGGTCATCATCTCCTCGACCGACGCGGCGGCCACCTTCTCCATCCTGCGCAGGCAGTCCTTGCCCAAGAGGCTCTCGGCCACCGTCGAGGTCGAGAGCGCGGCCAACGACCCCATGGCCATCCTCCTCACCCTCATCGCCGTGGAGGCCTTCTCGACCGGCACGGCCAGGCCTGCCATGGTCGTCCTCACCTTCGCCTGGAAGTTCGCGGTCGGGCCCGTCATCGGCTTCCTCATCGCGAAGGCCGCCCTCTGGCTCTTCAACCGCCTCTCGCCCCAGGACAGGGGCTACTACTACATACTCTTCCTCTCTGTCGTCCTCCTCACCTACGGCCTGGCCGAGGCGGCAAAGGCCTCGGGCATGCTCGCCGTCTTCACCGCGGGCTTCGTCATGGGCTCGAAGTCCTTCGTCCACAAGCAGGGCGTGACCAACTTCTCCTCGGCCATCGCGACGATAGCCAACATCGGCATGTTCGTCCTCCTCGGCCTCCTCGTCTTCCCCCGCGAGTGGAAGGCGATCTGGCTCGACGGCGTCGTCCTCTTCCTCGTCCTCGCCTTCCTGGCGAGGCCCGCGGCGGTCTGGCTCGGCACCCTCGGCATGAAGCTTCCCTGGCGCGAGAAGACCTTCATCTCCTGGGCGGGCCTGCGCGGCGCCGTCCCCATCGTCCTCGCCACCTACCCCGCCGCCGCCGGCCTCTCGGGCGGCAACGACATCTTCAACCTCGTCTTCTTCGCCGTCCTCCTCTCGGTCTCCATCCAGGGCTCGACCCTCGGCCTCGTCGCGAAATGGCTCGGCCTCTCGACGCCCTCGCGGCCCCAGGCCCTCTACAACCTCGAGCTCGTCACCATGGCTGCGAGCGACCTCGACCTCGTCGTCGTCGACCTGCCCGACCCCCAGGGCGTCCCCGGCCCCCGGGTCAGGGACCTAAAGCTCCCCAAGGGGGCCGTGATCACCCTCGTGACGAGGGGCAGGGAAGTCGTGGCGCCCAACGGGAACACCATCCTCAGGGGCTGGGACCAGGTCACGGTCCTCGCCCACGCGCAGGACGGGGACCTCGTCCGCGACGCCCTCCTCAAGCCCTTCGACATCTGGGAAAAGCCGAAGCCCCGGGACCTTGGCTGAGGCCCTCTCCGCGGCGCCCCCGCGCCCGGCGAGGGCCGGGGCCCGCAACATCCTTCTTTCCGAAGGTGTCGCTCAACTTTTCCCTGGATCGACCGCGGGCGGGCTGCGCCGACCGGGGTCGGAGGGGACCGACCGCGGCGCGCGTGCGGGGGCCGACAGCCGCGCGCGTGCGGGGGCCGACAGCCGCGCGCGGGCCCTGCCTCCGCGGCGGGGAGCGGTTCCCGAGACGGCCCGTCTATAGTATATTGGTCCGATACCGGACATGCTCCGGGACCCTGCCCGCCTCCATGGCGGGCCGAACATTCGGGCGCGGCGCCCCGTGCGCTCCAGGCTCGGCCCGGCGGCTTCGTGCAAGCGGCCGCCAGGGCGACAGAGGCCGGGACCGGCGGCCCGGGAGGCAGACATGAAGGAACTCGCAACCATCGAGTCCATCCCCCTCGAGGATCTCAGGGAGCAGGTGATGGACGGCCTCGTGAGGCGCTTCTCGAGCGGCAGCCTCTCGATGGAGGACTACGAGAGGCGCACCGCCGTGGCGGCCAAGGCCCTGTCAAAGGCGGAGGTCTTCTCCGCGGTCGAGGGACTCCCCGAGGAGTCGCCGCGGGCCATGGCGGCCGCCGCGTCCCGGGCGGTCGCGGGCGAGAGCGGCTGGCGCGTCGCGGAACGGGGGGAGACGATCCCCGCCAGCCAGACGGCCGTGGCCATCTTCAGCGGGGCCGAGCGCAGGGGCGTCTGGCACGCTCCCCGCCGCTTCGAGTCCTTCTGCCTCTTCGGCGGCGCCGACCTCGACCTGAGGCGCGCGGTGGTCCCCCCCGAGGGCATCACGATCAGCGCCCTCGCGGTCTTCGGCGGCCTCGACGTCATCGTCCCGCCGGACATGCGGGTCGAGGTCTCGGGCATGGGCATCTTCGGCGGCTTCGACCACAAGCAGACCGACGCCCCCGAGGACGCCCCCCTCGTCCGCATCGAGGGCTTCGCCCTCTTCGGCGGCGTGGGCATCAAGATCAAGCGTTAGGCGACACCAGAAGCCCCTCGCCGAAGATGGGGGGCACGATCTCCTCGGCCCGGCCGAGGTACTGCTCCCCGAAGAGGCCCTCGCAGTCGTCGAGGGCCTCGAGGTTCATGTAGACCGTGCGTGCGCCCGCGCGCCCTGCCCAGCGCACGAAGTCGTTGGCGGGATAGACGGTGCCCGAGGTGCCTATCGCGACGAAGAGGTCGCAGCGCCCCAGGGCCTCCATGGCCGCCTCGGCGTTGGCCTGGGGTATCATCTCGTGGAAGAGGACGATGTCCGGCCTCAATATGGCCCCGCAGGCGGGGCAGGTCGGCACGGACTCCGTGTAGAGGGAGGCGTCGGCCCAGGGCTCCCTGCCGCAGCGCGGGTTCGTGCAACGCGTGCGGGCCACGGAGCCGTGGTACTCGACCACGTTGCGGCTGCCCGCCCGCGCGTGGAGTCCGTCGATGTTCTGGGTGACCAGCGTGAAGCCGCGGCCCGCGGCGCGGGCCTCCGCCTCGAGGCGCGCGAGGGCGAGATGGGCCGCGTTGGGCGAAGCCGCCGCGGCAATTCGCCGCGTCTCGCTCCAGAATCGCCACACCTCGAGGGGCTCCTTCCGGAAGTAGTCGCCGTCCGAGAGCCGCACGAGGGCCGCGTCGTTCCAGAGCCCGTCGGGCCCGCGGTAGGGCCTGATCCCCGAGGCCACCGATATGCCGGCGCCGGTGAGGAAGACGGCGTTGCGGTACTGCGAGAGGTCGATCCTTATCCTGTCCATGGCTTGCTCCGTACCGTGATTCTGCGCTTCGACCCCGCCCGGGTCAATGAGGAAGGCGGCCCTGCGGGATACGCGGCGCGCTTCACGCCGCGCGCCGCGCGTTTCTATGCAGCTGCGCGGCCCCGGGCGGCGTTGACGCGGCGAGGCCTGCCGCGCTATCCGTACTGCATGGACACCAACGAGACCAGGACATTCTTCGATACGCTGAACCACGAGTACCTTGCCGTGCACAACCGCAAGGAGAACCTCTTCTGGGCCACCTACATGGCCACGAGCGAGGACCACGAGGGCTTCGCCGAGGCCGAGAAGGCCTGGAAGGCCTTCGTCTCCGACCCGCGGAGGCTCGCGGCCGTGCGCGCGCGGATCGCCGCCCTCGAGGCCACGCCTCCGGCGGCGCCCGGCAGCGCCGAGGCCGTTGAGCGGGAGGAGCTCGCGAAGGGACTCGCGGGCTGGCGCGCACTCTTCGAGGCCAACATCGTCGAGGGGGAGGCGGGCATCCCGGGCATGGACCGCATCGTCTCCCTGGAGGCGGAGCTCTTCGGCAAGCGGCAGAAGCTCGTCCTCCGGCACCGGAACGAGAGGGGCGAGGAGGAGGACGCGACCCTCGGCACCCTCCTGACGAACGAGGCGACCAACCCGGACGAGGAGGCGAGGAAGAGCAGCTTCAGGGCCCTCCGCGGCCTCGAGGAATGGGTGCTCGACAACGGCTTCATCGACATCGTGAGGGCGCGCAACGCCTTCGCGCGGAGCCAGGGGCGCAGGGACTACTTCGATTTCAAGGTGCGCAAGTCCGAGGCCATGACGACCGAGGAGCTCTTCGCCATCCTCGACGACTTCGAGAAGCGGACGGCCGGCGCGAACCGGCGCGGCCTCGACGCGGTGGCCGCGGCCAAGGGCCCCGCGGCCCTCGAGCCCTGGAACCTGCGCTTCAACATGGCGGGCGACGTGCTGCGAGAGATGGACCCCTACTTCCCCTACGCGACCGCCCTCGGCCGCTGGGACGAGAGCTTCAGGCGCCTCGGCATCCAGTACCGCGGCGCCACCATGCAGCTCGACCTCCTCGCGCGCAAGGGCAAGTACCAGAACGGCTTCTGCCACGGGCCGGTCCCCGCCTACTTCGACCACGGGAAGTGGGTGCCCGGCGCCATCAACTTCACCTCGGAGGGCAAGCCCGACCAGGTCGGTTCCGGCTATCGCGCCCTCCAGACCCTCTTCCACGAGGGCGGCCACGCGGCCCACTTCGCCAACGTCGCGCAGAACTCGCCCTGCTTCTCGCAGGAGTTCCCGCCCACCTCGATGGCCTATGCCGAGACCCAGTCCATGTTCTGCGACAGCATCATCGGCGACCCGGACTGGCTCTTCCGCTATGCCCGCTCCGCCGACGGCGAGCCGATGCCGCAGGAGCTCATCCGCAGGCGCATCGAGAAGACCCAGCCCTTCCGCGCCTTCGAGGAGCGCATGATCCTCGTCGTGCCCTACTTCGAGCGGGCCCTCTACGCGCTGTCCGACGGCGAGCTGACGAAGGACCGGATCCTCGCCCTCGCGCGCGAGACCGAGCGGCGCATCCTCGGCGTCGAGAGCCACCGGCCCCTCCTCGCCATCCCCCACCTCCTCAACCAGGAGAGCGCGGCGAGCTACCACGGCTACCTCCTCGCGAACATGGCCGTCTACCAGACTAGGGCCTGGTTCATCCGGGAGTTCGGCTACATCGCCGACAACCCGGCGGTCGGCCCCCTCCTCGCGGAGAAGTACTGGGCGCCGGGCAACTCGATGACCCACGACCAGACGCTACGGGCCCTCACGGGAGAAGGCTTCTCCGCGCGCCACCTCGCCGAGGACTGCAACCGCTCCCCCGAAGAGGCCTGGGCCGAAGCCGAAGCCTCGATCAAGGCGGCCGCGGAGCGCGACTACCCGAAGGACTATCCCGCGGAGCTCGGAGCCACGATCCGCATCGTCGACGGGACCGAGGTGCTCGCCGGGAATTCGGCCTCGGGAAAGAAGATGTGCGAGGACTTCGCCAGGGTCGTGGGAGAGAGGTACCCGGCCAGGGCCTGACCTGGCGCAGGGGCCATGCATGACACCGGGGCCGCCGCAGGCGGCCCCTTTTTTCCGCTTCCTCCTTGATTCCCGGCCGGCGGACCATAGGCTTGATGGGTATCGCTCGTCTTGCAAGGAGGTTTTATGAAACGTCTCGCCGTCATCCTGGTCCTGGTCCTGGCGGTTTCCGGGCTGGCGATAGCCGAGGGCCTCGACCTCGGCAGCTTCCCCCTCGGGAAGTGGCTCGACGCCAACTACGACGCGATCTGGGAATTCTCTACCGGCAACGTACGGATACTCTCGCCCTCGGGCACCGTGTACTACGATTTCGGCAAGGCCACCATCGAGGGCCTCAAGGTGGGCCTCGAGGGCGGCGCCGCCACCCTGAGCTTCTCCTGCAAGGAGACAGGCAAGTTCTACAAATTCACGAAATCGCTCACCGACACGGGCCTCATCCTCGAGATCGACCCGCCCTGGAAGGTCCACTACAAGGTGGCCATGCCCAGACAGTAGGGGCGCCTTGTCCATTGGACCATGGCCCGTCCGCCTGCTTCGCATTGCGCAAGGGCAGGGCCGGCGATACAATCGCTGCCATGGAAAATGCAGCCTTTCAGGAGTCCTGCGACCGTGCCATAGGCGCCATCGTCTCCGACGAGACCTGGGCGGCCATCGAGCCCGCGGTCAGTTCCTCCCGCCTGCCCTGCCCCGTCGTCACGCGCATCGCCCCCGACGCCGACCTGCCCCATGCGGTCACGGTCATGGTCGTCGACCTCCACGCCTATCCCCGCCTCCTCGACCTGGCCATGGCGTACCGGCGCTTCATGCGCAGGACGCTCTTCGTGGCCTGGACGCCGGAGGAGGAGCTCGGGCTCCTCGAGTTCATCGATCCGGCCGACGACATCGTCAGGGCCGACGCCGTCGCGCGGCAGCTGCCGCTGCGGATCGAACGGTTGCTCTCCGAACAGGGCATGACGAGGATGGATTTCCTCACCGGGCTCTCGAACCGGCGGGTCCTGTTCCAGATCGCGGAACAGGCCTTTGGGGAGGGGGTGGACGCTGATCACCCGATTTCGGCCGTCAAGATCGACCTCGACCACTTCAAGCGCATCAACGACAGCTTCGGCCACCAGGTCGGCGACGAGGTCCTGAGGACAGCCGCGGCTGCGACCATGTCGACCTGCCCCGAGGCGATCTGCGTGTGCCGCACCGGAGGAGAGGAGTTCCTCGTCCTCCTCCATGCGGACCGAGCCCTCGCCCTCTCCCGGGCCGAGGACATACGCAGGAACATCGCCGCGGCGAACGCCGCGGGCGGCGTCAGGTTCACCGCAAGCCTCGGGGTCGCCACGGCAACGTCGCCCGCAGGCGGATTCAGGCAGCTGCAGGAAAACGCGGAGCGCTGCCTCTATCAGGCCAAGCAGTCCGGGAGGAACCGCGTCGTCGACGAGGCCATGTTCTCGAAAAGCGCCGAGGAGAGCAACGAAGATCCGCTGATCGTGGACTTCGACAACCGCGTGCGCGTGCTGACGGACAGGCTCGCAGGATATCTCAGCCAGAAAGGCCGGGCGATGGCCCGGGGCTTCCAGGACGAGGCCGAGCTCGACGGCCTGACCTCCATCTACAACCGCCGCTATTTCGACCGCCGCATCGAGCGGGAACTGGCCAACTCCAGGAAGCCCGGGAGCCAGCTCTCAATGCTGCTCTTCGACATCGACGACTTCGGCGCGGTCAACCGGAATTACGGGTTCCCGGCCGGGGACCGCTGCCTCAAGGCAGTCACCGCCGCGTTGGCTGCTTCGGTCCGCAGCACGGACTGGGTGGCGCGCTACGGCGGCGAGGAACTCTGCGCGATCCTGCCGGGAACCGCCCTCGACGAGGCATCCCTCATTGCCGAGCGCATTCTGGACGCCATTCGGGCCATACGGGCCACCGCCGTCGATGGCCGGACCTTCAGCGTCACGGCCAGCTGCGGCATCGTCGAGACGCGGGGCGATGATCCCGACGTGCCAAGCTTCGTGCAAAGGGCAAGCGACAAGGTCCGCGAGGCCAAGAAGGCGGGCAAGAACCGGTCGGCGCGCTGAGGGCCCCTCCCGGGCCCCGCCCGGCTTCCTCGAGACCCGCCGGGCGGCGGCTTCTCAGTCGGAACGGCGAAGCCGGGCGTTTTCCCCTTCCCGGAGGACTTCGAAGCGCCGATTGTAGGCCCGGCAGATATCCGGGCAGTTGCCGCGGCAAATCGGGTCCTCGAAGGGGTCATGGCGCAGCGACCAGCGCTCCCGCTCCATCCGTACGGAAGGACCGATCCGGCCTATCGGCAAGCCCCCTTCGCGCATGTAGACGAAGCAGGGATAGTGGGCCCCGTCCCTCGCGGTCATCTCGTCGAGGACTATATGGCAACGACGGGGATCGTCCGCCTCCAGCCCCCGGACCGCTCCGCCGGCCGCCGTCAGCGCGGCGCGCCAGGCGAAGGTCGGGTGGCGTTCGAGCAGGCCGCGATCCCACTCCAGGACGGGAAGTCTCCTCGAGAACTGGGCGGCGGGATTCAGGCGGATGTCGGCTACTCCAAGGGAGTCCGCAAAGGCGACGATGGCCTGGGCGGCCTCGAGGTTCTCGGGATTGAGGACGGCGCCCACGGTCACCCGGGCGCGCTGCGACAGCAAGGCGATGTTGTCCACGACACGACGCCAGGCTCCCGGGACTCCTCCTGCCATCAGGTCGCCAAGTCCCGCTTCGCTCGAGTCGAGCGAAATGGAGAACTCGTCGACGCCGCGTTCCACGAGGTCGAGGTAGAGCCGAGGGTCGGCAGAACCATTGGTCGCCACGCAGATCCTGGAGATGCCCAGCCCGGATGCGAGGCTCACGAGCCGAGGCAGCCCCTCGTGAAGGGTCGGCTCGCCGCCGGTCAGGACCAGGGCCCTGAGCCCGTCCTTAGCCCAGCCCTCGATGCAGCGCGCGGCCTCGCCGTAGGGCAGGTCGCCGCCTCCGAATTTCCGGCAGTAGGGGCAGGCGAAATTGCATCGATCGGTGAGCACGAGGACGCAACGGCCCAGGGCTGAGCCTGTCGAGGCCCTGGCGCAACGCTGGTCGGTCAGGGTGTGGAAGCCCATGGCCTCGAGCCGTCCGTCAAGGAAGCGCGCGGCCGGGTCGCCGCTTCCGCCTGATGCCTCTCTTCGCGAAATCGCGTTGCCGCTGTTGTCCATGCGTCCTCCTGACCTCGATCCAAGGGTCGCATGCGGAGCGACATAAGTAAAATCGATTGTTTATATCCACTCGATCCGCTATTCTTATGACCACCCCCTGCCCTATAGAGGGATACGGAGCTTGAATGGAACGTTTTGCCCTGACCTGCTTCAGGGAGATCGCCAGGAAGGGAAGCTTCACACGGGCCTCGGAGGCCCTCGGACGAAGCCAGCCCGCCGTCAGCGCCCAGATCAAGAAGCTGGAGGATGAGCTCGGCGGCCCCCTCTTCGACCGGGGAAGGGCCACCCTCGTCCTCACCGACATGGGGAGGCGCCTCCTTCCAGGGGCCCAGAGGATCCTCGAGGAATTCGAAGCCCTCGAGCGGGAAGTCGCGGAGAGGGATGGGCAGCCGCGAGGGCGGGTCACCATAGCAGCCGGCCTGTCGGCGATCGAGAACCTCCTCCCCGAGGTGTTGAGACGCTTCCAGGCCAGGTACCCCCTCGTCCAGATCAGCCTCCTGAACCGCTCGGGGGAAGGAATCCAGGAGGCCCTCGTCAATGGCCAGGCGGATCTCGGGATAGGCTGGCTGCTCAGGGAGCGACCGCGTATCATATCCGAGGCGATCTCGACGCTCCGTTTCTTCTTCGCCGCCAGGGAAGGAGGCGGAAGGGCAGCCGACTCCCCCGGGACATTTCCGGCCGGACCCATCCTTGCCTTCGAACGGGGCATCGAGATCAGGGACTACGCCGAGAAGTGGCTCGGTCCCTTCGAGGCCAGCCTTGAGCTGCCGAGCGCCCAAGCCCTTGTCCGTTTTGCAGAGG
>Ga0116170_10005791_pt1 | contig 10945 bp, 9 predicted proteins | sample AD_JPNHW1_MetaG_FD_89797 | JGI IMG/M metagenome (GOLD analysis project Ga0116170, IMG submission 89797) | Active sludge microbial communities of municipal wastewater-treating anaerobic digesters from Japan - AD_JPNHW1_MetaG | ecosystem: Engineered > Bioreactor > Anaerobic > Digestate | place... | reverse complement strand
TAGGGAGCGTAAAGACCGGAGAAGGCGGGCACGAAGTAAATGCCGCCGGCATCATCAACAGTCTTGGCCAGCTCTTCAATGTCAGATGATTTCTGAATCATCTTGAGGTTGTCGCGCATCCACTGCACGAGGGCGCCGGTGATGGCGATGGAGCCTTCAAGGGCGTACACGGCGGGTTCTTTGCCAATCTTGTAGCCGAGGGTGGTCAGCAGACCATTCTTGGACTGGATCGGTTTGGTGCCGGTGTTCATGAGCATGAAGCAGCCGGTTCCGTAGGTGTTCTTGGCTTCGCCTGGGTCATAGCAGGTCTGGCCAAAGAGCGCGGCTTGCTGGTCGCCCAAGTCGCCTGCCACCGGGATGCCGTCGAGACCGGAGTTCTGGCAGTAGCCATACACTTCGGAGGAGGGTTTGATTGCCGGGAGCATGGCGCGCGGGACGCTGAGGTCCTTCAGCATATCGGGATCCCAGTCGAGGGTTTCCAGATTCATCATGAAGGTTCGGGAGGCGTTGGTAACATCGGTCACGTGCACACCGCCCTTGGGGCCACCGGTGAGGTTCCAGATCACCCAGGTATCGATGTTGCCGAAGAGGATTTCGCCCTTCTCAGCTTTTTCGCGGACGCCGGGAACGTTGTCCAGGATCCACTTGACTTTCATACCGGAGAAGTAGGTCGCCAGAGGCAGACCAACCTTGGGGCGGTACTTGTCCTGACCGCCAACTTTTCCGAGTTCGTTGCAGATCTGGTCGGTGCGGGTGTCTTGCCAGACGATGGCGTTGTAAACGGGTTTGCCGGTGGCTTTTTCCCAGACAACGGCGGTTTCGCGCTGGTTGGTGACGCCGACTGCTGCGATCTCCTTGATGTCGATGTGGAGCTTGTCCAGAGCGCCTTTGATAACTTCCTGGGTAGCCTGCCAGATCTCGAGGGGATTGTGCTCAACCCAACCGGGTTTCGGGTAAATCTGTTCGTGTTCTTTCTGATCATAGCCTACCACTGCGCCTTTGTGATCAAAAATCATAAAGCGGGTGCTGGTAGTACCCTGATCAACTGCTCCTACGTACTTTGCCATTATTTCTCCTTTTTTGCTAATTAGTTTGACAGTTTACGGGCATTAACAATCTGCCCATGTTTTTGCGGCGGAATCAAGCAAAAAATATGTGGAAGTCGCGCCGGGATCCTGATGGTTCGCGCTGCGTTCGCCTAAATAACTGGCGCGCCCTTTGCGCGCGACCAGCGGAATGGTTGCCAGCATACCCTGATGGGCGGCATCCGCGGAATTGCGCAGCCCCACCCCGATTGGCAGGTTTTGCGCCACGGCTTCCTTCAGCGCTTCCAAAGCGGGCTGCATCGCATCCACCATGGTTTTATCCCCGGGGATCGCTTTTCCGCGCATCTGCACGCCTTGTTCAGCCGCTTCCCAGCCCGCGCACCAGTCCGCAAGCTCCAACTGTTCTTTGCCCGCAAAGCTTTTGCTGAGCTGCATAAAAACCGTTGAATACAAAGGACCGCTCGCGCCGCCTACTGAGGACAGCAGCGTCATCCCCACACCCTTCAGGATGCCGGTGATGTCGCTTGTTTCCATGGATGGCAATTTGGTCATGACTGCTTTAAATCCCCGGTTCATATTGGCGCCGTGATCCGCGTCCCCGATTTCACGGTCGAGGTCGGTCAGATACACATTGTTTTCGTCTATGACCTGGGAAAAAGTCCGAATCCACTCTAAAACATTCTCTCTTGATATGGCCACATTAACCTCATAGGATAGGTTCTGGAGTGGGACATCCACTCCAGAACCATTGGACAACTTACTAAATTCCCCAGCGCATCCCGGCAGTCTTCACAGGCGCATCCCAGAGTTTGGTCAGGTCAGCGTCCAGTTTCAGCAGGGTGATGGAGGCTCCAGCCATTTCCAGGCTGGTGATATAGGGACCGATCAGGTGGCGGGTTACTTTAATGCCCTTCGCCTCCAGCATCTGCACCGCTTTGCGGTAAATGATGTAGAGTTCGATCAGGGGGGTGCCGCCCATGCTGTTGACAAACAGCAAAACTTCATCGCCAGCCTTGAAAGGCAGGTCCTCGACGATCGGGGTGAGCAGCATTTCGGTCACCTTGTCGGCGGGCTGCAGCTTCATGCGGGTGCGTCCAGGCTCGCCGTGGATGCCGATGCCAATTTCCATCTCATCTTCAGGCAGGTCAAAGGAGGGTTTGCCAACATGCGGGACAACACAGGAAGTGAGCGCCATGCCCATGCTGCGGCCTTGAGCGTTGACTTTGCGCGCCAGGTCGGCAACTTCCTTAAGAGAGCGGCCTTCTTCGGCGGCGGCGCCAACAATCTTTTCCATCAGCACAGTCAGACCAACGCCGCGGCGTCCGGCAGTCCAGGTGCTGTCCTTTACAGCCACATCGTCATCCACCACGACGGACTGCACTTCGATGCCTTCTTCCTTTGCCAGGTCGGCAGCCATTTCAAAGTTCATCACATCGCCGGTATAGTTCTTGACAATGTGCAGGACGCCAGCACCGCCGTTGACGGCCTTGGTGGCTTCGAGCATTTGATCGGGGGTAGGGCTGGTGAAGACGGCGCCCGGGCAGGCGGCGTCAAGCATTCCCATTCCCACAAAACCGCCGTGCATGGGTTCGTGGCCGCTGCCTCCGCCGGAGACAAGGCCTACTTTTCCCTTCACGGGGGCGTCGGCACGGACGATGTAATTTGGATCGTAGAAAACCTTTACGATGTCAGGGTGAGCCAGCTCAATACCCTGAAGCTCTTCCAAAACGACATCTTCGGGCTTGTTAATTAATTTCTTCATAAGCAGAGTCTCCTTTCTAAGCTAAAAGTTCAGGTAAGCATGCAGATGCAGCGGCTGTTTACTGAAATCAGGAATTAGTCTTTCTTGGGCAGGTTCTTGGAAACGAGCACGTCGTACAGCCAGAAGCCGATGGGGCCGGCGATTGCGGGCACGAGCACCGGCGGGATCAGCCAGTACAAGCCGTCAAAGAGGCCCTTGGTGCCAACCAGGGCGCCCAACAGACGGGGGCCGAGGTCACGGGCAGGATTGATGGAATAGCCGCTGGGGCCGCCGAGGGACAGACCAACCGCAAGCACTGTGAAGCCCACGATGAGGCCGCCCAGGTTGTCCTTCAGGCCGTTGTTCTTCAGGTCGCCGGAGGCAGCAATACCCCAGGTGAGCATGAAGGTGCCGAAAACTTCCGCGATGATGGCGGTCAGCATGCTGTAGGAGGTACCCGCAGCGCCGGCCTTGTCAGCGCCAAAGAAGACTGTATCGTACACAGAGCCGGGGCCGGTTGACCACACATTGGGCATACCAGCAGCCACGAGGCCGTCGCGGTACACTAAGTACACAGCGGCAGCGCCGAGGAAAGCGCCAATCATCTGAGCAACGATATAGGGGAGGACCTTTTTCCACGGGAAACCGCGGCGCACTGCCAGACCGAGGGTCACGGCAGGATTCAGGTGAGCGCCGGAGACACCAGCGGAAACGTACACGGCAATGATAACCGCGAAGGCCCAGCCGATGGTAATGGTGTTCCAGTTGTAGGCGGTACCTGCAAGGCGGGGAGCCAAACCAACATTGGCAACGACACCGTCACCAAGCAGAATGAGGATAAACGTACCAAACACCTCACCAATAAACTCTTTGAACGATCTATTTTCCATCTTTACAAAATCTCCTTTTCGAATATGTTAAAAAAATGATCTTTAAAGTTTGGGATTGAACGTTCGCTATCGGTTTTGTCTTATTCCTGGCTCCTCCTTTCATAAAAATTACTCCAAATTACTTAAACGAAGTTGATAGACTATGGATCATTCTGTGTGGAGATTATGGGGTGAGAGACAACTCCACGAGGCCGACATGTAAAACGCGGTCTATTTAAATTGCAAGCTGGTCCTGCCCGCATTCCTCCTACCACTGCGATCCACAACACAACTTCCAGTAAACTATAACACCCAGGAAATGGGCGGCTGGAGTTTTCCGAATTGCTCTCAGTATAGCATATTGAACAGGCAGAGTCAAAAGGGTTATACAAATTTCGTAGAATTTGCGGGTTTTTTGTACCAATTGCATATCAGTTCTGCTCAGCCTGGTGCGAATCCTGATGTGCCGCGTTTCCCACGCGCGCCTGGAGGATTTCCCAAATGGATGCGCTGGCATCAATCAGATCCGGAGTCCTGCCGGCAATGGTTTCCTGCTGCACATTCCCGCGCGCTAAGATATGCCCGCCACCAGCGATGAGGCTGAAATCCAGTGCGCCGCTCTGTACTGAAAATATTCTCCCTGCGCGCTGTTTGCTGTCGGGATTGGAGCGGCGGCTGATGAGCAGCCGTTGTGTGCTGCCGGTTGGCTCACCCAGCTGTTGAGAAGCGGCGGACCAGGCAGACGGACTGACCTGGGAAGGCGCCAACAGGGTCAGCATCCTCGTGGAAGTGGAAAGCGGGAACTACCTGCGTGGGCAAGCTGTTCCCCCAGGCCCAAACATCCGCGCCGGCAACGGAGCCGAAGGCGGGGATATGCAGCGGGACCGCACAAGCAGCGGCGACCGGCATACCGCCGCCGTTGGAAAGCCAGTTGAACCACCCTCCCGGGGGCGATTGGGTACTCGCGCGAAAGCGTGTCCATCCGGTCGGAAGAATAGGCGGGCTCCGCGTTTTCCAGCGCGGGGCTGGCTGCGTCCCGGCGCCTGGGGAAGCCCACGCCTGGCGGGCAGCGCAGCAGAAATCCGGCAGCGCTCCCCAGCTCTTTCCTCTGGCCGACATGAGTCTGATTGGCCGGGCGCTGCGAAGCGGCGCGCAGCCTCAGGACCGAGGGAAAGGCTTGGGAGAGTTGGATGCCTGGCAAAACGCAGAGCAGGCCGCGCAGCAGCTGGCCCGGAGGTACAGCAGCCTGTTCATCCGGTCAGCGAGGTACAGTCCGGCGGTCAGAAAATTCAGCGCGGCAAGGAAGACAGACCCGGCGAGGGTAATGATTTCTTCGCAGATTCCCTCGTTCCGGTTAATGTGCCTGAAAGAATGCATGGGATTAAAGAAAATTGAAATTTATGGTGGATGTGGATAGATAATGAAGATAATGCCGCAAAACGGCAATATGCTGATATAATCACGCCAACTCACCAAAGAAAACAGCGGGTTTTCGGGATTCGACTCAAGAATGCAAAGGCAATTGGACGTCCGACAGTTTTCCGGTCAAATGTTGAGTGCCCGCAGCGCACACTTTTTCTTTACCTTTAGCTCAGGCAGCTTTCCAATGCGGATTGCTTGGATTGAGCGCCTGTTCTTTACCAGAAAGGGAATCATGCCGCTGGCTGCGTTCCACGGGAAAGCAAACCAGCTGCTTTTTTTAATGACGTGCATTTTTTGAACAACCTTAATTGGAGGTAAGTGTGCAGGAAAAATATGATTACATTATCATCGGCGGGGGTGTGGTTGGATGTATGCTCGCCCGCTGGCTTTCCCGGTACGAAGGGAAGGTGCTGCTCATCGAGAAGGAAGCCGATGTCGGTATGGGCTGCTCGAGCGCCAACACAGCCATTGTCCACGCTGGTTACGACCCGCTGCCCGGCTCCCTGAAAGCCCGCATGAACGTGAAAGGCAACGCCATGTGGGACACGCTGGCTGGTGAACTCAACTTCGCCTTTGAGCGCCGCGGCGACTATGTAGTGGCAATCGGAGACGACGAGCTGCCGCTGGTGCACAAGCTCATGGACCAGGGCAAGCAGAACGGCGTGCCCGGGATGCTGATGATTGACGGTCCGGAAATGCGCGCGCGTGAAAAGCACATCAACCCTGAGACCAGCGGCGCGCTGTGGGCTTCCACCGGCGGTATCTGCGACCCCTTCCAGGTTACGGTTGCCGCGGGCGAAAATGCCGTGATGAACGGCGCGAAGCTGCTGCTGAACACCGCTTTCCAGGATTTCATCATGGAAGGAAAACGCATTATCGGCGTACGCACCAACCGCGGGGATTTCCTCGGACGTTGGGTCATCAACTCCGCGGGCATCTATTCCGATGAGGTCATGCACAAAGCCGGCGTGCGCCCGGAATTCATCATCAAGCCGCGCAAGGGCGAGTACTACATTTTCGACCGCGCGGATGTGTCCATCGACAATGTGCTCTTCCCGGTGCCCTCCCACAAGGGCAAGGGCATCCTGGTGACCACCACACTGCACGAGAACACCATCGCCGGACCGAACGGCACGATTATCGATGACAAGGAAGACACCTCCACCACCAAAGAAGGGCTGGCAGAGGTGGCGGACGGCGCGCTCAAACTGGTTCCCTCGCTGAATCTGCGCTATTCCATTGCCAACTTCGTGGGCCTGCGCCCGATGGGCAACGGCCCCTGCAAGACGCCCGGCGTGGTGTATAACAACGATTACATCATCGAAATCCCGGAAGAGGTGCAGGGTCTGGTGAATTTGGGCGGCATCGAATCCCCCGGGCTGACCTCAGCGCCGGCTATCGCCGAAGAGGTGGTGGACATGCTGCGCGACGCCGGCGAGAAGTTTGTGGCCAAAAAGGATTGGGACCCCATCCGACCCGGTCGGCCGCGCTTCCGCAATATGTCCCATAAGGACCGCCAACTGTTGGTAGAGATGGACCCCCGCTTTGGGCAGGTTATCTGCCGCTGCGAGAACATCACTGAGGGCGAAATTATCGCCGAAATTCACGCGCCAATCCCCGCGCGGACTTACGACGCCATCAAGCGGCGCACCTGGCTGGGCACCGGCCGCTGCCAGGGCGGTTTTGACATGACCCGCGTGGTGACCATCCTTTCCCGCGAACTCGGCATCTCTCCCCTGGAAGTGACCAAGCGCGGCACCGGTTCCGAATATTTATTCCGACAGACAAAACAGGTGGAGGGCTGAGATGTTAGCGAAACAAATCTACGATGTTGTTGTGGTTGGCAGCGGCCCGGGCGGCGTTGCGGCGGCGATTGAAGCCAAGAAAGCCGGCGCGGATGATGTGTTAATCATCGAACGCGATACCGAACTGGGCGGCATTCTGCTGCAGTGCATCCATAATGGTTTTGGTCTGGAGCTGTTGAAAGAGGACCTGCCCGGCCCTGGCTACGCCCAACATTTCATTGAGGAAATGCTGAGCCTGCACGTGGAAGTGCTGCTGAACACGATGGTGATGGATATCACGCCCCAACGCCACCTGTTCCTTTCCAGCAAAGAACACGGGTATGTGGAAATTGAAGCCCGCGCGATTGTTTTGGCGATGGGCTGCCGCGAACGCACCCGCGCCCAGATCCGCATCCCGGGATACCGCCCGAACGGCATCTTTACCGCCGGCACCGCGCAGCGTTGGGTGAACGTGGAAGGCTATATGCCCGGCAAAGAGGTTGTCATCCTCGGCTCGGGCGATATCGGCATGATTATGGCACGCCGCCTGACCTTTGAAGGCGCGCATGTGGAACGCGTGCTGGAAATCCAGTCGTACCTCTCCGGCCTCAGCCGAAACCTGGTGCAGTGCCTGCAGGACTATAACATCCCCTTGCAACTTAACCACACCATCAAGCGCATTCTGGGCAAGAACCGCGTGGAAGCCATCGAAGCGGTGCAGGTGGACGAAAAATGGAACTTTGTGCCCGGCACGGAGGAAGTTATCCCCTGCGACACCCTGCTGCTTTCGGTAGGCCTCATTCCGGAAAACGAGCTTTCACGCAAGGCCGGTGTTAAACTGGACCCGATTACCAGCGGGCCGTACGTGGATGAGACCTTTCAAACCAATGTGCCCGGCATCTTCGCGGCCGGCAACGTGGTGCACGTCTACGACCTGGTGGACTGGGTGTCCGAGGCCGGCTTCTCGGCTGGCAAGAGCGCGGCGAAGTACGCCATCGCGCTGCGCAACGCCGAAGCCCGCTACACGCCGCTTGTCGCCGGCAAGAATGTGCGCTATGTTGTACCGCATAAGCTGGATAAGAGCACGCTGGAAAAGGAAGATATCCGCCTGCAGATGCGCGTCACCCGCCCGATTGAACAGCCGGTGTGGGTGGAAGTGCATGACGGCGAGAACCTGATCACGCGCAAAGCGGAGCGTTACGTCCGCCCTGGTGAGATGGTGACCATCGTCCTGAAGGCCAAGAACTACGCGGACGTTGCCAAATCCAGCAAGCTGACCATTGATATCAACCCGCGTTAGGAGGAAAAATGGCTGAAGAAGTTAATTTCATTTGCACCGCCTGTCCGCAGGGCTGCAGTCTGACCGTATTGATGGAAAACGGGGAAGTGTTGGGAGTGACTGGCAATTCCTGCAAGAAGGGCCTGGATTACGCCAATGCCGAAACCTCGGACCCCCGCCGCATGGTGGCGACGACGGTGAAAATTCACAATGGATTCCACCCGCTGCTGCCGGTTTACACCGAAAGGCCTGTGCCCAAGCCGATGATCCCGCAGGTATTGGCGGAGATTCGCAAGGTGGAGGTCGAGGCACCTGTGGTGATGAAGTCGGTCGTGCTGGAGAATGTGCTGGGCACCGGCATTAATGTGCTTGCCAGCCGCAGCATGCCCGCCAAGGGGTAGTGTGTGTTTGGATGTGAGGAAGCGGAGCCGCGCGCGGCTCCGCTCTTTTGTTGGGGTGAGGCAGATGGTCGTCCTGAGCCTTAGAAGGATCTATGTGCTTGCCAGCCTTCAGACCGGGTAGTGGTAGCTTGGATGGAACGATACCATGCAAGAAGTAGTGAATGATTGTCCGGAGGGTAACCCAACCTGCATACCATAAGCTATAAGCACAATTAGCCTCTTAAACTCAATTCCCGTTCCTGGTAAATTCTATAACGTTCGGAGAAAGCATCCTTTACCTTTTTATATTTCTTCATTTTCCTTGGTTTTTGGATGGATATGTTGTACACTACTATTAGAGAAAAAAAATTTAGGAGGGATATTATGAAAATTGGACTTCATGTACGATTTTGTTCGTTATTCTCTTATTACCCCAATCAACAGCATCATCAGCTTTTTACATTGGAAATTCCTATTACATAGCATATGGTGGAAAGGTCGATATCTACACGCCCGGTTACCCAATTAATGTTTTCAATAATGGTCAATCAAATTGGATATCACTTCCATTGCCATATTGGATTCAAGCTGGCTGGCGATACTATGCGAGCTTTCAACTCCCTCAGAAATACGTGGAATACCACTCACCTATTACCAATTGCGAGATTTACCATCAAGGTAATCAGGATTGGGGCACAAAGGTCGAATACAATATCATTAATGTAGGAGATGATGTTTGGTGTGCATATATCAATAACCTAGGTATTGGGTGTCGAGAAATTGTGTATGCTCCCGAAGTTATTGAGGTAATGTCCGAGATTCATGAAGACCATCGAATCGAATTATTCACGCAATTTGAAAACGCATCATATCGAGATTCAAGTAATAACTATTACTTGTTCGACCAAGGGAATTGGTTCGAACAATTTCCTTACTTAATAGCGATTGAGGATGAATCCACCTACCTGACATATCGCGAGCTGACATATCAGCAGTTTCTTCATGTTATTTTTTCAAACTAAATGGAGAAATTGGCTATGAAAAATATAAAAATCTGGATGCTTGGAGTATCGGTCTTCCTTGTAGCATTGCTCTCCTTGCTGGTCTTCTGGCGCGTGAACGCAGACCGGGGTCAGCAGCTTGCGGAACAGCTCAGCCAATCTCTGCAGTCTGAAAGGCTGCCTTTGCAGAGCGTGCGCGTCGCGAACCAGTCACCTCTAACCCTGGAAATCACCCTTGAATACAGCTCGCAGGACGGCCCGGAGCGCAAAGCGGATATCCTTCGGGGCCGGCACGCGGTGCAGTGGCATTGCACGCAGCTCAACCGGGAGCAATTCCAGCTCAACAGCTACATCGTGCTTATTCAGAACCCCTCTGGTCAGCAGCTCAGCTGGGAGCAAAACTTCCTCTACCCAAGCGACGCTGAAGACAGCCCTGAGCAGTACAGCCTGAAACTTTCTGAAGCCAATGATTACCTGCGCGAGGCTTTTCTGGCGGGTTCTGCGCGGGTGGAGCGCTTCGCACTGATCGAGGAACAAAAAGACGGCGTGCCTGTTTACACCCTCATGATCCAGATGATCGAGCCTGACCTTGCGACACTCAACCGCGAGCTGCCTATGGCACAGGTTGAGCGCCTGATTAGGGATGTCAACGCGCAGAAGCTCTTCCCGGTGGATATCTGCTGGTTGGAAATCAAGGGGCCGAACGGCGAAACGTGGGTGGATTACCTTTATGATTACAGCCTGTCCGCGATGAATTGGTGGATAGCGGACGGAGTCAGCACGGAGTGGTTCCCGCATCCCGCGTCGCTGCCAAACCAGGAATCGACTGCAACGCCGGCTGCCAGGCCGTATCCGCTTGGCACCGCGCAGCCGACCGCGAGCAGCCCGTATCCTTGAGCCTTTGCGTTCGCGTGCATGCCGGTAACGCGTGAAGGGGGGGTGAATGTTTGCCATCCTTGTAAGCTTGTCATCCTGAGCCTGCGAAGGATCTGGCTGTAAAGATCGGAATCTTCGCCTGCGGCCCAGACTGACAATATTTCCTCAACGCGAGGCACGAAGCAGTCTCCCAGCCGGCATAGGGGGAGATTGCTTCAGTCGCTGGCGCTCCATCGCAATGACGAATCGAGCGTCCCCTTGAGGAACGAAGCGATCTCCGTGCTGGCATCTTAGCCGAGCGAGGTGAAAGCAAATGCCTGTCACCCTGACCCTGTATACGTATTTGTCATCCTGAGCCTGCGAAGGATCTTGTTTTCCGAAGGGACGGATTCTTCGCCTGCGTCCCAGAATGACAACACGCGTTACCGCGAGGCACGAAGCAGTCTCCCAGCCAGCATAGGGGGAGATTGCTTCAGTCGCTGGCGCTCCATCGCAATGACGAATCGAGCGTCCCCTTGAGGAACGAAGCGATCTCCCTGCCGGCATC
>Ga0116170_10005790_pt1 | contig 10947 bp, 8 predicted proteins | sample AD_JPNHW1_MetaG_FD_89797 | JGI IMG/M metagenome (GOLD analysis project Ga0116170, IMG submission 89797) | Active sludge microbial communities of municipal wastewater-treating anaerobic digesters from Japan - AD_JPNHW1_MetaG | ecosystem: Engineered > Bioreactor > Anaerobic > Digestate | place... | reverse complement strand
GGCCTGGAAGGCATCTCCGCAACCCGTTGTGTCTACGACTTTGCTAATCGGCAAGGCGTCTTGCGCATAGGTGTTTCCATTTTTTATGGCAACGCTGCCTTCGGCCCCAAGGGTCAATACGATGATCCCATTGAATCTTTTTGATATATCGACCAGATCGGATAATTGACTTTTTACACCGCCGAAATATGCGATATCAACACGATCCAGCCCTTGTTCCAGGAGCTCGTATGTGTCGAAATGCAGGTAGTCAACAGCAAGATAATTATTGACCTTTTTGCGCTTCAGGGCTTGGTCATAATTCGCCCCGTTTGCGTGAGTCGCCCAGATATTGAATGATTCGATATATCCCCAATCGGATTCGTTCATGCTGAACGTGTCATAGACTCCGCCCTGCCATGCGCCTTCAATGCCCGTTCGCTCACCTTTTTCGTCGTTGAGGAGCTTGTTGCAGGCGGTTTGCCCGGCCAATCGGTACAAATGCGAAACATCAACCTCCTGTTTTCGCAATAATTCCTCAATCTGATCTCCAGCGGCATCGGTCCCCAGCGCACCAATAAAGCAGCTCTCATGACCCAACCGCTTGAACCTTATGGTCTGGTTGAGGGAATTGCCCCCGGCAAAATACTTATCCTGTTGCGGAAAATAATCCATCACGGCAACGCTGAAACAAGCGACCTTCATGCTAACCCCCATTACTTTTTTATATTTCCTTCCAGCAAATGGTGTTGGCAGCCCCAGCATCCAGTCAAAGGCCGGATGGAGCCGGGAAATCGGAATGATTGAAGGACGAAATCGACACGAGCTTATTGGGTCTGTATTGTATGATTGGTTGGGTCGTTCATTCCCTGACGGGATAGGCCTGGGTTGCCACGAGATCCGGTAATGTTGCTGGGTATATTGATGATTACGGGTTGTTGGCAAGTCACCGATAATTGCCCTGCATCAGTTGTATTTCATGGCCTAAGTGAATATTTTTCAATGAATGATTTTACACCGGTAGGGTTGGTATTTTTCCATGCCTCAAAATCAGATCGATACGATTCTTTAAACATAAGCAGAAAGACGGCAGGTTTAAGATCGCCTGACATGTTGAAAGTCCTCATTTGGATTAGGACATCGTCTCGTAATTTTTTCTTTGTTGATATCTCAATTTCATTAGCAACTTTCAGTGTGGTTGTCCAAATTTCCACCTCAGCCTCGAATGGTGTTTTCTTGGCTTCTCCTGGTTTAGGCGGAATGGTCTTTGTCGCTTGAGCAAGCCCATATGCAAGCCAGGCCGCAAAATCTGGACTTGGATCGTCTTTTTTCTCTCTGCTGAGCAAGCCTTGGTCAACAACAATGTTTGTTTGTTTTGTTTTCCCGTCAACGACAGCTCGAACCATTGGGGTTATCTTGAAGATTTTCCGTTCCCTGCCTCCTGGACGACCCCAGGCCTCGGACAATCTGTCCCAAGCAGCCTTTGAGCTAGGTCGTGCGGAGATTGCACCTAGTAATGCCTCTTTAGCTTGTTCGACTTTACCTTGTTTCAATAACGAATCTGCCAGGTATCTCCATGCGTTTTCATGAAGTGGATCTAGGACTGTGGCTTTCCTGAAATAGGTTTCAGCCTCAGGGAATTTTTCCAGAGAGAAATAGCAGTCACCAGCATATACAATGGCATCCGCGTATTTCGGGTCAATGCGTATTGCATCCTCATAATTCTTTAGGGCATCTACAAATTGTTTTTTGCCAAATAGTCGATCTCCTTCTTCAAATGATTTTTTTGCTAGCGGATCCGGTGTATACCTTTCGGAATCCGGTCCATCTTCTAGAATTCGAAGGACTTCTTGGGCCACCACATCTTTTGGCTGCCTTGCTAGTGCTGCTTTTGCAAGATTTTCAGCTTCTTTGCGGTAGTTCTGAACATTCTCTTTCTGAGTGACATGAGAGGCAGATAAGAAAGTTAATGCCCTACCAGAAAGTGGGCCGGAAGCTTTTGGATCGAGCTTCTCAGCTTCAAGAAATTTTTGAAGTGCTTCATTGAATTTATTTTGGCCAATTAGGTTAATGCCTTCCTGAACTATCGAGACGCACTTTTCGTTTCCTAGCAGGGTTTGGACTTGTGATGGAGCAGAGGCTACTAAGGCTGGCAGAAGGATTGCCTGGTAATTCATTCGTATACCTCTATCGAAAATCGCAATGCTGGTTTATTGGTCCAATTTGAAATGGAGTGTAATGGTGGGATCGTGAATCACTTGCGCCTTAACTACGTTTCCAGATTAACGCTCGGGAAATCGACTTTGGGTTCGGTCTTCATCTCCCAGGCCAGGTTTCGGTACCAGGCGAAGGAGAAGGTGCAGCGTTCGCTCACGCGATAGACGCCGTAGGTGATGGCGTAGGCGGCGATCACGTCGATGCTGTAGTGGAGATGGGCGAGAAAGACCACGCCCAGCGTGAACAGATTCAGCCAGAGGAAGACGCGGCTCACCTTTCCGAAGCGCCGGGAGAACAGGTACAGCAAGAAGGTCGTGGCGATGTGCCCGCTGAAGAACAGGTCTTTCGTCAGGTAGACGCTGGCGGTATTGCCCCAGATGGCCTGGATGGGATTCACGAGGGAGAGCCAGGCGGGCCACAGCGCAAAGGGATGGAGCGCGTTGATATCCGGTCCCATGACAGGGCCGATGCCCGTGAGCGGGATCGTGAGGCCCCGGATCAGGGATAGAGCCGCATCTGTCAGGACCAGGCGGATGAAGAGCTGGCAGTCCTGCTTCGCGATCCATAGGGCCGAAGGGATGTAACACAGGATCCACAGCACGTAGTTCCAGCGAGCGATCCAATCGACATAAGGAATGTGCCGCAGCAGCAGATCCGGAAGCACGATCCCTGGCTGCATTTCATGCGGAAGAATCATCAGCAGGGCGAGGCCGTGGCTCAGGTAGCGGAACGCCAGGACGGCGAGAATGATGAGCCAGATCGGCGAAGAGGTGTGCTCGTTCCTGTCCATAAGCCATCATAGAGCCGATGGGCTGGATCGGGATTTCTTGCATGCGTTTCGCCCCATAAGAGCACAGATGCACAGGACTTCTGGCATAGACTGGACGCCAATAGGTGATCCATGATCCAGCTCAAGCAGACGCCCCTCAACACCCTTCATCGCAACCTCGGTGCCCGCATGGTGGATTTCGGTGGCTGGGATATGCCGGTGCAATACGCAGGGATCCTGGCGGAACACGAAGCCGTGCGCACCCGCGCGGGCCTGTTCGATGTCAGCCACATGGGCGAGATCCGCGTGAAGGGCCCCCAGGCCGAAGCCTTTCTCGACTGGCTGACGCCCAATGCGGTGAAACGGCTCGCGGTGGGGCAGATCCACTACACCGCCTTCCTCACGGATCGAGGGACGTTCGTGGATGATCTGCTGCTGCACAAGTTCAGTGAAACGGAATACCTGCTGGTGGTGAACGCTTCGAACACCGACAAGGACTTCGAATGGGTGAAGAGCCACGCCGACACCTGGGACGTGACCGTAACCAACGAATCCAGTTTCACCGCGCAGATCGCGATCCAGGGACCGCGCGCACTGGAGATCCTGCAGCCCCTGGTGGATCTGGAACTGGCCCCCATGGGCTACTACTGGTTCGGCATGGGCCACTTCAAAGGCCTGCCGGTGCTGCTCTCGCGCACGGGCTACACCGGCGAGGACGGTTTCGAGATCTACGGTGACGCCGAGCACGCGGCCTCGATCTGGAACGCGCTGATGGAGGCCGGCCAAGCCCATGGCTTGGTGCCCGCAGGCCTGGGATGCCGCAACACCCTGCGCCTTGAAGCCAAGATGTCGCTCTACGGGCACGAGATTGATGACACCACCCACGCGTTGGAGGCGGATCTCGCCTGGATCGTGAAGCTGGACAAGGGCGAATTTCTTGGGCTCGGCGCCTTGTTGAAAGCCAAGGAGCAAGGCCTCAGCCGAAAGCTGATCGCGTTCCGCATGAACGAAAAGCGCGATATCGCCCGGGACGGCATGGCCGTAATCGAGAATGGCCAGCCCATCGGACACGTCACCAGCGGGGCACCAAGTCCGACGCTTGGCGCCAATATCGGCCTGGCCTATGTGCCCCTGGACAAAGCCGTTCTGGGCCAAGCCCTTTGCATCGAAATCCGCGGTCGCGCCTGTCCCGCCGAGATCGTCAAGGCCCCCTTCTACAAGCGCGCCAAATAGTCACGCCATTTATCCATGACCCGCCAACCCGCTAGACTGGGTTTCTGGAGGCTCTATGCACCCTTCTGATTGCCGATTCACGAAAAACCACGAGTACATCAAACCCCTTGGTGATGGCACGGCCTACGTCGGCATCAGCGACTATGCGCAGTCCGCCCTGGGCGACGTGGTGTTCGTCGGCATGCCCGAGGTGGGAGCAGCTTTTGAAGCGGGCGACGAATTCGGCACCGTGGAATCCGTCAAGACCGTGGCCGAGTGCTATGCCCCCTCCGCGGGCGAAGTCATCGCGCTCAACGACGCGCTGGAGGCCCATCCCGAATACGTCAACGAGGATCCTTACGGCAAGGGCTGGATGATCCAGATCCGGCTCAACGGAGACATGAATTCAGAACTGCTGGACGCCAGCACCTACGAGGCTTTCGTGGCCTCCGAGAGCCACTGAGTGGCTATCTCGACTTCCCTGCGGATTTCTGGAATCGCGCTGCTCCTGATCGCGTTTTCCGGCACGGGCGCTCTGGCTGCGCCGGTTTCGCAAAAGTCCGAACTCCCGAAACTGGAAACGCGCAAAGCGGATTCCTCAGCCCATGCCGCGTCCGGCATCGCCCGATTGCGAAGCCTTGTCGAAGCCGCTGAGAAAGCCATCGAAGCCGAGGATTGGGATGTGGCTTCCGATCGGGTGGATGAAGCGGAGACCTTGATTGCCGATTGGGCGCCGGAACTGCTGGGAAACGCCCAGGTCACGCCCATGCTGGATCGGTTGAAGGCGGCCGAAGAACAGTTGGACGAGGATGAATCCCAGGCCACGCCCGAAGACACCATGATCACCACCTCGGAGGTCGTGCCCCTGGCGGGCGACGAACTCCGCAAGGAGTTGGAACAGGTGCAGGCCGCCGAGCAGGGCGCGGAGTTCGACTTTCCCATCGACCTCAATGACAAAGTGCTGGCCTGGGTGCATCTCTTCACGACCGAGCGCAAGCGCTTCGTGGAAGGCGCGCTGTCCAGGGCCACGCGCTACCTGCCCATGGCGCGGCAGATCTTTGCGGAAGAAGGCGTCCCCCAGGATCTGGCCTACCTCGCCCTCATCGAATCAGGCTTCAAGAACAATGCGCGAAGCTATGCCGCAGCCGTGGGCATGTGGCAGTTCATTCGATCCACTGGCCGCATTTATGGCTTGGGTGGCAACGCCTGGGTGGAAGAGCGCATGGATCCCGTCAAGGCAGCTCGAGCCTCGGCTCGCTACCTGAAGCGGCTCTACCAGACCAGCGGCGACTGGTATCTGGCGCTGGTGGGGTACAACGCAGGACCGATGACAACCGAGCGGGCCATCCAGAACCTGGGCACGCGCAACTTCTGGGACATGGCGCGCAGCCGCTATCTGCGCACCCAGACGAAGAACTATGTGCCTGAATTGCTGGCCGCCATCCTTGTGGGGCACTACCCCGAACGCTATGGGCTGACGATCACGCCCATGGAGCCCTATGCGTTTGAAACCGTCCAGGTCGACAAGATGACCAGCCTGAGCGTGCTGGCGAATTTTGCGGGAACCGATGTCATAGCGCTGCGGGATCTCAATCCAGAGCTGCTGCGCGCCACGACGCCTCCGGGAACCTACACGCTGCGCGTGCCGCCCGGCACCAGTGGCATCACGGCGCGAGCGCTGGCGAAAATCCCCAGCTCACAGCGTCTGGATTTCGGCAGCTACACCATTCGCCGCGGAGACACGCTCAAGTCTGTTGCCGCTCGTTTCAATATGACCCCCGAGGATCTGCTGGCTTCGAACAATCTAAGCAAGGGCAAGTTCAAGCCAGGGCGTCGCATCCAGGTGCCACCCCCCGCTTCCGAGCCCGTGGATCGCCAGGATCTGGTCCTCCCGCGGGAGGAACGAGCCGCGGTGGAACGCCTCGTGGATCCCTTGCCCACGCTGCCCGGCGCGAGCACGCCCGAACAGCCAGTACGAGACATCCCCGGAACGGAAGTCCCGGCCCCTGCCCCGCCCCAGCAGTTCCCTTCCGAAGCGGCTCAGCCCCAGGATTCCGTCGAGAGGACACCCGAGAAGTCGGCGGCCTCTCGTCGCATCGTGGAAAGGCCTTCGGCCAGTCCCAAGTTCCATAAGGTCAAGTCCGGCGAAACGCTGTATTCCATTGGCACCCGGTATGGATTGGACCCGAAAGACCTCCGGAAATGGAACAAGGTCAAGGGCAACAAGATCACCGTGGGGCAGAAGCTCCGTCTTCAGAAGCATTAAGTCTTGAGGATGGCGTGTGCTTTGAAATTTGCGCTTGCCACCCCCGCAAACCTATGGGACACTAGTGTTTCCCCCGGGGCTATAGCTCAGCTGGGAGAGCGCTTGCATGGCATGCAAGAGGTCAGCGGTTCGATCCCGCTTAGCTCCACCAAAAAATCGGCCACCGCAAGGTGGCCGATTTTGTTATTCAGAGACGATCATGCTCGCCAGCCTCCACCATGCCCATCTCAGCTTTGGCTCCCACGAAATCCTGACGGATGTCACGTGGGTGTTGGAACCCGATGAATGCTGGGGCGTGATCGGTCGCAACGGCGCAGGCAAGAGCACCCTCTTCAAGGTGCTGCTGGGGCAGTTGGAGCTGGATGGCGGCACCGTTGTGCGGCCGCGCACCGATCGCGGGATTCGGCTCGGGCACTACGCCCAGGATCTGGAACCCGAGACGGATGGAACCATCCTGGAAGAAGCTCTCGCGGCCTTTGGTGACGTGGAGGCCCTGCAGCATGAGATGCGGGCGCTGGAACACCAGATGTCCGATCCGAAGGCCGACCTGGAATCGGTGATGGCTCGCTACCAGGAGGTCCAGGAGACCTTCGAGCGCCTGGATGGTTTCACCATCCGTGCGCGGGCCGAAAGCATCCTGCAGGCCCTGGGCTTCACCCAGGAACTCTTCGAGAAGAACATCCACGAGCTTTCCGGCGGCCAGAAAAGCCGGGTGATGCTCGCCAAGGCCATCCTCCAGGGCCAGGACCTGCTGCTGCTGGACGAGCCTACCAACCACTTGGATCTGCCTTCCCTGCGCTGGTTGGAATCCTTTCTGAGCGATACGACAGCAACTGTCGCGGTCATCAGCCATGACCGCTATTTCCTGGATCGCGTGGCCACCAGCATCCTGGAGATCGAGCTGGGCCGCAGTCGCGTCTACGAGGGCAACTACACCGAGTTCATAGAGAAGAAGGAACAGGAACTCGAGATCGCCGAGCGCCACTACGAGCGCCAGCAGGATTACATCCGCCAGCAAGAGGAATACATCCGCCGCAACATTGCGGGGCAGAACACGAAGATCGCCCGCGGTCGACGCACGCATCTGGCCAAGCTGCAGCGAATGGAAAAGCCGCTGCAGGATCGCCGCAAGGTGAAGTTCGTGTTCAACGAGACCCAGCGCAGTGGCGACACGGCCCTGGTGCTGGATAACGCTGCCGTGGGGTACGAAGCGCCGCTGTTCGATCCCATCGAGCACCTTCAGGTCAAGCGCGGCCAGAAGCTGGCCATCACGGGGTTCAACGGCACCGGCAAGACCACACTTTTGAAGGCCATCGCCGGCGAAATCGAGTATCTGAGCGGCGGTTCGCGCCTGGGCAGTCAGGTCCGCTTGGGTTACTTCGACCAGCACCATCGCAACCTGGATCCTCGCAACACCGTCTTTCAGCAGATCCAGGCGGTGATTCCCATGGCGCCCAAGCAGGACGTGCTGGGCTTCCTGGCCAAGTTCCAGTTCCGGGGCGATGACGTGGACAAGCCCGTCACGGTGCTTTCGGGCGGCGAGCGGGCGCGGCTCTCGGTGGCGACGCTCATCCGCGAAGGCGTGAACCTGCTGCTGCTGGACGAGCCAACAAACCACATGGATATCCATTCCATGGAGGCCATGGAGGACACGATCCTCAGCTTCACGGGGGCCGTGGTGCTCGTCACCCACGATCGCTATCTGCTGGGGCGTGTGGCGGACAGCCTGTTGCGCGTCCACGAGGGCAAGGCCGAGTTCCGCGAAGGCGGATACGAAGAGCACCGGGCCTGGATCGATCTGGATCTGCCAGAGGACAGCCCGGAACCCGCGCAGGAAGAAAAGAAGCCCGAGCGCGCCAAACCGGAGCAGCCCAAGCCCGCCGACCCCAAGGCCAACGCGGATGCGTCCGCCCGCAAACCCATCGACAAGGAAAAGCAGAAGGCGGTCCGGCGCTGGGAGCGGAAGGTCAGCGAAGCGGAAGCCCAAGTCACCGAGCAGGAGGGCAAGCTCGCTGAGCTCTCCCAGGAGTTGGCGACTGCGGATCCATCAGACTGGCAGACATTCAATGTCCTGCTGGAGCGCCAGAAGGCCCTCGAGACGGAACTCGCCTACGTCATGAGCGAATGGGAAGAAGCCCAGAGCGCCCTGGAGAGCGCCCAAAAGGCTTAGGCCTGTCTCGCTGGGGCTGAAGCGCCTCGATCGGCCGCGGGACTAGTCTTCCCGCAGACCCACATTCACTTCGAAATCGCCGAAAGACGTGGTGAAGGGAATGGCGATGCAAGGCACGTCGCCCGAGCGGCTGATCTTGTGTCCCGCGCCAATGACGACGGTGGGAATGGAGATATTCAGGGAATGGCCTTCCTGAATCAGCGCGCGCCGAGCATCCCCCACCACGATGTTGCCGATCTCGCCGATGGCGTCTTCCACCGATTTATTCAACGCGGGGATTTCTTCCATCAACATATTGGAAGCCACTTTGCAGGCCAGCTTCTCGGGCATGCTGATGATGATGGATCCAGAGGTTTCCCCCGTCAGACCGATGATGGCGGAAATATCGTAGGTCGTGATCAGGTCTTCCTTGAGGGCTAATCCGGTCTTGTCTGCCTTGATGCCTGCCATCATGTCGAGACTGCGCAACGTGGACTCGATGAAGGGGTTCACATAGGCGACATTCATGGGTCAAAACCCTCCGATTGCTTACGTTGAACAATATCCCATCGGGGCTCTATGGGGAAAGCCTGATTTCTTGCATTCTTGAACAGATCCTTCATCGGCGGCAGGATGGAAGTTCATGTTTGCTGGAGTTACCATGCTCGACCGCCTGACTGCCGACCTAAAATCGTCCATGCTCGCCAAGAATGCCGCCCGGACACAGGTGCTGCGCATGGCCCTGGCCGCCTACAAGAACGAAGCCGTCGCCAAGGGCCTCGGCCCTCAGGGTGTTCTGGCCGATGCCGATGCCGTGACGGTTTTCAAACGATTGGTCAAATCCCGCGAGGACAGCATGGAGCAGTTCCTCAAAGGCGGATATGCGGATCGCGCCGCCTCCGAACAAGCTGAGGTCGAAATTCTCAAGACCTACCTGCCCGCCATGCTGGAAGGGGCTGCCCTCGAACAGGCCGTGAAGGAAGCCATCCAGGCCGTCGGAGCTGCATCCAAGAAGGACCTGGGCAAGGTCATGAAAGAACTCCAGGCCAAGCACGGCGCGGGGTTCGACGGCAAGGCCGCCAGCCAGCTCGCGTCATCCCTTCTGAACTGAATTTGCCGCCAAAAGCAGGGCCAGGGCTGAACATCATCGGACCTCATCCGAATGGGTTTTGTGGCTTTCCCTACCGTTCCTCGGCGGCCCCGATGTGTCGTTATTCCAAGGATTCCAGATGAAACAGTCCAAAGTATTGATCCAGACCCTGCGCGAGGTTCCGCGTGACGCGGACGTGGTTAGCCAGCAGCTCATGATGCGCGCGGGCATGATCCAGAAGCTGGCCGCGGGCATCTACAACTACCTGCCCCTGGCCTTCCGCTCCATCCGAAAATTCGAGCAGATTGTGCGCGAAGAACTGGAAAAGGACGGCTGCCAGGAACTGCTGATGCCCACCGTGCAGCCTGCAGAGTTGTGGCAGGAGAGCGGCCGCTGGAACTTCTACGGCAAAGAGCTGCTGCGGTTCAAGGACCGCAAGAATGCGGAATTCTGCCTGGGCCCCACGCACGAGGAGGTGGTGACCGACATCATCCGCCGCAGCGTGCGCAGCTACAAGCAACTGCCCATGAACGTCTTCCAGATCCAGGGCAAGTTCCGCGACGAGATCCGCCCCCGCTTCGGCCTGATGCGCGGCCGGGAATTCGTGATGAAGGATGCCTACTCCTTCCATGTCGATGATGCAGACGCGGACCGCGAATACTGGGTGATGTTCAACGCCTACAAGCGCATCTTCTCCCGCCTGGGCGTGAAGTTCCGTCCCGTGGAAGCCGACAGCGGCGCCATCGGCGGCAGCTTCACCCACGAGTTCCATGTGCTGGCCGGCAGCGGCGAAGACGCCATCCTGTCCTGCGATGCCTGCGACTACACCAGCAACAGCGAAAAGACCGAGGCGCCCCAGTTGCCGGCTGGCGAGCACGGCGCGGCGTTCGAGCTGAAGCCGAATCACTTCGCCACGCCCGGCATCATCGGCACCCCGGACCAGGTCGCGGCGTTCAAGGATGAGACGCACGACGGACTGCCCTTGAGCCAGGCCACGAAGTTCTACCTCTACCAGGCCACCAAGGGCGAGAAGAGCTGGAACGTCGGCTTGGTGCTTCGCGCCGACCACGAGCCCAATCCCGTCAAGCTGCGCAATGCCATTGGCGCGGACACCCTGGAACTGCTGGAGCTGGAGCAGGCCGAGACCCTGGCTGGCTGCAAGTCCGGCTTCATCGGTCCCATCGGGCTTCAGATGCCCATGTATGTGGACCGCAGCCTGAAGGGCGCTGTGAACCTCACCTGCGGCGCCAACAAGACGGACTTCC
>Ga0116170_10005789_pt1 | contig 10947 bp, 15 predicted proteins | sample AD_JPNHW1_MetaG_FD_89797 | JGI IMG/M metagenome (GOLD analysis project Ga0116170, IMG submission 89797) | Active sludge microbial communities of municipal wastewater-treating anaerobic digesters from Japan - AD_JPNHW1_MetaG | ecosystem: Engineered > Bioreactor > Anaerobic > Digestate | place... | reverse complement strand
CATCATCACGCTCATTGCGTGCATTGTGCTGTGGCAGATCGTGGATATGGTGCTTCTTGGCGGATCGCTTGCCATCGTGCTCATGCCCCTGCACCACCGGCTGTCGTTGCGGGTCCGGCCGATCTTCTCCGCATCGCTCATCACCCTGTGCGTCTTCCTGGCCCTTGCCGCATCCCATGCATCACCGTCCTGATCCTTGCCGCAAATGTCACGACGCTGACCGCCATGTTTGCCAGCATCGGGACATGGCTTGAGGATCCCGCCACCAACCCGCTTTCCTACGGGATACCGTTTGGCAAGGCAAAACTCTTTGAGATCCTCAGCCAGGCAAACGACTTCTTTGTGAATTACGAAAAGACCCTGACGGACAAGCTCTCCCTGTACCTGTTCAAGACGTTTGTCTTCTTCTTCTCGCTCTCGGCCCTGCTCTACCACGGGGATCTGCTGAAAAAACGGTTCATGTCCCGGATGCCCCAGGCGATCTGCGAGTGGGTCACCCGGCTGTCGGCGGTCACGGTCGATACGCTGTACGCCGTCTACGTTGTCCAGGTCGCGATTGCGGTCCTCACGTTCTTCATCGCCCTGCCGGTCTTTATGCTCCTCGGGTACGGCAACGTCCTGTTCTATTCCTTCCTTGCTGCCTTCTGCGAACTCGTACCCGTCCTCGGGTCCTCCTCCACGTTCATCCTGATCGGGGCATATGCACTGTCGCTGGGGGATACCCGGGGGGTATTCATCCTCTTCATTTTCGGCTACCTGATCGTCTCGTGCGTGCCGGAGATCTATATCCGCCCCGTGCTGGTGGGCAGGCGCGTTAAGATCAACGCGGTGATCATGTTCATCGGTATCATCGGCGGGATCCTCACCATGGGCCTTGCCGGGTTCGTTCTCGGGCCGGTCATGATCGTGCTCCTGATCACGAGCTTCCGCATGTATTCCAGCGATCGGAAGGAGCGCAGGGAAGCCGCGGGGGCCGCCTGCGGACGGGGGGAACGGGACGGTGCACCGTAAGGGAACACAAGGAAACCCTTATCCCTGTTTCTGATGAGAGGTAATGAAGAAATGGCGGGCACGCAAGTCTCCCTCCGGGGAATTGTCAAGTCCATGGGACTGGTCTTTGGCGACATCGGCACGAGCCCCATCTATACGCTGACGGCAATTTTCCTTCTCATCCCCCCCACCCCTTCCAACATCATGGGGATCCTCTCCCTCATCATCTGGACCCTCACCATCCTCGTTACCGTCCAGTACACCTACCTTGCCATGCACCTTGGCAAGAAAGGCGAGGGAGGCACGATCGTGCTCAAGGAGATCCTGCTCCCGCTGTTGAAATCCGGAAACCAGGTGGCGTTTTTCTCCCTGCTTGCCATCATCGGCATCTCGCTTTTTATCGGCGACGGCGTCATCACGCCGGCCATCAGCATCCTCTCCGCGGTGGAAGGGGTACTGCTCATCCCGGGCATGGAAGGCACCCCGCAGATCTACCTCATGCTGATCGCAGCGGTCATTGCCATCGCGCTCTTCTCGTTCCAGGCCCGGGGGTCCGAGCGCGTGGCATGGGCATTCGGCCCGGTCATGGTCCTCTGGTTTTCCTCCCTTGCCGCCTGCGGGCTGGTTGCCCTGGCATCGGCCCCGCAGGTCCTGCTTGCCATCAACCCGGTGATCGGCATCAACTACCTGCTGCACAACGGGCTTGCCGGTTTCCTCATCCTCTCCTCCGTCATCCTCTGCGCAACCGGGGGGGAAGCGCTGTACGCGGACATGGGACACCTGGGCCGGGCCCCGATCGTGCGGGCCTGGTACATCGTCTTTGTCGCCCTTGCCATCAATTACCTGGGCCAGGGGGCGTTTTTACTAACCCATCCCGGTGCGCACAATATCCTCTTCGAGATGGTGTCCTCGGAGTTTGCCATCCTCTACATCCCGTTCCTGCTCCTGAGCATTGCCGCCACGGTCATTGCTTCGCAGGCCATGATCTCGGGCCTCTTCTCGATTGTGTACCAGGGCCTGACCACCCGGATCCTGCCGCTCTTCCGGGTTGAATATACCTCTCCCTCCTTCCGGTCGCAGATCTATATCGATATCGTGAACTGGCTGCTCCTCTTTGCGGTCCTTCTGATGATCGCCATCTTCCGGACCTCCAACAACCTTACCCATGCCTACGGCCTTGCGGTGTGCGGGACGATGACGATCACCGGCATGATGATCACGTGGATCTTTGTGCGCCGGGGCGAGATCGTGAAGAGCATCATCGCAGCGGGAGTGCTGGGGATCTCGCTCGTTTTCCTGCTCTCGAATTTCCAGAAGATCCCGTTCGGGGGCTACTGGTCGCTCCTCATCGCGTTCATCCCGTTTGCCATCATCATGATCTATGTCAGCGGCCAGAAGAAACTCGCCTCTGCCCTGCAGCCGGTGCCGCTGGACGAGTTCCTGCCGCGGTTCAACGAGGTGTACAGGAACGTCAACCGCATCAGCGGCACCGCCCTCTTCTTTGCCCGCGATTTCCGCCAGCTCCCGCAGTACATCTCCCGGATCATGTTCACGAACAATATCGTGTACGACGACAATATCGTCATCTCGATCATCCGGACCGAGCAGCCGTTCGGGGTCACCTGGGGCGTTACCCGCGAGATCACCCCGGGCCTGTCCATCTTCGAGATCTACCTGGGGTACATGGAGATCGTCGATATCGGCGGGATCCTGACCGATGCCGGGATCGAGGAGAAGACCATCTTCTACGGCATGGAGGACATTGTCACGACCCACGTGGTCTGGCGGATCTTTGCCGGGATAAAGCGGCTGGCCCCCTCGGTCGTGCAGTTCTACAAGCTGCCCTCGGACAAGATCCACGGGGTCGTGACCCGGGTGGACATGTGAGCGGACCGGCACTGCCCTTCCCTGATCGGACTGCAGCCCGGCTGACCGGGAACAGATCGGGAAATTTACCTTTGAGAAAAAAACCCTGCACCGGGGCCTCTTTTCACGGCATTATCGCCCCCCTGCGCCAGCCCTGCCCCCACGGGGGGCTCACGGGGCGGTGCAATGCCTCAGAATTACCTGAACTGAACGTTCCCTGCGATCGCGTACAGGGAAAACCGCACAATCGCACCCGGGGGGATGCCACGAGCGTGCGGGGGCAGAGCCCGAAAGAGCGTTATCATGAATGTCTCCTGATTTCCCCGGAGCAGAAGACCAGGTTCTCGCCACCGGAACCCTTCCTGCAACGGGCTGTGTCAGGGTATCGGTACTACGTCCTTATCGCAGGGGGAGATGCCCCGGTGGCGGACGTAAAGCCCCGGAAGCAGGTAAAAATTTCCGGGTGATCTCTCCGGAGCAGAAAAAAGGTACGTATTTTTCAGAGGGTTCACGCGATATCCTTGGTCTCAATGGACGTCATCATCCACTGGTTCAGGTCGCGGTACGTGTCGGCATCCTCCGCATCGGAGATGAAGGCAAACGAGTAGAGGTGGTGGACGGTGACCACCACTTTCTTTGAGTAGGCACCGGGGTAATACCCCGCGGGCAGGCGGGCGTCATAGGTTGCGGCCATGGCGTTCCCGCTCCGGAAGTACTGGTAATTTCCCACGTAGTTGGTCGGGAACAGGTCCGGGTAGAGTTTCTGGAACTCCCGTTTGATCCAGTCGATATTGGGATCGATCCTGAAATTCCCGCTCTGGTAGTCCACGAAATCCCGGGTGAATGATGCAAATTTCAGCCTGCCGTCGGGACTCGTAAAGATAACGATCCGTGCGGTATCGGCAAACGTGCCCGCGTCGCTGTACAGGTCGAACGGGCCGTACGACCGCACCGCGTTCGTATAGCATTCCACCGTCCCGGGGCCGAATGCCTCCGTGCAGTAGTCGCCGGTATAGACCAGGGCCGAGACCGTCCAGGTCGAGGGATAGTCGATGCCAAAATCGCTGTCGGTATAGCGCAGGAACGTGATCGCGTGCACATCGGCAGGGTCCGGGGCGGGGGTGGTGGCCGGCACGGCAGAAGCGGTCGTTTCAGGGGTTGCAGGGAGGGGTATCGTTGTCGCCGCCGCGGTGGGAGCGGGAGTCGCCGCCGTTGTCTCCGTTACCAGGGGCGGCCGTGCGGTCTCCTTCTGGCCCGTGCACCCCGCAGCCAGGATGATTGCCAGACAGAGAAAACCAAGGACCAGTGCCGGATACGTTTTCATACAGTATCTGGTGGTACCGGACATTTTAATCATTGTGCTTATCCGTTCTCCCGCATTGTCCGGGGAACACCGGCTCCTGCCCGGGCAGTCCCCCGGTATCCGGACGGCAGGGCGGCACCTCCTTGCGATACCCTCTTAACGCTACCGGACAAATAGTTCAAAACGGGCTGGCACGCCCGTCGTGCCGCTTCACCATTCCCGCGTGGATATCCGAGCCCGGTCAAAGGAGCGGGATTTAGGGTCCCGTCGCGAAGGCGTTCGCAGGTTCAACTCCTGCTCCACGCATTGTTTTTATTGTTGAATTATTTCCGGGATTCTCTCTCCCGCCGCTGTTCTTCTTTCCTGATTTTTACTATCGCTGTTTTGAAGCCCGGCACAGTACGGGTAATAATTCCCCAGATGACTTCGTAGTCGACATGGAAGTACCTGTGAGCGATTACATCCCTCATGCCTGCTATCTGCTTCCATGCAACCGCGGGATAGCGGTTCCTGAAATCCGGGGATAGTTTCTTTGCCGCCTCGCCAATGACCTCGAAGTTCCGGATCACCGCATCTTTTCGTCTCCGGTCAGCAACAAATTCTTCAAAGGATATACCGGTCGTGTCATCCTCAATATTGCTGATTGCTTCAAAAATATCATCAAGGTACTGGAGCACGGTTCTATGCATAGATTACCTCGCCGAGAATGTAAGGCCTGAACCGGGTTTTAATCGTGTTTTTCATGACCAGGTCAACCTTTCTTCCGAAGAGGTCTTCAAGATAGAACTTGCAGTCCATATAGTTTTCAAAGGTCTTTTGTCCTTTCCGGAACGTTACCAGAACGTCAACATCGCTGTCAGGCCGCTCCTCACCCCGTACGAATGAGCCGAATATGCCAATTTTTCCAACACCGAATCGTTTCTTCAGGATCGGTTCGTGCTGCCGGAGCAATGCGAGTGCGTCCATTTTCCTATTGTGATATGATCGTGCTGACTCTTAACTTTACGGTCACGGGAGCCGATACTGCCGATGGCGGAAGCGGGATCGCTACCAGCGGATATGAGGAAAAATGTTTCCCGGTTGAGAGGTGTACGGATACCCTGATAAAACAGTATTTCAGGAACTCGTGCATCCGATGAGCGGGGGGTACATATCCGGCAACCGGTGATTCTATCAGCAATCACGGAATAAACGTTACGTACGCGTATGGTCTCTTCCGAAAAGATGCAGGGCACTGCTCCCCTGCCCCGCCTCCATATCAGCCCCCCGAAAAAATGGATCCCGCTCGATCTTGGTGAACTCTGGAACTACCGGGAACTCCTGTACTCGTTCACGTGGCGGGACGTGAAGATCCGGTACAAGCAGACGGCGCTCGGGTTCCTCTGGGCGGTCATCCAGCCGCTGTGCATGATGCTGATCTTCACGGTTTTCTTCGGCAGGCTGGCAAAGATCCCCTCCGACGGGATACCCTACCCGCTCTTCGTGCTCGCCGCCCTGCTTCCCTGGACCCTGTTTGCGGAGGGGATCACCCGTTCCACCTCCGGCATGATCTCAAACGCCCCCATCATGACCAAGGTGTACTTCCCCCGGCTGATCATGCCCCTTGCCGGGGTCCTGTCGCCGCTCGCGGACTTTGTTTTTTCGTTCTCCATCCTTGTCGCCATGATGGCCTGGTTCGGGTTTATCCCTACCATCCATATCCTGTTCCTGCCGCTGTTCATCCTTCTTGCCCTTGCAACCTCGCTCGGTACCGGCCTCTGGCTCTCGGCCTTAAACGTCCAGTACCGGGATTTCCAGTACACGATCCCCTTCCTGGTCCAGCTGGGGCTGTTCGCGTCGCCGGTCGTCTACCCGGCAAGCCTGGTCCCCGAACCGGTACGGTTCCTGTACGGCCTCAACCCGATGGCCGGCGTCATCGAAGGCTTCCGCTGGGCGCTTTTCGGGACGGAGGTGCCGGGCGCGATGATCCTGGTCTCGGCCGGGATGGTTTTTGTGCTGCTCGTCACCGGTGCGTTTTATTTCCGGAAGATGGAGCAGTACTATGCGGACGTGGTGTGAGGAAAAAACGCAAACCGCGTGCAACGTATTACGGACCTGCAATACGGCGGGATGAGGTCCGGGTTTTTTTTGGCCCTGCCAAACCCCCTGAGTGAAATGAATCAGGACAGCACAGGAGTTAATTACGGGATCGGATAAAAATAATCTGTTCAGTATGCCGCCGACAATAGAAGATAATGTGTCCTGTTTTGGAAAGGAATATTCCTGGCCGGATGAAGGTAACGAATGGTCTGTTCCCTGGGGCGGGACCCCGTATCTCTGGTACGGCACCATTTTTCCAAGAATTTTTCCGTTTTTACCTGCCACGAACATCCTGGAGATTGCTCCGGGGTTTGGAAGATGTACACAGTATCTGCTCAGATTATGCACACGGCTCCAGATCATTGATCTCAATGCGAATTGTATAGACCACTGCAGAAACCGGTTCAGGGATTTTAATAACATCGAATATTATGTCAACGACGGCAAACACCTTGACGGGATAGCCGGTAAATCCGTGGATTTTGTGTTCAGCTGGGACTCCCTGGTTCATTGCGAATCGGATGTTCTGGAATCGTATGTCAACGAATGCTCACGTATTCTGAAACCGGACGGAATCGGTTTTTTTCACCATTCGAACCTCGGCGAGTATTACGATGCCTCCCGTAAATGCCTCTCCTGCGAGAATCTTCATGGCCGGGCAGAATCCGTGAGTGCATCATCATTCAAAAAATTCTGTGACGACCATGGATTGGTGTGCGTCAACCAGGAGATAATCAACTGGCGTGGGGATATCCGGAATGATTGTCTCTCCCTTTTCATAAAGACCGGCGAAAACAACCGGTATAAGCATAATCTTTTTGTTAATAATGAATTTCACCGGGAAATCCTCCATGTACGTGATATCGCGAACATGTACGATTTCCGGCGGTCACACTATGAACAGGTAATTATGTAACCTCCGATACAAAACCACTGAACAGAGCAGGGGGGAATTTCTGATCAAAGTCTGTCTCGTTAACTCCTACGATTACTATGGTGGTGCCGCGATCGCAGCGTACCGTCTTCATCAGGCACTGAAGAGATCCGGCATCGACTCCCGGATGCTGGTCCAGCATAAGATAACTTCTGACGGTACGGTCATCGGACCCCGCCCGGGAATTGAAGAAAAACTTGGAGATTTCCGTTCCCGTTTCGATTGCCATCTCTTTAACCTTTACCCCGCACGGGACCGGAAAGCAACCTGGAGCATCAACCCGTTTCCCCATCGTATTGCAGCAAAAATCAACCTCCTCGATCCGGACATTGTCCATCTGCACTGGATCGGATCAGGTTTTGTTCCTGTTTCAGAGATCAGGAAGATCAAAAAACCCATAATCTGGACCCTGCATGATATGTGGGCCTTCACGGGGGGCTGTCATTATTCCGGGGATTGTACCCGGTTCCGGGAGCAGTGCGGCCGGTGTCCCCAGCTGGGATCCCGCCATTATGATCTGAGTTCATGCATCTGGAAGAGAAAAGCTGCATTGTATCAGAACAAGGATCCGGTGATAGTCTGCCCCAGTAAATGGCTTGCCGGATGCGCCAAAAAAAGTACCCTTCTTAAGAATGCACGTATTGAAGTGATTCCCAACGGGATCGATACCGGTATCTTCCGCCCGATAGAAAAATCAGCAGCCCGCAGAAGTCTCGGCCTTCCCCCTGATAAAAAATTAATCCTGTTTGGCGCAATAAATTCTGCCGGTGATACCAGAAAAGGATTCTCCCACCTGGTTTTAGCGCTGAACCATCTCCTGGCAACCGATCCCTCAATGAAACCCGAGTGCATGATTTTCAGCAGCAGAGACAGATCGCGGGTTGAAATAGCGGGTTATCACCTTCATAACCTGGGAAATGTGCCCGGAGAGGATCGGCTGGCTCATGTATATTCCGCAGCAGACGTTTTCGTTGCCCCGTCCGTGCAGGAAAACCTGGCCAACACGGTTATGGAATCTCTGGCATGCGGTACACCGGTTGTTGCGTTCACTATTGGCGGGATGCCGGATATGATCGACCATGAACGCAACGGGTATCTCGCAACGCCCTACAGCCCTGCCAGCATGGCCGAAGGGATTGGCTGGATCCTGCATCATCCCGCACCGGGGACACTGTCTCTCCATGCCCGCCAAAAAGTGATGGAGAATTTCGAATCTGAAACGGTGGCCCGGCACTATGAGGACCTGTATACTGCGGTACAGGGAACGGGCTGATAATCACGGTCGTTTATCCGGATTTTTTTATCTGTGCAGCCCGGATATCGACAATGAATAACCGGCGGGTTTTTACGGTTCCCCAAAATTTTAGACACCGGAATTCAAACAGGTTTATGTCATGCCAGAAAAACCTCGCGTGAGTTCGATTACGGCATTCTACCAGAAAGGAACATACCTGGAAAAATTCCTGGAATACCTCCCCCGCCAGACATATTTTTCCCGTCTCGAAGTGGTATTCGATCATAACGAACCCGCTGATTCTGAGGTCGGGTTGCTCAATGCGTTCCAAGAAAACCATCCGGGTGCCCTGCGGTATCTTGTAACGGACCCCGTACAACCGCTCGGGGTGTCCTGGAACCGGTGCATCCGCGAATCGTGCGGGGAATACCTGGCCATCTGGAATATCGACGACCTCCGCACGCCGGGGTCCATTGAAATGCAGGCGGCGTACCTGGATGCGCATCCCCAAACGGGTATCGTGTCGGGCAATTTCACGTACGTTGACCGCTTTTTATCGACAACCGGGACCATGGTCAATTTTTCAACGTACCCGTATGACAGGCTGTCTGCTGGATACTATTTCGGCCCGTTCATCATGTTCCGGCGATCGCTCCTGGACAGGGCCGGGCTTTTTGACGAACAGTTCCGGTGCGCAAACGATTTCGACCTTGCCATGCGCCTCCTGCACCACGGCAGGGCCCACATCCTTCCGGACAACCTGGGGTACTTCCTGGATGCCGGGGACGGGGCCAGTACAAAGAAGGATTCGCTGTGCCCGGTGGAGGCAACGGCTATTAAACTGCGCTACGGGATCTGCGAGCAGGTCAATTACCGGCACATCCCGGCAGCACTGAACTACAACCTGGGCAATATCCGGATCGGCAGCGAGTGGATCCCGGTCAGCCGGTTCGTTCCCGGGTACGAGGAGATGCTGGAAGAGCGGCTGGACTGGCTGTCCCTGAAGGGCCTGAAAGAGACCATAAAACGCCGTGTTTTCAGGTCATTGCGGGATCTGAGCAGGGGACGATACTGACAAAAGCCCCGTCTCCCGTCCGGGCAGGAGACCGGATCCGCAGGAAGCCCGGGTACCCGGCCATGATACGCGGCCGGATGATATTTAATTCCCCCGTCACCAATACCCTTACAGGAACAATCCCATGCCCCCCGATCACCCCGCCATCCGCGTCAGCCGTCTTTACAAGAAGTACACCATCGGCGGACCGCAGGAGAGATACCGCACCTTCCGCAACGCGGTTGTCAGTGCCGCAACGGCACCGTTCCGGCGGCTGGCTTCCCCCCGGCCCCCGCAGGAGTTCCGGGCCTTAAAGGACGTATCGTTCGACGTGGAGCAGGGCGAGGTCGTCGGCATCATCGGGCGGAACGGCGCCGTAAAGCCGGTGCTGCCTTAAGATCCGCAGATGGATTATGGCAAAAATCCGCCGACCCTTCCCGGATTTTACCAGCATAAGTATAATATTCCTGAGCTGCAATCATTTTTCATGAACCCTGTTTCACGGATTATCCTTGATCCTTTGGTACTGACCGGCAAACCGGTTATCCGGGGGACACGGATTTCTGTTGATTTTATTCTTGAACTCCTTGCATCGGGATGGCATGAATCGTCAATTCTGAAAGAATATCCCGGACTTGAACGCGAGGATATTCTTGCATGCATCAGGTATGCACAGGAAATTGTCCGTGATGAGCGGGTGTATGCTACACCACATCAGGGAAAGATCACCGGATGAAACTGCTCGCTGACGAGAATATTCCCTGTTCAGTTGTCAGTATACTGGCGGATGCGGGATACGATATTCTCTGGATACGAACCGAATCTCCGGGTATTTCTGATCCTGATGTCATGAGATATGCCTCTTTAGAAAAACGTATCATCCTGACCTATGACAAGGATTTTGGTGAACTTGCCATAAAGGATAATCTCTGTCCTTCTGCCGGGATCATACTCTTCAGGTTACCCATGAAAAACCCGGCAGTAATTGCACAATATATCCTGGCTATTCTCAAATCCCGGACTGACGGGGAGGGTCATTTCTCTGTCATTGAAGAGAAAAGAATCCGCATGAGGCCGCTTCCCTCACGATAAAAAACAGCCGGATGATATTTTAATTCCCCCGTCACCAATACCCTTACAGGAACAATCCCATGCCCCCCGATCACCCCGCCATCCGCGTCAGCCGTCTTTCCAAAAAGTACACCATCGGCGGACCGCAGGAGAAATACCGCACCTTCCGCAACGCGGTGGTCAGTTCACCCGAAACGTATCAGCAGTATACCTGAAGATCATTCACGGATACAACCAACCGGAAAGGATCGGAGAGAAAGAACATAAATATCAGGATCATACAGAAGAATGCAAGAACATCGTGCCTGAAGGACAGATGACAGGATAAGATACTCTATGCAAAAAAAGAATGTCCCGAAAAAAATCTTACAGAACATCATACAGCGTATTGTTGAGGTGGCACACCCGGATCGGAT
>Ga0116170_10005788_pt1 | contig 10949 bp, 5 predicted proteins | sample AD_JPNHW1_MetaG_FD_89797 | JGI IMG/M metagenome (GOLD analysis project Ga0116170, IMG submission 89797) | Active sludge microbial communities of municipal wastewater-treating anaerobic digesters from Japan - AD_JPNHW1_MetaG | ecosystem: Engineered > Bioreactor > Anaerobic > Digestate | place... | reverse complement strand
CAACGATCCGGAAGATATGGATGGATACATGGACTACGACGGCATCCCGGATCCTGACAACGACAAAGACGGTATCCTCGACGTCAATGACGGCGCTCCCAACGATCCGGAAGACATGGATAAGTTTGAAGATGCCGATGGTATCCCGGATAAAGATAACGACAAAGACGGCATCCTCGACGTCAACGACAAGGCTCCGAACGACCCTGAAGACATCGATGCATTTGAAGATATGGACGGTGTGCCGGATCCCGATAACGACAAGGACACCATCCTCGATATCAATGATAAAGCTCCCGGAACAGACGAGACCGTCAAAAACAAGATCGAGACCAAGGAAACCATGAACGGTTATCAGGATGAAGATGGCGTTCCGGACGTGAAACCCGGCGATAAGCCCGTCACGACCAAGCCCGTTGACAAGCCTGTTCAGCCCAAACCCGAAGTCGTAAACGGTACCTATGAGTTCGAACCCGTTCACTTCGACACAGATTCCGCGGTCATCAAACAGATCTATTATCCCACGATCGATAACGTGGCTAAGATCATGAAAGAGAATCCCGCTCTGAATCTCGAGATCCAGGGACACACAGACAACATGGGCAACGCCGCTCTGAACGACCGCCTCTCCCTGAGACGCGCTCAGTCAGCCAAGACCTATCTGATCAACAAGGGTATCTCCGCCTCCAGGATCACCATCAAAGGTTATGGATTCAACAATCCTACCGCCTCGAACGACACTCCCGAAGGCAGATCTCTGAACCGCAGGATCGAATTCAAACTGAACTAAGCGAAAACTAAGACAATAAAAAAAGGGGCTCATCACTGAGCCCCTTTGTTGTTATGTCTAGTGATCAAGCTCTGCGTCTCAGCCTGAAGCCTGTGAAGCCGCGACCAGCCTGTCTCTGATAACTCCGGTTCGCAAGGCGGCATTGATCCGCATCATTATCAAAGTAACCTCCACGACAGACCTTATACCCACCGCTTGACGGCCCATGAGGATTGTAAAGAGGACTGAAGCTGTAGTAAACATCGCTGTATGGATCCCAGCACAACTCACTTACATTTCCGCACATATCATAGATGCCCAGATCGTTGGGCAGCTTATGCCCTACTGGATGGGTCATAGTCGAGTTATCAGCGTACCAGGCAACCGAGTTAAGATCATTGGAACCGCTATATCGGTAATTGGGAACGTCCTGTGCACTTCGGGCTGCGTATTCCCATTCCGCCTCAGTTGGCAGGCAATATCCATTATAACTCCAGGCACAGTAGACAGCGTTCCAGGTGGCATCAGAATCGTATGGCACTTCTCCCCAGTCATTCGGATCAGTTGAGTTATTGATATAGTAGACCGGTGTTAGTCCTTCCGCCATGCTTCGAAGGTTGCAGTATTTCAGCATTTCATACTGTGAAATGTTGTAAATGGGAAGGTTATCACCCACCCCTGATACCAGAATAGGTAGACTGCCCATCACATCCTGCCATTGTTTTTGGGTGACCTCATACTTGCCGAGGTAGAACGGGCTAAGAGTAACTAAATGCACTGGGTGTTCATCTTCATCGCCGAAATCGATCGTATTGCCTATGTAACAGGAGCCACCCGGTATCGAAACCATCTCAACCTGATCCAGTAGTACAGAATATCTGGATGTGACAGTAGCACTTGGCGTCATGCCATCCTTGAATCCCCTTGCCTTGATAGTGGTGGGAGCGGCAATGGAGAGCGGAACGCTATAGACCCTTGATTCCGAATTTGGTTCAGTTCCATCGATAGTATAGCGGATCAGGCTTCCGGGGGTAGGGCAATGGAGGCTTACTATCTGGACGGAGGAATAATAACTACCTTCCGGAGAAATAACAGGAGTTGCTACAGTCTGATCGAATATCAGATCATATATCGCACATACAGCAGGACTTGATGTCATACCCTCCTTGAATCCCCTGGCTTTGACCGTAGTCGAGGTAACAATGTAGAGAGGCTCATCATACAACGGGGAGGTAGGTCCTGGATCAGTTCCGTCGGTTGTATAGCGGATCGAAGCTCCCCAGGTCGAACAGCTGATAGTAATATATTGCACAGTGTGATACTTACCTCCGGGTGGACTAATAGATGGAGTTCGAACGCCGTTGAATGTAAAAGTGTAATTGGAACTGGCAACTTCGCTGGGCTTATAACCACCCTTGAATCCCTTGGCTTTGATCGTTGTGGAGTTAGAGATCATGAATGGACGGAGGTAAGCGGGAGAATTCATATCAGGTTCGCTCCCATCCGTAGTAAAGCGGATCACCGCACCTTGGGTCGAGCAGTGCATTGATACTTGTTGCTCTAAATTATAAAGCCCACCCGGAGGATCTATTGTGGGTGTAGCAACCTTATCGTCAGGAGAGAAAGGATTCCTGATACAGCTTGTTAGCGTCACAAGCAGAACCGTGACTGTGATCTGCATAGCGGTAACCAACCTTGGTTTCATAGACTACCTCATAAGTTTTATACGATTTCTTCTCTCATAATCATTATACTCTGAATATAAATATACCTGATCTACTGCTTGGTCATCATAATAAAACATGCTTTATCAGTAATGAAGTGCTTTATGTATCGTGTCTCCGACCCGGATGAGATAAAGTCCGTGAGGCGTCTCGTGCCCGGATGAGTCCTTGGTATCCCAGAGGATCTCACTGATACCGTTTCTGGCTTCCGGAAGGATCATTGTCCTTACCAACTGCCCTCTGAGATTGTAGATATAGAGTTGGCTAGTGCTGGTTTTCGCATGCATGACAGTGATCTTCATCTGATCAGTGAAGGGATTGGGGCTGAGCATGAGCCTGGGGATCACAGGTGTCTGGGCCGGGTCGTTGAGTGAAACAGGGGGGTAAAGCTCGGGCAAGACCTGATCAAGGAAGTTCCGCACCCCGCTCTCCTGCATAAAATAGAGCGGAAATCCCAGGAGGAGCATGCTCCCATTCTGCGTCAGTTTGATGGCAAGAGGCTCTCCATCGCCTTCGCCGGCATTGGATATTTCTGCTGTGTAGAGGGTCGTGCCCGCACCCGGGAAGGTGTAACTCATGGGGATCATACCGTTCCAGGAAGCTGTAAGCTTTGCAGGATCGGGATAAAGGACAGGATAGACCGCTGACTGGGCAGAAACCAGAACTGCTGAGTTATGATATGAAAGGCTGATTCCCGGTAGGAATTGCGAGATGAATCCGGTTGAGAAAACGCTGGGATACTTCCACCCGCTGATGAGCAGGTTACCACCGCTGAGGACGTAGGAGCCCAGCATATCCTGAGTGAAAAGTAACTGCTGATCGGAAAAGTCTTCGCTATGCCAGAGCACAAGAGGATGATGGCTGAGAGTCGAGAGCGTCGGCGCGCCTTGGGATACGTAATCCCACTGGCTGAATTCGTAGTTCTGCAGCACGGAAGAGTAAAAGTCATCGACCATCTGGTCGTTGGGAGAGATCGCCGCGCCTGTCCCATCCCTGGTCTCATCGACCACGAGAAATCCCTGATCGAAGGGGAAAGCAATGGGCGTTCCGGTCATACTGTTGGAAGGCGCGGAGATGTAATTGTCATTATCCACGGCGCTAACGTAGTACTCATAACTGATGCCGTTGGTGACGCTATGATCGGTCCAGTTCAGAACCGTTAGCGGTTCAGGCGTGATCCGGCTGAACATTCCGTCCGGCAAGGCTTTGCGAAAGATGTAATAGCCACGGATAGGCACGTTCAAGGCGATAGGACTCCAGCCAAGCGTTACTGCACCGTTATAGGGAAGGCAGGTATTCAACTGGAGCTGCATCTTCATCATAATGCGGGCAAGCACCCAGTGATCGGGGTCAACTTGGGCCGCACCGATATCAGCTCCGGCAGACAGGGCAAAATCAGTGACCGCTCCTGTGGGAGAAGCGATGATCACGACAGAATCTGCCACTGCTGATCCGGGGATCCTCAGGGGGACATCGAGAGTGAAAGCAGTCGTGGTCGGGCTGCTGCTAAAGCCATAGGATCTGCCTTGTCCGGTAGAGTTTGAGAATACATAGACCCTTGCATCGGGTATCCCGGGTGAATAAATCCACTGCTGGAAGAATTGGGTCAGATCAAGCCCGCTGCTTTGTTCTGCCAGGGCGATGAACTCCTGTGTGTTGATATTCGAATTGGGATAGGTCGTCAGCAGGGCACGAATAAAGGTGAAGAAATTTTCATTGCCCATCTTCAGACGTAACATGTGCAGGACGGATGCGCTCTTTTCATAGGTCGGTGGAGCAAACATCAAGTTATACTCAGGATTGAAAATAGTGTGCGGGCCATTGCTGTTTTCCCAGTTGATATAGTACTGCTGGATCTCATCCCGCAGATAGTCACAGGCGACTTGCCAACCGTGGTGATGTGCTTCCCAGAGGAATTCCGAATATGTCGCGAAGCTCTCCTTGAGCCAGACCTCTCGCATCGTGATCGGAGTCAGATAGTTTCCATACCATTGATGCGCAAGCTCATGCGCCACAATGGATTCATTGGTCTGCTGCCCGTCTATGTACTGGCTGCCAAAGGTCGTCATGGTCTGATGTTCCATTGCCGCATAGGTGGACATACTCACGACCATATGCCCATATTTCTCAAAGGGATATGGTCCAAATAGGGAGGAGAAATGGCTGATCATTTCAGGCAGGTTTGCGAAGTCCGCCGTGGCATTGTTCACCAGCCCTGAGGGCACGAAGTTCTGAATGGGAAGATCGCCCGCCATTTGATTGATCTCCGTGAAAGCCGCGCAGGCGAAACCCATGACATAAGTTGCCACAGGGGACGCGCAGACCCAATTGTGAGTGCGGGTTCCGTCTCCATTATCGGTGATGCCGGTGCGAAGACCATTTGCCGCGACCAGCCAATCACTGCGCACTTTGATGTGCCAATCCACCAGAGCCTTGTCCCAGGGGTGGTCATAGCTTGGCCAGAAATAGCGCCCTGCGTCAGGATTGGACAGGGTGTAGCAGCTGTTGGTCGTCCATTTCAGCCCAATATTATAAGGTGCCGGGCTGTTCCCGGGTACACCGGAATAATAGATCTTGGTGGTGAACTGGGTACCGGAAGCTTGATTCAGAGGAATTGTGATGACCCCGTCCTGATGCGTGAAGGTGGAAGGAACGTTGTTCACCCGGACTTGCGTGACGGCTAGAGTCCCCCCGGTGAGTTCGTACGAGATGGAGCTGAGATCGCTCTCCGAAGTGACTTGCGCCTCGACAACACCTTCGATAAAGTGGGTCTGATCATTTATCGTGAGGTTGACCACGTATTTCGTGACGTCAAACCCTGTCAGGGAATCCGCCCGATCGATGATCCTGTCGCTGGGTTCCATGCTCCAGAAGGGCTGATTCCCCCTCGCCTTCCCCGTTCCCAATCCGATCATGATCACAATGATAAGGCAAATCATCTGCCATCTGCTGTTGCTCATAACTTTCTCCCCTGTTGTATAATTCAGTTCAGATACGTTCCCCGGCCCTCAAATGACCGGTAGGTCTTCATCCCGCACCATGCCTGAGTAGATCTCGAAGTTCTCCTCGTCAAAACATACAATATATACTTCCAGAGCAGGATTCAGGAGCAGAACCTCTCTGATCGTCCGAAGGCTAATCTCCGCAGCTTGTCGCTTGGGAAAGCCAAATACACCTGTTGATATGCAGGGAAAGGCAATTGACCTGCATCCCTTTTCCAGAGCTAGCTTTAGGCTTCTGGTATAGCATGAGCTGAGGGTTGCAGCTTCGTTCCCCACGCCGCCTCTCCAGACTGGGCCTACTGTATGGATGACATATTTCGCGGGAAGATCATAGCCCTGTGTGAGTTTCGCATCGCCGGGAGGACAGCCTCCCAGAGTCCTGCATTCTTCCTGTAGACGAGGACCTGCGGCAGCGTGGATCGCGCCATCAACTCCACCGCCACCGAGCAACGAGCTGTTGGCGGCATTAACGATGGCGTCCACTTTGAGGGGCGTAATGCTCCCACGTGTTATTCTCAGCATGTTTATTCCCCGATCAGGACATCGACCCAGGTTCCAAGCCTTTCCTCAAGATCGTCGCTGAATCCTGTCTGCTCAAAGGCAAGTTTTCCCTGTTTATCGATCACGCAGATATAGGGAATCCCATCAAAACCATACAGCTTAGGAAGTTCGTCATTGCCAAACAGCAGAGTCATGGCATAACCATCCTCGTTCATGACGTCAACGGCATCCTGAGGCTTCCTTTCCCAAGTGTTGATGGAGAATACTTCCACGCCCTTGGGCATCCTGGTCCTCATCCAGTTATCCAGCTTCGGCATAGCCATCTGGCAGGGGCCACACCAGGTAGCCCAGAAATCCAGCACCACAACTTTCCCTTTGAGATCGGCGAGTTTGACGATATTCCCTTGAGGGTCTTGCAGTTCCCAGAGGGGTGCATCCTTGTCCATCCTGCTTTTGATCGTTGCTGCTCTGCGTAGAGGTGCATCCTCATCCCACTTTTTCTTTGCGTTGGTGAGGATATCTTCCCAACGTTTATTCCCCTGGAGGACAGCCACAGTCTCGTTATCTTTGATGAAGCTATAGTCTATGATCCCTTTATCGAGGAGCTTCTGCACCTGATCCATGGCCCTGTCCTGCATATTGGTCGTCATCAGGGATTCCACGACCAACCATTGAATACCGCCATTGTCGCTATATTCAGGATGAGCTGTCAGATAGATCTCCAGGAACTTCGTCTCGCCCATCTTGCTAAGATTTGTCATATACTGCCGGGCAAATTCCGCTTCAAATGTCTTATCTTCCCCATTTGTCTCGATTGGAAGTTTCTTCATGATAGGTTCGAGCAGATCGACCCGCCGCTGTTCTTTGAGGATCCTCAGGATCGTATCCCACTTCGAATTGAGCGCCCCAGGATCATCGACCTTGAGCAGAAGCTCTATCGCAGCTTTGAAATTGCCTTCGCCATTGAGAAACAGGAACTCAGCCAGATCAAGAAAATCATCGGAGGAGAACTTATCCCGTCCCTGTTTGAGCAGGATCCTGTCGTAGATGAATTCCGGACTTTTGGCATAATCCTTCGCTTTTTCTCCGGCAAGTTTATCGGCAGCGTCAACCGCCAAAACACGGTATCCCCAGTAGAAATCCGGATACGCGGCGATCAGTTCCCTGGCACCTTTCTGCAGGATGTCCGGATCTTTCATCCTGATGGCAAGATACTTATAATTCGGATCCTTGGGATGCTCAGCCAGGAGCTTGTCATAAAATGCCAGACAACCCTCTTTATCGAACTGGATCCAATATGATTGTAGATCACGATGGTCTTCGACCGTCTCCAGTTTCTGCGCGAAATTCTCAGTGTATCGCGCCAGTTCCGCTTTATCCTCGATGCCTTCCGCTCCGGAGGCAAATTTATCCATGATCCCGCCATAAAGCACGGCACCAAGGAAGCCTAAGCACATCAAACAAAAGAGTGTCTTTTTCATCATTCCTCCAGAATGAATCGATATTTACGCACTACTCACGCAAGATTCTATCGCAGGCATACAAGCTTATTCTGTCAATCAATTTCTATCTCGCTTTCCGGGCTGGATCGCAGACAATACTTGACAATATCCCCAGCCCGCTCACACTCGCAAGAGAGGTGAATTATGAAGCACACATTGAAGGTCTTGATCGTGGACGCGTCCACAGGCTTTTACAAGATAAAGCGTTATCCCCTCGGTGCATTCTATGGTCCCGTGGATCTGGGGCTGCATCTGAGCGGTAAGACGAACTCCCTGAATATTGGGGTCGGAATCCTCGCAGGCTCGATCTTCCCCGGCTCAAACCGGCTGATCTTCACCGGATTCTCACCCTCATGGGGTGGGTTCTATATTTCCTCCATGGGCGGCGCGGGTCTCGTCTTTGACGATCTGGGAATCAACATCCTCTCGATCATCGGCAAAGCCGCGAAGCCATCGGTGCTGTTCCTAAACCGTCAGAATGGCGAAGAGATCGAGGTCGGGATCGATCCTCTCGACCCACGGGACGCCTGGGCTGATGAAGGAGTTTATAGCCTCCTGAGCCTGACTCACGCGCGTTACACAGACCGCTATGAGAATGATCCTCGCGTGCTGGCGGTGGGCCCCGCTTCCCGCTGGTCGGATATGGGCGCGATCGTCTCCGTCCCCATCAAAGACGGCAAGCTGACTCATGTAGATACCTGGGCAGGAAGAGGTGGATTTGGTTCCAAGCTGCTTCAGCAACATGGCCTCTGCGCGGTCATCTATGGCGGTTCCCACATCGATGATGACTTCCGCGATCGCAAAGTTGCCGATGAATGGTTCCAGGCAAAGTATGAACAGAAACTCACCGCGAAGGATCTCGAAGCGACGAAGAAGTATCGTTTCGACCCGGATTTCGATACAGGCGGGACTTTCGGAGTGAACTATGCCACCAACGCTGGCAGCCTTCTTGCCTTCAACTACCGGAGTATCCACTGGACGGAAGAAGAACGTAAGGCATTTCATGAGAAACATATAAAGAATCATTATCTGAAGCAGTTCAACGAGGAGACCATCACCCCCCGCCAGTTCGCCACCTGCGGAGAACCCTGCGTAGCTGTATGCAAAAAGAACAACGGGATCTACAAGAAGGACTATGAACCCTATCAGACCTTTGGGCCTCTGTGCGGCATCTTCGATCAGCGGTCGGCCGAGCAGCTCAATCATCAGGCTGACGCTATGGGCTTCGACGCCATCTCCGCCGGAGGAATGGTCAGCTGGCTGATGGATTGTCTAAATAAGGATCTGCTTACTCCGGAGGAACTAGGTGTGGATCGAAAACCCCGCTGGGATAAGGAGAACTTTGACACAGTGCAGGATTCCCTGCACAACGCCGAACTTGGCATCAGTATCCTTGAAAACACAATCGGTGAAGGCAGAAAGATCGATCTGAGCGAAGGCGCGAGGAAATTCGCCAGGCGTCTGGCACGCGCAAAGAAACTTCCGCTCATGGACAACCTGCTGATCAATTCCTTTGCCAGAAGGGGCTGGATGGTCCCGAACCAGTATTGGACCCCGGGCGTGCTCTCACCCATGCCGGCAATGGGCAGGTATTATATGCACTATGCGCAGCAGTACTTTCCGCCCCGGCTTCTGGGCAGGATCAACGTGGACAGGATGAAAGCGGAGCTGATGCTGGATAATCTTGGCGTCTGCCGTTTCCACCGCGGCTGGGCGGAAGAGATGCTGCCGGAGATCATTACCGCGCTCTTCGGAGAAGGTCACGATCTCGCTTTGAACAGCCATATTACCGCTCGACGGATCAACTGCCGCAATTCCTCCGTCTTTTGGGAATCCGAGCTGAATATTGACTATGTGTTGACGTATCTCCAGCGTCAGAAAAAGCTCTCAGATAAGCCGAATGATGATCTGGACAAGTGGCTTAAGCGTTTCGAGATCAACAAGAAAGAGGCAGCCATGGACTATTGGTATGAGATCCGCAAAGGCATAGACGAGAGCCTGGGCGAGATCTGAGCCAAAGCCCGCTAACACCGCACCTGAAAGAAAATCATTGACACAATCAGATAATGCTGTAGGAGCGTGCCTCTGGTGTATGTGTCATACAGCCAATAACCCCAAATTTAAGCAGGAGTTGAATAGTGGTTAACCTACCAATCTTATGGTATTTGGCACCGATCGGTGCTTTCGCGGCACTCTTCTTCGCACTCATTTTTTATCGTTACGTACGCAAAGCAGATCCGGGAACTCCCCGCATGCAAGAGATCGCAGGCTACGTCCGTGAAGGCGCGTTCGCCTATCTCAAACAGCAGTACAAAGGCGTAGGGCTCTTCTTCATTGGCGTCTTCATCCTCTTCCAGATCATGGCTTGGGTGCTCCATGTGATGCATCCGCTGATCCCCTGGGCATTCATCACCGGTGGGTTCTTCAGTGCCCTGGCGGGATTCATCGGCATGGAAACTGCCACTCTCGCCTCGAATAGAACGACTCAAGCCTGCACTAAAAGCCTGAACAAGGGGCTCAAAGTCGCCTTCTATGCCGGAAGCGTTATGGGACTCGTGGTGGTGGGACTTGCCCTTATCGATATTTCCACATGGTTTTACATCCTCAATGCCTTAGGTCTCAACCTGCAAAAGATAGTCGTGATCATGCTTTCCTTCGGGATGGGTGCGTCCACGCAGGCTCTCTTTGCCAGGCTCGGCGGTGGTATCTACACCAAAGCTGCCGATGTCGGCGCGGATCTAGTCGGTAAAGTTGAAGCCGGTATCCCTGAGGACGACGTCCGCAACCCCGCGACCATTGCCGATAACGTCGGTGACAACGTCGGTGACGTCGCCGGAATGGGCGCGGACCTCTATGAGAGCTATGCCGGATCCATCCTTGCCACTGCCGCTCTGGGAATGAGCGTCGTGATGCAGCTTGGCGCAACCTTCGGTCAAGCCTGGATCCATACCTGGATGGTGAAGTTCATCGTCGCCCCCATGGCTCTCGCCGGAATCGGCGCCTTCCTTTCGATCTTCGGTATCTTCCTGGTTTCCTCAAAGGAAAGCGCGGGAACCAAGGAACTCATGTTCGCTCTCAATAAGAGCGTCTATTTCAGCTCGGTTCTGATCGCCATCGCGGCATTCTTCGTGACCAAATCGCTCCTTCCTGCAGAATACTACTTCGGTGTGTTCATGTCCGCCGTGATCGGTCTCGCCGCCGGTGTATTGATCGGTTACTTCACGGAACTCAGCACTTCGCACAGTTATAAAGAGACCAGAGCGATCGCCAGCCAGGCGGATTACGGCCCTGCCACTGTGATCCTCGAAGGTCTTGCTCTGGGTATGCGTTCGACAGCCGCGCCGGTGATCATCATTGTCGTGGGCATCATGGCGGCCTTCAGCTTCAGCCATGGATTCGAGTCCATCGAGATGGGACTCTATGGCATCGGCTTCGGTGCCGTGGGAATGCT
>Ga0116170_10005785_pt1 | contig 10952 bp, 16 predicted proteins | sample AD_JPNHW1_MetaG_FD_89797 | JGI IMG/M metagenome (GOLD analysis project Ga0116170, IMG submission 89797) | Active sludge microbial communities of municipal wastewater-treating anaerobic digesters from Japan - AD_JPNHW1_MetaG | ecosystem: Engineered > Bioreactor > Anaerobic > Digestate | place... | reverse complement strand
TATGCATATTCTGGATCATCCGTTATCACCGAGAATATTTCCTTGGTGTATTTTTCTTGGCTGTATTTGGCAATATCATTCTGGTTAAATGATGGACTGCTCAGGTTGGTATAAAATTGTTTCTTGTATTCTTTCTCCCGGAAGAATTTCGCCGGTTTATATCTCACCATGAAGTTGATCCAGATATTAGAATCTTCCGCCATGAAGTCAACATTGGATTCGAAGGTATCATCAGTACCATTGAGGATGAACCTGAATTGCATCCTTTTCATATCAGCATCCCATTCAGAGTCTATAGCTGAATAATGAAAATAGTCCAAAAACTTCATAGATTTATCTTTGCAGTAAATATAAAAAAGGGTGGACTTTCGTCCACCATTCATTATCTCAGGGACATAATTAATTTATTGATTGAATTTATTTTCTCTTGAGGTTTTGTGATGCGTAAGACTTCATCAACGGCTTTTTTGCGTTTATAATTTTTAATATTTTCTATAACTCTTTCGTAATGTTTAATCTCTTGTTCACTTCTCATTATTGTTTGATTGTGATATTCCTCATATTTATCATAAAATTTAGCCTTATCAATATTGAGATAATCAATAATAAAATCGTTTTGATCCGAAATAAAAGAGTAATTTTTTTCTTTTATCAATTTACTGCTAACGCTCCAAATACCTGATAGATTAATCTCAGGTGTTTCAATAATGCCAAATGTAAGCAACACTGACAGCAACTCCCAAGAAAACAATGCTATATTCCCATCTATAGCTTGACCATAGATTTGGCTTCTTTGTTTTGGATATTGATAAGCTGGACATACCAATACCGCAAAATCATTATTACCGCGCCAATCTACCATAGACTTTATCTTAAAATCCTTTTGATTTTTTGCCGTTCTACTAAGTCTGAATGCTTTTGCATCAGAAACTAAGCTATAATTATAAATTTGACTGTGTGATATAACATCTGCACAGTTTGATCTTTCTTTATATACAGAAGAAGGCAACCCAAATTCATAAAAACATTTTGCCAATACAATATCTGAAATTTTAGTGTATAATTTTTCTTCTTTTGAATCATATTCAATATATTCAGGTATGATTCCAATTTCAGTAATGATCGGAATCAACGATTGTTTATCAAGTGAAAATATAACTTTTTGAATCTGATCAACAGACTCAGAGAAACTTTTCTTTTTCGATTCGATGGTAATAAGACTGCACAATGTTGTAAAATTCATTTAATATATCTCCAAAAATCAATAAAAAAAAAAGAAATGGCTACAGAGATTAAATTATCTCTGTAGCCGGATTTTTAGATTCAGTCCTCGTCTTCATCTTTCGGCTCATCATCGTCAGATGAGCCATCATCGTCCGCGCCGAAATTGTCGTCATCACCTCCCATATTTACGACGCCGATCTTCGATGGATCGAGAATCCCCTCAACTGCCTGAGCGATTCGGACATAATCATCGCTGAAGTCTCCCTTCTCGCGAGCGACAAGAACCTTGAAAATATTGTTGAGGTCTTTGACAGTAAGACCGGTCTTCTTTGAGGTCGAAATCTTCAACTCCCGGATATCACCCGAAAGAGACTTTTTCTCCTCATCGAGAACCTTAATCTTCGAGAAGGTCTTGCGAATCTCCTCGATAGATTTATCATCAATCATTGTAGGATCACCCATCTTGTTCTCTCCTTCTGTATAGAACTATGCTAAAATCTGGAATGTTTTTGATCAGTCGGAAAAAAATTCATCAATAATGGAATAGATCAGGTTTTCAGCAGTTGAGATATCGCCAACTTTTCCGATCATGACTCTGGTATCGTCTTTCTTCTTGAGCATGAGCGTACCACGATCTACATAAAGACCGCCTACGAAATTTGGAAGGTCTTCATATTTGGAAGACGGGGAGTAGGTAGTACCACAATGATGGATATGTTGGTGCGTTTGATCATTTACCCAAATAGTCTCACCGGAATTGTACTTTTCGTTTTCCCAGTTTTTATTCCAATTGCTGATTGATGCCATGATTTACTCCATCGCCAGAATCTTCTCCAAGGTGTCTTGCGCAGAAGTACCCGGCATTACCCTGATCCAGTTATACCGGTTCGCAAGCTCTTCATAAGCCATGTGGACGCGACCGAAAAAATCTGATCCAAGCGCATCGAAGTTGTCATTGGGATCGTCATGCCGATTTCCTATTACCTTGAGCGGGAAATAAAAAACCATGTCGGGTTTACGGGAAATTATGGCTGTTTCAAGAAGCCATTCGGCGACTTCCTTCGGCATGTTCAGCTTCTCAATAAGTTGCTGTCCATAAAGTTGGTATGCGTATGTAGAATAATTCCAGCGGTCGGAGATAACCGTCTTGCCTTCTTCGAGAGCAGGGACGACTACCTTGGCAGTCTGTTCAACTCGATCCAGTTGAAAAGCAAAAAAGTTCGCAAGGGGATGCAGGTTGTACCGCTTGTCCTTGCACATAGACCGCATAAGTACGGCATGTGTTCCGTAGGCGGTATCTCCGGGCTGGAATGTGAAAACCGATGGAATCCCATTCTTGTTGAGATGTTCATTCAGGAGATTCGCTACCGAGCTTTTGCCCGTGGAATCCTGACCCTCAAACACTATCAGTTTGTTTCTAAGCTGTTCGATGTTCATACATTAAAGTATGCTCAAAACGCTATCGGGTTATCTCATTTCTTGAAAAATTATAGTAGATGGATTCCTTACGGTCTTTCCGGGACGCAGAAGCGATGACAGTTGGACCGCTATACATAACGATCATCGAGTAAAAGTCTTCAAACTGGTATTTAATGCGGTTTTTCTTGAAATATAAAATAAAATTATTAAAAAAATAAGAAGTAAATGCCCACTCGGGAATACGGAAGGCAAAGCGGTCTTCCGCCATTTTGATCTTTAGCGATGAAAGAACTATCATTAAAAGCTGTCTCTGCATCAGCGATCTGTCAATCTCTTCCTCGTTTTGCATTTTCAATTTCTCCCTGTATTTTTTCAATGATACTCGGATTATTCTGGATATAAAGATATGCCTCTTCCCCAATTACTGGAATGATAAACGCTCCCCAACTGGCGATATATTTTTCAATTGATCTATCAACAGGATAGCCAGAAGCCTCATAGTAATCGTTCATCGGTCTGCAAAATGACTTTCCAATAAGTAGATCATGATCATCCTCTACCTTGAGGCACATGGAGCCCGTACAGGCGGCACATGATTTGGTAGGCATATCTTCTCGTTCATTTACGGCAAGTGCAATATCACAGACCTTGATCCATGGCTTTGACTTATACATTTCATAGTCAAAAAGACACCCACAAAGAAGAGTATTGCCACAGACCTTCCTGTACAGTGCTTGACCGCAAGCAAAAAATGGGCATCCCTTTTCTCGTAGCCAGAGTTCTTTCCATTGATCGAATTCCTGCTCAGTCATATTCCTTCGCAGGTTTCCTTGGCTATCCTCGAACATATTTACCCCCGAATGAATTTATTAAATGCCACATTGAGCATGTCTTCATACGATAAAATATCATTCACATAATCAACACGATTTTCGGGAATGATTCCATTAAGCACATTATCGGACCATGGACCACCATTATATGCAATGAGGGTCATGGGAATGGAACGGTCGGTTTCATAGCAGTCTTCTGACCAAAATCTAATGCCTTCTTTACAATTTTTTTCGATATCATAATAGTCGGTGATCTTCCAGCTTCTTCTATGTCCATTGTTTAACTGAAAGAGTCCCCGGTCAATGGTTCCATTAGTATTATGCCGATATGCCTTGATGTTAAAGCCATCACTTTCAACATAGGACAATGCAAACGCCAGATTTACCGGCATGTCATATTCTAAAGAGTATTTTAGAATGGCTTCGGAAATCTTGGCGTTCTTGGTAAATTGTGTATAGAAATCAATGACCTTCTGATATTGAGTCAGATTTTCTGCCTTTTGACTTATATAGCTGTTGACATCCAATCTCGCCATATATGTATTACTGCTCTTGGGAGGATTATAAAGCTCCTTGAAGAAATTATATTCGGACTGGTTGTTGAACTTGACATACGCTACGGCTGAAAGGGAAAACACCGCAAATAATGCGATAACAAAAGAGGCAAAGTTTCGTCTCAGTTCCATCATTACCCTTCCTTGTATTCATCAACATTTATCGCCTCGGTGGAACCGCTCCGCGATATAATCAATATATCGTCATATTTTTCATTGAATATTCGTAATTCTACTACCTTGCCATGTTTTCTGAAAGCCACAGCATTGATCTCAACTTCTACCTGATCCTCGTCTTCAAACATGGTCTCAATGTTTTCAAAAAAAGATTCTACTGTCATGCTCGTGTTATCTCCATATTATCATTTACTATAAGTATGCCTTTACATGTACCGCATCTAAACTTACCCGCCTTCGTGATCTTGATCGTCTTGCCGCAATGAGGACAGGCAACAAGTTTCGGTTCAACAGTACGCTCGGCAAACCCATCCTGTATCTCATTCAAATCCTGAATGAAATGAATGAAAGTAGTAAACCCAAGAAGCTGGAAAATGTCAAACACCTTGTCTTGAATTCTCCAAAGGTGCATTTCTATTTTTTTATCTCCAAAGAACTTGAGAAGAGAAGTGAAAATTCCTATGCCAGTTGAAGAAACATAGGTCACTCCCGCCATATTGAATACAACATGATGGGGCAATTCTTCAAGTCCAGAGATAACCGACTGAACGGCTTTGTCGAAAGAGGTCGAATTGTAGGTATCAATTGAACCTACCGGGCTGATGATCATAACCTCTTTCTCGTACATGCCCTGCAACTGTAAGTCGCTGTGCTTGCCGTTAAAATCATCAAACGAAATTTGCATAATAGTCTCCCAAGACTTTACAAGGATTATGTATTATCTTGGGAGACTATCGGTTAAGACGCGATATTTAGGTGGATTACCCTTCCGTGGGGCGGGTCATACCGCTGTTCGGTTACGCACCAAATGATCTTTGCACGGAACGGGTTGAATTTATACGAGAAATCTCCGTCCGTCAGCATGACAATGGTGCTGTTGTACTTGTTGTTCTCCTCGATCCAGTTGAACACTCCCTGCGGATCAGTGCCGCCACGACCCTTTATTTGGATGTCTCGCCACTTGCCCCGCTTGTATTTGGTATTGATGTCCTTTATCTCCGTGTCCCACTGGATGATTGTGAGCTTGGAGAAATCCCGGACAATGGCTTCGATCTCGGCGAAAAACTGCTCAAGCTCTTCGCTTCCGATTGACCCGGAAGTATCAATGCCGACAAGGATTTCATTCTCAAGGCGACGATTGCCGGGAAGCGGAAGCCCTCGGCGATTCGGCTTCATCCATGATTCCGTGCGGTTTGAACCATGTCCATGGACCTGAGACGAAAGGGCCTGACGAAGCTCTCGCTTCCAGTTGATCTTGGGCGGCTTGACGAGTTCTTTCAAGGTTTCAAGACCCTGACCGCTGATGGAGCCATAGCCCTTAGACTGGGCGCACTTCACGATATCTTCGAGAATGGATTCGGTGAGGTTGTCGTTGTCCCTGAGCAGGGAATGATCGTCGATGCGGGACTTGAATATTTCGTCGAAAAGCTCGTCCGACTCTTCGCCGTGACCATTACACTGGTCGCAGGTTTCTTTTCCGGTGCCACCGCAATCCGGGCAAGGCTTACCTTTCTTGTCTTTTCCCGTGCCACCGCAAGAAGAGCATTCCTGCTCGCCAGACCCACCGCATTTCGAGCAGGTTTTCGATTTCGATGCCATTTGCGACCGCTTCTGGATAAGCCAGTGATAGAGGTCTTCGGTGACATCGGGACCGGCATAACCGAGTTTCCGTGCGTCGGCAAGATAAACACCACCCTTTGGTAGCGGAAGGTCTCGTCCTCCGATATTCATCTTCGTGATCATGTCATTGATGATCATATCGGAAGCGATGTTCCACATATCCGCATCATCAAGTGCCCGCTCTTGGGTAAGCAGAACAAGATGCATGATCTCGTGGACGAGAATGGCTTCGACTTCATTGCCTTCGTCGGTGGTTTTGAGTCCCGGCCAAATCTCTTTCTCATAGACGAAGTTTCCATCTTTGTCGCGGATCGGAGAACCAAGTCTCTTCTTGAGTATGGGTTTGCCCGTGTTAGGATCAAATTTGATGTGCTCCGATCCGCCGTTAAGGAACTTGGGATTGAAGTAAAGATTGATCCGTCCATCGATGCAATTGACTGCAAAAGTATCAATGCCTTCTGTCTCGAAAAAATTAAAGCGCATCATGAATTCGGAATAAAACGGGGCGTCCCGAAGCCAGAGCTTTGACACATCGGAAAACCGTTCCGGCATCCTGATGCGCTTGAGAGTCATATTCTTGTAGAGCTTGGTGAGGACATCGCGAAGGATATCCTTACCCTCGACGATTTCTTTCGCGACATCGCTCATGGATTACCTCCTCCTCGAATGGGAATCGTCGAGGACGCTGATGCTGGTGTCGGTCTTGTCCGGGTGAGCCAGCATGTATTCCTTCATGAAAGTGGAATTGCTTTCCTTGCAAGCCTTCCAAGTGTACTTGCAGAAAGCGACCTGAAGATCGGGCTCAAGGCAATCGTCGAGATACTGGTTGAAGTTTTCCAGAGCCGCTTTCTTCTTCTTGTCATCCCATGATGCGGATTTCTTGGCGACGAAGTTAGTGACTTCCTGATTGATTGCCTGAATCTGGTCTCGCTGGAAGGTCTTGAGGCGAGCCGCGACCTTGCTGTAGTGAAGCACGATATCCTCGGCAGACACGATGTTCTTGTCTGCGAGGTACTGGGAGAAGTAGCCGGAAGCCGCCGCGAGGAGCGAGGGACCGAGGATATGATTGATCTCGGCGGGATCAACCTTCGGGTTCTGCGTGAGGATTTTGGAGAACTTGACCCACGAACGCGGGGTGACCAGCGTCATTGGATTGTCCTTCTTGTCGATCTTGTAGTAGAGCTTGTCGGGGTGGGTCTGGATGAAGCCAACGACATCCTCATGAATGCCGTTCTGCTTTGCCCACACAATCCACTCAGAAGGATCGCTCTTGACCTCGAAATGGGCGAAGCGGTTCTTGAGGGCGGCATCCATCTCGCCGACATCGGTATCGTCATCGTATCCGAGGTTTCCCGCCGCGATGACAAACCACGAATCGAGGAGCTTGTGCCCGCCGATTCTGCGGTCAAGAACAAGCTGGAATGCCGACTGCTGGACTTCGGAACGGGCGCGGTTGAACTCGTCGAGGAAGATGAATCCCTTGGTTCCCTCGAAAAGCGGATTATCCTCGGTCGGAAGGTCTTCCGGCACGACCCAGTGCAGAACGCCCGTCTTGGAATCGGTGACTGGGATACCACGGAGGTCCACATTGTCGATCTGCGCAAGACGAAGATCGATGAGCTTGTAGTCCTCGCCATATTCTTTGCGAAGCTGATCGACAAGTTCCGATTTTCCGATTCCGGGCGGTCCCCAGATGAAAATGGATACAGGCTGGATCACACCCTCAACGCAAATGAAGCGGATACCAGCCTTTGCTTCGCTAATCGTATATTCCATAACACACTCCCACCAAAAAGGATTCTAAGGTAGTATATCATAAAACACGAAAAAACTAAAATAAATTTGGTCTATCCGAGGGAAAAAAGCACTTCTGCCTTCTTATGTCTTGAACAGTTATTGCGGGTGACGATTGATTTCAGCATTTGAACCAGTTTCTCCTGATTCACTTTTTCCTTGTCTGACAACGAGTTAATGAGCAAATCCATGCTCTCGTCATCGAATCTTACCATGCTCCCGATGTCGGAATAGAACCTGACGACTTTCGCCGTATCGTAGCCAATCCATGTATTAAGGAGCGAAGGATACTTGTGGATCACATGCGTCATGACATTGGTCATGCCCCGGCGACCGGCGTAGTCGTAGGAGTGGATGAATAATTCCATCCTCTTTTTAGCGTCTTTTACCAGAATTTCGGGCCGCAGATACCACATGGTACAGAAGTTGGAATGAAACGATGGAAGGTCTTTGTCTGATATTCTCTCATACAGCAACTCAATATCTTTTTCTGGCAACAACGCACAGAGTCGCTTGAACGGTGCCTCGCCAAGATCGGGAGCCGATCCTATTATTTCCTTCTTTGCCCGCTCGGAGTAGAGGTTGTGCCGGATGATGTGCTCTTGGAACTGCTCATAGTCACACAGGGCATCAATGGTGCCCTGTGAATAAGACTTGATGGATTTGAGGATTATACTCTTGTTTGAGTTGAGCCATGTCTCATCGTCAAGACGCTCAATAACAATTGATTCTCTTAATGTCATGAAAGTTCTGCTTCAATATATTCCACAAGATACGGAATCATTTCCTGATTGTCATGGAAATAGGATTTTGTGAGTTCGCATGCCACTTTTTCAATGCTTTCTTCCCTGATGGCCAAGGTGGCTTCAAGCTCATCTTCATATAGGATATCGTTGCGGGTATAGCCTTCGCTCAAGAAATCGTCTTCGGAGTTCTCCCAGTCGTCCCAATTTTCCCTGATTGTATGAGGTTCCACTTCGCTCTTGTTGATGATGAACTGGGTTTCGAGGTATATGAAATCCACGGTGGTGCCCGCGAAGAAATCCTTTAGGAAATCCTTCATGGAACCATATTCATAGAGTATTTCCGCTTTCTTTACCTGATCCACCACCATGTCGGTCATTCTATCATTTCCTCGGATAAAAATCAAGAAAACAGGTAGGGGAACGGCACGATCTGGGCTTGCGGCAACACGCCCTTGATGTTCTGGGCACCGGCAGGATTCATGGAATGGACGATTACTTCACCCGTGGCCTTCGATTCAGCGAGAAACTGCGCGAACCTGTAGCCGGTATTCTCTTCATTTGAGTCAACGAATATCTGTCCGTCAAGATCGTGGTCAAGAAAGAAATAATCGAATGGTCCAAAATTGATAGTCATGTCTTTAGCTTCTTTAACACTTATTGCAAAATATAAATCATGTTCTTTCAGCTTTTTTTTGAATGTTCCGATTCTGTTTGGATCATCTTCAAGTATCAACACTTTCATTTTTACTCTCCCATTCGTGATATTTTACTACAAACGACGAGGCCAGATTCCGTACTACCTTTTCCATGAGTAACTGCCTGTTTTGCTCATAATACTCCCTGTACCATCTGATGGTTCCGGCGCGGCTCATAAGCTCTTGGTTCGACAGGTTGGCCAACAGCTTCCTCAGTATCTTGCAGGATCGTGACACGACATTGTTCAGGGATTTGTTTGTGCATGTATGTATGGCTTCGCTGAACGCGAAGTTCACCATGGATGAGTTTTCAAGGTTGCCGTATTCAAACAGGCATCCGGCCCTGTAGATGGACCGCAAAGTGGTTTTCTGGTCTGCACTCATACAATAAACTATGCCTAAACTACAAGATAATGTAGTATATCAGGTTGTGCTCAAAATCCAAATTTTTCCTAAAAGTCCAGAATAAAAGCATAGTTAAATGTGGAGATACCAATGGCGGTGAAGCAAAAGAAAGCGTTCTCGTTTGACAGGCTTGAGATCGGAGATGTCCTATACCAGCATGATCCAGATGATGAAACATTCTATTTCATCTCGGACAGGCTGAATGGAAAAGTGTTCTACACTACCTATGTGTTCAAGAACAAATCTGTAATCATCAGTAAATGCGAATGCACCTTGCGAAACTTCCACAAGTCCGCCATTTCCAATGCGCAAAAAAATGCGATAAAAGGTGACTTAGTAAAATATCTGATGGAAACTTCATCAGAATAAAAAAAGCGGCCCGAAGGCCGCTTTTTTATTTCTTTCTATATTCCCTTTCTATCTGCTCCTCAAAATCCTCGTCTGCCGCATTGACATCGCAGTAGACAAAGTTCTTCGGTCGGCAATTTTGGATTCCAAGACCTCTCCACAAGACATACAGGATGTTTCCCATGTTCTTTTCGTACAGGGGTCCGAAGTTGTTCGGTGTGCCAAAATCTCCATCCGTGAAAATCATGAGGAACGGAACATTGGCAATCTTGTCCATCTTCGGTTCCATGGAAATATCTCCATAGTTGAACTTGACTCCCTTCGGAGGTGGGCCAATATGGATTTGCTTGTCTTTTATTCCATTCGGAATCTTGTTGATGGTCTGTACCAATGAAATCGGCTTCTTCTTGTCGGCTATCTTGAAAAGCGGTTCCTCACCGTCGATCTTTTCAGTTTCGTCGAGCTTGAAGTGATAGGTCGTATAGAGCTTGCCGGTATCTTCCTTGACGAAGTATCGGTTGAGAAAGTCAAAGAGTCCTTGGACATTGGTTCCACCACCGCCTCGGGCGAAGGGATATTTACCCTTTGTCCAAGGATATATCGGTGCTTTTACCGCAGTATCAAACTCAAGGACATAGACCCTTCCGGGAACGCCGTACTGTTCCTTGTTGAAATGCTCTGCGATGGAATCAAGCCATCCATAGGCAAGTTGTGTCGTCTCTTCTCCCCACATCGATCCAGAAGTGTCGATGGCGAAGAACAGGATGGCAGACTGCTTCTTGTTTTTTTCGCTGGCGACATTGAAAGCGTTAATGGTTGAGTTGTTGGTTCCACCCATGCTTGCGCCGGAATACTGTCCCATGTAATAGGAATCTTCCTCGTGGGCTTGCTTGGATATTTCAGCCTTGAACCGATCAAGTTTCCTGAAAATCGCCGCGAGCGGGAAAACCTGCCGTTGTAGTTTCTCGATGGTCGGACCATAGAGGAAACCGGCAGAATCGCCCCATGAGTTAGGGTCTTTATTTCCGGTTCTTCGCCTCATATCTTCGGCCCATCCCTTTATGACTTGACCTTGACTGACTGGCGACCCATAGTTCTTTCCGAACATTTCGTGGTTGTCGAATACGACAGGCATGG
>Ga0116170_10005784_pt1 | contig 10953 bp, 11 predicted proteins | sample AD_JPNHW1_MetaG_FD_89797 | JGI IMG/M metagenome (GOLD analysis project Ga0116170, IMG submission 89797) | Active sludge microbial communities of municipal wastewater-treating anaerobic digesters from Japan - AD_JPNHW1_MetaG | ecosystem: Engineered > Bioreactor > Anaerobic > Digestate | place... | reverse complement strand
TTTAAAATCGGAAGTGCATAAAAAAGTAGCTTTATCCAGACTGTAGAAAAACTGAATGTCTTCAACCGGAATCGATTTCAGGTGTTCGCCAACTTTAATTACAAATCGGGTTTTGTATTGTTTCCGCAGCATTCCGCGTACTTTGTTCAGCAAATCAAGTGTCACCGGCTGAACTGTTTCTTCCTTTTTGGCCTGATTAAGGAATTTCTGAAAAGCGGTTTCCAGTTCGTCAAAGGCAATAGGTTTCAGCAAATAATCCACGCTATTTACCTTGAATGCTTTCACTGCATATTCTTCGTAGGCGGTGGTAAAAATCACCGGACAGGGAACTTTTACTTGTTCAAAGATTTCGAAACTTAGTCCGTCAGCAAGCTGAATATCCATAAAAACCAAATCTGGAGCCGTGTTTTGACTGAACCAGTCGGCTGCACCGCGTACCGAATCGATTACTGTCGCAATTTTAATGTCGTAACCCAATTTCAGGATCAGTTGTTGCAACCATTCGGCGGCAGGCTTTTCGTCTTCTATTATTAAAACTTTGTACATGCGCTAATCGGTTAATAATGGAATGCTTACGCGGTAGTTTTCGGTGTTGAAGCCAATGATCACTTTGCGGTCAGAGAAAAAGCCATAGCGGGCACTGATGTTTTGCAAGCCGGTGCCGGAACCTTCCGAGCCCGATTTTTTCTGTAGCTTATTTTCCACAACCAAATATTCATCTTTACTGAAAATCCTTATCGAGAGCGGTTTTTGGTCTGAGATTTCGTTGTGCTTGATGGCGTTTTCAACTAATAACTGAACCGACAAGGGAATTACTTTGTAATGTTGCGGATTGACATCTATCTGAACCTGAAGATTGTCGCCAAAACGTATTTTGTGCAGGTAAACGAACGATTCCACAAATTTCAATTCGTCGGAAAGCGCTGCAAATTCGTGGTTTTTCTGGTCGAGTACATAACGGTAAACTTCCGACAGCTTCTTTACAAAATTGATGGCTTTGTCTGGATTGGAATTGATCAGCGAAGTAAGCGAATTCAGGTTATTGAATAAAAAGTGAGGATTCACCTGACTTTTCAGGGTTTCGTATTGCAGTGCCAGTTGTTGCCGCTTTAGGAATTCCTGTTGCACAGCCGATTCCTTCCAGTTTTTGAAAAACAAAACCGTATTGGAAAGCAGTGATCCCACAAATACAAAAAGAAACGCAACTTTAGCCATGAAAGAAGCCTGTTCGTAGAATGAGGCCGACGTTATTTTTACTCCTGAAAACAGGGCGGTTAGTAAAATTGTGGCAACGATTATTACGATGGAAAATAACAGTGTAATAAGTACTTGTGCGATTAACCGCTTTAAAGGATAATGTAACCACTGTACCCGTTTGTCGAGCATCTGGACGATTAGTTTTAAGCCGATCATAAACGAGCCGCCAACAAGCACTGAATTGAGTGAGGCCAGGAAAAACATGTCAATAGTGTAAGGCGCACCTTGTAATGTAATCAGCATGATTCCGTTACCTATGGCAATAAGCAAAAGTATCCATGCCGGAATTTGCCAGAACGCCTTGGGTAATTTGTTGAGTTCGTCGGTCATTGGTGTAAAGTTTTTCCGAAGTTAAGTAATTTGAAGATTTGAGAATGTAGAGATTTGAAAATTTGAAGATGAGATTGAATGGTTTAATTGCTAAATGGTTATATGGCTAAGCGTAGTCAACCATTGAACAATTTAATCATTGAACTTCTTAAATACGACTCCCATACTATTTCTGAATCTTCTGCAAATCGGTTGCATTGATATCTTTTCCCCAGTTCGGATGAATCTCGCTTTTGGGTTTGAATAGCTCGAATTTTTCGGCAGCTTTTTGGTAAAGTGGCAAGGCTTTGGCAGCACCTCCGCCAAAAGCTTCGGGCATGTTGGCTGTCATGGTAGCGCGTAGGTAATAAACACGTGGATTATCAGGGTTCAGCTCCAACGCTTTTTCGAGGGCGGCGTTCATTTTTCCCATCAGTGCCATTCCCCGGTTAATGGGATCGATGTTGATACGCGATGGGTACAAAAAGCCTTGTAGCATAAGCAATTCCGATTCGTTGGGTTCAATACTCATGGCTTGGTCAAGGTATTTTTGTGCTTGATCGAGATACTGATCTTTCTTCGCATTATCGGTTTCTCTAAAACTGATCATGATGTACGAAAATGAGGCATAATACAAGGGCAACCATTCTTTCTTTTCCATGGTCGAAATCCGTTCAAACTGGTTGGCCACATCCACATATTCCTGAATGGTTTGTGTTTGGAATAGCCTGTCAATGGCCAGTTTCATTGCTTTTTGATAAGCTTCGTTAGCAAAACTCACTCCTGATATTAAAAGCATTACGAGGATAAAAACTGATTTTTTCATGTCGTGTTTTTTTGAATTGGTAAATCGTAAATGGTCAAATTGTCAATTGTTTATAGCATAATATTTATAAGCAAAATAGCCTGCCTCACGAACGGTGATCGGATTGGAGACGACTCGTATTTGCCTTCGGTATTGGGTGTTGTGGCAAAATTGTAGCCATAAATATTGTCGAACCCGGCAAGGTTGTTCAGCATCAGGTGCAGTGCAGCTTGTTTCCCAAAGAAATTGAGCATGTAAGTCAAACTCAGACTAATATCATTGTAGGCTTTGGTTTGTGCATTCATAAATCCTGAAAAGTTTGGATCGTGGTAGGGACGGCTGCTGGCAAACGAGTAAGTTGCCGAGGCGTAAGTATTCAGAGCCGGAAGAAATCGTTTAAAAACCAGCGAAAGGTTATGCTCTGAAACAAAGGATGGAACAGCCATTTCGCTGTAATCCTTGTAATTGCGTTCGGCATCTATCCACGAATATGAAATCCAGTAGTCGGTATTTTTTAACGATTGTTTGTCGCGCCAGAAAACGTCAATTCCGCGAGCTTTGCCGCTGCCCGAATTTGAATAGTCCAGCTGATTAGTTGCCAAAGGTGCCGTGTACTTCACTAGTTGATCGTATTTTTTTAGGTAGCCTTCCACCCGAAATGTTTGTTTTTCAGTTTGGTATTGCCAGGTCATCACGGCATGACTGGCTTTCTCAGGTTTAAGCTGAGGGGCAAATTTCAGGTAATCGTTCTCCGGATTTTGATAAAATTCGCCACAAGCCAGCGAAACCTGGCTGTGTTTCCCGGTTTTGTAGGCTCCTGAAAAGCGCGGAACAATTGTTGTTTCATTCAAAAGCGAACTGTTTTCAGCTCTCAATCCGATGCGGGTGGCCAGTTTGCGAGATGGTTTGTATTCCATTTCGGCAAAACCTGAAAGCTCGTTGTTTGAAAAAGGCAAGCGGTAATTTCCGTTCATGTCAATTTTCTGCTCGTACGAAAAATTCACCCAATCGCTCCCAAATTTCAGCTCGGTTTGCTCGTTCATGAAATAGCTGAACCCGATTTTGGCCTGAACCATTTTCTGGTCAGTTGTAATCCGGTCATTATCAATTTTCATGTTTTGGTGATCGTAGTTCCAGGCTAGTCCCGATTTAAGCATCCATTTTTCGCCCAATGCGCTGTTGTAGGTATTGTTCAGGTAAATATTGCTGCTGCCCAAGGTCAAATCCTGAATGGCGTCGGCCTGTATGTTTGGATAAAGCATTTCGCTTGAAGTGGTGTTGAACGTTCCGAATAATTTGTACATGCCGGTTTTTCCCGTTTTCTGGCGGAACATAATAGTGGCATCGGCTGTCAGTGGCGCTTTAATCCAGTCGACTTGCTGCTTATTGATTTTATTTGATAAGGCCGAACTCAGTAAATCGCCGCTCAACGACAAGGATGAATTTTTGCCGCATTGGGTTGTCGAGCCCATTAGTCCGACAGTCATCACCGATATGCTCGATTTTTCTTCAGTTTCTATCGAATTGGTTTTCATGTCAACAATCGACGAAAGTGCTTGTCCGTATTCGGCTGAATAGGCGCCGGTGCTGAATAATGTTCCGCTGAAAAGGAGAGGAGAGAAGCGCCCTCGGGTAGGCATGTCGGGCATTTTCGAGGTGTAGGGCGAAGAAACCAGCATGCCATCCATGAAGGTCTTAGTCTCGTAGCCTTCGCCGCCACGAACGAAAACACGGCCATCTTCGCCCACTTTTTGCACACCAGGCAAGGTACCAAACGCGCCAAAAATATCGCCTTGTGCGCTGGGTGTGGTGGCAATGTCGAATACACGAAGTACAACCGCTTTCTTTTCATCGCTGGCTTCGAAAGTTCCGGCGTTAACCACCACTTCGTCGAGCTGATCTTCCGATTCCTCAAGGTGAATGTTTATTGAAATTGTTTTCGCGGCCTCCAAATCTACCTTTTGGTTAAAGGGTTTGTAACCAATAAAACTGGCTGAAAGATCTTGAATGCCTTTCAGACTTGTTTTGAAGCTAAAATTTCCGAGACTGTCGGTGGTGGCGCCGTCGTAACTATTTTGGATAAATACGTTGGCTCCAGGAAGTGGATTATTTTTAGTGTCGGTTACTTTTCCTGTTAGCTGAACCTGTGCAAAAAGGCTAGCACTGCTCAGGAAAAGAAGGATGATTGAAATAATTGATCTCATGGCTTTGAGTTTAATTCTAAGCCAAAGTAAGACCAGTCTAACGGGCTATTAAAATAAAAAAGACCGAGTCGTAGTTTGAGCGCGACGAATCGTAAATACGGGCGACGAAGGTTTTATTCTTTGTTTAGCGCATCAATCAAAATAGTCAGCGAATTTTTTAACTCGATTAACCGGTTTATATCAAGCGAATTCGCATTTATTTTTTCGACCAGTTGCTGGGGAATGAGGCAAGCTGCTTCGCGCATTTCTTTTCCTTTTTCGGTTAAGCGAATCACTACTTTTCGTTCGTCCGAACTTGAACGTTCGCGGGTAACAATATCAAGTGACTCCATGCGTTTGAGCAATGGAGTCACAGTATTGGTGTTTAAAATCAATTTTTTAGCTATTTCATTAACCGTAATTTCATCAGTTTCCCACAAAACCATCAAAACCAGATATTGTGGATAGGTTATTCCCAATTTATCAAGAAAAGGCTGATACTCCCTGATAATAAGCCTTGAAGCCGCATAAACAGGAAAACAAAGTTGGTTTTTTAGCTTTAACTGTTCGTATTCCATTTTCTTTTATTTTCAACACTAGTCAAAATTATTATTTATTCACTGAATTATGAAGGTAATAATTTCGATAAATAGTTGTCAATTTTTTCAGGTTTGGTTATTGGTGCAAATCTCTTTAAAGGCTTTCCGTTTTTGTCAATCAGGAATTTAGTGAAATTCCACTTGATGTTATTTCCAAAAGTTCCCTTCAATTCGGTTTTCAAATATTTATAGATGGGATGAGTATTGGGGCCGTTTACATCAATTTTTGAAAACATCGGGAAACTGACGCCATAATTAATCAGGCAGCCTTCTGAAATTGATTTTTCGTCGCCGGGTTCCTGATTGGCAAACTGGTTGCACGGAAACCCCAAAATCACAAAATCGTTGTCTTTATACTTCTGATAAAGTTTTTCCAATCCTTCAAACTGAGGTGTTAATCCACATTTGCTAGCGGTGTTGACCACTAAAACTGTTTTTCCTTTGAACGTATCCATTTCAATTTCCTTACCTTGAAGGCTTTTGGCTTTAAAATCATAAAACATTGTTCCCATTTTTAAAATTGTATCGTTTCTGAATATATCGTAAGCGATACAAATATAAAAATTTAATATTATATCGCAAGCGATATTTTTTAGCTTTATAAATTGAGATTTGCAGAAAAATAGAATTAGTCAATGCAATCCATGGTGAGATTTAAACCTCAGCATCAGGTGCTTCTTCTTTGGGGTGCAGGAATTTTTCAATTAGTTCAGTGACATACATGCGAATTACTTCGGCATTATTGGCAACGAGTTTGGTTACCCCCATTTGCACTACAAGCGCTACAATTTTGGCAAATGGATTGCTTTTTTTACTGACCATCAGTTTTCGCGAAACATAACCGGAAACCACAGAAATAATAGATTCGAACAACGAATTTTTGATTTCGACCGATTCAGTGACTTCCTTTAGCGAACTCTTAACCAAATTAACCAGTTTCAGGCTTTCGTAGGTGGCTTTAAACTGCGCTTTCAGTTCTTCGCCTTCACGAGCCTGCTGTATTTCGAGCTGCTTGATCGAATCGCGTAATTTTTCTTTGGCGGTTGGTTGTGTCATGGCTTTTCGTCGAGTACTTGTTCGATAATTGAATTGTTGAGCGGCTCTTTAATCAGTTGCTTGCGGAAAATGCCAAATATCAGGGCCAGAAATCCATAGAAACCTGATACAGCAAAGAATCCATAATACGATTTACCCATGAGCCCACCTAACCAAAGGGCAACCCCAATATTTAAAATAAGGAAGAACAATATAGCAAAAATCAAAACGATTAACCACGAAACCAGATTTGATGCCACATCGGCAGATTTGTCGAGTGTCTTTAGTTTCAGCAATTCAATCGTTGTTTTGCCGTATTGTTCTCCTTTTTCAATTAACGATTCAATCGAACTCGTTTGTTCTTCCATTTCGCTGAAATTTAATCAGGATAAATGTTAAGCTGTTGGTGCTTGTGTTTCTTCAACTTTCGACTTTACACTGTCAACTTTTTTTCCGAGTTCATCAATCAAACCGCCTACTTTTTCTTTGAGGCCATCAACATAGTCTTCGCCTTTTTCAACGATTTTACGGCGGGTTTCCGAACCTTTGTCGGGAGCAAACAAAATTCCGATCAGAGCACCAGCGGCAACGCCTGCCAGAACGCCCAATAAAACTTTTCCTGAACTCATAGTTTTGAATTTTAATTGTTTATGACATTATTTATGCAGGATTCTGAAAGAATCCTTAACATTTTTCGTTTAACGCAATTTAATGAAAAACGCTTTTAAAACCTAACAAATCTGCGAGGAATTTTATTGTTTGTAAATAGTTAATGTTTATTAACGGAGCCAGGTCCTCCTGGATTTTTGCCGTTGTAATGAAGCAGTTTTTTTATGAATTTATCCTGCTTTTCAACTTTCTGATTTAATGAGACTTCTTCGCCCAGCAGGTAGCCATAAGGTTTTAGCGAATCGATGTGGTCGCATACTACTTTTGCCATTCCGGTTAGTGGTAAACAAAGCACCATTCCCGAAACACCCCAAATCATAGAGCTTACTATCAGCATAATTGTCGCTGTTAGTGGATTGACACTCACACTGCCTCCGACTACATATGGCGTAATGAAGTTGTTGTCGAGAAATTGAACAACCACACAAATGGCCCCGGCTGCTACGGCATAACTCATCGAATCTTTTGTTATCAGTGCCATTAAAATTGGGAGCAAACTGCCGATTAGCACTCCTATATATGGAATAATATTTAGCACTGAAGCCAGTACACCAAACAAAACGGCATGTGGAAGGCCAATAATGAGGAATCCGGTTGAGTTTAGTACTGATAAGATGAGCACATCCAGAAAAATACCCATGACATATTTCTGAGATACTTTTGACACCTTTCCGGCAATCATTAAAACATGTTCATTTTTATCGTCCTTTGTTACCAGCTTTATGAATTCCTTGAACTTATCCAGATATAAAGTAAGGAAAAAGACATAAATCGGGATTAAAGCTAAGCTAGCTAAAAATGATGTAGTTGCCGAGAAGAAGCCTAAAATTAAGACACCTCCGGTGCTGGCGTTTTCTTTAATTTTAGTGGTAAGCCATGCTTTTTGTTCTATCCGGCTGATGTGGAAGGTATCTGTAACAAATGCCTGAAGACTTTCCCACTTGGTGTCGAGCGTTTTTTCTATTGTTGGCCAGTCGTTCACAAAACTCAACACCTGATCAATAAAGAAATAGAACATTACCGCAACAATTAAAAAAGCACCGATAATGCTGATGAGTATCGCAAGTGATTTGGGGAATCTCCAGTCTTCAAGTTTTTTTGAGACCGGCATCAGCAAAAAGGTGAAAAACACCGAAATAGTGAGCGGAATCAATATGTTTTGTGCTAAAACCAGAAAAGCGATAATTAATCCGGCAAGCAATAGTTTAACTGTGACCTGAAAATAAAGCGGTTGCTCTTTGATATTCATAGTTAATCTCTTTATTGTTTAACAATTAAAGATAATGTTTTTGCCCTAAATTTATTTGTTTTATCTGGAATATTGCTGAATGACATTATTAATACTTCGCTGACAAACCTTACAAAATACATTGTGGCGGGAGTACATGATGCAATCCAGTTGAGGCCGGTACATGCCTGTCTGATTGTAGTTTGCACCTTCAAAAGCGCCAACTTTATCTTTAAATTTTTCCGTCGAGAAAAATTCGTTTTCCTTGTTCATCTGGCGAACGAAAAGATCTTCCATCACCGTTTCGGGCAAATGATTGGCGCGAATGCTGTCGCGCTGTTTCTGAATTGCATAACCAAAGTCATCAAACACCTTCTTTTCCCAGGGCGTTGGTACAGGTGTATCTTTATCAACCAGGTCTTTCCATTTCAGGTTTTGCTTATCGAATAGGGCGGTGACATTGGTTTCCCAGGGTTCAACTGTGATTTTTGGAACTTCGTAAGCCACGGCTGAAGTATAATATTCGTCGGCAAGGGCCGCCATGTGATGTCCCATTTCGTGTACCATAATGTATTCTGAAAATTTATTGTCGGCTGCAACTGTTGTGTATAAGTTATAGATTCCGCCGCCGCCATAAGTTCGTTCGTTGATCAGGATTACCATGAAATCGTATGGTACGGCAGAGGCAACATCGCGCACTGTTTTGTTATCGAAGGTCAAGGCGTAGCGTTCCGAATCGAAAGTACTGTAGCTAACCGAGAGGGGCGAACGTTTGAAAATGCCGTGGTGCGGCTTATTCACGCCTGATTGCAATGCCGGAGTTTCCACCGCGCGGATATTAATGTTCTTACTTTGCGATTTAAATGGCTCTGTATTCAGCAATGCACCCGACAAACGTTTGACGTCGTTCCTGAATTTTTCCATTTCTGAAGTTGAATAACCATCGCCTAAAATCACAATATCCAGTTTTTCGCTGGCCGGGCCGTTTTCAGCAACAATGTCAATTTTTTCGTTATGCAGACGATCAACCGGAATGACTTGACGATTTGCCGGATCAATATCCGTGTTCCAGATTTCAGCAAATTTATTTTCAGCGTTTCTTTTTTTCACAACAACCGTTACCGGCTTTTGAGGCCATGGAAACCGAAGCGATTCATGAAATGTGCCCTTCACCTTGGCCGCTTCAGGAGTAGATTGCCACTCGCCGAAAATAGAGGCGAATCCCCGTGAATAAAGTAAAGTTTTCGTTTCTTTATCAATTACTTCGAAAAAGTAGGGGCCAAGTTCCAGTTTGTCGATGAGAATTTTTCGACTGCCACTCCAGATTCCATCGGACAAAGCTTTGTCCACAGCGAAAGTTTCTTCGCTGGCAGTTCCGGTGTGATACAAATCAAGCCGCATGGTTTTGTCCTGAAACCAATTGCTAAAATCAACGTCGCCTTTGTCGAGCGTTTCTGTTTTTGAAATCGTCTGAGCTAAAGGGATGTTGTTCTTTTTTGTAGGAACAGCACATGAAAACATGAACAGCAGTAAAATAATTGATGGGCAAATTCGTCTCATAGTTCGGACATTAAATTCGGTCAAGTTTAGCAATAAAATGCGGGTTTCTGGCTGATTTTTGAGTTCAATGTAAAGCAAAAGTTAGATTTTTGGTAGTTTTTTCATTCATGTTAATGCCCTTTATTTCAGAAACTATAATAGTTATATTTTTGTAACCATTATAAAAACTGAACAGTTAAGATGAGTAAATTAAAAGTTGACTCTATCGCAGAGAACATCATTTCGGTATATCCACTGTTGTACAAAACGATTTCGAGACCAATAAAACATCAGTCGTCGGTAACACCAGGCGGAATGTTTGTAATGGGTAGTTTGAAAAGAAATGGCGTGATGTCGATGTCGGACATTGGTAAATGCCTCGCTATGCCCAAGCCACATGTTACGGTTATTGTTGATAAATTGATTGAAGAAGGCTTTGTTGAACGGCAGAACGATCCGAACGACAGGCGTATTATCAATATTTTGCTTACAGAAAAAGGGCTTGATGCGTTTCTTGAAATAAAAGCGACGCTGGCAGAGAATATGAAAATTAAACTTTTAAACCTGTCGGAGGAAGAACAGGAAACACTGGCGGTTGCTTCTCAACAGGTTAAAGATATGTTGATATCCATTTTGTCGAAAGAATAAAAAATATTTAGAAAACAGGTTAAAGAAAAAATTATGGAAAACAAACAGGTTAAAAAAGAAAAGAACGGGAAAGTGTATATTCCACTGATTGTGGTGATTATATTGGTTCTTGTTGGAGGTGTGTATTGGTACATCGATTATACAAAGTACATTAAAACCGACGACGCGAAAGTTGAGTCGGATTATGTTGCGGTGTCACCAAAGATTCTTGGCCGTATAAGCCAGTTGTTTGTTGATGAGGGCGCGGTGGTAAAACAGGGGCAGTTGGTTGCAGTTTTAGACAGCACCGATATGCTGGCGCAGAAAAACCAGGTTACAAGCTCTAAATTATTGGCTGAAACTTCGGTTGGGCAGGCCCAGGCCAAGTACCAGTATGACTTGAAAAACATTAAAGTACTGGAAATCTCGCTGGCAAAAGCTCAGGAAGATTTCGACCGCGCAAAGGCTCAATTTTCGGGCGATGTAATTACCAAAGAGCAGTTCGAGCATACAAAGAAAGCATTGGAAACGGCGCAGGCTCAACTCGATGCAGCAAAGTCGATGGCTAAAGTTTCAGCGGCACAAATTAAAAGTGCCGAAGCACAGGTTGAAAATTCCGACGCTCAAATTAATCTTATCAATACTCAGCTCAGTAATACAAAGCTTTATGCACCAAGTGATGGTATAATCGGTAAACGTTGG
>Ga0116170_10005782_pt1 | contig 10955 bp, 6 predicted proteins | sample AD_JPNHW1_MetaG_FD_89797 | JGI IMG/M metagenome (GOLD analysis project Ga0116170, IMG submission 89797) | Active sludge microbial communities of municipal wastewater-treating anaerobic digesters from Japan - AD_JPNHW1_MetaG | ecosystem: Engineered > Bioreactor > Anaerobic > Digestate | place... | reverse complement strand
CCTGCCGCACCCAGGACTGTGTCTCTCCCGGCTACAATTGCAGCATCAATTCGGCCCGTCTCCAGTGCCCGGCAGAGTATGGCTGTAACCATTCCTCCATCCTGGCCTTCTATGCCGCTCCTGGCCGAAACGAGCCGGCTGAAGACGCCCAAAGCCGCATCTCTCTTTCCCGCCAGCCTTCTCTCTTCGATATCGCTGATCTCGGCAGCCGTCAGAGGATAGATATTCTTTCTCTTGGAGATGGAACTGGTCGGGCAGACCCTGGCGCACGCCCCGCAGCCGATGCATTCCTCGGAAAGCTCCCCGTAGGGCGTGTCCACCTTCCTTGAGACCCCCCGCTGCTGAGCATTTATGGCCGAGACGCCCACCATCTCCTCGCAGACGCGATGGCACAGGCCGCAGAGTATGCACTCTCCGGTCTCCTGGGCAAAACGGGGCCTGTCAATGCCGAACTGACTGGCCAGATCTAGAATCCTGGGCTCCTGAGGACAGGCAGCCAGCAGAAGCTCAATGAGCATCTTGCGGATGGCTTTGACCTCAGGAGAGCAGGTATTGACCACCAGTCCATCCTCCACGGGGTAGTTGCAGGCGGTGACAAACCTCTTTCGACCATCCTTTTCTATCTGCACAGTGCAGAGCCGGCAGGAGCCGTAGGGCTCCAGGGCGGGGTGATGGCAGAGGGTTGGTATGCTAATTCCTGCCCTCCCGGCAGCTTCCAGGATGCTGGCCGGGCAGGCGGCTTCTATCTTGCAGCCGTCGATTACTATTGTCGCCTTCCGTTCTGGCCCCACGGACTTGACATCGTTCGAGGCGCCGGGCGTCTCGACGGCAGACATATCGGCGGACATATCGGAAGCCCCACTTTTCGTCGTGCCGTTCATGGCATATCGCCTCCTGCTACGCTCCGTTCTCTACATTCTCTGCCATCTCTTCTCTCGCACTCCTCGTTCCTCCCGCACCTTCTTTTGCCAACTTCTTTATCTGGTCCTCTCCTCCCTGCCCCGACCTTCGAATCAGAGCCCAAACGAGCGGGAGAGAGCTTCTTGACAGCTCCCGCCCGGGGAGGGCAGACCTCAAAGCAGATGCCGCAGCGGCTGCACAGAGACTGGTCAATGGCATAGATGCCGTCCTTTGCCTCCAGGACGGCGTTTTTGGGGCAGTTCTTGCTGCACAGGCCGCAGGCTATGCAGGCTTGGGGATCGATGGAATAGGAGAGGAGCGCTTTGCAGGCTGCGGCAGGGCATCTCTTCTCTTTGACATGGGCCTCATACTCGTCCGGAAAGTAGGCCAGGGTGCTCAAAACCGGATTGACTGCCGTTCGGCCCAGGGCGCAGAGGGAGGACTTCCTCATGAGGTCGCAGACATCCCGCAGGGCAGCGATGTCTTCCTCCCCAGCCCGGCCTTCTACCACGGCCTGAAGAATCTCACGCATGCGTTTCAGGCCCTCCCGGCAGGGCAGGCACTTGCCGCAGGACTCGTCGCAGAGGAAGTCAACGAAATAGCGGGCCAGGTCCACGACGCAGGTGTCCTCATCTATGACAATGACGCTGCCTGAGCCCATCATCGAGCCGAGAGAGGTCAGTTCATCGTAATCGACGGGGGTGTCCAGCAGCCTGGCCGGAATTATCCCCCCGGAGGGGCCTCCCGTCTGCACTCCTTTCAGCCTCTTTCCTCCGGCGATGCCGCCCCCGATCTTGTAGATGATATCAGAGAGGCTGATTCCCATGGGGACCTCCACCAGGCCGGTGTTGTTGACCTTCCCCACTAAAGAGAATATCTTGGTTCCCTTGCTCTTTTCAGTGCCTATGGAAGAGAACCAGGTGCTTCCACAGTTCATGATGAGGGGCACATTGGCCCAGGTCTCCACGTTATTGAGCAGGCTGGGCCGGTTCCACAGGCCGCTCTCCGAGGTGTGGACGTACTTGGGCCTGGGCTCGCCCACCCTGCCCTCCAGGGCGTTCATGAGGGCAGTGGACTCGCCGGATACAAAGGCACCGGCTCCCCTGTGGACGGTTGCGTCGAAGTCAAATCCGCTGCCCATGATGTCCTTGCCGAGGAGCCCCAGTTGCCTGGCCTGCTGAAGGGCGATCTTCGCGTTCTGCACCGCCAGGGGGTACTCCATGCGCACATAGATGAATCCGGTATGCGATCCTACAGCGTAGGCCCCGATGATCAGCCCCTCGATGACGCTGTGCGGATTGCCCTCCATGAGGGCCCGGTCCATGAAAGCTCCGGGGTCGCCCTCATCGCAGTTGACTATCACATACTTCGGATCGCCGGGAGCGTTTCTGGTGGCCTGCCATTTCTTGCCGGTGGGATAGCCGCCGCCGCCCCGGCCTCTGAGCCCCGATTTTTTTATCTCCTCTATGACCTGTTCGGGGGTCATTTGGGAGAGGACGCGGGCCAGGGCAGCGTAGCCGCCCAGGGAGATGTAGTCCTCAATATTTCGCGGATTTATTTTTATATTATTTTTTATTAACAATCTCATCTGATAATTGTAAAATGGTATGTCCTCTTCCAATATCGCCCTGCATCCGGTTGCCGGATCGACATAGAGGAGGCGCTCCACCAGGCCTCCTTTGACCAGCGTCTCCTCCACAATTTCAGGGATGTCTTCCGGCTGCACCTTCAGATAGAATATTCCCGGCGGATGAATGACCACCAAAGTTCCCTTTTCGCAGAAGCCCGGACATCCGGTCTCTTTGATCACAACCTTTTCTTCCAGGCCCCTATTTGCAAGCTCGGTTTTGAAGGCGTCAATGACCCGGCGTGCCCCCAGGCCCAGGCAGCCGGTGCCGGCGCAGATGGCCACCTCTTTTAGGTTTGGATCTCTCCTGCGGTCGATTTCATCTCGAAAGATCTCCAGATCCTGAATCGATGTAAGCCTCGCCATCCCGTCCACCCATCCTCCCGTCGACTTGTCCACCTGTCCGCCCGTCCGCTCGTCTGCAACAATTCCCCTATCGCTCGATAGCATCCGCCATTCTGCCTGGACAGAGCCGTCTTATTGGGCCTGCTCGAGAATCTTCTCTATCTTTTTGCTGTCGGCGCGGCCCTGGTATACATCATCCACCACCACAACCGGTCCGATGGCGCAGCATCCCAGGCAGTTGACCCGGTTCAGGGTAAAATTTCCGTCTTTGGTGGTCTCGCCGGATTTTATGCCGAGCCGGGCCTCGGTCTTGTCCAGCAGCCTCTGGGCTCCCCGCACCTGGCAGGCAGTCCCCATGCAGACGCTCACTCTATGCCTGCCCACGGGCGAGAGGCTGATTGCCTTGTAAAAGCTGGCCACTCTGAATATGCGGCTCATGGGAATCTTCAGCCTCCAAGAGATATCTTGCAGGATATCTTTTGATAGCCATGAAAATTCCTCTTGCAGGTCTAAAAGCAACTGGATTAAAAAGCCGTCTCTTCCTTCATATTTCGTTATAATATCATTGAGTCTCTGTCTATCGACATCATTAGCCATCATAAAACCACTTCATTGGTTATGCCGGGCCGTATTGCTGGAAAAATCGCGGTTCGTTTCTTTCGTTTCATCTCTCAGCAATAAGAATTAAAAACTATATAACGCTTGCCTTTCGTTTACTCATAATAATGATAGAGCCTTTTTATTCCAGGAGGGCGATTTATGCTTCTATGAGCGAAGAGCTGAAGAGAGAGGTAATGGATTGGTGCCGGAAAAATGAGATTGCTCTGGTGGGGGTGGCGGGCGTGGAGCGGTGGAAGAGCCCCCCTTTTCAGCCCTGGATGCCGGAGGAGTTCTATCCCCAGTCCATATTTCCGGAGACGAAGTCGGTCATTGTCATCGGCCTGCCCATCAGCCTGCCGGTGCTGGAGACCTCTCCTTCCATCTACTATCGGGAGCTGTACAACACAGTCAATTCCCTGCTCGACCAGTACACCTATCGGCTGGCCGGCTTTCTCAGCGAAAAAGGCCATGCATCGGTCTTCGTTCCCAGGGACGGATACGCCGGGATAAAGGCCCTCCTGAAAAGCCCTCTGGCCTTCTTCTCCCACCGACACGCCGCCTTCCTGGCCGGCCTGGGCAGCTTCGGGACCAATAATATGCTGCTCACTCCGCGTTACGGTCCGAGGGTGCGTTTCGGATCGGTCTTCACTGCGGCGAGCCTGCCCGCCGATCCTCTCCTCACAGAGGAGCTGTGCACCCGGTGCATGCGTTGCGTCAGGATGTGCCCCGTCGGAGCCGTCGCCGAGGAGGACTATCCGCAGGGGCTCACAGACAAGAAGAGCTGCGCGCAGCACAGCGCCGAGCTGGCCGGCAGGGGAATCTCCCCCTGCGGCATCTGCATCAAGGTCTGCCCTGTCGGCGAAGACAGAAAGCTCTATGCCCGGGAGGACGCGGCCATCTACAGCTGGCCGGAGAGGTTCCCATCGGGGCATAGGGCCTGGGAGCACGTGAGGAGGCACGGCGGGCTGTGATGAGAGATGATGGTTTTCAAACCAAAGATTGAAATCCATTGCCTGCAATAACCTGGGTGCGAGGTGAATAGAAATGAGGCCGGCAAGCATAATGCTCTCTCTTATATTGGTTTTCAGTCTTTGTTTATGTTTGGGTCTAAATTCGTATCTATGTTTATCCACAGCAGGGGCCGTTGAAGCCGGCGTCATAGCCGAGCCCAGCGTGCCGATTCCCAATATGGACATGCCGGCTCCCAAGATCACCCCGCCAACCATGAATATGCCTGAAACCAGTGCAAAGGCGCAGTCGGATCAGGGCAACAGCAATGAATCCGGCCAGACCCAGATCCAGGCGGACGGAGGCGAAGACTCGCTCTCCGGCGGGCAGGGGGAATTGGACGCCATAAGCGGCAAGTGGTCGATTCGCTTTCAGGAGCTCAAAGACCGGAGGCTGGACCTGACTCTCTGGTCCTCCGGAAAGGAGAAGATCATGGGCTTTGGCACATTGACGAAAGGCAGCTCGATTGTCTCCATGAGCGCCAGCGGATCGTTCGCAGCAGATGAGCTGCTCCTGGCGGTCAAGTCCGCCCAGCCGGAGTATGAGGGGGGAGAGAGCGACCACTACGACCTGGACCTTTTCCTGAAGAACGATACCATATCCGGAACTTACATCCTCTGGACGGATGGAGAGCTCTCTGCCAGCGGAAATACAACGGCCTCCAGGCGAGCGTAGCTGCTGCGTGAATATGGAGAGGTAATGTTTTATAGCTGTTCATACTATTACCTTCCATGACACACGAAACCTCTGTGGGGAATCGTCTTCTACGACGTTCGTTCGCTTGCTGAAGAAAACGTCCGGATTTTTGACACAACACTTAGAGATGGCGAGCAGACTCCCGGGGTGTCACTCACCCAGGAGCAGAAGGTCCAGATCGCCAGGCAGCTTGACAAACTCGGAGTGAACATCATCGAGGCCGGATTTCCCGTCTCTTCGAAGGGCGAGTTTGAAAGCGTGAGGAATATCGCCAAAGCCGGCCTTGAGGCGAAGGTCTGCGGCCTCTCTCGCATTGTCAAAAAGGACGCCCAGGCCTGTATCGATGCCGAAGTGGACATTGTGCACGTCTTCGTTCCCACCTCCGATATTCAGATTGCTCATACCATCAAGATGAGCCATGATGATATCGTGGCCGGGGCGGCGGATACGGTGCAGTTTGTCAAGGACAGCGGCAGGACCTGCCTCTTTTCGGCCATGGATGCCACCCGCACCTCGCCCCAATTTTTGCATCGCATATTCAGGGCGGTTGAGGAGGCGCACTGCGACATCATCAACATCCCGGATACGGTGGGTGTGGCGGTGCCCTCTGCCTTCTATCGCTTTGTAAAGGACATCTGCGACGATGTGCACATGGTGGTGGACGTGCACTGCCACAACGACTTCGGCCTGGCCGTGGCCAACAGCCTGGCGGCTGTGGAGGCGGGGGCTCGCGAGGTTCAGGTCTGCGTCAACGGCCTCGGCGAGAGGGCGGGTAACGCCAACTTAGCGGAGACGGTGATGGGCCTGCACGCCATCTACGGGGCCAAGACCAGCATCAAGACCGAGTACCTGGTGGAGACGGCCCGCATGGTAGAAAGGCTCACGGGAGTAAAGATCCCCATTACTGCGCCCATTGTGGGGGACAATGCCTTCTCCCACGAGAGCGGCATTCACAGCCACGGGGTCATCGAGAACAGCAAGACCTTCGAGCCGGGAATCATGACTCCGGAGATGGTGGGGCACAAGAGGAGGATCGTCCTTGGCAAGCACACGGGAAGGCATGCTGTGGCCAAGGTTTTGGAGGAGGCGGGCTATCGGCCCACGGAAGAGCAGCTTGCCGAAATCCTGGAGAGGATCAAGGAGCTGGGAGACAAGGGAAAGCAGATCGGCAACATCGACCTGCAGACCATTGCCGATGTGGTCATCGGAGAGGTGGCAAAGGAGAGCCAGGCTGTGATTCTCAAGGAGGTCTCGGTCATGACCGGAAACATCATCACCCCCACGGCGACGGTCAGAGCAATGGTGCGGGGCAAGGAACGGGTGCTGGCCAACACCGGCGTGGGGCCGGTGGACGCTGCCGTCAATGCCGTGCAGAAGCTGCTGGACAGCGATACCTCCATTCACCTCAGCGACTTCAGGATCGAGGCCATCACCGGAGGCTCGGATGCTCTGGCCCAGGTGGTCATCGGGGTGGAGGACGACCAGGGGCGCAAGGTTGCCGCCAGGAGCGCCCGCGAGGACATCGTCATGGCATCGGTGGAGGCGCTGGTGAGTGCCATAAACCGGCTGATGCTGCTCAATTCGAAAGAGAAGGGAAAATAGGAATTATCGGGACTATTTGGCCTTGATCAAGAAGAACAGAAAGCAAGCTGGCCATTGATCCCACCCGCCGGGGGCAATAAAAGGCCCGTTCCTATTTTTTTTGTGACAATTAATGCTCCTCTGCCTGCAAGGGGCTGTGCGCTTCCCTTTTCCTGTGTTGGCAGTCTGCGGACAATTGGATGCAACCAGCTAACAACGTTTTCACCACAGAGGCACAGAGGACACAGAGGACGCACAGAGACGGAGGAAAACTGCAAAGGTAGAGTCACTTTAGGCGATCCATATGAAATAGCCTATTTTGCTGGAGCTGATGCAACCGCGTCCACCACAAAGGCATAAAGTCACAAGGCGCACAAAGAAATGATTTGCTCTTCGCTATTTTATGTTTGTGGTGAGGTGGCTCTTTGTCTCTGTGTCACTCTCGCCTCTGTCACTGGACTAGGCCGACAATTAAGCCTAATGCTACTGAACAAAACCACAGAGGCACAGAGGCACAGAGATGAGAATAAAACTGTTAGACAGAGTAACTGAGTTTAGCCACGGGAAATAGCGAAGAGACGAATGATTCAATTTATAACTCATTCGGCCACAAGTCTTTTCATGTGAGGAGCAGTTGAATCCCTGCGAGGGATAGACACTTGGCTGCGCCTGGAGATATTGCTGACGCTGACATCGACACCAAAAGAGCTTTCAATAATAGCGGGCTGTTTTCAAACCATTACCTTGATAATATGATTCAGAAGATGCCTGAGTGGGGTGAAGATGCAGATCTGGGCGAGGTCTATTCCAGGATCAGAGAGACTTTCATCAGAAAGGGAAAGAATTTCGAGAGATATGTTGAGGCGGACCTTGAGCATAACTGGATCAGGCCGGTGCTGGACTGGCTGGGCCACCATTATGCAGTTCAGGAGAGCGCTCATGATGATCCCTTGAAGCCGGATTACGCCTTCTTTCCGGACAAGGAGACGCTGGACGAAGCATACTCTCACAAAAAATTCTCAAAAGATTTTTATAAAAAATCCATTGTCGTCGGCGATGCCAAAGCCTGGAATGTGGCATTGGATAAGAGCCGCCAGGGAAAGGTGCTGCGGGAGATGGCCAATCCCAGCTTTCAGATCGACAACTACCTGCGGGCGACGCCTCCCAAGTGGGCTATTCTCACCAACGGCAGGCTCTGGCGGCTGTATCATGAAGACACCAGCGTCAAGATGGACTGCTACTACGAGGTCAACCTGCCCCAGATCATCGAAATGGTTGAGCAGGCGGACGGGGACCTGACCGCCTTCAAGTATTTCTATCTCTTCTTCCGGGTGCAGGCGTTTCCCCAGGTGCCTCTCGGCTCGTCTTTCCTGGATAGGATCAGAGAGGAGAGCCTGGCCTATGCTCAGAAGATCGGCGAGGATTTGCAGGAGAATGTCTATCGGGCTATGAAGGTTCTGGCAGAGGGCTTCTTTGCCGAGCCGTCCAACCGTCTGTCGCATGGCGCGGAGGACGTGAGAGATGTTTCAGAAAACTGCATGAGGCTGCTGTACCGGCTGTTATTCATATTCTATGCCGAGAGCAGAAAGCTTCTCAACACCGACAACAAGCACTATCGGGAGATGAGCCTGAGGAAGCTCAAGGAAGAGGTTGCGGCGAAGGTGGATCAGGGTGAGGCCCTGCTGGCAGTGAGAAGCACCTACTGGGAGGGGTTAAAAGACCTCTTCCGGCTGATAAACGATGGCAGTGAAGCCTTCGGCTATCCCAGGGAAGAGTTTTACATTCCGGCATACAACGGCGGGCTCTTTGATCCCGGCAAGAATCCGTTCCTGGCCGAAAAGAGGATAGGCAACCTCCATCTGGCCCAGGCCATCGACCTTCTGGCCCGCTCGCTATCCCAGCACGAGAATGAAAAGGTTTTCGTGGACTATTCCTCCCTGGAGATCCGCCACCTGGGATCGATTTATGAGGGGCTGCTTGAGTACCGTTTGAGCATCGCCGAGGAGCCGATGGTCGCAGTCAAGGAGAAGGGAAAGGAGGTTTGGCTGCCCAGGCTTGAGTGTGGGTCAAAGAAGGTCTCTGAGAGCGTGGAAGCGGGCGGCCTGTATCTGGCGACCGACAAAGGGGAGCGCAAGGCCACAGGCTCCTACTACACGCCCCAGTACATCGTCAAGTACATTGTCAAAAATACCCTTGCTCCGCTCATCGATCCCCTCATGGAGGAGGCTATGATGGACAGGGACCTGCGAGGCGAGATTCTCAAGAAGCTTCTCTCCATCAAAGTGCTCGATCCGGCAATGGGCTCAGGGCATTTCCTGGTGGAGGCCACCGACTACATCTCCAGGGAGATCATTCATGCCAGGGAGATCGCCCGGCAGGAGGATGAGCAGTCAGAGGACGTGGCTGAAAACGACATCCACTGGGCGAGAAGAGAGGTGGTGAGAAACTGCATCTACGGCGTGGACCTAAATCCCATGGCGGTGGAGCTGGCCAAGCTGTCGCTGTGGCTGACGACAGTGGCCTCCAACAAGCCGCTCAGCTTCCTCGATCATCACCTGCGCTGCGGCAACAGCCTGATTGGGGCGGACCTGGACAGGCTCACCGTCCTGCCGGACGGCCGTGCAGAGCAGACGCCGCTGTGGAGCTTTGGGCTCAAAAGCCACACCGAGGGGCTGCTCAAGAGGTACAGCCTGATGGCCTCCCTGCCCGATGACAGCCTGCAGATGGTCAAGTGGAAGGAGGAGCAGTTCCGGCTGATCAAGGAGTCGGAGCTGTCCCGCCGGCTGGCGGAGCTGTCCAATGTGTGGCTGTCCACGTACTTTGGAAATAGCGTCAAGGATGATGACTACTATGAGCTGCAAAACCACCTCAGCCCGGAGAAGCACCCGGACTGGGCCGGCCTGCGGGGGCAGGAGTGGTTTGTCCGGGCGCAGAGACTGGCGGAGGAGAAGCGGTTCTTTCACTGGGAGCTGGAGTTTCCGGAGGCTTTTAGTGGCGAAACACGCGGATTCGATGCTGTGATTGGAAATCCTCCGTATGTGAGACAGGAAAAGCTAGGATTTGACAAGAATTATCTGGTAATGAAGTATAAATCATATCATAGCATTGCAGATCTTTATGTATATTTTATAGAGCGTGGTGTCTCTTTACTAAATAGTTGTGGAATATTCTCTTACATAGTAGCTAACAAGTGGATGCGTGCAAACTATGGAGTGCCTTTAAGATCCTGGATGAAATGTCAAAATCTTGAAGAGATTATTGATTTCGGAGACTTGCCTGTTTTTGAGACGGCAACTACTTATCCATGCATTTTGCGCATTTCTAATTCTAATTCCTCATTTAAGGAAAATTTTTCTGTTGTACAAGTTGAAACGCTTAATTTTGATAATTTGAATAATTATGCATTAAGCCACTGCTATGATGTTGATAGGACATCATTGAATGAAAACAGTTGGTCATTAGTCAATAACTCAACACAAAAAATGCTTAATAAACTAAAAGCGTTTGGCGTTACCTTGAGGAATTATTTGGATGGGAAAAGCTATTATGGAATCAAGACCGGCTTAAATGAAGCATTTGTTATTGACAACAATACACGCAATATATTATGCTCTGAAGATCCAAAAAGTTCTGAATTGATCAAACCTTTTTTAATAGGAAAGGATATCAAGAGATATGAACCGCCAGAAAGCAATTATCATTTGATATTTATCCCCAATGGTTGGACTCGACGCAAATATTCCCAATCAGATGACGTTTTGTCTAAATTTAGGGAAGATTACCCAGCAATAGCGAGATATTTATCATCTTTTATAGAATCTGCTAAAAAGAGATCTGATAAAGGCGAATTTTGGTGGGAGCTAAGAGCTTGCGATTATTATGACGAATTTGAGAAGCCAAAAATATTCTGGCCAGAAATTGCTCAAAGTGCTAGATTCACTCTAGATATATTTCAATTCTACGCAAATAATAAAACATATTTTATTCCTACCAAAGATTTTTCCTTGCTTGGACTACTAAATTCCTCTCTGATACGATTTTTCATCCATAGCGTTTGCACCGATTTGCAGGGCGAGGTCGTGTACCTCTTTAACTGAAATATTTTAATACTACCTCATTGTATAATTGATCTGGGGTAGCGATGGAATCAAATCTCGATTTGACAAAGTTTTGGTGCTGGCAGAGTGACTGTACTGAT
>Ga0116170_10005779_pt1 | contig 10957 bp, 11 predicted proteins | sample AD_JPNHW1_MetaG_FD_89797 | JGI IMG/M metagenome (GOLD analysis project Ga0116170, IMG submission 89797) | Active sludge microbial communities of municipal wastewater-treating anaerobic digesters from Japan - AD_JPNHW1_MetaG | ecosystem: Engineered > Bioreactor > Anaerobic > Digestate | place... | reverse complement strand
GTCAGCCATTACCCGGCCAAAACCGGATTTTCCACCCTGTTCGATAATCGAAGCAATACAAGTCTGTCTTCTGATCTTCTGGTGAATGCCGGCAGCGCTTTGGATACTGTAAAAATACAGAGCGGCGTCCTTTTTCTGGACGGCGATGGTTGCCAGGGCCTTGGAGATCTCAGCATGGAGCACAGACCGTTTTGAGATGTCCCCGATCTCATCAATCATGCGGAGGGATGTGCACAGGAGTAGTTTATCCTGGATGGTAACCGCCCAGACAATAAGGAGGGGGATGATCTCGATCAGGATATCGGAGCGGTATTTCCGGAAACTGATGCGGTCCAGGATCGCCATTCCGTTCTCGATGAGCGGGGGGTTCTTACCGGATACCCCGGCCTCGATCAGGTCCCGGGCAACCATTGCATAGACCCGGGACTGATTGCTTTTCTTGCCCATCTTTTCCGAGAGCGAATAAATAATCTCGAGCCAGTCATCCCGCTTCGTTACAATATACTGCCGGACAATACGCGGGAACAGGTCATCGATCTCGTCCCCCCTGATATCCGACAGGGCCAGGAGGATATGCGGCCGGTCGTTTGCCAGCGAGGTCTCGATAACGATATGATTGATCTGGGAAATGAGGGTTTTACGGGCTTTCCGCACCGGCTGGGCTTTGAGTTCGAGAATTGGCGCCTCTATGATGAGCCATTCCTCTTCGGGAAGCGCGTTCTGAATTTCCTCAATTAATTCTGCCGATCTGACCATTTTTGAATCTCATGGTGTATGCGTAGGGTGGGTAAACACAATTTGACGTAATTTGTTAATATGTATTTCTCTTTGTTTCAGGCTCAATTCTATTCATTTTTCCCAGACGGAACAATATTTGAAAATATCCCTACAATATGTTTTTATATAGGAGTTCATAGCAAAACATGGATGAACGGCAGCCGGAATAAAAAAACAGTACTCCGTAAAAAACAGGGAAAAAATAATTACCGTGCCTGCCCGGATCCAGGTGCCTGCTGACTATCCCGCAATGGTTTTCAGCCGGGAAATCAGGTCCTGGTATAATGCACGGCCTGCTTCCGGGCTACTGGCATCGATAATGATCCGGATGATCGGCTCCGTCCCCGATGCCCGTACAAGAGCCCATGCATCTTTTGAAAAAATTTTCACGCCATCGGTCAGATCGATCCTGCAGCCGGGAAATTGCAGAGGGAGCGATGCGAGGATTTCTGCACCTTTTGTTGCTGCAATCTTGTCTTTGATGATGTGGCGTTCGGGCAGCTCGCGGGCAAGTTCTGACAGCGTTTTCCTTGAGGTGGCAAGGAGAGAGACCATCATGGCTGCGGTCATGCCCCCGTCCCGGCAGAACTGGTGATCCGGGAAGATGAGACCGCCGTTTCCTTCCCCGCCAAAAATCACCGGCTCCCCGTTTGCGATGAGTGTCCGCATTGTGCGGGCAACATAGATGCTCCCGACCGGGGTATACCGGATGGTACAGCCTTCGTTTCTGACGGTCTCTTCAATAACCTGCCCGGAACTGACCGGTGTTACAACGAGTCCTTTCTTCTGCCGGCAGATGTTTTGAGCAACGATGGCAAACTCCGCGTTCTCCTCAATGAACTGTCCGTTCTCATCGACAAAGACAGCACGGTCGGCATCGCCGTCGTGGGCCACGCCAAACGAAGCCCCGCAGGCACGTACCAGGTCTGCGAGGTTTCTGAGTCCTTCAGCAGATGGCTCCGGCAGCCTGCCGGGGAACGTTCCGTCCATAACCCCGTTGACAGTGAGGACCCGGCAGCCAAGTCCTTCCAGGATTTTCGGGGTTGTAATGCAGGCCGGCCCGGAACCCGGGTCTGCAACAACGGTCATGCCTCTTCCCGGGGATCCGGGGAAGTGGCGGAGGATTCCCTCAATATATCGTTCTGTGCTGTCAGGGACCTGTATCTCCTGTCCGACACGGTCCCAGGGAGTGACCGGTAAGACAGGTCCAAATATCAGCTCTTCCAGCTGCAGGGTCTCTTCATCTCCCATCTCCGTCCCATCCGGCTCGATGATCTTCACGCCGTTGTATTCCGGGGGGTTATGCGATGCAGTGATCATCGCCCCGCCATCATACCCCTGCCTGACCTTGTACTGGAGCGCCGGTGTGGGCAGGATGCCACAGTCATAAACCGTACACCCGGTGGCAAGCAGGCCGGCCTTGAGCGCTTTGCCAAGTGTTTCCCCGGAGGTCCTTGTATCGCGGCCTACGGCAATGCGTCCCTTTCTTAAGTGTCCCAGCGCAGTGCCGATGGTAAAAACGAGTTCCGGCGTGAGATCCTTTCCCGCAATACCCCTGACACCATTGGTACCGAACAACCGTTTCTGAATTTTTTTTGCTGTCATATCCTCAAGCCTCCCTTCTCTTCAGTACGTGTCAAAACAGCCGAGTGATGCGATAACATCGCCGATGGCCGGATTCCTTAAAACACACCCTTCGATCTGCAGGTCGCCAATCACGATCTTTTTAAAAGAACGCCCTTTGAATCCTTCGATGATAACAAAATCCATATCCTGATCTTTCAGAAGCACCAGCATCGCATCAAGCGAATTATTTTGCAGGGCAACTACGGATTTACTGGCATCGATTCCCACGGAGATCTCGGCACCGGCATCAAAAAAACCCGTGGTGTCTTTTCCCTTTTCGAGGGAAAACTCGTGATCGGCAAGGTGCTTGATCACGGCGACTTTTCCTTGTGTTCTCAGCACGGGGATGAGGTTTTTGATAAAGGTGGTCTTACCGGTATTGGATCGCCCGGTGACCTGGATGATCTTCATGGATCCTCCTTCTCCGGAACTATAGTGGCGGAGGGGTCCGGTTTACCCCCGTCATCCTCGGGGTTTTTATCCCCGGCCGCTTGCGCCGGGTCATCTGTTTTTGCTGTCTCACGGGACTCGGGGAACTTCCGGTCTTCATGGGGGACGTGAGGTTCATCAGGAATTTCCATGTCGTTGGCAGGACCGGCCGTTAGCGGATGGCTATAATCAGGTTCGGACGGCGCTGCCGAGCCGGGTACAACGGCGATTTCTGGTATTCCGTTGTCAGGAATTGAACCCTGATGCCCCTGCCCCGGGGGCCTGCGTCCGGTAACGGCAGCCGGGGGTCTTACCCCCTCCGGCCGATCCTTTACGGATCCCTCGTCATTGCGGTTTTTCAGAAGGGTTTTGGCAGCCTCCCCGACGCCCCGCATCACCCTGGTGATACGGTCTTCGATATCGATCTCTTCATCGATGTCCAGCGTTGTTCCTTCCACTTCCAGGAGGAACCGTGCAACCTCGCTGGCCTCGAACAGGAGGTCATCCAGCTCATCGGTTGTGAAAAAGCCGCACATGGCGCCGTAAAAAAACGTGGCGCTCGACTTCCTTACTTTTTTCTTGAATGCATTCCGGGCCTGGTTCACTGCCTGGGGTGTATAGGTATCTTCCATGAAAGGGACAAGTTCCGGGAGGTGCTGGCCGATATATGTCATCTCTGCCCCTCCCGATGTACGGAAATCGGTACAGAGCCGGGCAAGGGCCCATTCCCGTGCAGTGATATAGGTCCGTTTGCGCAGGAACATATTGACCTTGCGATACGTTGCGCCATCGACTTTCTTGAATTTCCTGTATTTGTTGATATCCTGCCGGGAATTCAGCTCATCCATTGCAGTACACCTTGACCCGTCCTGGTTTATTGGTTTATTTGGATCAGTTTTTCTTCCGTTTCAGTATGGGGTGCCCTTACATATAGCAGTATATGGTTTACAGTCAGACGCAGTTCCGGATAATTGTCGTCGGAAAATGGTAAAGGTCGTGGCACGGAGGCAAAAAAAGAGAGAGACGCGTCTGACCAGTCCCTGAGAAATACCGGAAATTACCAGCTGATTTCTTCTGGTTTTCCGGGGAATGTTCTTTGGGGATATTTTGGAACTACAGCACTTTTTACCAGGGATTGTTACGGATGGCTGCGAATGGTCCGGAGTGGATATCTGCTGACAGGGCAATATCCCTGCCACCTTTTGTTCCTCCGTTCCCTTTTGTGGAATTACCGTACTCTTGTTCGATACGCCAACGGACGGATGCCGGTTGCGGAACATACCCGGATATGGCAAAGGGGTACTCTTTTCGCCCGTTTTCCGCCGTTCTCTTAAAAATCATCAGAGAGATGTCGGAATTTCTCAAACGGTTTCTCCTCCGGATCCGTTGATGTTTTTTTACATAACACACGGTTGAAGGGAAATAACCAAAAGGAGATTCAGTACCAATTCAGGGAAAATTTTGTAAATTTTTTTATCCATCAATTTATGCATATCACCGCAAACACCGGATTCAAGGTCGTGATGATCGTTTGAAAAACCATCTCCTGTCTCTGTCGGTTTGCCCGAATCGGATGCCGGATATGGTCCTGTTATACCAGAGAGATCATTATTGTTGCCAGGTGTGGATTGAGCCACTTGCCGCATAGCGGTCTGTGATCTATTCCGATTTTTTGACAGTTTTTTCCAGGTTCACGGGGATTTTTTTTATATCTCTTATGCCGTTGGGTAATTGCATATTTTGGTTTATTCCTTACGTTCTCTCTGCTTTCGGTTTTTGCCCCCCCTGGTCAGTACGCCATGGCGTGATCTGTCTTCACTGATTGCAGCGTGATATCCCTTGTCGCTGTCCGCAAGAATACGAATATATTTTCTTATGGTCATTGTTGGATGCACGTGCGGTAATTTCTGAATTAATCTGCCCTTCCCCCCGATAGGGGATATGTGAAATTGTTGTCATCCATATATTTTTGCCGGGTTCCTGTTCTTAACCAAAAAAAAAACGCTGACATACCTGAATTACCCGGGGTAAATATGGTTTCCTCGTGATTGTTAGTAATTTTTTACAAATACCTCCCCTTTACCGGCCTTCTCTTTACGCTGAAATTTTCTGGATGCGCCGGCATTTGGTACTCGTCGTCTGAATCCCTTTTCGGAAGTGTCTCCATGCAAACCGGCCGGGAATGAGGTATTTAGGATTGGATTTTCCGCTTACCTGAACAATATCGGTTCCGGCAGGTGGTTGTTCCGCATCTGATCCTCATACTCATTGAATCTGGGTGTTGCTTGGGTTTTGCAGAATCCCCCATGTGTGGGGACCGGTTACCCGGCTGCCCGGGTCAAAGGATTCCCCGGTCCTGAAAATGGATATGGCTTGTGGGTGAACATGGCTTAACAAAATGTCCTTTTCCATATAGCAATATGTAGTTTATGCGAAAAATGTACCCGTTTAATCTTATAGGTTTTATAGTGGAAAACTGCGTCAGGAATCAGCAAACAGGCATAATTTTTGATTTTTTGCCCTGCAGGTACCTGTTCCGGGAATCTGTACTGAATAAGAACCGGATGATCCGCCACCAGGGCCCGGGGCTGCTTGTATCGGATGGACTAAAGGTGAAGAGCCTTCTTGAGCGATTAATCGCGGACCGGTGCAGGGAGAAAAATCAGCTAATACGTATTCCGTCGTGTACACTAATTTTTGCTTTTTTAAACTCCCTTTGCAGCTGCGCATCAGTCAGAAAGAACCTTCTATTGTTCTGAGAACCGCTGTTTTTAAAATACTCTCGCCCCGGATTATGAACGGTATCATTTTCCTTTTCCCGTATCCAATTTTTTCCTGTTATTCTCATCAAAAATTATTTCGACGTAAACTGAAGAATCCAGAATTTTATTTTTCCATTTTGTCGTTATAAATAAACGATAATGACATTTTTCTCCAATTATTAGGATCTCCCCGGTATTCCGTTCTTCATCTGTGTCTTTGGTACAAAGTACCTGTTTCTTATCAGTGACAGTGAATTCAAAAAATTTGATTAAAATAAATTGCAGTCGTGAATTTTTAAGTTACACTTAAAAGTTATGACGTTAAAATGTTATATCAAAAACTTTAAAAAACCTGTTATACGAATAAAAAAGCGGTATTTCCAATTTTTCCAAATATTTTTTGGAACCTCTCCGGCAGGACCCCGTTTGTGCGGAACAACGTTTTTATTTTTTTGTAAACGTAAAAAATATCTCCTGTCTTTAGAAATCCAAAATTTTCATTTCTCTATTCTCATTCGTAAAAAAATTGATTAATCTTATTATTGCTAAATAATGCGGCTGTTTACTCTGTCATTATGCCCGCGATTTTTTATTCTGGATATCTTCCTCCCTGTGGATAGCAGATCTGTGGGACATCAGCAATTTTTCCGGAAAGGGAATGGAAAAAATCTTGAAATATCTCCACGCTTCTTCATGTCTTTGCGATTCCGATTTTCATGACAACTCCTGCCTTGAGGTTACATCCTGATCGTCGATCCCCCCGGGATTTGCGAGATCGGAAATCCCACCTCATGTCCCATCTCACTGAATCCTGCGTGTTCTGTTTTGGGAAACCGGGTAATCCGGAAGCATTACGGTTTTCTGATCTTTTATACCGTCATTTTTCCGGGATCATACGGTGGCTGTTTTCCGCCACATATTTTTTTTGCGTTTACACGGGAATCCTGTGGATACTGGATCCGTATTCTTCGATAGTAAAAATCAGGGATCCGGGGGATGAATGAAGATATTTTACTCGGGACCTGCCTCATAACACCCGTATTGAGAATCGCACATTCCGGCAGCAGTACGGTTTAAGATCCGCAAGAATATGCAAAAAATTGGCACTGTACAAATCATTTGAATAATTCAGCTGCTCTTTCTGGCATGCAAGCGCAGCCCCCCGCCGCTTTGGCATCCGCTGTTTACTGGTATACTTGAGTCTCCGTATGCACTCGTCGGGAGCCATGTCAGGTAATACCGGCGCATCGCACTATGCTCCTGCCTCCACCGGGAACAGGGTTGGTGCAAGGGGGCGATCATGACGTGAAAAGAGGATTTCCTGAGTGTGTAAAACAAAAAGTGTTTTGGGAACATCCGAATCTTTCCGGTTTAATCCCGTTCCCCTGGAACGGGACAGCAGGAGATACGGGGAGGTTCCCCTTCCAGGAGTTATCCGGTGAGGGCAATTTCCCCCCGTTCCGTTCATGAAAAATGCGTTATATGGGAAACTAGGATTTGATTTCAACCCCTTAACGGATACCGGCAGCGCATTCGTACGGATTTCCGGTGAGCTCGGTTTCCTTGCCGCTGATTAAAGATCCTGCGCTTTTGTTGTAAAAGGTAATTTATCGTGATTTCCCTCCTGCGGAGGATCGTGCTGCCCGTACTTCAGGATTCGGGGAATACATCCTGCTGAAACTGAAAAAAGCTCCATACAACTCTACGGGAAAAATCCCTTTCCTCTTTCTGGTGCGATTAAAACAGAGGGCAGGAGTACGGGAAAAATTTTTGAAAATCAACCGGAGAAACCCCCGAAACGCGAGGGTGTTATGGCCGGTTGAAAAGGGGATCACCCGTTCCGGGACATGTCTGGATTACCGAACCGGTACTGCCAGGTTCGTTCCTTATGGAGGTTCGCGGGATTATGGTGAGACCTGCAATGCCGGGTCTGAAAAATATTCGACGGCAGACCTCCATATTCGCATTCTGTACGGGTTTTTCCGCTATTTCGGGCAATTCTTCTTTCTGGTATGAAAAAATGCCTGTTTTAATTCTGCCTGGTTAGTTTCGGACGATAGTTCATTTCGCGTGGAAATCCTCTCCGGGACAGAAACCAGGATCCATCATCAACTGAATTATTACTCAAAATCCTGTTGAGATATCCCGATTTGCGACTTGCGCAGAATAGGTATTCTGCGCAAACGCTTAAATATTTGAGATAAAAAAGAATAGAGCATGGAAAGCGGGTATTTTTCTGAGTGGCTGAAAAGTTACCGGAATTATCTCCGTATGCGTAATTATTCTCCCCGTACCCTTGACAGCTATGAACAGGTCATCAGGCACTTCGGGTATTATATCTGGCTCCGCCGGAATACTGATGTGACGAAGCTCGTCTTCTACTGGAAAGATTTTGAGAAGGCACGCTTGGATACTCCTGTTGAGGTGATACCGGTTTTAGTAAATGATTTTTTATCCTTTGTATCATCAATGCAGACCTATAAACCCAAGACCTTCCACCGCATCATCTCTACGCTCAGTTCCTTTTACCGCTATCTGTATTCCCAGGGGGTTGTCACAACCAACCCCCTGATCGGGATTGACAGGCCGCGGATAAAACAGCAGGAAGTGAAATACTTAAAACATAACCAGGTTCTCCGTCTTATTGATTCGATTGATGACATCAGGGACAAACTCATTGTCAGGACTATCTATGCAACCGGTGTCCGGGTATCGGAGCTCTGTAACATTAATATTGAGGATATAGATTTCGATGAGCATACGATCCGGATTCACGGGAAAGGGGATAAAATAAGGACGGTTTTTATCGATGATGACACCCTTGATGAACTGACGAAATTCATCGGTCACCGGATTGCCGGGCCGCTTTTTGTAGGACAGCAGGGCAAGCATATCTCGTCCCGTGCCATCCAGCATATTTTCAAACATTATGCCCCTCAGGGCATTACCCCCCATAAGATCCGTCACAGTTACGCAAGCGAGCTGTACAAGCGCTCAAAGAATCTCCGGGTTGTGCAGGAAAATCTTGGTCATACCTCCATCAAGACCACGGAGATTTACCTGCATACCGATATCGATGAGAGGCGGCAGGTATACCAGCAGTATTTCCCCCTTTCGGAAACTGATGAGAAGGCATAACAGGATTTTTTCCTGGTATCCATGTCTTTTCAGGAACGAGCAGGAAACCTGAATTCCCGTATCAGAGATATCCCTGCAATTCATTTCTTTTTTTATTCCATCGTTATTTTGCTTGTAGAATCTGCCGGGCATCAACAGGGTATTTCCTTCATGTAAACCCTATGATGCTATATATAAAATACAATTTTTTTCCACTGGATTTAAAAAAAAATGTTGTATTGAAAATTTCCTGATTGGTTTACCATCACCATCCCATGATCTCACAGATTTCCACGCACAACGGATGACAGGATTTGCCCGGGGATTTTTCTGAACATGGCCTTAAAAGGATATGGCGGTAAATGCGGTCTATCCTCGCGGCCGGTAATTTTTCATTCAGGTTCCCGCCCCGTTCGGCCGATGTGGCACGTGGATTGTATTCCTTTTTGGAAGCGGAACAACCGTTGGTTGCAAGAGGAGCTCTTTTCAGAGCAAGGGATCACGATTTAAGTCTCGTTTCAGGATATAGATTCAGATTCGAATCATGGTCAAGGTGTTCACGTCAGATATCTCCATTTCCAGAATATTCGACATGATGAATTACAGGAGCAATTTTCTGGATAACAATTGTTTGGAAAGAAAAAATTCATTCGGAAAACATTTCAAATTCAAATTTTTAAAAAATCCAATGTATGGAGATAATTCCGGGAATTTTACCTGTTTTTTAAATAATTGTCCAAATGGGTGTCCGGAGGGGCCCTCTCTGTCTGAAAGTACATCTTTCCATTTCACTTTCCTTTTTATCTCATGATTCCTCCTCACACATTTGCAAATCTGAAAATTTCATTTCGCACTATTCTCTCGTGATAAGGTAAACGGAATCTTTTCAATTCCTAAATTGTATATCTCTCCTGCCGTTTGGATATTTTTTTCAATTGGCTGCTCTTCGTCGTTATCCTCAGGTGAATTCAATTATTCTCGTCAATGTAATTCCTTATGTGTCTTTAAAAAATCCAAAAATTTAATTTTTCATTTTCTGTCATATTTTTGTGATCAATGAATTTTTTTGATTTAATTACAAATCTGCCCAATCTCCTCTCATACTTCTGAATAAGGAGAAAACCGTTGACAGGGATTAGTCTGGTTCCCGTTTGTATTGTTTCGGTGATCCTGAGGATAATGTGAAAATCCAATTATTTAGTACTTCAGAATTTATGACGGAGAAACATTCAAATCAAAAAAAATCCAATCTTTCTCGCATGCCCCGCGTCCATAAAAGGAAATATGAGAAGATTGATACAGCAGAGATCGATCTGGTTGTTCAGTGCCAGGACAGCCATGAATTTTATAAACGCTATCGCGAGATCTTTCCCGACAAGAAGAAAGGGATCGACAGTATCAGCAAGATCTGGAAACGCCGGGGAGAGTTCTTAAAAAAACAACAGCCGGTGCCGGAGATTCCTGAATCCGGTATGGGGTTGTCACCGGAACTCGAAATCCTGGTCATGGCACAGAACAAAGTCCTTACCGACCTGTCAGTTCTGATAAAAGAACACCTCCGGGTTACCCGGGAGATCCTTGAACGCCTCCCAGAAGGGTTACAGAAAACGGAAGAACATATCCACAAACCGGCTCAGCCCAAAACACCTGAACAGAAAGAGCCGGCAAAAAAAACCGGGCATGACAAACCTGCAGATATCATGATTGGATCGTAAGAGTGGATTTGTCCCCCCTTTTTTATACCCATGCATCTTGCTGTGTCTTTCAACGCATGCAAGAAACGCAAGCGCCTTATCCCTCAAAGCCCTGTCTCCCGCCGGGATTTCAACCAGATGGCAATTCCAAACTATCAATGCTTTTTTGAGTTTGGACATCGAAATTAAAGGGATATGATCATGTCTCCAAAAAATGTTGGATTCGTGGTCCGATCGCCGAGGACCCCCGTAGTGTAGTAGAACATCAAGACCACTACACTTATCTTCCGCATAGTCTTCATTTCATATATGCAGGATCACGTTTTTCACCAAAGGGACGGTCCTGAATACATTGATTCCCGTCTGACACCACAGATGGAAAAAGGCCGGCTGAGTCCCTCAGATGTCTCCCTCATAAAAGAATTCCTCTATGAGCGAAAGGCCAAGAAGAATTTATCCGGGGGCCGAATTGCGCTTTATGTCGATCATCTCATCAGGCTCCGTGATTTTTTACCAGGGCCTTACAACGAAATGACAACCGGCGCATACATG
>Ga0116170_10005775_pt1 | contig 10965 bp, 8 predicted proteins | sample AD_JPNHW1_MetaG_FD_89797 | JGI IMG/M metagenome (GOLD analysis project Ga0116170, IMG submission 89797) | Active sludge microbial communities of municipal wastewater-treating anaerobic digesters from Japan - AD_JPNHW1_MetaG | ecosystem: Engineered > Bioreactor > Anaerobic > Digestate | place... | reverse complement strand
ATTCATCTCCCGAAGCATAGAGCCGGAGATGAGTACCATCAGGTTGGGTAAGGTCCAATGCCAGGTTTCTGACCGGAGCTCCATTCAGGAACAGGAGCGCCGAAGCGAAGATCAGGAGCAGGAACAGTTTAGGATGTCTCATTTATACCTCTGTTATTACATTTTGTCGAGCAATCGCAGCCGCGAAAATCGTATATGGGTTTGATCAGCAGGCGGGGAGCAAAGAAGAACTGCTCCACATCCAGCTCGAATCCCTGATACACGTCCAGTATGGACTTATCGATCAGGATATTGATCTCACGGTAGTTTATCAGTTCGTCGCCGTCCTTGGCGTGGTCAAAACACATGGCAAACCTCGCCCCCTGACAACTTCTGGCGATCAGTATGATCCGCGGCAAACGGTTTCTGGAGCTATAGAACAATGCCTTCCGCTCCAGAAAGGAATAGGCATTTTCGCTGATAGTGATCATGATTCTGTACCTCACTTACTAACATATACAATTTACATTCCATAACAACAGATTTATCTGAAAGTATAGCCAGCCTTAACGTCATTTCTGCTCCCGTAGCTTTTAGCTTTAGCGAACCACGAATGCTCCGGTAGATATCAATTCATTATCTGTCATTGACTTAATAACCGTAGTGAGAATAATGGTCTCCAGAACTTACAATTTTAAGGATAAAGATGCAGAAAATCAAGAACATAGCCATCATAGCGCACGTTGACCACGGCAAGACCACCCTCGTTGACGCAATGCTCCGTCAAGCCGGTGTATTCAGAGATAATGAACGAATGGTAGAGAGAGTGATGGACTCCAACGATATAGAAAAAGAGCGGGGAATAACGATCTTCTCGAAATGTGCCTCGCTGGTTTATAAAAAGACAAAGATCAATCTGGTGGACACTCCCGGTCACTCAGATTTCGGCGGCGAAGTTCAGCGTATCATGAAGATGGTGGATTCAGTGCTCCTGCTCGTGGATGCCTTTGAAGGTCCCATGCCTCAGACCAAGTATGTGCTCAAGAACGCTCTGGAGCTCGGGCTCAGACCGATAGTGGTGATCAACAAGATCGACAGGCCGAACGCGCGTCCGCACGACGTTCTGGATATGATCTTCGAGCTCTTCCTGGAACTCAATGCCAAATCCGAACAGCTTGACTTTCCCGTGATCTATGCCTCCGGTAAAGATGGCTATGCCGTCGATGAGATCGTCGATGAGCCCAAGAACATCTTTCCCCTGCTGGATCTTATCCTCGCCAAGGTTCCGGATACCAAGGGCGATCTGCATCAGCCTTTCCAGATGCTGATCTCAGCCATTGAATACGACAACTACCTGGGTCGTCTCGGCACAGGAAAGATCCACAACGGCACGATCACTGCCGGTGAGGAAGTTGTTTTGCTCAAGCGTAACGGAGACAAGCTTACCTACAAGATCACCAACATCTTCTCCTATGAAGGATTGCATAAACAAGAGATCAAGAAAGCACACGCCGGGGACATCGTCACGGTCGCCGGACTGGAAAAGATCGATATTGGAGAGACGGTCGCCAACAAAGACAATCCCATCCCCTTGCCCAGTATAAATATCGACGAGCCGACCATAGCCATCGAATTCATCATCAACGATTCACCTTTCATGGGCAGATCAGGTAAATGGGTCACCTCGAACAAGATCTGGGAACGCCTCCAGAACGAGCTTCAGACCAATGTTTCACTCGTCGTGGAACGCACTGACAGCTCGGACACCTTCACCGTCAAGGGCAGAGGCGAGCTTCAGCTCTCCATTCTCATGGAAAACATGCGCCGTGAGGGTTATGAATTTCAAGTCTCCAAACCCCGCGTCCTCTTCAAAGAAGTCGATGGTAAGGTCACTGAACCTATCGAACTCGTAGTCGTGGACGTGGCTGAGGAATTTGTCGGCGTTGTGATCGACATGATGGGCAGCCGGCGTGGCGAGATCATCAACATGACTCCTGCCGTGGATGGCTATTCCCGCCTCGAATTTAAAGTTCCCTCCCGTGGCTTGATCGGGTGCCGCAACGAGTTTCTCACCCAAACCAGGGGTACCGGCATCATGAGCCAGTGCTTTCTAGAATACGATTTCTTCAAGGGCGAGATCCAAGGCTCCGGGCACGGTTCCATGATCGCCATGGAGACAGGTGTCGCGCTGGGCTATTCCCTGAATAACTTCCAGCCCCGGGGCGTACTCTTTATCAACCCCAACACGGAAGTGTATGCGGGAATGATCGTCGGTCAGCATGCCAAGGATAAAGACCTCGTCGTAAACGTCTGCCGGGGTAAGAAACTGACTAACAACCGTGCCGCCGGCAAGGACGACGCGATCAAGCTTATCCCCCCACGCACCTTCAGCTTGGAACAGGCTATCGAATACATCGGTGATGACGAACTCCTGGAGATCACTCCGGATAGCATCCGCATGCGGAAGAAGATCCTCGACCACACAGCCAGAAAGCGTTTCGAGATCGCTGAGTAAAGCCTGACAGAAGAGTAGAATCAATGACCTCCGCTGGAGAAAGGGATTGTTTACTTCAGCTTGAGCACCTTACCGTGAAGCACCTGTTTGCCTGATTTCAACCGGTAAAGGTACAAGCCGGCGGCAGCAGGTCTGCCTTCCTGGTCTGTCCCGTCCCACTCAAGTTGATCAGATCCCTGAGCTTCCAGAGATTTTACTTTCTGTCCCCGTAAGTTGTAGATATCCAGTTCCATGATTCCCGGTCTTCCCAGTCGATAACTGATCTTGGTAGACCCGGCAAAGGGATTTGGATAGGCTTTTACCTGTGACAGAAAACCCGGTGGGATCTCTGTGTCCGGATCAATAGCAGAAGACTGGATGCTGATGAAACTGCCCCTTATCGAGGTTAAGTAACCTTCGCTGATGGTTTGATAGTCAAAGTTATTCCAGGCAAGCATGGTTTGAGAGCTGTGTTTTGCCGCCAGGCAGTTGTGATCAGATCTTACGCTGACGTTCAGATTCTGACCAGGCTGAATGACCCCATCAGAGCTTACCTGATAAGGTTTGATATCATAGACAGGTTCATAGAAATAACTCCCGATCCGTTGAGGAACCAGGACAGTGATTGTTCCTGTGCCATGATCTATTACAGCAGCTTTTGACATCAACCAGTCACCCAGGGCAAGATATTGACCCGTAGGGCTGCATTGAATTTCCCCCTCCGCATTGATCCTTTGCAGGTAAAGACCGTATTCGTTATTATTCTGGCTATAGAATAAAGCGCTGATTCCATTATTGATATCCGCGTCGATGTAGCCCCGGTCTCCATCAGCACCGGACATGATGACGGTTCCTACTCCCCAAAGGCGAGCTCCCTGCGGTGAGATTAGTTGCGCCCGGGGTAGGGAGCTGTCGACCACAACAACCAGATTGCCATCTATCAAGCCTACTTTCCCGACATCCTGAATCGAATTAGTAGATTGCCCGGATACGATCACGCCATTCGGATCCCATCCTGCGGCGATATTTCCGCTGGGTTCCACCAATAAGGCATAGACCACCTTATAATCATAATCTGTTCCCGAGAAGGCCGCCCAGACAATGTAACGCCCACGCATATCCAGATTGTTTACACGATTGCTATAGGTATAGGTTCTGATGATCCTGCCCAGAGGTTCCCACATCAGAGTTCCGTTGCTGATTCTCTGCCCCATGATCAGATCCGCCTGAGTGTCGTTCATGCCGACCCAGGAGATGTAGAAGTCCATCCCGTCGCTACTGACGTTGACAAACCGGGCTTCCGCGCTTAGCTGCATTCCGCCCTCCGGATACAGGGGAAAGCCATTGCTGTCGATGATCTGAATATGAAGATTATAGCCTCCATTATCCTGAGTTCGATAAGCTACCAGAATCTCGTTTTGGCTGTTGGCACAGGCTTCCCATACTGAAACAGTGGACTCTCCCTGGATCAGGACTCTGCCACTTGCTTCGTAAAGTTGATTATGTTGTAAGTCGGTCTTTTGGTAACAGATGGAACTGAAGGGGTAATTACGGTAGTCGTCCCACACCTGGACAAAACCATCACTCAATGCGAGATTTGCCTTTAGTTTAGCTGAACCATAAGTATAGGTAACCATCTCTTCTTCAGCAGCGGGAAGCAGCGGGACACCGGAGGAGCTGATCACCTGACGGCGCAGGGAGATCGCGCTTCCGGCAATATTGGTCCAGATCATGGCAGCTCCGTCACCGGCTCCGTGAACCATAGGCTGCTGAGTGCTTCCGTTTGAACTCACTAAAAGACCGGTATCTCCGAAGGCAAGACTGCCGTCAGCGTTGAATTTCTGCAGCCTGACATCTCTGAGCCCGGCAGTGGAGCCATAGACACACCAACCATACCAGCAATTGCCTGCTGCATCTATAGTAAACCCGGTGAATCCTGTATTATAAGAGGACAACTGCTGAACAGACATTTGAGCCCAGATAGCAGTAAAATCTGAGCTGAACTTCTGCACCCGGAATTCATAAGTATTATTGGATATATACGCCTGGCAACCCACGTAGATCGTTCCGTCAGGGCATTCTCTCAAAGTCCCGGAACTGCCGTTGAAAGGCTGCTCCACCCCACCGGGAAGCAATATGTTGCCTTGGTTATCCACTTTGTTGAACCTGATGCGGGGCCCATTATTAGATACGATCTGATGCAGAATATAATTCCCGTCCAGACTCCTGTTAATGGCAAAGTGGCTGTTAACGAAGTCGGCATCGGTGATCAGAGGATCGCTGCCGATGAGGTTTCCATCAATACCCACGCGTATTACGTGATTGATGTAGTCCATCCCGGCCAGCTGCTTCAGCGAGTTTAGGATAATGCCTCCGGCTCCATCAGATAAGACCCTGCTGATATGGATCACGTCATTATTGGTCACAAGCGCCAGTCCGTTCATCTGCCAGAGATTCTGACCCTGGGTGTCAAGATTGGCACCCCAAAGTGAGTGGTTGAATGTTTCATTATAACTTTGGGCTACTAGATAGGCTCCTCCTATAGAATTGTCAACCAGAGAAAACACCTTGATATCCATTGTGGTATCAAACACCATATTCCCACTTTGTGACCACTGAATTGAGCCCTGTGCATCCAGTTTCTGAGCCCGAACACTGTATCCTTGAATGCTGATCTCGATCCACGCGACCACATAGGAATTATCGCTACCCACTACTATTTTGGGGTATCTGATCGCGTTCTCGCTGACTACCACCTGCGCAGGTGTTGCCCACAGAGGATCGCCAGCACCGGAGAAAAGTGCCGCGTGCAGGACATTGGTGCTCTGCTGTGTGTCCACATAAACCGTGATAAACCCGCCCCCTGAAGTCTCCGCGTAAGCACCCTCGTAATTGATATCGTTAGCCTTACGGATATCGACAGTGCTCTGAGCAATGAGATAGCCCATCAGAGTGAGCAGTACTGCAAACAGAATAATCCTCTTCATTGTGACTCCTGTACAGTAAAGACTTATATTGCTAAGGGAACTCCCCTCAATATATTGTCAAGAAATATCTAAATATATCCTTAGTTTGTCTGCTCTTACGGTTTCGTCTTTTCCAAGCTTCCCTTCGATGGGCGCAGAGATCTCTCAAACTCTGCTGATCTTGCGGTAGGTGATACGCTTGGGCACAAGCTCGGTGATTCCCAGGCGCTTGAGTTTATCCTCTTCATAGTCGCTGAAATTCCCTTCGTACCACTTGACTTTGCTGTCTCCCTCAAACGCCAGGATATGTGTGCAGACCCGATCCAGGAAATAGCGGTCATGACTGATGACCACGGCGCAGCCGGCGAAATCCAGCAGAGCTTCTTCCAGAGCATGAATGGTATAGACGTCCAGATCGTTCGTAGGCTCGTCGAGGAGGAGGACGTTCCCGCCAACCTGTAAAGTCAGGGCGAGATACGCGCGGTTCTTTTCCCCGCCACTCATGATGTTCACCGGCTTGATGTGTTCTTTGGAGGAGAAATTGAACTTGCTGATATACTCCCGCACGTTCATTTCCCGATCGCCGACCTTCATGACGTCCCTGCCTTCCCCGATCAATTCCAGAAGGGTCTTATCCTGATTCATCACTCTTGCCTGATCCACATAGGAAAGCCTGACTGTCTCCCCGATGGCAAACTCGCCATTATCCGGCTCAGTGATCCCCGTGATCATGTTAAAAAGCGTGGTTTTCCCCGCGCCGTTCGGCCCGATCACTCCGATGATCCCACCCGCCGGCAGGTCAAAACTCAGGTCTTCATAGAGAAGTTTATCCTCATAGCCCTTGGAGACTCCGATCGCCTGAATGACCTTGGTTCCGAGGCGTTGCCCCCGCGGGATCATGATCTGCTCCGTGGCGTTGTCGCGTTTGTATTCTTCGGAAGCCATCTTGTCGTAATTGGCGATCCTGGCTTTGCTCTTTGCCTGACGCGCTTTGGGACTGCTTCTGATCCATTCCAGTTCCTCAGCGAGTGCTTTCTGGCGTTTACTTTCGGATTTGGCTTCATTGGCAAGGGCATTCTGTTTTTGCTCCAGCCAGGAGGAATAATTTCCCTTGAAGGGGATCCCCTCACCCCGATCCAGCTCCAGGATCCACTGCGCGACGTTATCCAGGAAGTAGCGGTCGTGCGTCACGGCAATGACGGTACCCTTATAGTTCTTCAAGTGATGCTCCAGCCAGAGGATCAGCTCGGCGTCCAGATGGTTCGTCGGCTCGTCCAGAAGCAGGATATCCGGCTCTTGCAGGAGCAAGCGGCACAGGGCGACACGTCTGCGTTCACCTCCGGATATGACGTTTACCTTCAGGTGAGCGGGAGGACAGCGCAGGGCGTCCATCGCCAGTTCCAACCGGCTGTCCAGATCCCAGGCATTACAGGCATCCAGCTTGTCCTGAACCTTTCCCTGCTCCTCCAGAAGCTTGTTCATCGCCTCGTCATCCATCGACTCGGCAAATTGCATGTTTATCTCTTCATAGCGGGCAAGCAGGCTGAGTGCTTCGGCAACTCCCTCCTGAACGATCTCCAGAACCGTCTTGTCGTCATTGACCAGCGGATCCTGCTCCAGATAACCGATCGTGTAGCCCCTGGTCATCGCCACTGAACCCAGAAAGTCGTTGTCCAGCCCCGCCATGATCTTCAGCAAGGTGCTTTTCCCGGAGCCGTTCAAGCCCACAACCCCGATCTTCGCGCCATAATAATAGCCCAGATAGATGTCCTTGAGGATCTGCCGGTTGCCATCCACGACCTTGCCGATCCCGCTCATTGTATATATTATCTTGTTGTCTTCCATTATCTTCCTCTGTTTGTATCAATAGATTCAGCATTTTCTTTTACAGTCTGGTGTCAAGAATTATGCGCCGATACTTCCTTCATCTGCAAAATCTGTTAATCAGGAGAAACGCTTACATAAGTATAAGGGTGGACAGTTCTGCATTTTCGCGGACATTTTTGTGATTTTCTTTAAGAATATTGTAGATTTTCATCCTCAACAGACTCCAGGCGGTGGTTTCTAACCACCGTTGCTCGTGGAATCTTCTGATCTGGACCTTGGATAGGATTTGAATCCGACCCTTACTGCCACGATGACCAGCTCTGCGTGTCTGCTCGGATTCAAATCCTCGCAAAGTCCTTACCACTCACACCACACATGATGCGGTGGTTCAAACCACCGCCTTTATTCTAAAAACCCGTTCAAACGGGTTGAGCGAGGGAAGACACTGACCGATCTTGCAATACTAATGGCTATTGGGACAAGATGATACCTGCTCCATCATCCAATCGAGGTAGGGGATGATTTTACTGGTGAGTGGCAAAGGAAGATTGAGGAGGCGGTAAGATGGTCCTCCTGTAATGTTGACTTTTTCTATGCTCAGATCTCCCTCATAAATCCTGACAGCGAGATATTGCCCCGCCTGTGACATGAATTGATGCAGTGATTTGAGAGAGCCGGACTTGCCGGACTTTACTTCTATCGGTACCAGCATACCCTTGTAGGGAATAATGTAAGGGGTGTTTTTGATAAATTGGTGTACAATGTAAGGGGTGTTTGCCGTCTGCCTCACCGATAACTAATGGTAACAGAATATTTCATAACTTCCAATTACCTACTTCGATGTCCGATCTTACTGGTTATCCGAAAGTCTATCGATTTTCCTTGACTAAGTATTGCCAATCTATATCTTAGCCACTAGTAAAAAAAGGAGGTTCCACATATGGAACAATATCCAAATTACAATCAGCCTCCGCAGCAGCAGCCGTCTATGCATTCCGGATATGGCGCGCCGATCATGACTGTGGGAAACTGGGTCGTAACGATTCTTCTCATGTGTATCCCTCTCGTAAATCTCATCATGCTCATCGTGTGGGCTTCGAGTTCTTCCGAAAATCCCAATCGTAAAAACTGGGCGATCGCGTATCTCATTTTCATGGCTATCGGGATCGTGTTCTGGATCATCGCCTGGGGCGCAATTGCCGGAATGATCACTGGTGTAGTCAACAGTATGAATTGATTCGGCATCTATTTAACTTAGTTTCATTTCGACCGGTCCGCACTGGGCCGGTTTTTCTTTTGGACTATAAGGCTATATACAAGGAGACGGATGAACACAGAGATACGGAGACACAGAGGCACAAAGATCTGTCTGCTTAGAAAAGAACTAAAAAAGAGTAGTTGCGGCGACATTCTGTCGCCAGACAGCCACATAAAAACTAACAAGATAAGTAAAGTATGAAACATGATCAGAGTAAATCTTCGTGCCACTGTCGATAGGGCTGCCAAAATCTGTTCGGCAGTGGCAGCCAAGCTGCCAGTAACTGACCATCCAGGCTCTAACTAGTGGAACCATCCTGGTTCTACAACTATATCAATACGATTTAGGCTCTTGAGCGACAGGATGTCGCTGCTACTTTGGTGGCTCGAGGAAGTCTCAGCAACAACTATAAACAAGCGAGCAAGCTCGCTGTGGCAAACGGAATTTGCCACCCCTGAGGGGAGAACTGAACTCCGAACTGAGCGCTGAACCTACTTGTACATCTCCTGGTACTGCTGCTTCAGTAGTGGTCTGATCTGCGCTTTGGGGATTTCCAGGCAAGGGAAACCTTCCGCATAACAACCGCCTTCGTATATCACTTCCATGCCTGTTTCAGTTAGGGCACACGCTAAAGGATTCAGAATATAGTTCCGGTCATGCTCCCATCCCTCATAATCTGGCTGAACGAAATTCGTCAGCAGAAATTGCTGAAACTGCTGTTGAGATTCCGGTGCCAGTAGATTTTTCCAATCGATCTTTCTACCCAGATTATCAAACATCATATAGCTTGGGACGCTGTAGCCATGCGCTCCACCAGAATAACCATACTCATTAGTACTTAGCGTGATCATTTCCCCGGTATAACTGATCCTAATCCCTATCGACCACTCTATTCCAAGCTCATAGTCTTCTTGATTCTGCGCCCAGGCTTTGAGCTTGTCCTTCGCCAGCAAATGGTAGTCCGAATAGCTCGTTTTCTCACCATCCGGGCCTGTATATGCCGTGTTGATCAGATCATAGACATAGCGGTTGATTGCTTGTGACAGAGGATCGTCCCCCTCAAAAACAGGATAGTCCAGATAAATAGAGAATCCTGCACCATTATCCAAACTCTTTTCTTCAATTACCGTCTCCAGGCGATACACCAAGCCTGTGGCAGTTGTATCCCTCTGAACCGGGATATCCTCAGCGATCAGTAAATATACCGAAACAAGAATCAGCAGAAACAGTAGTGTCTTTTTCATAGTTATACTCCTTGTTTTGTGATAGAGATGAACTAGATGTGTTTGGTAATGCTTCGCACAGTATCATTAATCATTTGAACCACTACTCACATACTTATCGGTCACTTGATTATTGTGATTTTCCCCGTTTTGTGATAAGCTCCGGACTCAACCTTGACCAAGTAGATCCCCGATGCCAGTTCGCGGTTGAACTGGTCATGACAGTCATAAACTGTGGAATAGAACTCACCCTGGTCATTGCCTGGCTTGCCCTCAAGTTTATTCGTCCCGGCAATGCCCTTAGATGCCTTCAATGTTTTGACTTTCTGCCCCTTTAGGTTGTATATCCCGATCTTTGGCTCTTCAGTTGCTCGCCCGGGCAGGCAGAACTCAATATACACATGCCCGGATCTGTGCTCATTTACAAACACCGGATTAGGGTAGAATGACAGAGAGATACTCTCAGGCGTACCTGGTATCTCGGGATCGTGAACAGACACATAGGGATCTGAGCCATATTCATAGCAGCCCATGTCCACCCGGTTGTCCCAGATCCGGTAGTTTCCCGCCAGATCCGTGATAGGAAGTTGCAATCCACTGACATCCGGTGTTCCGCTATTTACGCAGGGGGATTCCGCACTCAGGTGGAAGGAGGAAGGCAGTTCAGGATCCCAGGATGTCTGACCGTGCCCCGCAAACAGAGGATCAATGTCCACTATTATGTTACTGAGCGTGGCGTGTGAGGCGTCATTGGCGACGACAGGTACGGTAAACAGGCTGTATGATACTGTGGGGTCATAAGTGACTCCGTAATACACATTGGAGAGGATCAGATCCGCATAATAGTTATCAGGATTGTAGAATATACAGTTGTATATATCCCCATAGCCTCTCAGATTCATGATCCTGCGTCCATTCGCATCGTTGTAGGCAAAGGTGCAATTGCGGATCTGTACCCGTTCGAAATTGTTGAAGATATAGATCGGAGCGCCCATATCGGCTGAGGTTGAGAGGTTGCTGATGAATAGCATATTCGAAAGATCAAGATTCACGTTTTCCGTCACCCAAGCCTGATACCAAAACATTAATCCCGTATTGGCATAGCAATTGGACATCACGACATTGCGCACAGACGCATCAGATTCATAGATCACCAAGCCGGAATTGAACGCATCATCCAAAGCAACCAGGTTTTCGATCTCGATATTGTTCAGCTGT
>Ga0116170_10005773_pt1 | contig 10971 bp, 4 predicted proteins | sample AD_JPNHW1_MetaG_FD_89797 | JGI IMG/M metagenome (GOLD analysis project Ga0116170, IMG submission 89797) | Active sludge microbial communities of municipal wastewater-treating anaerobic digesters from Japan - AD_JPNHW1_MetaG | ecosystem: Engineered > Bioreactor > Anaerobic > Digestate | place... | reverse complement strand
TGCACCAACAACGGATTTACTTTCAGCTCGTTTTCCCAAATCGGAAGAAAATGTGCATCATCGTTACTCAACACCGAACGCAACCACGATTCGCTTGCCTGCTCGTTGTAGGTTGAAACATATTGAATGATAAACAGTTGTTTGTACTTGTTGTTGTTTCGACGACCGAAACGCAATAAATCGTACCACGATTTTCCTTCACCTGCAAATTCAATCTGACGTTCGTGCAACAGCATTTTCAGCATATCTTCTTCCGACAGATTTTCGGTATATTCAAGTGGTTCCAGATTGGAGCGGTTGCGTACTTCGTTCATAATATCGATAGCCTGTTGCCAATCGGCGGCATTTCCACCATTGCTGCGTAAAATCAGCGCTTCGGCTTTCATAAGCATCACTTCAGCTACGCGATAAATGATAAAATTGGGATCGTAATAAGTAATGGTACGTTTGTCCGATAAGGTTTTGGCACCACAATATTTCCACAAATAACCGCGGGTAGCAATTTCGTAAGCATCTTTGTTATCCACATAATATCCGCCAAACATGGTACGGACAGCTTCTTTACCTGCAACAAGAGTTTCGGTGTACTCGTTATTGAAATCGCGCAGGAGTTGCAACGATAACTCATATTTACGGTTTTGCGAAATATTATCGAAATATACCGGCAACTGATTGGTCTGATTTTCCTGATAATTCCATTGAAGTTCAAGAATAGACTCGTTGCTGTTTCCGGGATTGAACATGGTAAACCACGAGGCATGTGAGGCTGTTTGCATAAACACCGGTTTGCGGGCTGATGCTGAATTCAATAACATATTGCTGTATTCCAATGCCGTTTCGTAATCTTCCGACCACAAACATACATCCGCCATCAGTGCGTAAAACGCCCATCGGGTAGCGCGACCTTTGGTTTCCCATGTGGTGTTGAAATACTCTTTGGCTGCACCGGTTGCAAGCGCCGTTCTGATATCGCTTTTTATTTGTTCCACAATTTCTGCTTCTGAGGCTTTTGCCATTTGGTAGTTATTGGAATCGTCCTCGTAAGGCTTGGTAATCAGTGGTGCTTCGCGCCAGTTTCGTACAATGTAGAAATAACTCAGTGCTCTCAGAAAATAAGCTTCACACAGGTGCGATTTCATTTCTTCTTCGGCATAAGTATCGTCAATTTTCTGTACTTTGGGCGCGTTTTGTATCACTACATTGGCCACATTTACCACCTGATATAGCGGTCCCCAGTTGCATAAAGCTTTATTGATAGGTTTTACCTGAAATTTCTGTAAATCGTTACCTTTAATATCGAAAATTGCTCCTGAGCGTAATTCGCCCCATGGCAAAAGCGATCCAATGGCATTTTCGCGCAGAAAATAATATCCTGATATAACCACCGCTTCCACGTCTTTTTTCGATTGCCAGTATTCGTCGCTCACCTGCGCATTTTCAGGATACACGTTCAACCAGTCGTTACAACCCGAAAAAATCGGAATGCAAACGATAAAAAGTACTATATATTTAAGTGTTCTCATACTTCAAATGTGTATTTTTTCAGATGTTAGAAATTGAGATTAAAACCTGCCGACAAACGTAAACTGCGTGGAGTCTGCGCATCGTCCACAGCCAGATCGGTTACTTTACTTGGCAACGTAACTTCCGGATCCTGACCGGAATAATTCGTAAATGTAAATAAATCGTATGCTGTGAGGAAGAAACTCAGGTTTGTAACCTTAATTTTATCCGTAAATTTCTTCGGAATTTTATAATTAAGCGACACGCTCTGAACACGGACATATGAACAATCTTCCACAAAACGGTCGGAACCCAGATAGTTCAATCCATATTTCCACAACGCTCTCGGTATTTCGGTATCGTCGCCTTCATTACGCCAGCGACGCAATACAGCTGTGCTCTGGTTATCTGTTCCGTACATCGATTCACTGTTCATACGTGCCTCGTTTATCACTTTTTGTCCCAAACGGTAATGCAGGTTTACATTCAGTGTAAAATCAGTGTAACGCACATTGATACCGCCACCGCCATGCACCATTGGCATATTGTTACCAAGATACACAATGTCTTTTTCGTTGATAATACCATCGTGGTTAATATCGTTGTATTTGGCATCACCGGGATAACAAACATACGTTCCATTTTTGGTGACAATAGGCTCGCCGTCGAGATTGTACATCACATTGTTATCTTCATCTTTGGCATAAGTATCTTCGGTATTCTGATAAACTCCCACATATTGGTATCCGAAGAAAGAACCTGTAGGTGTTCCTGTGACAATTTTCTGTGCATATTCACCGTTTTTCAGGGTGTACTGATTCATCGCCAGGTTTTCGGGCAATGCTTCAATCACATTGATGTTACGGGCAAAATTGAAATTGGTGGCCACGCGCCATTTTTTGTTTTCGAGAATGGTGTAATCAATACGGTATTCCAAACCTGTATTGCTTACTTCGCCCGAGTTGAAATACGAAATAGTATTTCCTGAATTGTTGTATCCGGTGGATGATGGAATAGCTATTTTGCTCTGCAACAAATCTTTGGTGTATTTATAATAAACATCGAAAGTCATCGATAGCTTATTTTCGAGCAAGGTAAAGTCAACTCCCATATCGTATTCTTTCGACGATTCCCATTTCAGTTTGTTCAGTTGCATGGAATATGGTGCAATGGCTGTAGCAGTATTGTATTCTCCAATGGATGTATACGTTCCCACATAAGGAGCAGTTCCGCCGGGCGCCTGACCGCTTTCGCCATAGCTGGCTCTCACTTTCAGTTCGCTTATCCATTTCTGATTTTTCAGGAATGCTTCATCACTCACAATCCACGCCACACCGGCAGATGGGAAAACGCCCCAACGGTTCGATTTTCCGAGACTCGATTTTCCTTCGTAATTCACCGTTCCCGATAAAATATAACGGTTCAGCAAAGTATAATTCACACTGGTAATACCACTCAATGTACGACCTTCGGAATCGCCCGAACCCAAAGTCTGGATAGAACCACCTGAAACAGGATCGGATAAACCGGCAGAAGAAGCTCCGTAAATGGTACTTGAATAGCTGGAACTTGTCGATTGCGATGTGCGCCAGATTCCGGTTGCAACCAAATTGTGTGTCGATCCCCAGTTTTTACGATACATCAGTTTATTTTCGGTTTGCAGCGAAAGGTTGTTGGAGTATGCATCGGTACTCAGGTTTGCGTAATAATTATCAGCCGAAACGCCTGTGGCTAATTGAGGCAGGAATTTGCGGTTTTTTACAGTACGGAATAACATACTCACATAACCTGAGTAACTGAATCCGGGCAGAAAGTCATATTTCATTCGCACAATCATGCGTTCTTCGTCCTGATTGGTGTTGTTGTAACTTTCGTTGGCCATAATAATGGGATGAAAGTTAGCGCTGCCGGTAAATGCTCCCTGAAATTCTTCACTGTTCTGACGGGTGAAATAATTGGCTGTCGGAATCACATTTCCGTTGTCGTCTGTTGTCATCCAGTACGGACTTTTATTCGGCATTTTGCGGAAAGCTTCAGCACGAACAGCTGTAGTCCAATTGTCCTGTTTATCGGAACCCGAATAACTGAAGTCGGCTTCCACGCGTAATTTATCCGAAAACATGTAACCAACATTCAGACTTGAAGTCAATCGATCCAATCCGGTTCCTACGGTTGTTCCGCCTTCGTTGGTTTGCGACATGGAGAAACGGTAAGTTGCCTTATCACCACCGCCCGACATGGAAAAACTGTTATCGGTAGTAAAAGCATTTTTTACGATATACGATAACCAGTCGGTATTGGCATTATACTCGTTAAAATATCGCCACGAAGGATTGTAATTAATCTCCGGAGTATCGAAAAGCAACTCAAGCAGGTCGCCCGATTTTGAAAGACCGCGGGCATTGGCTGTATTCCAGATAGCATCCTGAATAAATGCCACATACTGATTTCCGTTGAGCATTGGCATCGGATCCGGTTCAAATTTCACCGAGTTTTTCGACGAAAACGAGAACGAAGTTTTCATTTTCGCTCCTTTTTTGGTGGTAATCAGCAAAACTCCGTTGGCTCCGGCTGTACCGTAAATAGAAGTGGAAGCAGCATCTTTCAATACCTCGATGGATTCAATATCGTTGGGATTGAGGTTGAGCATAGCTGCAAAATCTTCGTCGTTGGCGGTATTGAAATCGAAAGAATCGTCGATACTGGTTTTGTATGGCACACCGTTGATAACAATCAGCGGATCGGTTTTGGAGTTGAGCGTAGCCGTACCACGAATACGGATAGAACTGCGCGAACCGGGGTCGCCACCCGAAAGGATATCCAAACCGGAAATTTTTCCCTGTAATGCTTCTTCTACCGAAATAACCGGCATATCGGAAACAAGTTTGTCCATCTTTATTTTTTGCGACGAATTGGTTTGTTCGCGTTGGGAAATTCCGAGTTCACTTTCGATACGTCGTCCGGTAACCACCACATCCTGCAACGACTGAAAGTCTTCCTGCATCACCACATCCAGATTTGTCTGACCTGTATAATCGTAGCTGCGCGATTTCATACCAATAAATGAAAATACTACCTTCATTTTACCCGTCGTTGCCGGTATAGTGATAGAGTATTTACCTTCGATATTGGTTACAGTACCGGTAAGCGTTCTGTTTTGTTCGTTGGCAATAACAACGTTTACACCGAATGCCGGTGAATTTTTGCCATTGATTTTCTCATAAACTGTCCCCTGAATTACCCGTTTACCCTGAGCAAAGCCTGCCGAAGAACATAACAACAGCAAAACAATGCATATATTTTTTATTCTCATACTATTAAATTTCTTATTCATATCAGATAGTCATCAATGCACTGATCAGAGTACTTCATTAATAAATTGAACACATCCATCGTCGAACACAAAAGGAAAATAATGATAGGTATCGTTTACATCCACCCAGTTTCCGGTTGTTTGTCCATCGGCACTCAATACACGAATGCTGAGTTTGTTACCTGCATCCGAAACATGGATTTTGGTCGTTTTCGTTTGTATTTTACCATCGTCGAGCGTCACGTCGTACGATTGCAGCGTTGGTAAACCTGCACTGGTGTTTTCCTGCCAGCCTACATACGGAAAATTAGAAATGATGGCAGAACTCAGCGGAATAAAATACTGCAAAAGATAATACTGCAATGCTGTGGCATCGGTTACCGTGCAGGTAGAAAAGAAGTTGGCCACATTAGCATCGGTACTGGTTGTTGTAATTCCCGGAATTTTCGCATTGACAATAGCCTGTTTTACTGCTGTAGTTGTTGGGACGAACATCAGGCAACTTTCTATAACCGGCAGGATGGACTGATCGCTTATCAGTCCGGCTTTATCCAGCAACTGAATAAATCCGTGGTAAATAGTAGCATCATTGCTGCGGTTATTTATCATCAGCGGAATAAACTTCGGATAAAGCGCATTGACAGATGTTCCTTCGAGCAAAAATGGTTTGGTGGCATTGTGGTAGGTATATGTTTTACCATTACTCCAACCATCGCGGAAAGTAAGTTCGGTAACATCGGCATACACATCGTTTTCGGTAATTCCGGGCATATACAGCAGTTCGTTGTGTTTGATACTGTTGGTGATTTTTCCATCTTTTACATACCAGTATAAATTCATGGTGGGCGATAAAGTGCGCATCACATGCGTTCCGCTGGTTGGTAATGACTGATATGAACCTGTTGTTCCATCCAGATTGACAACGTGTGTAAACAGGTAATTCTGTTGAATACCTGAATTCAGTTTTGTAGCACCGCGATACAAGCCGCCATCAGCACCACGCGTAATGCCTGTAGCATTCATCAGATCGTCGTCGGGATAAAGCATCAGGTATTTTGTTTCGTCGGAACAAAGCGTCAGCACTAAATCGGACACTGAAAGCATATCCAGAAAATAGCTGAATTTTTTGTACTGAAATGCCGGTCCGGTTACCGAACCAAACATAGCCGGTGGAGTAAGTACATTCAGTCCGTAAAGAGCACCATTCACACAAATTTTACGATTTTCTGCAGGTACGGCATCCACATCGAAGTTGATAACCGTTCCGTAGCTGTTTTTAATCAGTTTCTTTTTAATTTCTTCGGGAAAAACAATAGATGCTGAATAAACACAATTATAGAGAAGGTAATTCACTGATGTTTTGCTTACTTCGGCCAGTGAATTGTAACCTCCCACGCGCCAGTAATCGTCGAAAAACGAGCGCAAAGCTGTATTATTGGGAGCAAAAACGGAGAACGATTTCAGCGAGAGCTGATCCATCAGACGGTAATCGGTAACCGGCCATTCACAGGCAATACTTGGTAATGGTGAGGAGTGATAATGCTGATATAAACTCAGACCGTTTCCAAATTCGAGCGATAAGGCAGCATCCAACTGATAATAATCATAGGCATTGTACAATTCCAAAAAATCGGAATATTCCGGATTCGAAGCCAATTCCTTGTAAATGGTTTCGAGCGGACGAAGCACACGATCAACCGTGTAAATATATCCGTTATCAGCAATAATGGCATAATCTTTTACCGCGGCATTAGCTACATTAAAACCATCGTCGCCCTTCCAGGGAGTATTGCTGAAAAAGTATTCGTAGTTCGATTTGGCATCAATCTGTTTGGTCTGAAACATACGGTACGAGAAAACCGGTAAAAACCTGTCGAGATGATAAACACTAACATCTTTGCCTGCCGTATCTTTTTCGATCGTAATACCGTCCATGCTTTTTGTCCGGAATTTATAATACAAACCGGCATTGATGTTTTTATCAGCCAGCGTAACTCCATCACCTTCTGCCGGACGGAAATTGATGAGTTTATCTTTGTTGAACGAATAATACAATACGTGGAAACCTATCAGTTTGGTCACTTCGTCTATTGGTAATTCTTCAATTTTTTTACCACCGTAGTTTTCGTTCAAATATGCAGTAAAAGCAGAATCGTTGGGAGCCATCACGGTGAGGATACTTTTCCCGTTGAGCATGGCTTTCATATTGGCCAGTTCCACACCTTTCAGGAAAATAGTGTAATGACCATCCTTTTCCAATACCTGATAAATACTTCCTTTGAGCCAATCGGGGGTATCGTAGTAATCATCTTTATTGCAGGATGAAAACAAAAAACTCATAAGGAGAACCGGTATGAGCGCTATACTCAGATGGAGTTTGTGATTCATATTTTTAGATTTATTAGAAGAAAAATACTTTATTGATTGTGACTGAATTCTACTACCACAGCATCAAAAGCAATTTTACAAATTTTATCAGTACAAAAATACTTGAATATTACAGTTAACAAGGGTGATAAATCGTTTTCAAATGTATGTCAATTTAGTTTTGTTGTGACTTTCATTGAATTATAATTTTCTCACCAAAATAAGCATAAATGCTCAGATGTGAAAAACCAACTTGTTGAATTCATTAACCTGCATAAAAATAAAGGTTGGATTGCAATCAAAATCAGCAATCCAACCTTAAAATCAATAAATTAAGAATATTTTAACCTCTTATTATTTCAAAATCAACAAAACTTGAGCTTTATTTATGAAGATACAAATTCCAACCCAGATAAGTTTCAATAGACTCTTCGATAATGTCGGATACACCACCACGAACCATGGCCACATGATGCTCAAATCCGTTTTTGCAAATATATTTCAGTAATTGCTGCAAATTGTCAACCTGTGAAACGGCAATACCGCCATCCATACCATACGGATCCTGTGTAAATTTACCCTGTCCAAGATAAGATTTGATAATGCCTTTGGTATCGTCGGTCGAAATACGGAAGAAAGAGAAATCGCCCGGTGCAACTTTGCCTTTCACAGCTCCGAAAGTATCTTCCTGACCGAGAACAGTTCCCAATACATCGAGCGAGCCAATGGTTAATTCATTTTTCATGAAACTTTTCGGATAGTTACTGCAGTGTGTACAAACGCATTTGTTGCGGTCGGTTCCGAAATTGTTATTCCAGTCGAGCAATGCAGGTGCACCTCCCGAAGCAAGCATTAAGGTATACATCGAAACAGCACCGGCAATGTCTACTTCGCAGGCACTTGGCATCAGTTTTTCGCCTAACATACTCATGGTAAGACACGATGCACAACCATAATTATGTTGCAATGAATCCCAGCATTCAATAGTGGAAGCATCAATTTCGTTCGCAGCCAGCCAGTTTTCCACAGCTAATCCGAATTTAGCCTGACGAATGATTTTATCTTCGTGAACAGTAGTGGCAATTTTACCATAATCCTTAATTTCAGCCAGTTTCAGTTTCAGGTCTGCCGACTGAAGATTTACCTTATTGGCAGCACCCAGAATTTCCGAAAGGTCGACAGTAACCACAGTAATACCGGTAGCCTGAAGTATTTTTTCGCTGGCACGTACAGTCTGAAATGCCGCAGGACGAGCACCAATAGCACCAATACGAGCATTGCGCAATCCGTTCACTACACGACAAACCGAAGCAAATTTCTTCACATCATTTTCGAACATTTCGCTATCCAGCGGATAAGTATGGAAAGTAGTGTCAGTAAACGGAATTCCGTATTGATAAAAGTTATTACAAACGGAAATTTTACCGCAGAATGCATCGCGGCGACTATACACATCAACTTTATCGTTATCGTCGTCCATAGCCTGCACCAGAATCGGGACATTTAAACCCGACAATTTGATTGCGTTTACTATTCCCAACTCATTGCTAAAGTTAGGAAGAACAATGATAATTCCATCAATCTTATCGCGGTTATCGCTGAATAGTTTTGCACATTTTTTTCCGTCTTCGTAATTATCCACGCTTCCCGATACCGTAGCATCAACCGGAAGAATTACATAATCATGACCCATTGCTTCAATTTTAGGAAGCAAAATTTCGCGGGCAGCCAAACCAAGTTTAGCGCTGAAAATATCTCTGGTACCGATAATCAGCCCAAAGGTGAGTTTTTGTTTGTAAGCCATATTTTCAAATTTTTAGTTTTTGTTTTTAGAATGTAAGATCATGAAAAACAACAGTCTGACTGCAAATATATCTTTGTTCTTTTATCTATTTCATCAAAGTTCTTTTCACAGCTTTTTGCCAGTCAACATGCAATTTTTCCATCTTCTCTATGTCCATTGTTGGTAAAATATAATCGTTGCTGGTTCTGAGTTTCTCTGCTTCTGATAATACACGCCATGTTTTCAGTGCAAAACCACTCATTAAGAAAGCGCCAAGTGCCGAAGCTTCCTGAATCGGACTGCGGTTGATTTTTGCCTGTAGCATGTCTGACTGAAACTGCATCAGAAAATTATTTTTCACCGGACCGCCATCCACGCGTAATTCCTTTAATTCCACGCCGGAGTTTTGTATCAAATCCATCAGATCTTTCACCTGATAAGCAATCGATTCAAGTGCAGCCCGTACAATATGTGCTTTGCCCGTTCCGCGGTTCATGCCACAAATCAGTGCTTTGGCTTCATTGTCCCACCAGGGCGCACCCAGTCCGGCAAATGCAGGAACAAAATAAACTCCATCCGTACTGTTTACCGAAGCAGCCAGTTCTTCGGTTTCTGCAGCCGATTGTATAAGTTTCAGATCGTCCTGCAACCATTTGATGGTAGCTCCTGTACAATGTATATTTCCCTCGTATACAAAATACGTTTTTCCGCAAACAGCAAAGGCAACCGATGTTACCAATCCTTTGGGAGCGGGTAACGGTTTTTCACCGATATTGATCATAATAGAAGACCCTGTACCGTAAGTGGCTTTTCCCATACCTGAGGTAAAACACATTTGACCGGCTAATGCTCCGTGTGAATCACCCAGAACTCCGGCTATGGGCACTTCGGGAATTAATCCATCGAAAGTTGTTGAGCCATAAATATCGTCGGAAGCAAGAGCCTGTGGTAACATGCTCGCAGGAATAGTAAATAAATCCATCAATTCCTGATCCCAATCAAGCGTATGAATATTAAAAAGCAAAGTGCGGGAAGCATTGGTATAATCCGTGGCATGAATTTTTCCTCCTGTCAGATTCCAAATCAACCAACAATCCATGGTGCCCAACAACAAATGACCATTTTCAGCAGCTTCGCGGGCATTTTCGACATTGTCCAGTATCCACTTCACTCCGCTGGCCGAAAAGTACGGATTAATAATCAGTCCGGTTTTATCAGTCACCATCGGTTCGTGACCTTGTGCTATCAGCTCTTCACAAATTTGAGTTCCACGATTACATTGCCACACTACAGCGTTGTAAACTGGTTTACCGGTTCGCTTATCCCAAACAACCACCGTTTCGCGCTGGTTGGTAATGGCTATCGACTTTATCTCATCGCTTCCTGAAATATGATTCTGAACCAATCGCTGTACAGCCTTGTAAGTGTTTTCGAGAATTTCTACCGCATCATGTTCAACAAATCCGGGTTGCGGATAATACTGCCGGTGATCTTCTGAAGTTCTGGCAATTAATTGTCCGTTTTCGTCGAAGAGCATCGCTTTGGTGGCCGATGTACTTTGGTCGATGGCTATGGTGTATTTCATTTTTTTTTGATTAAAGAACAAAGAATAATGACTTCTAAAAAGATACAGCTGTTTTCAGAATACCTTCTGCATCAATTCCGTAGTATTTAAAAATCTCCAGCGGAGTGGCATGAATGGCTGTTTCGTCAGGGATTCCCAGAATCTTAAGTTTTGCATTGCCTGTTTGGGCAATAATTTCAGCCACTGAACCACCCAATCCGCCAAAAATACTGTGTTCTTCCACTGTGATAATCTTTCCTGTTTCGCGGGCAGCTTTTTCAACAATTTCCATGTCAAAAGGTTTCAGTGTATGCATATCAATCACTCGGGCTTTTATTCCCTGTTCGTGGAGTTTTTTCCCGGCTACCAGGCAGTGATATACAGTTTCGCCGGTACCAATAATTGTCAAATCATTTCCATCAAGCAAAGTATTCGCTTTGC
>Ga0116170_10005772_pt1 | contig 10973 bp, 13 predicted proteins | sample AD_JPNHW1_MetaG_FD_89797 | JGI IMG/M metagenome (GOLD analysis project Ga0116170, IMG submission 89797) | Active sludge microbial communities of municipal wastewater-treating anaerobic digesters from Japan - AD_JPNHW1_MetaG | ecosystem: Engineered > Bioreactor > Anaerobic > Digestate | place... | reverse complement strand
CTCCGGATAGCGCTGGCGGAGGTTGAGGAGCATCCTCTCCGCCCCGTTCCTGGTGTTGGTGAAGATGAGGGTGCTGCTGTGGTCCGCTACCAGGCGGTGCACCATCTCGTAGAGCCGGCGGGCCAGCTCCTCGCCATCGATCTCCAGCAGGTCGGGGGCGGGAGAGAGCAGCCTCAGATCAAGGGATCGGGAGAAGCGGCAGTCGACCACCTGCACCGGCCGGAGGTCCCCGGCCAGAAATCCGGCCACCCCCTCCAGAGGTTCAATGGTGGCCGAGCAGCCGATACGGGTGAAGCTTCCTCCGGCCGGATCGATCATCTGGCCGTCGCCCGTTTCATGAGGGTGCAGGTTCTGGAACTCCTTTTTCAGCTCTTCCAGTCGCTCCAGGCTGAGGGAGAGGTGCACTCCCCTCTTGGAAGCAGCCAGGGAGTGGATCTCGTCCACTATCACCCAGCGCACTGTCTTCAGCTTCTCCCGGAAGCGAGGGGAGCTGAGCAGGATGGCCAGGGACTCAGGAGTGGTGTTGAGGATGTGAGGAGTTATGGTCAGCATCCGGGCTTTATCACGGGCGCTGACGTCTCCGTGCCGGATAGCATGCCGAATCTCCTGCACGGCCTGACATGATTCATTCCGACCTGCACCGGCCAGGGCCTGCATCTCGGAGAGGGGGCGCTCCAGGTTTCTGTGAATGTCATTGGCCAGGGACTTGAGTGGGGAGATGTAAAGGCAGTAGATGCTGTTCTCCAGCTCGCCTCTCCCGGCCATGACGACAAGCCGGTTCAAAATGGATATGAAGGCCGAGAGGGTCTTGCCCGAGCCGGTGGGCGAGCAGATGAGCACATTGTCTCCCCGGCTGATGAGGGGCACCGCCTGGCGCTGGGGTGGAGTGAAGAGCTCACCGGCCCCGCTGAATGTGGAGAGCCACCACTGCCGCACGATGGGATGAAAAAGAGAGAGGATATCGGACGGATTCATGCCCGATATCAATCACTGACCGGTTTCATTTATGGCGGGAGATGGAGCGACCACGGCAGTTATGCTATTGTAGCTTTCGATCTGAATGCCGGCGTTCTTTCCCGGCCAGTGGATCAGTCCCACCTCTGCCCCCTTCCTGGTGGCATTGCTGGCTCCTGCACTGGGATCCGCAGCCCTGAACTTATTGATGCTGGTGGTGTACGAACTGGCGGTCATATCTTCGGCTGCCATTTGGAAGGTAGGGCTGTCGAAGATCGAGGGCTTGAGATTGGTCAGATCCACCGCCAGAGGATTGCCCCAGACATAGTTGGGATCATTGGGATCGATTATGGTCCGGTTGAAGCTTTTCACCACGGTGTCGCGATTGGCGTTTACCAGATCCGAGGGCGACTGGGCTAGGGCTGGCACTATCAGAGCCGCCAAAATCGCGGCAATTGCAAAATTAGAGATCTTCTTCAAATTAACCACCATTCAATTTATATCTCTTTCAATTACACCGGCATTTCCTCTGAGGCAGCATCGTCCGGAGGGATCTTCCGGAGGCATCCCGTCCTGACCTATGTAGCATCTCCCCAGATGCTGCACAGGTTTTATATACCGGCGTCATATTCCGGCGATGAATGCCGCATATAATCTAATCAGGATGACCATATCCATTTATGATTATATCTCTTGCGGTATACATTTCCTTAAGAATTGACCCGGCATAAGGAGATCTATGATGGATTGCCCGGATTTGTCGAATTTGGATCAGGCCATCAGGAAAGCTGTGCGAATCAGAAGCGATGAGGGTGTTGTGGCTCTCTCCGGAGGAGTGGACTCGGCTCTCGTCGCAAGCCTGGCGAGGAGGGAGTGCATAGTGGTAGGCCTGAAAGGATCGCACGACCTGTCCCATGCAGAAAAGGCAGCCGAGCTGCTGGGCCTGCACCTCAATCGGGTGGAGATAGATCCACTGCGCATCGAGGAGGCCCTGGAGGCCGTCCTGCCCGCCATAGCTGAGCGGGACCCGGTAAACGCCTCAATAGCCGCCACCCTTTTCTTCGTGGCGGAGTGGGCGGGCGAGAGAGGCCATCGACGCATTTTGGCCGGCCAGGGGGCGGATGAGCTATTCGCCGGATACTCGCGCTACCTGCACTCCCCGGATCTGGCAGCGGATATGGTGAGGGATCTTCTGGACCTGCCCCGCCAGATGGCCAGAGACGGGGCGGTGGCTGCTCTGCACGGCACAGCCTTCTGCCTGCCCTACCTGGACCCGGAGGTGGTGGCCGCCGCCAGGGCCATTCCGGTGATGATGATGATCAGGGAAGGCATTCGCAAATGGCCTCTGCGAAAGGTAGCGGAGAGGCACCTGCCCGCCGAGATTGCCTGGCACGATAAGAAGGCCATGCAGTACGGCAGCGGCATCATGAAGGAGATGGAGAGGCTGGCAGGCAAAAGAGGCTGCAAAAGGGAGCTGAAACGGTATCTGGAGATGGTCGGAGAGGGAGACTGTCCGAAAGTTGAAATGTGAAGGTATATCTTTAAGAAGGTAGAGGCTAAAGCAAGTCCGCCCAAGGATATAGCGAGGTGAAAACAATGCCGACGAGCAAAAAGCAACTGGAAAGGCTGAATAAAGTCAAGAAAGCCAAAGCTGAAGAGCTGACCAAACAGGCTGCTTTGGGCAGCAAAGACGCCCAAAAGAAGCTGAAGAAGCTCCAGAAGAAGCTCAAGTAAAATTCTCCCAAAAGCTCGCGGCGAGATCAGGCCAAACCCTGGGGAACTCCTGATCCGCCAGGGCCATCCTGGATGGCTGGAGATCATACCACCTACCGCATATTTTAATGGATTAGGATATATCTATTTAAATGATCAGCGGCCATTGCAGGAGCAATATGCGGTGATGTCCGGATGAAATCTCATGATATATCTGCCAAATTGCATGGCCTCGCCGGCGCTCTTATCTTCGCCGGAGTGATGCAGTGGTTTTTGATAGTCCTCTTAGCCGAAACCCTCTTTCCCGGCTACAGCATCCGGGCCAACGACCTGAGCGACCTGGCCTCCACCGTCGCTCCTCACGCCTCGCCTCTGCAGCCCTCCGCCTGGCTCTTCAATGCCACCACATTTCTCGTCGGATTGCTGGTGCTCGTCAGCGCCCTTCTGATCCACCGGTCCGGCAGATCCAGCGACCCGGCGGGAGGCGACAGGCGGCTATCTCCCGCCTTCTCCGTCCTGTTCGCCCTATCCGGCCTGTTTGCCATGGGCGTGGGGGTCTTTCCGGGCGACACCGGCGTCATCCACGGCCTGACCGCGCTGGGCTGGTTTGTGATGGCTCCCCTCTCAGCAATAGCATTCTCCCGGAGGGCGAAGGGAGGCTTTGCATACTTCTCAGCGGCAACCGGCGTCTTTGCCCTGATAGTCCTCATCTCGGCGTTCGCGCTTGGCAACAGCTCTCCCTTCCTGGCTTTGGGAAGGGGTGGAGAGGAGAGGCTGATCGCCTTTCCCGTGCTGATCTGGATGGCGGCATTGTCGGGACGGCTGATGTCCGATTGATATTCTTTTAAGAAAAAAGATCTGGCATGAGCCGATGATAGGCCTTATGCTGATCTCTCGGAGACTATGCTGATCCCTGCATCTTTGATCTTGTTTTTTCGGGCGACGTTGAGCAGCATGGGGGTCAGGCTCTCCGCCAGGGCCGATGTCTCCAGGGGGCCCAGCTTTAAAGGCCGCAGGTTCTTGATCTCGGATGCCAGCCCGGCCACCGTATTCAGGGCATCCGGGTCATCGCCGCACAGGAATGCGTCTCCCTTCAGCTCTCTTGCCCGGTTCTGCAGGGACGCGGCGGCAATGGTGTGAAACGCAGAGACGACTTTGGTTTTATCCGGCAGAAGGGACCTGGCCAGCAGGGCGGCGCTGCCCTGGGCGGGAGGGGTGAACTGGAAGACCTTTCCGTTATAGCTCATGGGCACCACCGGGCTGATGACGATCTGGCCGGAGTAGGAATCTCTCAAGTCGGCGGTAACCGATTGCAGATTCTCGAAGGGAACGCAGAGCACCACCACATCCGCCCCGGCAATGGCGCTGCCGTTGTCTGTGCCGGCGATTCGCTCCAATAGGCCAAAATCAGGTACGGATTGACCGGGAACCGGCTGCTGCAAAATATGCTGCACAGCCTTGACGGCCTCGGCAGCCTTCTCGGCCTTTCGCGAGCCTATGATGATCTCATGATTTGCTGCCCAGCGGACGGCAAAGCCCGTCCCGATGTCCCCAGTTCCACCTACAAGAGCAATCTTCATGGCCACGGCCTCGGAGGAAATCCTTTGCCTATCTGATATTACTTATAGTTTTTGCAAAGGCTCTATTCAACTCCTCAACTGAATTTTGAGTCTAATGCTGTATTATTTTCTTGTATTTAATGCAATCCATTCTGCCTGCATCCCCCGGGGCGAGAACGGAAAAGAATAATAACCCCTGCCCTGCTTAATCCCTAATCCTCTTTACCGGAGACACTATGATTCGCATCATATCCCTGGACATGGACGGCACCCTGATGAAATCCGGATTCGTGGACAAGGTCTGGATGGAGGGCATGCCCATGCTCTACGCCGAAAAAAACGGCGTCGAATTTGCTGTAGCCAAAGAGCTGGTCATCGGCGAGTACATGAAGATCGGCAGCGACCGGCTGGAGTGGTACGACCTCGCCTACTGGATAGACAAATTCGGACTCAAGGTGGGAAAGGACGATCTGCTACAGATGTACGAGGACGATATCGAACCCTATCCGGAGGTAGAGGAGGTCCTCGACCTGCTCAGCGACAGATACGCGCTGGTCGTCACCTCCAATGCCGCCCGGGAGTTTATAGACATAGAACTGGACGGCCTGGCCGACTGCTTCCAGGAGACATTCTCCGCCACCTCCGACTTCCGGGAGGTCAAAAAGTCGCCGCTGGTCTACGGCGCAGTCTGCGCTCACATGAATGCTTTGCCATTCGAGGTGCTGCATATCGGAGACCACTACCACTACGACTACGAGTCCCCCCTCCAGGCGGGGCTCGATGCCCTCTTCCTGGACCGCAAGGGCGAACGCAGTGGACGTGAGGTGGTGGGCGACCTGAGAGAGGCGGTGGAACTGATCGAATGTTGTTTATAAAATATAAAAGTAAAGAAAAGGGTAATACCCTCTCCTATTTTAGGTTCAATTTAGGCTTTAGCACTCTTTGATATCTTCATTCCCACGCCGAGTCCAGCGAGACAGGTATTTCTCTAGCGTAGGGATCTCCCTTAATATCTCTTTATTCATTTCGATTTCAGCCCTTACGTCATCGATTACCTGCTGCTTATCCAGATTTGCGATCTCCATCAGCACATCCAGAGCTGAATCCAGCTTCTCAAACTCTATGCCCCACTTCGCTGCTTCAATTATCCTGGCCACATTGATTCTTGCTTCACATCCTCTCAAGATCAATCGCTTCTGGGACTTTGCCTCTTCTTCACGATATTTATTCAAAACGAGGTTTACGCAGGCATCATCTCCACATCTAACAACCACCATTGTCAGGTCAGTATAGACATTTCCGTATACTACGCCAGCGGTTATTATGTAGCACCCTGGTGGTACTTGCACCTCTGTATGACCACTTTCAAACCAGAATAATCCGGAAGTCGGGAATATCTGATTTCCGTGACAATTCATTATGTGCAAATGTGCCCTTCGGTTTACAACCTCACATTTTTCATTTCTAATCCAAATATTCAGCTTTGCCATCATCAAACTCACCCCACTAAAGAATTCAATAAATCATATATGTTTCTCCATTGAACATATATTAATATTTGTAGATTATAAATTCGTAAATTGCATTAGCATTATCTGTACTTACAGCATGTGAAAGACATAAATACAAGGGGTATATTCGAAGAATAGCACATGAAAAGGGCAAACCGGTTGATACTGGCAATGGATGTAACTTCGAGAAAGAAGGCTATTTCACTGGCAAAACAACTTAGAGGGTGCTTCGATGCCATCAAAGTAGGCTATCCCCTCATCCTCTCTTCAGGCCTTTCCATTGTAAGGGAGATTTCAGAGCTTTCTCCGGTCATAGCCGATCTGAAGGTAGCGGATATTCCCAACACCAACCGGCTCATCTGCGATGCTGTGCTTGACGCCGGAGCCGCAGCCGTCATAGCTCAGGCCTTTCCCGGCAAAGACTCACTCATTGCCTGCGCGGGGAGCGCAGAGGCACATGGTGCAGACCTGTTTGTGGTCACTGAGATGAGCCATCCCGGAGCGGAGCTGTTCATGGCCCCAATGGCGGAAGAGATGGCCCGTCTGGCGGCGGAGGTGGGAGCAGCCGGAGTTGTTGCCCCGGCCACCCGGCCGGAGAGAATCAGGCTCATTCGCTCTATAATCTGCGAGAGGCTCATCATCTCCCCGGGCGTGGGCGCTCAGGGGGGCTCTGCCTCTGCGGCTCTCCAGGCAGGTGCCGACTACCTCATCGTGGGCCGCTCCGTCTACCAGTCGGCGGACCCGGCAGCCGCCGCAAAAGAGATTCTGGATTCGCTATGAATGCTAAGGGATTTTCATGAGGGCAGAGGAGGCTTCTCCTCTTCACAGATCCCTCAAAATCCCCCAAAACTTCCTATATTAATATGTCCAATATATTATCATGATAGTAGCAGATATTGCAGTCATTCCCATGGGCTCAGGAGCAAGTGCCTCAAGGTATGTGAAAGCCGTGCACCAGGTGCTTCGCGATGCCGGGATCAGTTTTGTCCCCGGACCCATGTCCACGGCCATCGAGGCGGAGAGATTTGCGGCCATCTTTGAGTCCATCGAATCAGCAAATGAGAAGCTCGCGGAGATGGGCGTGCCCAGAATCATAACCACGGTCAGAATCGACTACCGGCTGGACAAGGAGATATCAATAATGTCCAAGGTGGGGTGCGATGCAAAAACATAGAAATGAATATTAATAGGAATGTCCAAGCTCGCATTCTATCTGGTGTCCTGCCAATGGGTGACTGCTTTAGCGATAAGATAGAGGAAAGAGAAAGCTATGGATACGGCTGTGCCGGCAGCCCTGATGACCTGCCTCATTTAACCCGCCGCCAGCTCATGGACATCATCGATTTCCTGCCTGATGCCACATTCGTTATAGATCAAAATAAGAGGGTTATCGCCTGGAACCGCGCCCTGGAGGAGATGACAGGCTTTAAAAAACAGGAGATGATCGGCAAGGGCGAATATGCATACAGCATTCCGTTTTATGGAGAGCCCCGCCCCATCCTGGTAGACCTGATCTACGACGACCGCCCCGCGGTCAGGTCTCAGTACCGGTACGTTGAGAAGAAAGGAGATACCTTCTATGCAGAATCTGCCTCGCCCTTCATGCTGGCCGGCCAGAAGGCCTATGTCTGGGCCACGGCGTCACCCCTGCGCGACGAAAAAGGCGAAATAATCGGGGCTATCGAGTCCGTTCGAGACATAACCAGCCGCATGAAGGCTCAGATTGAGTTGAAGAACAGCGAGGCCAAGAACAGGTCATTGCTCGATGCCATTCCCGATATCATGTTCCTCGTATCCGAGGACGGAACATTTCTGGACTGCAATGCTGTTGAGTCGTCATCGCTTTATCTGCCTCAAAAATCATTTTTGGGAAAGAATATTCAGGAAATTATGCCCCCCAGCCTGGTAGAGCAGACGTTCTTTTACATCGATCGGGCCAAGAGTTCGGGAAAGATGCAGATCTTCGAGTATGAACTTCCCGTAAACGGCAAGACCAGTCTCTTCGAGGCGCGCATCAATCCCAGTGGAGAGGATGCTTTTCTGGTGCTGGTCAGGGATATCACCGAGAGCAAGATGTCACAGGAGGCACTCTGTCGGGCCAAGGAGGAGGCAGAGGCCGCCGCCCGCGCCAAGTCGGAGTTCCTGGCCAACATGAGCCACGAGATCAGGACTCCTCTTAACGCCATCATCGGCATGACAGCAATCCTGCTCGACACTCCGCTAAACGATGATCAGAGGGATTGCCTGGAGACGGTGAACAGCAGCGGGGACATGCTGATCTCTTTGATCAATAACATCCTGGACTTCTCCAAGATCGAAGAGGGCAAAAGGGAGATGGAAAAACAGCCCTTTGATTTGAAGGAATGCATACAGGAGGTCATGGACCTGCTGACTCCTGCGGCTGCAGACAGATATCTGACATTTGAGTATAAGATTGATGAAAGGATACCTGAAAGACTCTCAGGAGACGCCACCAGCATATCTCAGGTGCTGATAAACCTGATTGGAAATGCCGTCAAGTTCACCGATCGCGGCAGCATATCGGTGTGCGTATCCGGAAAAGCCCGGGAAGGGGGCGGGATGAAACTGCTCTTCGAAGTTTCGGATAGCGGCATAGGCATTCCCCAGGATCGCATGAACAGCCTCTTTCAGTCCTTCAGCCAGGTTGACATGTCCACCACCCGAAGATACGGCGGGACGGGGCTGGGCCTGGCCATCAGCAAAAAACTGGTCAACCTCATGGGCGGAGACATCTGGGTGAAGAGCGAGATCGGCAAAGGAAGCACATTCAGCTTCACAGTGGCTATTGACGAATGCCTGAAGGATGAGATCCTTCATGACGAGCCCCTGCAAAAGCTGGGCAGGGATTGGGAAAAGCCCCAGAAGACGAAGAAGCGGTCAATAAAAAATTCCTCTTTGCCCCAGGATATTTGCGGGCAATTGAAGCTGCTCCTCGCCGAGGATAATCTGGTCAATCAGAAGGTGGCCCTTCTAATGCTGAAGAAATTGGGGATAAATGCCGATGTGGCTGTTAACGGAAAAGAGGTTTTGCTGGCACTGGAGCAGAAGAGATACGATGTGATTCTGATGGACGTGCAGATGCCTGAGATGGACGGCTTTGAAGCGGCCAGGGCCATCAGAAAGCGCTGGAATCGCGGCCAGCCACATATAATCGCTGTAACTGCCTATGCCCTGGAAGGGGACAGGATGAGATGCATTGAGGCCGGCATGGACGATTACATCAGCAAGCCAGTTCGTCTGGAGGAACTGGCAGGCGCTCTGGGAAGATGCCCTTTCATGGCCCAGACGCAAAGTTAAGAATAAATAGTACGAAACAAGTATGCAAATATCTATATTGAGATTAGCGAGGATTGATGTGATATGTCTGAAGGAGATGAGATTTCCTGCGAAGCGATAGATAAATCGGTGCTTGCAAGCCTGCGGGAGTTGCAGGAGGCAGGCGATCCGGATATCGTTGCTGAGGTCGGCGGGCTATTCATCCAGCACTCGCCCGAAAAGGTCGAAGCTATAATGAAATCCGCCGAGAAGGGCGATGCCAAGGGGCTGCTGACCGCTGCTCACAGCCTGAAGTCCAGCAGTGCCTATGTCGGTGCCATGCGCCTGTCTGCCATGGCCAAGGAGCTGGAGCTGATGGGGCGGGCCAATGCTCTGGATGGAGCAGCAGAGAAGGCTCAAAGGCTCAACGCCGAGTTCTCCCGGGTTATGTCTGCTCTGCGCGCCGAGATCGAGCAGTCGGGCAAGTAATCCCACGTCCGGCAAATTATGCCGATGGAGGGCGAAATATTCTATTTTCGTCCTGTCCGATTCGGAAGCGAAGTTCCCCCGGCCATAGCTGCCGGGCTAATCCAGCAGTATCAGTCCGAATAGCTCAAACGTCTCTTTTCCGTCCTTTAAAACGCGAGGCTTGAATCCGGCGTTCTTCACCGTCTTGAAGACATCTATGCCGCAGGCTTCCATGGAAGGCCGCATGATCTGCTTGTTTCTGCATTTAACGCTGTCCAGGTCAAAGACGGCTTGATCCTTCTTTTGCATCTCCTCCAGGATGCATGTTTCGCAGAGGGCGCAGGGCATGGCATTCATGCCGAAGGCCCTGTAGTATCCTGCCAGGAAGGCGGCCCTTTCCAGGTCGGCAATGGTTTTTTGCATCCTGGTTACGCTGTTGCCCATTGCCCGCAGGGCATGTTTGGGTGGAAGCTTGGAGTCCGGTTTGGCCTCGAAGCGGGCCAGTACGGCGTAGCGGTATTCAGAGAGGACGGCCCTCGTCTCCTGGGGAGTGGGAGTGAAAGGGGGACAGCAGAGGTGTTTTCCATAATTCTCGCACCCATACCTGCATTTCAGCCTGACCCAGTCTGCAACTACCACTATCTCCGTGGAGATGAGATGCAGATCCTCATGAACGCTTTTCAATTCGGAGAGAAGCCCATCAATTTCTTTATTCATCATCACCAAATATGTGCGTTTCGAAAATATAAATGTTGATGCCCTCTAGTCGATCTGAGCAGTCTCTATGACCCGCAGGGGGATAGCTCCCAGCGCTCTGCCGATGGTCGATTTGGCGATGCGCCCGGCATGCTCCTCGCTCTCGGCATTGAATATCTTGATCTCAAAGAGCAGGGCGACCAGGGCCGTGCTGGCCACGAGAAAGACACCCGCCAGGGGCTCTTTGCACTCCGGGCAGTCCCACTGGCCCATCTCCACCTCAACAAAATCCATCTTCTTCTGATTCAATCTCTTGCCGGCTTCTGAGATGGCCACACCGATGGCGTCATCCTCGGTTTTGACATCTCTGACCAGCCAGGCACCCTCGAGCAGGACATTGAAATTAGGCATCGCTCACGGCTATGCAGACATATCATATAGCCCTTGTGATGGATGGAGAATCCTTATTCAGGTTGGCACGGGCTGCATGTGAATGACCTGGCATTCATCTTCTTGAGGGCCAGGTTCAATACTTCACCATCTGAGAGATTTCCTGATGACTTGATTCTGTCAACCTCGATCAGGAGGCGCTCGATTTCATTCCAGCTCAATTTGCGTCTCTCAGCATATTTCATCGCCAGGCTTTTCAGCTCCCTTTTGGATGAATAGCGTTTGGGCATCTTTCCGTCAATGAAAATCAAACTGCGCGCGGCCACCCCACCCTAAAGGGATGGGGTATGCTTCGGGCCGCGCGCCCAGGTTAGTCGGATTTCAGAAATATCCGAACCTTCGGTTT
>Ga0116170_10005770_pt1 | contig 10978 bp, 8 predicted proteins | sample AD_JPNHW1_MetaG_FD_89797 | JGI IMG/M metagenome (GOLD analysis project Ga0116170, IMG submission 89797) | Active sludge microbial communities of municipal wastewater-treating anaerobic digesters from Japan - AD_JPNHW1_MetaG | ecosystem: Engineered > Bioreactor > Anaerobic > Digestate | place... | reverse complement strand
CTTGTTCCTAGTGGTACAACAATAGGAGTATAATTCAAAGCAATACTAATCGTTCCTGTTGCGACAATAGTAGGGTTTCCATTAATTGTTAAAACATCTTCTACTTCTTCGATTAAAGTTTCTCCACCATAACCATTTAAGCCAAGATAGATAAAACCTTTTTTAGATGTAATTCCATTATCCATTTCTAATAGTTGATATGTTTTGTTATCTTCATCAATAACAGGTGTTAAAAGACGATATGTTAAAGTTCCATCTTGCAACTTAATATTTGCCACCCAAGTCAATTCATTATCAATGTTTTCTACATAAAATCTAATTTCGGTTGTGTTATTCGCACCAGTAAATTCGCTACCAATAATAGAATATGGGATAGTTAACGCACTATCTTTAAATGGTAAACCTTGCTCGTTATAATAAACTTTCATTACTTTCGTTTCCATAATTTTCTCGCTTTCCTATAATTCAATAATACAAACATTTTATGCTTTTATCAAACATTACTTTAATTTATAATTACTAACAAAAAGTTCTATTGTGTCAGTCCCATTTGTTTTACAACCATTTATGGCAAATAATAATTCTTTTCTAATAATATTTCTATGATTATCAGTTTCAAACATAAAGATAACTACATTTTGATTTAGTAAGTTAGTAGTGTTTCCAATTAAACCGATTGTAAGTTTATGTGATGCACCATCATAGGTAAATGTTGCGTTTGATGAGTTCAAAACGCTCGGCATAAACAACTCGGCATTTTCTTGTGTGATTTTAGCAGTTTCGGTAATGGCATAACCATAAACAAATGAGTTACCACTTTCTGGTGTTTCGCCTTTAACTAAATCTTCGCCACAAACAATATCGTTTTCATCACAAACTTGGCACACATACTCAAAAAATGGTATTTCAAGTCCGTCTTTTTTATAGTTCAATTCATCAATAGCAATATCGTATCTACCGCTTGTATTATTTATGTAAGTCCAAATACTGCTTGGTAGAGATACATAATTATTCATATAAGAATAAGCGAACTCGCCACCACTTGTTATTGTGCTGTATGCCTTAAATAGTTGCTCTTTATCCAAAAATCTTAATTCAAGCGAGTTTAATTCTCCATAATCATTAACATAAGAAATTGGTGTATTAACCATTGAATTTCTAAAATTCATAAGTGTTTCAGGAGTTAATAAGTAATAAGGTTTATTGGCTTCATAACCGATAATATTATTGTCAACAAAGTCGCATACTTCTACATACTGCTTTTTAAGATTGTATTTAACACATTGAAGTTTGTAGTAGTAAGTTCCATATTTGCTCATATTGACTTTGAAAATACAAGTATGGTTATCAATGTTTCCCTTTAAATCACTAGCGAATATAAAGTTTGTTCCAATATCTAAATAAGGAGTTTCGTTGACTTGATTATCTACTACTTGGTTAAACTCAATATAATCTCTATAAGTTTGTTTTCTAACCACATTGTTTTGTTGTGGGCAATCGTAATCTCGTATGTTGGTATTCGCACTTATCATTGTTGATTTACAAGCAGTATTCTTTGTCATAACAAATTGACACTGCATTTGATAGTGGTTATTGTCATTTTCGCTAAAATCAATAGAAACATTGTTGATAATGTATTGTTCTCCATCGTCTAAAACAATTTGACCAACTTTTGGTATGTTAAAGAAATTATAATAAACCTTGCTTCTTGAAATCTCGTTTGAACTAATAGATTGAGAATAAGAGTTAACTAATTTTGAAACCGCACCACTATCTATAAGTTTTCCGTTTTGGTTGTATAAATGGGTATCGTTCTCATCTTTGTTATTATCAACTTTCATTTTTACATCACTCATTGGCACATACTCAACCGCATATTTTGTGGATTCTACCGTCATTCCCTTACCAGCATTGTTGCTTACTGCGAACCTAGCAGAAATATCGCAATCTCCAAGAGTATAGCTAATTGTTCCCCAATCATCGGTTATTCTATCGCTAGATAAACTATTTTGATATTTATAAACGGAAGTTAAGAAACGGAAGTTTTTGATTTGATTAGAACCTTGCTCCCAATAAATAGTGCTAAACGAGTGTTGCGAACAAGTATCAGCGTGTTTTTTATCGTTTAATGCTAAATATGGTAGATTTCCATGACTGGGTGTTATATCAGCAAGAAATAATACGCACTTATCATTTGTTGTTTTGTCTAATGGGTAATATTCTCCACCATTTTCTATCTTGAACTCGCCAATTTTTGAAGATAACATACTTTGATAAAAAGCATATAGTCTATTGGCTATTCTATCTTTTATTGTTCCTTTTGAACTACTAGGTATGTCAGTCCCAGCATTATCTAATTGTGTATCTACCGCAATTTTTAAGCTCGCATAAGTTAGATCGCAAGTGAAAAGATTAGATAAGTGTAATGAAGTTGATTTTGTGTATCCGTTTTTGAACTCTAAAAATACATCAAGATCGCACCAATAATATCCATATAGTCTATTAACTTTATAAGCGTTATTTGGTAATCTTAAAACTGCTGTATCAACAGTGTCGGTGCTTACTTTTTCGGTATTGCTTGTTAACCTAGTCGCACCAATTACAGGAAACCTTATTTCACTAGAACTAACACAATTTTGAACATTACTTACAACTCGTGTCCCATAATTTTCGGCATCGCTTTTAATTTCTTCTTCTTCATTATCAAAAGTATCAATGTCAATGGGGGTATCGGTTATTCCGCTTTTTGATATAGGGGATATATGTATTGTGTCTAAACTAATATAAGTTTTTGCACCAACCCTTTCGCTTTGTGTAGTAAAAGTGGCTTTTATTTGGCAGTTCATACCATTAAACAATTCTTTTAAGGCACTTGAAGGAGTATAGTTATCAAATGTTTTTAAGTAAGTCATTTTTTGGCTTCCATCAACATATGGGTATAAATCAAATACGACTTGGTATTCAATATCGCACATAGAAATAAGTCTATCTAGCACTTGCTTAATCGTGTATCTATCTTTGTTGAAACCACAAACGGTTAAATCTCTCGCATTAAAAATTTCAAGCAAACCGAATAACTTTATCGTGTGTTGCCAAAGCGAACCGTTCTCAATCGCGTATCTTTTGCTTGTATCTTGCTTGACTATCCACCAAGTGTCTGTGCTATCAAAGTAAACGATAGTGTATGGTTTTAGTTCTTCTTTAATTGTGTTATAAACGATAACTTGTGAACTATCTTTTGTGCCATCAATAACCAAGTTCATATTGTAGTTGGTTTGTATCTCTCCATAAATGTGTCTTACATATCTTAAATTACCACCAACCAATGTTGGGGTTTTATCAAAGTAGTAAATGTAATCATAAGGTTGAGCCACGAATACAATAACTGCTGTGGTTGTTATTAAATTGTTTCCGCTTTGATGTCCGCTATAAGAAAATGTAATCGTTTTATTTCCAATGCTAGTAGAAGTTTTTGGAGAAAAAGAAGCGATAGAAAATGGCTTTTCAAATGTTAATGCTGAGTTGCTTATTGGATAAACTATCTTGCTTTCAAAGTCGCTATAAGAAATGCTTTGGTTAACTACGAAAGTTGATTTATTAAATACAACACTTAAAGTTGCGTTTGGCACATCATAAACTTTTAATTGGCAAGTTGCTGTTTCATCGGTATAATCGCTTCTAATCTTATATGTAAGAGTAATGGTATATTCTCCACTAGGCAAGACACCATCAACTGCATAGGACACTAATGTATTGTTATCTGTTGCTGTCAATGTATAACTTGCTAAATCGCTTAATAAGGAGGTTGTTCCATCATTTTTAAAGATAGAAATATCAATAATGTTAGTAGTTAAAGTTAATTCGTAATAAGATGATACACCGTAAAATCTTCTATTAGGCACATACTCATTATTTGGTTCAATAGAAACACTTGTTATCAAACTAATAAAGATAATAAAAGTTAAAGAGAATTGGGTATATTTGTCTTGTATGCTATCGTAATAATAGAATGAAATAGTTATTTCATTATCGCCATTTTCTTTGAATAAAACATTTTCAAAGTCGCTTACTGAAATATCTCCTTCGGTCATTAAAGTTCCATTAAGATAGAAACCATTTATACAAGATAAATGAATACCTTTGTTTGTTCCACTATCATACCAAGAACTATCACTAAAATAGGTTTCCCCATTTATATTTTCGCTAGTATCATCGGCATAATTTATTGTCAACGAAATTGTATCTAATGCCACACTCAAACTATCTTTAATATCGATTTTAGGGTTATCTATTACTTCTATGCTTTCAATTATTTCGCTACTATCGTTAAATAAATCTTGATAAAAAGAAAAAGCAAATGTTTCGTTTGAAGTAGTAGTTGTATTGTAATAACTTAAAACAACGGTAATAAGTTTATTCCCAAACTCGCTAAAATAACTTGTTGTGCTATTGACAGCAACGCTTGTTAAACCACCACCACTTAATAATGGGAGTGTTAAACTTTCACTTGTTGCAATGCTTGAAATATCAATTAATGATATTGGGTCATATGTTGTATTAGTGGTATATAATCTATAACTTATACTTGCTCTAACAACTGTATTTTGTGTATTGCTATATAATCGACAAGTAATTGTCGAATTAGTATAACCGATAATTTCACTAGCAACAGAAGTAATATCATTAATTGAAACATTATCTATATATTGGTTATCTTCTAATGATAAAGATATAGTTTTTTCAAGGTAGTATTTACCATTTAATAATGTTGTTCCCGTTTGACCAACCACTATTTGTGTTTGTGTCGTATAACTTGTTGCATCAACTCCTATTTTTACATAAATTTGTTCACTAAAAACTGAAACACTATTTAATGAACCATTAAAAGTAATCGGCTTGCTATAAATAGAAACGCTTGTAATGGCTGTTGCTAATTGTAATGTTGTTAATGTTGCCATAATAATTCCTTACTTGTTTTGGTTATAGGATATTCTACCCGTAAAGACATTTACGCTAGTTTGAAATTGTCCCCTTACTGCACTATTTCCACTTTCCATTGCCTTGTAATTATATTTATTTAATTCATCGGCGTTCTTGATTTGTAGTTTTTGATATTTTAAAGCAACACTAATTGCTAACGCTATAATAATCGCAACTGCTGTTCCACTTAAACCCGCGAATTTTAAAGCACCGCCTGAACCAACTTTAAATTTTAATAGACCACCCATAGAACGACCAAGTCGCATACTTTTTTCCCAATATCCGCCTGTTATCTTATTAATTAAAGGGTTAATCGCTCTAAACTTTCTATTGTGTTCAACTCCACCTTTATTGCTTGAAAGCATTTGTAAAAGAGTAGTAGATTTTCCTGTTTTTTTATCGCTATTCTCTCCAGATTTTCTACCACCTTTTGCTCCACCTTTAACGGAACTTTCAACAAGAAATCGGTATATGGTTGCCATTAGTCATTATCCCCCTGAATTTGCATTGTTAAAGTCATTGACATAATATCGCTTTCAGTATTTTCAATAGAAATATCGCCAACAATTTTAGTTTTGATCGTCTTAACTTTTACTTCTCCCCAACTAGACCATAATTCTTTAATAGAATAAACAATGTTTGGTGTAATTAAAGTTTGCTGTAATGTATTGTTTTCTCCTAAATCGTTTTCTCCGTATCTAGCATAGTCAAATAAACTTGAAATAAAGTCAATGGACATATCACAAACAAAGGAGTATTGCAAAGTAAGAGAAATACTATCAGTATGGCTATTGGTCTTAAAGAAGTTTGACCGTAGTTGGTTTTGAATATCGTTCCCACTATTACCACTGGGTATTTCTAGTGGTTCAAGTTCGGTATAAACAATTTTATCATCTACTTTAAATGAGTATGTTTCGGTATCGCTTGTTATTATATAATTTTTACCAATGAAAAGTTTAACCATATCGTTTCCAAGTCTTACATTAGAATTAGTTAATGTCGCTGTTCCACCAAAAGTAATATCAATATAACTTTCTTCATTTAATGTATATGGTTCAGTGCATTTTATATCGTCAAACCCTAAATCAATTTTATATTTTTCAAAAGAAGTATGTTCTTCTACTGCACCAACTTGTTCCACCCATGAACTATTAACAAAACGATATAGTTTTATTTTTCCTTCACAACTTGCGTATAGATATTCTAGTCCACTAATTGAAGTTGTTATTCCATTAGAAGTAATGGCAGAAATTAAATCAGGAATATCAGTAGCAAATGTTGAACTCGCTACTCCCCCAATATAATCATAGTTTTTGATATTATCATCTATTGTTCCAACAACAAATAATTTACCATTATTTAATTGTGCTACATCTAATTTTCTACCTTTTAAGTCACTAATTAATTGATAAATAGTTGTTAGCATTTTATCGCGATTAGTAATTTCACAACGGATATTACAAGACCATTCAAAAGGCGATACAAAAACTGATTTTAAGTTTGTAATGCTTGGTGTATCAGTAGTGGCAATAATACCATAACCGATTTTGTCAGCACGATTTTGTTCATTGACAAGTTCTCGATAAAGTTCAATATATCTTTCAACTTCGCTATCGCTTACTAAATGTTCGTAAAAAGAAAATATGACAATGTCATCATCATTAAATAAGTTAGTGTTTCCAACATAACTAGCCAATTTGCTTTCTAGTGCTTTTCTTACAAATTCAATTTGAAATACTTTTATCATATTTTTACCTCTTATTTTATCATCGGCAACATTAGTTCGCCAAAGTTCAACATATTGCTATCTGGTGTATCAACTATTGAAGTTCTTTTTCTTATAAGCCCAAACTCGGTTGCTAATTGGTCTAACAAACCACCATCTAATATTTTTTCAATGTATTGATAGTGTTCATTAACATAATATTTGCTCTCTTTGTTAATAATTGTGGTCTTGCCATCATTTCCAATTATTTCTCGCTGTGACTTACCGATTTTACTTCTTTTGCCTCTTACATTTTTATTATACTCTTGAAACATTGAAGTTTTACCTTTTTTATTAGTTTTGACACTCCAAATAGCATAATTTCTTTGCCCTAAATTAGAAATGTCTTTTTGAGTTCCTTTTGTCTTTTTAGTTCCTCTACCTGCTTTGGCTATAACTTCGGCTTGTTCTAAAATGTGATATTGTGGTGTTTCACTTTCAGCTTTGTCGTTTCCTATCTCAAAGTAAACCTTATCAGTTCCAAGTGGTATAACACTATTTTGTGATAATGCTAAATCTCTCATTCTTCCACTTCTATTTTTATGTTTACGATTAAAATCGCTTTCTTTTTCAAGAGGCATTTTATTATAAATACCAAGTTTTAGCATTTCTATAAAGGCGTTCATCTCAAAATCTGCCATACTTACTCCAACTCTAAAACCTGGCTTTCTATTCTTTGTTTGCACATATCCTTTACTAAAATGTTTGGTTCAAAGTAGTTAATAGCAGGAATACTCGCTATTTCGTATCTTTCCCCTGTTGCAAGGACAATTTTATCCCTAATAGCAAATGGTTTTTCGCCGAACACAGTAATTTGTAAAGTTTCTTTAATTGTTTGCCGACCACCTTTATAATCAGTAGTTATTGTCTTTGGAGTAGAAATAAAATAAAAGATGACATCGGTAATATCTTCTTGTGGGTTTTTCCAATATCCCTTTTTATCGTAAACTCGTCTATCAACAAATAATGCATTTCTTTGTCCAAACATACTCTACCTCACATACTTTTGAAAAGCATTTACTTTTCCCCAATGCAAATCAGCACCAATAATATCGTCAACTGACTTGTCAATAGGATCTTTATCTCCAACAAAAATTAGATTATAGATAATGCGATGTTGAAGTTTTTTGAATGGTTCAACCAATTCATTATCTAAATCTATTGAACTTTCAATGTCTTTGGCACTTAAAAAATTGTCGTTTAAAAATAAAATCCGTGTTATCCCAAGATTAAAAGCAATCTTAATAATCGCATTAACCATTGTTCCACTTATGGCATAGTCATTTAGGTTCAAACCATATTCATTTGTAAGTTCTTCATTAGTAATTATGTAATCTTTTTTCATAGAAAGTTCCTCATATATCTTCATTATAGAAAATGAACACTGAAAACACAAATAAAAAAGCAAGTCCCATAAGAACTTGCTTAGTTGTCTTAATTATTTATATTAAGAACCTTTGGTGTAAGTAGCAGTCGCTACAGCACTTGCAACGCCATTGACATATTGAATTACTTTAATAGTCTTGGTTGCACTAACTACAATACCAGTTGCTGGAACATATGCGGTAGAAGCAGAAGTTGGGGCTGTTCCGTCATCAGTATAGAAAACGGAAGCATCTTCTGGGATACCAGAAACTTCATACTTTTTGCTTGTTCCTGTCCAAGTTTCACTAGCAGGAATAATTGGAGTTGGGACAGCATTGTAAATTGATAAAACAGCATCTCCGCCATTTGGGTTGACAAAGCAATCGTGATAGACGCCAACATCAACTTCGGCTTTGCGTTTTCCGTGTCCTGCGATTTTATCAAAGAATTCGGCTTCTTGATAGACAACGAACGCATCAACGGCTAATGGATGAACGATTGTCCAAGCAATTCCACTTCCAAGCATATCATCTGGGACTTCAACGACTTTCGCTCCACCGAATAGAAGTCTGACGGTTGCTGATAAATCGCCATTGAAATTGCCAAGTGCTAAATAACCTTTGCCAATTGATGCTTCTTCTAGTTTTGACATTTCACTGACAGCGATATAAACGATGCATTCGTTCCATTTAATTCTCTTTTGTGCTAATACCGCTTTATCGGCTAGTAAGAAACCAACAATGTTACTTGCGGTAATAGAAGCGTGAGCGGAGTGATTGGAAGAAAGAGCGTTTAACACGCTGAAACGATAGGCATCAACTGATGGGATACCGATAGTTAACCAATAACGGTTAAACAAGCGGACAACTCCACCTTCGATTTGGGCTTCGTCTTGGTCCATAATATCAATAGATAAACTATCGCCTTTATCTTGGGTTAATTCTCTTTCAACACGAGTGCTAGTAATATCCTTTGCGGAATATCCTGTTGCTCGGTTATAAGAACCCATTACATTACTTGCGAAAGTAATTTGGTCGTAGGAAATAAATTTTCCTCTGTGTGATTGGAGTGGTTTAACTAAATCGTTTGTTAAACTTACAGTATTGAACATCGCCAATAAACTTTCTTGATTATTGACATATTCTCTACAATAAACACTAAATGTGTTTGCCATAATTTTTTAAATTCCTTTCTACTACATTAAATTAGTATAATGTTTTATTTCAATCCTTTAAAATATTCCATTTTCAGTTCTTTTTCAGTTTTGGCAGTGCCATTACCTTTTCCCTGAACATTGGTGTTAATGTTTCCACCACTTGGAATTGCAGAATTGAAATCTTTTTGGACTGCCTCAATGGCGGTCTTTAACTCATCATCAGTCTTGGAACTAAGTAAACGAGCATCATTCGACAAGAAAGTTGGTAATTTTGCTTCTGCGAGTTTATCTTTAATCAGTGCTGATTGTTTAAAACCACGCAATTCGGCTAATTCTTTTTCTTTTTCGGCTAGTGTTTCTTCGTTTTGCTTTTTTGCTAATTCTTCGGCACTTAATTTTGCGTCGGCTTTCGCCTTTTCAATGGCTTCTTCTCGCTCTTTTTGAGCATTTTTACGGAATTGTGCCATATCGCTATTGTGCTTGGCTGTGAGTTCTTCGGTCTTTTTGGTAAGTTCATCTGCTAACTTTTGAGCAATCACTTGTTGTAATTCCTCATCAGTATAAGTTTTGCTTTCCATAGGTATCTCCTTTTCTCTTACATTTTCTAGGTAAGGTCTAGTTTTGTTTTGCTTTCGCAACTCTATTTTGTAGTAATAGGAACTATATAACTCTGTGGGTAATTACTCCACTTGTTATCCAATTTTGTTTCCCGCACCCAATGCACCATTGTTCTTATTATCGAATTCGCCTGTGCTTCGTGGGTTAGAGTTTTGTCTATCAATATTTGTTTGATTGACACCTTTATTATTATCGTTTTCCTTTTGTGGTGCAAGACTTTTTATGGTTTCATTCCATTTTTCAATCCCTTTTTGATAATCGTGGACATTATTTATCCAAGAAATCTCTTGTAATGCAGTTGCTGGATCAAGGACTTTTGCGTTCGCTAGGTTAGCAATTTGAGTGACCATATCAACATCGTTAGCAGGTAATGGATGTGAATACTTTAATGAACATAGGTCTAATATGAAATCGTAAGTCCCATAACTTTGCTTATCGTTAACTTTGCACCAATCAAGCACACATTTTAATAGTTTTAAGTATGGTTCACTAAATGATAATTCCTTTTCGCAACATAAATCAAGTAAAGGTTTAGTTTTAATCTTAATAATTGGGTCGCTTGCGTTTTGTGAAAAATCAACACTCGATAAATCAGGAACTCGGCAAATATAGTGAATATTAGTTTTGATTGCTTGTGCTAGTGTATCAAGTTCAACTTGATTTAATGGGTTAGATAAATACTTGGCTTCAACATTTTCTCCTTCGATTGGTAAAATGCGGTGTTTTTGTAATAGATTAACAAGTTCTTCTTGTTCTTCTTCGCTACCAATACGAACATTTTTGAGCATTAAAACATAATTGACAATATCGTGGACATTTAAGCAACGATTATTTTGCAAATCATTATAAGCATAAAATAAATCTTCTACGCACTCAAAGTCGCCTTTATATTCTTCGTTGTTAGGAAATTCAAAGATAGGAATATCGCTATATCCGTGTGGCATCCTATTTGTTTCTTTATCCCCAACTCTAAATGACATTAAAGGTGCAATATTAAGATTTTTATTTGCTGGACTTGTGGTTGCGTTTTTGCTTGTTGCAACACTAGGTGCTTCAAATGTAATAATATCTTTATCAGTATAAATATATATTTG
>Ga0116170_10005768_pt1 | contig 10980 bp, 12 predicted proteins | sample AD_JPNHW1_MetaG_FD_89797 | JGI IMG/M metagenome (GOLD analysis project Ga0116170, IMG submission 89797) | Active sludge microbial communities of municipal wastewater-treating anaerobic digesters from Japan - AD_JPNHW1_MetaG | ecosystem: Engineered > Bioreactor > Anaerobic > Digestate | place... | reverse complement strand
CCATTATCGGTAATCGTAATGTTAATTTTATCCGGAGAGTTAGATGTTGTCAGGCTGATAACAGGCTTTTCAGTAGAGTATTTTATGCTGTTGGTAAACAGATTAACAAAAACGTCGTTTAAGTGCATAGCATCGGCATAAACTACTGAATTAAGAGCCTGGTAATCGCATTTTATTTCTGCGTCAGCTTGTTTTATCTGAAAATCCATCGTATGTATGGCGTCATCAATAACCATGTGAACATCGATTGCCTTCTTGTCGTAGTTAAATCCGCTGTTTTCAACCGCTGCCAGTTGCAGCAATCGATCTACCTGCTTTTGAAGTTTTCGGTTTTCCTCTTTTATTGCAGTGGCCAGGTTCACTGTGTTTTGGTCGCCGTTTTTCTGATTGCGGGTAATAATCATATTGCCTGCCAGTGAAATAGAGGAGATTGGCGTCATAAACTCGTGGGTAAGGTTGCCGATCATGTCTTTTACCTGCTGTGCAAATCTTCGTTCGGTTCGGTAATAAGCCAGAATAATGAAGACGGCCGCCATTGTCAGAAGAATAAGCAAAACTGAAGTTGCAAACATGAGTCCAAGTTTGCGTACAATAAAAGTTTTTCGGCTGGGAAAGTGAATAGCCAGATCGATACTGGCATTTGGGTCGGGCGAAACAAACGACTGATGGAAAAGCTCGCCATTTTTAACTTTCGATGTTGGTTCGACCGAGAGTGTGTCCTCTCCGTTTATAAGCAAAAAGTGAAAGTCGAGGTTAATGTGATAAAATTCAAGCTCTTTCTGGACAGTCGAATCCAGCCTTGTTATAATATTCTGTGTAAATACTTCCTGCGAGTTGATCAAACTGTCTCTTTCGATACTGTTTTGCATGGCCGTGTTCAAAGCTTCGTCTTTGGCCATATTGAGGGCGGTTTGCTGAAGGGCCATGTTAACACCTTTTCTAAAAATGCTCTCCTGCATTTTAATCGACTCCATCAGCCAGTTAATCTGAATCAAGAGCAATCCCAACATCGATGCAACTGCCAGGATAGTTAAGACGAAACGCTGCGATTTTTTACTGAAATCTATTTTTATCTTTTGCATTCGGTTGGTATATAATACTTTATTCGTTCTGCTCTGAATGCGAAAATGTCGTTCACTACAAATATTAAAGTAAAGATATTCAATAAAACCAATCCGACTGTTGATTTTAACACCGCATTAACAACTCGGTAACGCTCGTTAGAGTTTTCGCTCCTTACCTTTGACTTACCGGAAAGGAAAAAGTGTGAACCCAAATTTATAATGAAGCGATGAAAAAAGTAATGGTGATTCTGGTTTTGGCGCTTGCGGTTTCGTTAACCGGATTTGCTTCTGAAGCGATTTCTGAAGCGACAGGTTCTGTACAAAACGTTGAAATTTCGAAAGCTACTGCTTCTGTTGTTTCCAATGCGGGCAAGTCGAAGAAGCCCCATCGCAAAGCACACAAAAAAGGGAGTAAGGCAAAGAAAGCAAGAAAATAGAATAAAAAAGATCAATAATATAAATTAACATTCTGTAGTGCAGTGCTTAGTATTCTATACTACGGATAAAAAATTAACAATTTAAAATTTCAAAATCATGAAAAAGTTAGCATTAATTTCGGTTTGTGTTTTAGGATTAGCAATCGCAGGTAGCGCAACAGCTCAAACTCCAGCTAAAAAAGAAGCTCCTAAGAAAGAAGCTGCTGCTCCAGCAAAGAAAGAAGCTGCAAAGAAAGAAGCTGCTACTCCAGCAAAGAAAGCTGCCGCTCCAGCAAAAAAAGCTGAACCAGCAAAGAAATAATCATTTCGTAAGCGAAACTGTAAAATGCTCCCATATTTGGGAGCATTTTTTGTTTTATAAAATTCAATTGTTGCCCACTAATTTGCAATTCAGGAGAAGTTATCAGTATTTTAGCACTACAAAAAACTGATTCTGAATGCAGGTATCCAAATCATTTCGGCTACATATCGGGCTGTTTGGCAGGCGCAATGTTGGCAAATCATCAATCCTGAATGCGTTGTGCAGTCAGGAGGTATCAATCGTTTCGGAGATTGCCGGAACAACCACCGATCCGGTGGAAAAGCCAATGGAGTTATTGCCGCTTGGTCCTGTGCTTTTTATTGATACCGCCGGAATTGATGATACCGGTGCCCTTGGTGAAAAACGCATCGAAAAGACGATGAAAGTCTTTGACCGGACTGACCTCGGTTTAATAATATCAACCTCGGGCGAGTGGGGCGATTTTGAGGAACTTATTTTAAAAGAGTTGAAAGACCGGGGCATTCCGGTCGTTGTTGTTCTCAATAAATCAGATCTTGGCGGTTGCAACGAATGCTTGACCAGGAATTTTGCTTCAGAAAAAATCATTTTTGTTGAAACGTCGGCGCTAAATGGGTTGGGGATTCCGGAATTGAGACAAGCTATTTTGAAAATAGCACCTGACGATTTTATTAATCGGCCGGGGATAGTTTCTGATTTGGTCGAACCGGGAGAAGCCGCCATACTTGTTGTACCCATCGACAAAGAAGCTCCAAAGGGACGCCTGATATTACCCCAGGTACAAACTATCCGGGACTTGCTCGACAATGATTCGTTTTGCATGGTTGTGAAGGAACGCGAACTACGCGAAGCTTTCAGCCGTTTAAACAAGCCGCCTAAACTGGTGGTAACCGACAGCCAGGCATTTCTGAAAGTTGCAGCCGATACGCCGCCTGAAATACCCATTACCAGCTTCTCAATTCTTTTTGCGCGTTACCAGGGCGATTTGCCTGAAATGGTGAAAGGTGCCATGGCCATCGACAAACTTAAAACCGGAGACAAAGTTCTGATTGCTGAGGCCTGCTCGCATCACCCGATTGGTGAAGATATTGGCACAGTAAAAATTCCGCGCTGGCTAACGCAATATGTTGGCGGAAAATTGGAATTTGTTCATCACCGCGGGCACGATTTCCCCGAAAATTTAGCCGAATTTAAACTGATTATTCATTGCGGCGCCTGCATGTGGAATCGCCGCGAAATGCTGTCGCGGCTGATGAAAGCCCGGCTAGCAGGAGTCCCGTTAACCAATTACGGGTTAACAATTGCCTATTCGCTGGGAATATTTGAGCGGGCGCTTCAACCGTTTCCTGCGGCACTTTACATTTACAAAAACAGTCAAAAAAATCAATAAAATGGATGCACGATTCAAGCTTTTAGGAATAATATTTTTCATTCTCGTTCAGGTTCAGGCATTTGCTCAACGGTCAGCTGATTCTTTTTCCGAAGGAAGCCCGGCAGTAGTTGGCGTGTCAGAGAAACGCCTTCAGTTGGTCGATCAACTTATTCAGGATTACGTGAACAAAGGATATATTCCGGGTGGAGTATTTTTTGTTGCGCGCGATAACCAGGTTATTTATAACAAGGCTTTTGGATATCGGACTCCAGATAAAAAAACTCAGTACAAAAAAGACGACATTTTCCGCATTTGCTCAATGACGAAGGCTGTTACAACTGTGGCCATTATGCAGTTGTACGAAAACGGCAAGCTAGGATTGGACGATGCTGTGAAAAATTACATTCCGGCATTTGAGAAAACACAGGTGCTCGATACGTTTAACGAGAAAGATTCCAGTTATACAACCGTTCCGGTTAAGAGTCCGTTGACGATCAGACATTTGCTTACACATACTTCAGGAATAGCTTACGGCGATTTTTATCCGGGCAAAATTCAGGCTGTTTACAAAAAAAATAAAATGCTCGGCGTTGGCCTTTCTCACCCAAGTTGGACAACCGAAGAATTTATCAATCGGCTGGCTGCCGTTCCGTTTGTTTTTCAACCCGGCGATCATTATATGTATGGGCTTAATATGGACGTTTTGGGAAGAATCGTGGAAGTCGTTTCGGGCGAAAAGCTTGCTGATTATTTCAGGAAACATATTTTTGAGCCGCTCGGGATGAAAGACACTTATTTCTATTTGCCAAAAGAAAAGCAGTCCAGATTAGTACCAATTTATTCGTATGATGCCAATAACAATCTCAATCTTTTGAATAACGATCCATTGGTTTACAATCCGGATTACCCTAAGAATAGCGACGTTGGTCATTACGCAGGTGGCGGTGGTTTATCGTCAACGGCTATGGATTATGCCATTTTTATTCAGGCTTTGCTAAATAATGGGGTTTATAAAGGAGAAAGGATTTTGAGCCGTAAAACTATTGAAGTGATGACAGCCGACCAGATGATCGTTTTGAATCAGCAGGGAAAAGGAATGAGCAACAAACCTGGTGACACGTTTTGCCTTGGCTTCGGGCTGCGAACTGAACCTGGGCGAGGAATTAATTCTAAATCGCCCGGAACCTATGAATGGAGCGGCTATTTCACCACCAAGTTTTTTATCGACCCAAAGGAAGACCTTATTTTTGTTGGTATGATGCAAATTCACAACTTCAAACACGGAGAGTTTTGGGACCGGCTGACAGCTATTTTATACAGCTCAATTCAGGAATAAGCTGAGCCGAAAGAATAAGTGGCTTTTCGGGGAACGGATTCCGCCGGATTGAACCTTTAGCGGGCTTTTTTGTCATTTCTATACAAATTTTTGATTGTAGTGAATCATGGAATTATTTAAAGCAACCAGCAAATTGGCTAATGTAATCCGGAAAGATCATTCGTTGTTACCAGTGATTAATCGGCTGGGAGTCAGGTTAGGTTTTGGCGACAAGACCATTCAGAATGTTTGTGAAGAAAAGGGAATCGACCAGAATTTTTTTATCGAAACAATCAACGTTTTTCTGTATGAAGCTTATTTTCCTGAAAAGCGTTTGCTCGATTTCCCAATTTCGATTGTAATCGATTATTTAAATAAGACACATTCCTATTACAAAGATTTTTTAATTCCGGAGTGCGACAGGCTGATTGAACGTTTTCTTGAGTCAAGCTCTGCTGATAATGCAGATAATCAGTTGGTGCGGAAATTTTATGCGAGTTTCAAAGAGGAATTTGTAATCCATATCAATTTCGAGGAGCGAGAGATGTTTCCTTTCATTCTCGAATTAAACCGGGTGGTTGAGAATCCGGAACTCAGAAGCGAGTTCAAACAAAAATATCCGTCGTACTCGGTGTCGGGTTTCGAGAAAGAACACTCGCAGATGGACGACAAGATGGACGATTTAACCAATATCATAATCAAATATTTACCGCCAAATTACGATCAAAACAGTGGGAACGCATTTTTATCAACCTTGCTCATGTTCGAGAGAGATATGAGAAATCATTCGCGGGTTGAAGATCACATCATGATGCCAAAAGTGAAATTGCTTGAAAAAATGCTGGAAAGTTATGAATAGCAATCAAAGCATATCTATAATCGTAATTTGTAGTTCGGAGATTGTCTTGGCGGGGTTTCTGGATATTTTAAAAAACTGCTCAAACTGTGAGGTTATTGTTGTAAAAAGCAGCGACGAATTAACTGATTATAAGGAGTTGCGCGGGTCGGCATTGGTAATTGCTACTTCCGAAGAACAGGAAAACGGCGGCTCATTTATCCGTAAAATACTTGACGGAACACAGCGCATACAATTTCTGACCCTGAATTTAAACCAGGAACTGGTGAGTTCAAACACTACCATCAATTTGTTCGATGCGCCATCGCTCGTCTGCTTCAAGGCGAACGAAATTATCGATTCGTTCCTATCGGGCCAGAATGTTGACTCCGATTCGGAGCTAACCCGTCGCGAAATAGAGGTTTTGCAACTGGTAACCAAAGGATTGTCGAATAAAGAGATAGCCGATCAGCTTTTTGTGAGCACGCACACCGTGATATCTCACCGCAAAAATATTTCGGAAAAAACCGGTATAAAATCGGCTTCCGGATTGACTATGTATGCTATCCTGAAAAAGATTGTTGACGTGAACGACATCAACACATCCGACCTGATATAAATCCCAATTTTTGGGGATTGTTTCGCTTTCATCGCTCCAATACTTTTGCCTCGGATTAATACGCAAATTTATTGGAGATGAAAAAAATCTTATTTGTGGCTGCCATTTTAATGGCTACCGCGACTGTGGCACAAGACCGCGTTTTTACTTACACCTACCAAAGTAATGTGTTGAATAAAGGCCAGAAAGAACTTGAAGTTTGGTCAACGCTTGGCACCAATCGCCAGGATTATTACCGGGGCTTAAATCATAGTCTGGAGTTTGAACTTGGTCTCGGCGGAAATCTGCAAACTGCATTCTACCTGAACTATGGATACAATCAGGGAATTAGCAATGTCAGTGGATTCGATCTTCTTTCGAGCAGAACGTCGTACAGTTTCGCTAACGAATGGAAGCTTAAACTTAGCGACCCCGTTGCCAATAAATTGGGGTCGGCGCTTTATTTCGAATATGTTTTAGCTCCCGGAGAAACTGAATTGGAAGGGAAAATTATTCTGGACAAGCAAACCGGTAAATTCACCCACGCCTTCAACTTAGTTGGGGAACTTGAATTTGAGAAGGAATTTGAAGCTGAAGGAACTGAATTGGAAGCAGAAACAGAAAAAGAATTTAAGCTCGAATGGAACTATGGACTTTCGCGAAGGTTGAGCAACCGATGGTATGCAGGCGTTGAAGTAATGAATAAAAATGTTTTTGCGGAAAGCGAACTCGAAAAGTCGTTGCTGTATGCCGGTCCGGGTGTTTCCTATTCAGGAGATGGCTTTTGGATAAACTTTACACTTATGCCACAACTCACAGATTTTAAAGGTGGTGGACGGAATATTTCAGGAAACGACGGTTTGCAGGCACGATTAATATTTTCGTATGTATTCTAAAATAAAGTTAGGGTTGGTGCTGATGATCGTGTTTTCAGGAGCATGCAGCTCGGCGCTTTACATTCCAACGCAAACCGATGCTGACAAGGCGGGTGTTTCAACTGAAAGTTTGATTCAGGGCAGAAACCTTTATGTTAGTAAATGCGGAAGCTGTCATAATCTTCATCTTCCAGAGCAATACACTCAAGAAAAATGGAAGGAGGAGATGCCCGAAATGCAACGAAAAGCCAAAATATCTGGAGAAGAAGCAAAATTAATTACCAGTTTTTTGCTTGCCAGATGTAAACCCGAATAAAAAAGAAAGCTCAATTTTATAGGTATGCCCGAGTTTATCCCTAAAAATAAGGATAGATTCGGGTTTTTGCTTTTAACAAATTGCTTTGCAAAACCATCCATCTTTCTGTACTTTTGCACGCTCAGGAAAAAGTAATCAGTCTCAGCATTTTGTTCTGAGGCTGAAACTTGGAATTTGAAACTTGGAGCTTTAAAAAATGAGTCGTGTTGTAATTGGTTTATCAGGTGGGGTTGATTCGAGTGTGGCTGCTTATTTGCTGAAGCAGCAGGGCCACGATGTGGTGGCGTTGTTCATGGTAAACTGGCACGACCGTACCGGAACCATTACATCGCGCTGCACCTGGGAAGACGATGCCATGATTGCCGAAATGGTGGCAAAAAAGCTCGACATTCCGTTTCATATTGTCGATTTGAGCAAAGATTACAAGCAGCGCGTGGTCGATTACATGTTTGCCGAATACTCAAAAGGCCGCACACCTAATCCTGATGTGCTTTGCAACCGCGAAATCAAGTTCGATATTTTTCTCGACGAATGCCTGAAATACGATGCCGATTTTGTGGCCACCGGCCACTACTGCCGTAAATCGGAATTTGTGAAGGACGGCCAGCCCATTTATCAGCTTTTGGCCGGATCGGACAACAACAAGGATCAGAGCTATTTTTTGTGCCAGTTGAACCAATACCAATTGTCGAAAGCGCTGTTTCCAGTTGGGCATTTAGACAAACCTGAAGTTCGCGAGATTGCCCGCCAGCAAAGCCTTCCAACGGCAGAGCGCAAAGATTCGCAGGGAATTTGTTTTGTCGGGAAAGTCGATTTACCAACCTTTCTTCAGCAGCAGCTCGAACCCAAAACTGGCAATGTGATTGAAATTCCGGCTGAATTCATCGCGAAGAAGAAAAACATAGAAAAGACGGAAGAAAACTTCAGGAAGCTTTGTTCTGCTTTCCCTTACAAGCCTTGGAATGGAGAAGTAATTGGCGAGCATCGTGGTGCGCACTTTTACACCATTGGTCAGCGTAAAGGCTTGAATATTGGCGGTTACGAAAAGCCGCTGTTTGTGCTCGGAACCGACGTTGCGCGTAACATTATTTACGTGGGCGAAGGCCAGGAGCATCCGGGTTTGTTCCGTCCGGGTTTGTTTATAAAAACAGACGAAATTCACTGGATTCGCCCCGATTTGGTGATGCAGCCCGGCGAAGAACGCCGCTATGATGTTCGCATTCGCTACCGCCAGCCGTTGGAAAAAGCCACACTCTACCAGCGCGAAGAAGGTATTTACATGCTGTTCGACGACGAGCAGCGCGGAATCACTGCCGGACAGTTTGCCGCCTGGTACGATGGCGAAGAATTGATTGGTTCGGGGGTGATTGCGTGAAATCAAGGCAAACGGTAAAAGTAAAAAGGCAAAACTTCCGTTGCGTTTGGTGTTTTTCTTTTGACTTTTGACTTTGTACTTTTTACTTCTTTTTTGAACTATCTTTATCCGCTTAAATAGAAACCTTATGATCAGATCAATGACAGGATTCGGGAAGACCGAATTCGAAGTAGGAAAGAAAAAAATAACCCTCGAAATTAAGTCGCTCAACAGTAAACAACTCGATATAAATACGCGCGTGCCGTCGATGTACCGCGAGAAAGACCTTGAAATTCGCCGGTTAATTTCGGAAATGCTGATCCGCGGAAAGGTGGATTTTGCACTTTACCTCGACAACCTGGGAACCGAAAGCTCAGCAAAAATCAACAAAGCTATTGTTTCCGATTACTACCGCCAGTTATCCGAAGTTCAGCAAGAACTTGGGTTGCCGGTAACCGAAGCGATCATGCAGTCGATCATGCGGCTGCCCGATACCGTAAAAACCACTTACGAGGAACTGGACGAAACCGAATGGCTGGTGGTTCGCGAAAATTTGGTGAAAACACTCGAATACCTGAACGGCTTCCGCGATCAGGAAGGACAGGCGCTTCGGATCGATATTGAAACAAACATTCAAAATATTCTTGATTTGCTGGCTCAGGTCGATCCCCACGAGAATCAGCGGATTGACAATGTGAAGGCCAGGATTTTGGACAGCCTTGAATCGCTTCAACTGAATGGCAATGTGGATAAAAACCGTTTCGAGCAGGAATTGATTTACTACATTGAAAAGCTAGACATCAACGAGGAAAAAGTGCGTTTGGCCAACCATTGCAAGTATTTTGTGGAAACAATGAATGAAGTTGAGCCGTCGGGTCGCAAGCTGGGTTTCATTGCCCAGGAAATTGGCCGCGAAATCAATACGCTTGGCTCCAAAGCCAACGAAAGTAACCTGCAACGCATTGTGGTTCAAATGAAAGACAACCTGGAGAAAATTAAAGAGCAGGTTTTAAACGTTTTATAAGGCAAAAGTAGAAAGTTAAAAGTCAAAAGTATGAAGACGGATCTGCAACAGAGGTTATTTGCGTTTGCTGTCAGAGTTTTTAACTTTCTAAAAACCTTGCCCAATTCGCCTGAATATTCGGTTGTTCGCTATCAGCTTGCTAAATCTGCAACATCTTCGGGAGCCAATTACGAAGAAGGACAAGCCGCTTCCTCAAAGTCCGATTTCATTTATAAAAACGAAATTTCGTTAAGGGAAATGCGCGAAAGCAATTACTGGCTTCGACTTTTAGCGGCAACTGACCAATCAGGCAAACTGAATCAGGAGGAATTGAAATATCTGGAGGGAGAATCAGAGGAACTGAAAAAAATACTTGGGAGTATCGTTTCCAAGTCGAAGCTGAATGGTGAAAATAAATAAGCGACGTTAGTTCTATATTTTAACTTTTGCCTTTCTCTTTTTTACTTGTTCTTTTACTTTTGCCTTTTTACTTTTAACTTGAAACATGCAGGGAAAACTCATCATATTTTCGGCGCCATCAGGAGCAGGCAAAACAACCATTGTGAAGCATTTGCTTCAGCGGAATTTGGGACTCGAATTCTCGATTTCGGCCACCAGTCGCGGAATGCGCCACACCGAAACCAACGGAAAAGACTACTATTTTCTTACGTCCGACGAATTCAGGAAGAAGATTGAAAACGACGAATTTTTGGAATGGGAAGAAGTGTACTCCGGAACTTTTTATGGCACCTTAAAATCGGAAGTGGAGCGAATCAGAAATAACGGCAAACATGTTATTTTTGATGTGGATGTGGTTGGCGGTTGCAACATTAAAAAGTATTACGGCGACGAGGCTTTGGCTATTTTTGTTCAGCCACCTTCGGTTGACGAGTTGCGCAATCGTCTGGTTTGTCGCTCGACCGATGCGCCCGAAGTGATTGAAAAGCGCGTTGCAAAAGCTGAATACGAATTGACATTTGCCGATAAATTTGATGTAATATTGGTGAATAGCGAACTGGAAACAGCTTGCAAGAAAGCAGAACAACTAGTGCTGGAGTTTATTAAAAAATAAAGGAGTTTGGCAGGCAGAAGGCAGAAGTTCAATTTTACTTCTGCCTTCTGCCTCAGTACTTCTGCCTAATTTTGTACTATGATCAAAACCGGACTCTATTTTGGCTCATTCAACCCCATTCATGTGGGGCACATGGCCATCGCCAATTACATGGTCGAATATACCGAGATTGACCAGTTGTGGTTTGTGGTGAGTCCGCACAACCCGATAAAAAATAAGAAAACATTGCTCGATGATTACCAGCGGCTTGAACTTGTGATCAGGGCTATTGGCGACGATTTGCGCTTCCGTGCGTCGAAGGTTGAGTTTAATTTGCCCAAACCGTCGTACACCATTGATACATTGACTTATCTGAGCGAAAAATACCCCACCCACCAGTTTTTTATCCTGATGGGTTCTGATAATCTCGAAGGCATTCATCGCTGGAAAAATGCTGATGTGCTGCTTGCAAACTACGAT